>ERZ761602.6189-NODE-6189-length-13587-cov-3.934378_pt1 | contig 13587 bp, 10 predicted proteins | sample MGYA00512165_ERZ761602 | MGnify/ENA primary metagenome ERZ761602 (study PRJEB28899, sample SAMN02445085) | bioreactor sludge metagenome | biome: EBPR sludge; isolation source: Thorneside wastewater treatment plant | place: Australia: Brisbane, Thorneside...
TCTACGATCCCCGGGGCGCACTGGGAAACTTCTATTGGTACGCGCTGTATGCACTACATGAACTCGTTTTCCGAGGCATGCTACGCGGCATCGCGCGCCGCGCCTCCGATGCCGATTCGCGGGACAACAGGCACCGCGCGGTACGGGTTGGGCCGAATCACCAATCGCTGCCGCCTTTCGAGTGATATCGAGAGTGAACTTATAGCCCTCGCAAAGAAAGTTGCTGCGCAAGGAAAACAGGGTTGGTGTGCCGGTGGGAATCAGCGCGAGGGCGAGAATTGGACAAATGGTGGGCGGCGAGGGATTCGAACCCCCGACCCCCTGCGTGTAAAGCAGATGCTCTAACCAGCTGAGCTAGCCGCCCTCGGGAATGGGGAAGTATGAAGGATGGGCGCGGTTTTTTCAAAGTGGTGAGGCGGTTGGGGATGATTGGCGATTTGTTTAGCGGTCGAGGACGACCGCCCTCCCGGTTGACGATCGAGGAGTTTTCGTTTAGCGGTCGGGGCCGACCGCCCTCCCGGTTGATGATCGAGCCGTGTTTCCGTTTAGTGGTCGGGGACGATGGGGCTCCCTTTGGGTGATTATCGGGTGATGTTTGCGGCGGCTTTGATTGGTTTTGGTTCGTCGGGCTCGAGGGTGTCGTTTGCGGCGAGGCTCATGAGGGGCGGCACTGGGGGTGCGTTGCGTATCCATTTCATTAGTTGGCCCTGGAATTTGTCGCGAATGGGAAAGCCGCTGGTGAACATGTCGGTGAGGTAGCTTTCGGTGGTTTCGCGCGCGCAGAGTGCGCGGTAGTAGGCCTGTTTTTTGAATGCGTCGTTGAAGGCGACGACGGCCCCGGTGGAGACGGGGGTGTCGAAGGGTTTTGCGGTGGAAGCTTCTTTGCTGCCGAGGGGCGCGCCCCAGCGGATCTCCGGGGCGTGGTTCGGATCGAACGACATGTCGTAGAGGCGCTTCTCGATATCGAGCAATGACAGCGTAATTTTCTCGCCAACGGAGTTGGTGTATTCCATGGTGCGCGTGCTGAAGACGCGGTCTTTCTCGGCGACGAGCGCGCGCGCGAGGTTTGCGCGGTCGCCGAGGAAGTAGGGTTCGAGCCCTTTCAGATCGACGAAGCCAGGGCGGCGCTTGTGCCAGCGGATAACGTTGTCCATCCAGTCTGCAAGGTAGTAATAGCGCCCGCGGATATCGACATCGGACGAGGCGGTGCTGTGCTGTCCCCAGCGTCCGCTGCCGTTGAAGATGTTTTCGATGCGGTCATTTTCCGGGTACACGATGGGGCCGTTGGCGAGGACGTCGCGCCAGCCTTCCTGGACCTGCACTTCGCGGAGTTTGTAGAGATCGATCAATTCGTCGGCGTAGTGGGCGAGGAATTCGGTTGGCGACACGGTGTCGACGGAGCGCATGCGCTCGAGAATGAGCTCGTGAAAACTTTCGAGCTGTACCTGGTTCTCGACAATCTTTTGCGTCTTCGAGATTTCTTCAATGCGGTCGTATTGTTCGATGGACCATCCAAACTCTTGCATCTCTTTGTCGGTGCGGCGGCGCACGCTTGTGACTTTGCCGGTTTCGTCGACTTCGGCGATGGGGTAACGGAAGATGCGAAGGCCCTGGAAGCAGCCTGCGTATTCGCTCCCGACGCGATCGGAGCGCTTGGGGGGAATGCCCATGACTGCGTTGAGGCCGTTGAAGCTGTAGATGTCGCGCGAGGCCGCGGTGGTGGAATCGAGGAAACGAAGTTCGCCGTTTTTGTCGATATCCGCGAGCACGAGCACGTGTCCGTCCAAGTAGTGCATGGCGCCGGGAATGAGGAATTGCTTGTTGATGGCTACGGGCACGGTGTCAGATTGCTGCGCGTTTTCGCCGAATGGTTCCACACGATAGTTACCGGTGCAGAACCCGACAACGGCGTTGCGGAAGAAGTAGTCGAGCGATTCGGAGGTAAAACTGTTGAGTTCGCCGGAAGGAACGTTGTTGTGCGCTGTGCGCAGATCGCCGCCGCCGGATCGGACGTAGCTGAACATCCAAGGCAGACCGCGACGGTATGAATAGTAGGACGACAGGGATACGGTGAGTTTTCCGCAATCGAGAATGCGGTGCATGACATACATCAGTTCATCGGGCAGTTGCGGATTGGCCTGTTCGCCCGCGAATTCGGGATCCAACAAAAGATTCATTTCGGGATCGGTGAGCACGCGCACGAGTTTGGCGCGGCGCTGCTCTACGTTGCCCTGCGTCTTGAGTTTGTAAATGTTGTTGATCCACTTCGCAAAGTGGTGGGTTTCCGCGACGTTCCATTGCCGGCAAATGGGCCATGCGCCCTTGCCGGGTTCGCTGTGAATGGATGGCGGATTGGGATCCGCGGCGCGCGCACTGAGCGCGCAGACGGCGAATGCAATGGTGATGGCAAGAACAGCGGTCGTGGACGACCGCCCTCCCGATTTTGTTTCGAACACGTGCTGCTTCCCCCAGTCGATATTGCAAATGTCTGTGTTGAGCGATTGGTTATTCGCCTGCGCTTGCCGCCGGTTCGGCGGGCTTAACGCCCGCGGTCTGCGAGGCCTGCGCGAGGCGCTCGGGATAGCGGCCGTAGAGCCACTTGTCCAGTTGCTGATCAAATTTCACGCGAACCGGATAGCCCTGCGTGAACATGCTGCGAAGGTAGCTGCGCTCGGTTTCGCGCTGGCACACGGTGCGGTAGAACGCCTGGCGCGCGTAGGCTTCTTCGAAAGGCACCGGGCCACCCTTGGGCGTGGGCGTCGGATTGATTTTCGCCGTCGCGTATTCCGGCGTTCCGGGCTTCGCACCCCAGCGTATTTCCGGCGCGTGATTCGGATCGAACGACATGTCGTACAACCGTTCTTCAATATCCGCCAGCGAGAGTTTTACTTTTTCGCCGATGGTGTTTGTGTATTCGATGAAGTGTTCTTTGAATATCTTCTGCTTCTCGGCGACGATTGCCTCGGCGAAGTCTTCCTTGTTCTTGATGTTGTAAGACTCGAAGCCCTTCAAATCCACCAACTGCGGCGCGGACTCGTACCAGCGGACGGCGTTGTCCATCCAGTCGGCGAGGTAGAAGTACTTGTTGCGGCGGTCCACATCGGAGGAGGGCGAGCTCCAATCTTCCCAGCGGCCGTGCGCCTGGAAGATATTCGAGTCTTCGAGTTCTTCCGGGTATTGAATGAGGCCGTTTGCTTTCACGTTTTTCCAGGCGTCCTGCACGAATATATCGCGCTGCTGATACATATCGGCGAGTTCGACGACATACTCGCGCATGAACTCGTACGGCACGACTTTGTCCACGGACTTCATGCGGTAGCGGATGAACTCGTGCAGGCTCTGCAGGCGCAGACCGTCTTCAAGAATGACGTGGTCATTGACGATCTGCGTGATCTTTTCGTACTGCTCGATGGACGCGCCGAACTCTTCCATTTCGAGATCGGTGCGGCGGCGCACCTTGGTTACGCGGCCGCTGCTATCGGTCTCCGCGATGGGATAGCGGAAGATGCGCATCCCCTGGAAGCAACCCTTCAATGGATTGGGTTCGCCGAGTGTCATCGGTTCGATGCCCGCAACCGTATTCATGCCATTGAAAGTGAAGATGTCGCGCGTGCGATTGATGCTGGCATTAATAAAATGCAGTTCGCCGTACTTGTCGACCTGCGCAAGCAAAAGGCAATGGCCGTCGGTGTAGTTCATCGCGCCCGGAAGCAGGAATTCGCGATTGATTGCTACGGGCACGGTGTCTGACTGTTCAGACCGCGTGTTGTTCGGTTCCACGCGATAGTTGCCCGAACTGATGCCGGTGACCATGTTGCGAAAGAAGGCGTCGGCTGATCCGCTGGTGAAGCTGTTGAGATTGCCGCCGGGGATATTTGCCGGGGCGGTACGCACATCGCCTTTTGTTGCGGAGACGTAGGTGACCATCCACGGCAACGCGCGCCGATAGGCGTAGTAGGCGGGGATGGTCATGCTGAACTTCGCGCAGTCGGTAATGTTGTGGAGAAACATGATCGTGCTGCGGCCGAGCTGGGGGTTGGCGCCTTCGCCGGCGAACGACGGATCGAGCAGTAGGTTAATCTTGGGATCTGTCAGAATCCGGTCGAGCTTGGCGGTGCGCTGCTCCACGTCGCCTTTGGTTTTGGCGACGTACATGTGCTCCATCCACTTCGCAAAATGCTGGGTTTCGGCAACGGTCCACTGGCGCCGGATGGGCCAGGCGCCCTGCGATGACCGGATCGATGGCGGGTTCGGGTCTTGCGCGAAAACAATCGGCGCGGCCAAAAGGAGCGCGGCGAGTCCCATCCATTTTCTGAGTTGGGTCGAATTCCTGGTCATTTGCGTACGGTGCCTCGTAGTTACTGGAGCATTTCGCCCAAAAACGTCGCAGCTTTCTGGCCCCAGCTTCCACAATGGGCTGGGTGGTTTCGCGGGGCGAGCAAATCAGGGCGCTATATGTGCGGGTATAATACCCGAAACCGACCAAAAATTCCCTCAATTCCGCTCGATCACGGTGAAATCCCAAGTTCAGCGCGCAAAGCACTACCTTCCGGATGATTCGGATATTCGGACAGGAGTATGTCGAGTTGGCGAGCTGCGGCCGTGGGGGCGCCGGAAGCCTGCAGGGCCCGCGCGTAGAAAAATCGTGCATCCGGGTTTCCGGAATCCAGTTCGAGTGCTTTTTCAAAATATGGTAGGGATTCGGAACACTGATCGAGGCTGCACAAGGTAACGCCGAGACTGGCCCAAGTTCCGGAGCGAAGGGGATTCAGCGCGATCGCGGCCTGGTAGGCGCTTTTCGCCTGCTCCCCCTGCCCCAACAACAGGAGCGCCCCGCCCAGTTTTTCGTGGGCCAGCGCATAGGTTGAATCGAGGCGCACGCTGGCTTCGTATTCGCGGGCGGCTTCGACGACGTTGCCCTGCGACTCGAGGGCGTAGCCGAGATAGCACGTTGCGGCGGCATTGCGGTCGTCTATGCGCAGAGCGTCGCGCCAGGCCGCTTCGGCTTCCGGCCACCGCTTTTGTTCTGCGCGCACGAGACCAAGATTTATCTGCGCGTTGACCTGGCGGGGATCTATGCGTAGCGCTTCGAGGGAATGCTCGGCCGATTTCTCAAACTGTTTCAGAGAGAAGTAGGCGTCTCCGAGATTGAGGTGGGCGGTCGCGTTTTGTTTCGTCGCTGCAAGCGCCTCCGTGAACAACGATACGCTGTCACGCCATGTGGAGACTTGCGCAACAGTTGTAAAGAAACAGGCCATGACGACGACAAAACCCAACGCGCGGGCAACTCTCGTTCGCGTCTCCGAGGCCATACTCCATGCCCTGATTCCCCATGTGATTGCGATGGTTAGCCCGATCTGCGGCAGATACATGTAGCGGTCGGCGTAGGCTTGCGCGCCGACCTGAACGATGCCAATCACCGGCATGAGCATGATTACAAACCAGAACCAACCGGTGAACGCATACGGGGCACGGCTTCGGTAGCGCCACGCAGCGAGCGATCCCGCGATCAGCAGGACTGCACCGCCAATGACCAATAGCGGCGATGGCCCCTCCACGGGGTACGGATAGTAAACCGCCAGATTCATCGGCAGCACCGTCTTCAGGGCGTACATCAGATAGGACACCGCTGCGTTGGCGATACGGGCAGTTAACGGCGTCCAATCCAAAGAACGCATGAAACCGGCGGACTGCTGAACGATGATGGTGATGACGCCGTGTATGCAGGAGAGCGCGAACAGCGGGGCCTTTTCCAGGAGAGAATTGCGCGTCCAGGGTTTATTCAAGGGCCAGAAGTCGACCAGAAAGAGTACGAGCGGAAAGGTGACAGCCATGGGTTTTGAAAGCAGCGCGAGCACGAACATCAGCACGAGCATGATGTACGTTTTGATCTGGGGCTGGCGCGCATAGCGCGTGTATGCGTGAAGCCCGGCGATAAAGAAGAGCGCGCACAATACGTCTTTGCGTTCCGATATCCAGGCTACAGATTCGACGTGAAGTGGATGGAGCGCGAATACCATCGCCGCGAAAAGACTCGGAGCAATTGCTGCCGTTGCTCGATACAGCCAATGCAGCAGAAGTACGCTTGCCGTCGCATGGAGCAGAACGGAAGTCAGGTGATGACCACCGGCCCATTCGCCAAAGAGCCGCCAGTCGAGCATATGGGACAGCCAGGTTAGGGGATGCCAGTTTCCCTGATGGCCCGTGGTGAACGCCCAGCGCAAGGAATCAACATTAATACCGAGCTGAACCTGCGGGTTCGCATACACATACCATGGATCGTCAAAATTTACGAACGGGAAACGAAAGGTTTGCGCATATGCAAGAAAGGCGCTTGCGGCGACGAGACAATAGACCGCGATGCTCCGCGGAGTGGAAGCCGGTGTGTTCATAGGCGTGTCGCAACCGGGCATATCACTGACCCAAAGGCTGGGGACCGAAAGCGTCAAGATTCCGCGCGAATAAGAGAGAAATGGCGTCCCCAACGGGATTCGAACCCGTGTCGCCGCCGTGAAAGGGCGGTGTCCTAGGCCAGGCTAGACGATAGGGACGCTGGAAACAGTTCGCCTTGGCGATAAGGTTCGCCAAGGCAGGAAAGAGTATAGCAATCGAAGGGGATTCAGTCAAAACGCGTTTGGCTGGCGAGGAGCCAGGAATTGGGTCAGCTTTTCAGTTTGGCGTAGATTCCGCCAAATGCACCGTTGGTGAGGATCAGCACCACGTCGCGTGGTTGGGCGGTCTTGCGAATGCCAGCGACAATTTCATCGACGGAATCGGCGGAATGGGCGGACACCCCCGTGGAAGCTAGATCACTGACCAGTTTTGTCCGGTCGAGGCGTTCCTGATCGGGGATGGTGTCGCCTCGATGGATGGGGCCAAGCCAGACTTCGTCGGCGGCGTTAAACGCTTCCAGCAGGTCGCCCTGGAACTTGTTGGTCACGGTGGTATTGGAACGGGGTTCGAACAGCACGCGCAGACGCCGTTTCGGCCAACGGTGTCGCGCGGCGGCAATTGTTTCGCGAATGGCGGTGGGGTGATGGGCGAAATCGTCGACGTAGGTGACGCCTTCGGCCTCGTGAAAGATCTCCATGCGCCGGCGGACGCCCTTGAATGCGGCGAGGGCATCGGCGACGGCGCACGCGCTTGCGCCGTGGTGCGCGGCGATTGCGATCGCTGCGAGCGCGTTCTGCGCGTTGTGCTGTCCCGCGAGCGGCACACGCACCTTCCCCCACTCCGCGCCGCTTCTGAATACCGTCATTTCGGTGCGGCCATCGTCGTCCACACCTTCGATCTGGCCGCGCCAATCCGCGTCCGCGGTAATACCGTATGTCTCAACGCAGGAAAAAGCGTGTTCGCGCAGGGCGCGGGTGCGCGGAGCGCCGGCCCACGCGAGCAACAGGCCGTCGGCAGGGATTTGGCGGAGTAATCTCCGGAATGCTGTTTCAATTTCGTCGATGTCGCGATAGATGTCCCCGTGATCGAATTCGATACTTGTGACCACCGCAATTTCGGGAAGATAGTGCAGGAACTTGGCGCGCTTGTCGAAGAATGCGGTGTCGTATTCGTCGCCTTCGATCACGAAAGGCGCGCCCTCCGCGCCAAGGCGGGCGGAATTTGGAAAATCGAGCGGCTGCCCACCGATGAGGAAGCCGGGATGCATACCGCATGCATCGAGCAGATAGGCAGTGAGCGCGGTGGTCGTGGTCTTGCCATGCGTGCCGCAAATGGCGACGGGCCTGCGCGTGCGCAGCACGTTCTCTTTCATCCACTCGGGCAGACTGATGTAACGCATGCGGCGCGAGAGTGCGGCCTCTACTTCTACGTTTCCGCGACTGAGCACATTGCCGATGATGACGACATCGGGGTTCCAGTCGAGATTTGCCGCGGAGTACCCTTCGACTACAGGAACGCCGAGCGCCTTGACCATGTCGGACGTGGGCGGATAGAGCGGATTATCGCTGCCGCGGATTTCCCAACCGGCCTCAATGGCAAGGCGCGCGCCCGCGACCATGGCCGTGCCACCAATGCCGCAGATGTGCGCCGTGGGTTTTCTATGTGTAATTGGGGAGGTCAGCATGCAATCGGGCGTGATTAAGGGGGAGTTTCTATTCGGCAGTAAGTTGATAAGAGAATTCGTTCAGGTCAGTTTGGTTCTTCGCGTGCTCGACCGTCATGCTCACGACAAAGCCATCTTTGTCGAGATCTATTAAGACATTTTCGTTCAAATCGCGCGTTTCAAAAATCTCGCGATTATTGAAATCGACGAGCAATGTGTCGGTATCTGGGAAATACCTAATCTTCATCGGATGAATCCTTGTAGTCGCGGTCGAAGAACGCATTGTGGATCGTCTGGCCATCCTCGAGCAAGACGACCCTAAGATGCTTCTTTACCTCCGAAATCCAAGCCCAACGGCGAATTCTACCGTCTTTTTGCCGTTCCTCTCTGTCAGGAGTATCGACGACCCGCTGGATCCACTCCATGCGAATGTCCTTTCGATCGGACCTAGCGCGGGTGTGGTGAAAGTAACGGGTAAAATTCATGATTCGAGTATACGAGTATGCGGAGCCGGATTCGATTTTGTGATAATTGACGATCCAGTCAGGGGTATGAAACTATCGACACTCACTGCGGGGTAAATTGTGTGCTGAACCCTGCAATTTACATGAAAGCGAAACATCGAGTATGTGCGACACCATCGCCATTGTCCGCAAGGACGCCGTCTATTTTGCGAAGAATTCCGATCGCGACCCTAATGAGGCGCAGTATCTTCAGTGGAACGCGCGCGCACAGTATGCGGCTGGCGCGAAGGTCAAGTGCACGTGGATTGAGATTCCCCAAGTGGAGGAAACGTACGCCACCTTGCTGAGCAGACCGTTCTGGATTTGGGGTGCGGAGATGGGCACGAATGAGCATGGCGTGTGCATCGGCAATGAGACTGTGTTCACCAAGACCAAGAACGAGCCAAAGCCGGGCCTAATCGGCATGGATTTGCTGCGTCTGGCGCTGGAACGCGCCGATACCGCGGAGAAAGCGTGCTCGGTGATTGTGTCATTGCTCGAACAGTACGGTCAGGGCGGCGGCGCGGGCCATGAGAAGCGGGATTTTGCGTATCAGAACAGTTTCATGATTGCCGATCCCAAATCGGCGTTTGTGCTGGAGACGGCGGGTCGCGCGCACGCGATCGAGAAGGTGGACGGCACGCGGACGATTTCGAACGGATTGACGATACCCGGCTTTGCCGAGAAGCACTCGGAGTATTGGAAGACGCGCATCTCCTCTTGCCGAACGCGGCAGGGGCGCACGCACATGTTGTCCGCAAAGACGCGGGGCGTGCCGCATCTGTTCGCGGCGTTGCGCGACCATGGGGCGCGCTACTCGGAGCCTGCGTATCGATGGATCAATGGCGCGATGGCGTCGCCTTGCATGCATGGTGGCGGGGTGATTGCTTCTTCGCAGACGACTGCGTCGTGGGTGACGGAGATGACGAAGGAGCACGGCATTCGCCACTGGGTGACGGCTACGGCGGCGCCGTGCACGAGCCTTTTCAAACCGGTGCGCATCGATCAGCCGTTGTCTTTGGGCGAACCGACCGACAAGGCAGATAATTCGCTGTGGTGGCGGCATGAGAAGTTTCACCGGCTTGTTGCACAAAATCCGCTCGCGTACCGCGATCTGTTTGTGCCCGAGCGCAATGCTTTGGAAGCGGACTGGAGCGAAAACCCGCCGGAGCCGACCGAAGCGTTTGCCAAGCACGATGAATTGCTGGATAAATGGCTGGCTGCAGCGCGCAAGCTGACCCCCGGCGATTCGCGTCCAGGGTTTGTGCAAAAGTACTGGCGGGTGCGCAATGCACGGGCGGGATTGGCGTGAGAACGCTGACTCGGGTGCTCGCGCGTAAATCGGAAGCAAGTTTCCTTCGTCAAAGCGCAAGCAAGCTTGCGCACTCCAAAGATCTGCGTTAGAGATCGGAGTAGAGTTTTTTGGTGCAATCAGGGCAGATGCCGTGGCTAAACGCTGCGTCTGAATGCTCGCTGATGTAGGCCTCGAGTTGGTTCCACACCCCTTCGTCATCTCGAATTTTCTTGCAGGAACTGCAGATGGGAATTACGCCCTTCAGAGTTTTCATGTCTTCGATCACCGTTTCCAGATGCGACGCGGTTGAGCGTAGTTGCGCTTCGGACTGCTGGCGTTGACGCACCTCGTTCTCGAGTTCGAGGGTCGATTTCCGAAGCACCATCAGTAGCATTCCGACGCCGAGACACGGGAACAGCAAGAAGAAATCGATGCACGTGACAAGCGTCGCGAGGTTGGGCTCAAAGAAATCTTCTCCCGGAGGACTCAGCAGCGTCGCGGCGATGCGCGCGGCCATGACGAACCCATGAATGGCCAATAGATTCGCAACAAGAGTTTGCGTCAGCCGAAGCTCTGGAATGGGATGCGCGGCCAGCCGCCAGGCGGCCAACAGCGCGATTGCGCCAGTGCCCCCCGACATAATGATCACGCGATGGGCCATGGAAGGCTCGACATACGTGAAGTACGTAACCATTCCCGTCATGACAACTACAATCGTCACGGAAGGCCATACCGGATTGGGCAAATCAAGAAACGCGTTGATGCCGTGCAGGGACAACAACAGCCCGATAACCATGAACGCGTTGGCGACGGGAATCGATAGAAAATCCGGCACGATACCGCGAAACCAGATCAGGATGAAGCCGACCGCGCCGCAGATGAAACCGGCGGCCCAGCGACGCAGGCTTTCGTTCTTTGGGGAGACGCGCCAGGCCAGTGCCATGCTGCTGCTGGTTACGATTGAAACGATTGATGCGATGAAAACAAGCGTGCGGACATCGAGGGCGAGCGTAGCACTCATGCGAGAGAATCTTTTCAACGTTGGCCGCCGTGGCAGCGTTCAAGGATTGGCACGCAGCCCGATTTGACTCTGGCTGCGTCCGAGCGCCTCTCCCAAGCGGCGGATTGTACTCAAGAGGTTATAGCGGGGCAAATCGCAATCGCGCTTAGCTTTCACCGGAGACAAAGTCGCGCCATTGGCCGACGGTATCTTTCAACTGACAGGGCTTGAACCGGGTTTTGTAGTTCATGGTGTCGCACTCGGCGATGTAGTATCCGAGATAGTAGAAGGTCTTGCCCCACTGCCGCGCGAGGGCGATCTCGGCCAGGGCGGAGAATGTGCCGGGGCTCCATCGCGCCATCGCGGGATCGAAAAAGAAGTTCACGGAGGAAAGCGCGTCGATGAATTCGTCGAAAACGCCAAGCCCGCACAACTTCCCGTCGTGCCACAACTGCAATTCACGGGTGCGACCGCCGAGGCAGGTGCGCACGAGAAAGCCCTCGTAACTCTCCCTGTCGGGCATCTCGCTTTCTCTATGCTGAAACTGCATGTAGCGCCGCTGCAGATCGAGCTTCTCGTCGGAGTAGGACACCGGCGCGACGCGTATGTCGAACACGGTAACACCGCGGTTCCAGACGCGGCGCTGCTCTTTGGATTTTCGGAACTCGTCCACCGGCACGCGGAGCACCTTGCATTCGTTGCACTGCGGGCATTCGGGCCGGTAGAGCAATCGTCCGCTGCGCCGAAAACCCGCGTCCATCAGATATCGGTAGAGGTACCCCGCGTGGTTGCCATCCAGATAGTGGAGCCGCATTTCGCGGTTGGGCAGGTAGGGACATTCGCCGGCGTGATGGCCGAGATAGGCGTAATCGAGCGGGGCTGTCGTTTGTGAGACCATATTGCGCGTAACGATGCGCCAAGATATGCGCGCGCTTCAACCGGGAATACGCCGCAAAGTGGCATCGTTCGCGCGACCCTGTTACCCTCTGGGAAGATGTGTGCCAGGCTAATCTTTTTGGCAATCGGCGGCATCGAACGAATTGCGGGCGCGCTTTGCCAGCCCGCCAAACTTTGGACCATACAGCCACGGGAATCGATATGAAGTACTGGCTAATCGCCGTCGCGCTGACACTATCGCTCGCAGTTTCCGCCGAGGAAGCAACTCCGGAACCCGCCGCGGAACCCGTGGAACAGAAAACGGAAGAGGCCGTTGCGGTAGAAGCCGCGGACGAGACCTCCGAGGGAAAGCTTCCCCTCGATTTGGCGCAGGCGCAAGAGATTGCGGTGAAGGACAACCCGACCGTGCTTGCCGCGGCCACACGGGTAACCCAGGCACAAGAACGCGTCAAACAGGCGCGGTCCGCGTGGTTTCCAACCGTAATTGGGTTATCGTCGGCTTCGCACACGTGGATATCCGAGAGCGACTATTCGCTGGCGAAACGGGCGGCATCCAGCGGCTATTGGACTGCGTTCGCGCTTGGGACCCAGGCGCGAATTCAAGGCGAAACACTGCAATTCGCGCAAATCACCGCCGATCGCATCTCGCAGTTTTTTAATCCGGTGATTCAGCAGGTGCAACCGAGGCCGCGCGTGCAGAATACGGACGGCGCGATTCTCTGGGACCTTCTGGAGACGTCGCTGCGCTCGATAGAGGCACGGGACGCGATTGACGATCAGTTGGAGCGGTATTCGATTAGCGTGGTGGCGGATTGGATCTTGTTCAACGGGTTTGACCGCAAGTTTGCGATTGCCGAAGCGCGCTTCGGCAAAGAGCAGACGGAGGCTTCCCTCGTTGAGGCCCATCGGATTCTGCTGGATGCGGTGGCGCAGGCATACTACGCCGCGCAACTGGCGCGGGAGAATATCGCGATTGCGGAGGCGGACGAGGCATTCAACCTGCGTCTGCTGGATGAAGCGAAGACGAAGCGTCGCGTGGGCACGGGGTCGCTGAGCGATGAGCTGAACTTTGAAGTGCGCGTGAACGCGGCACGGGCGGCACTGATCACCTCGCGGCAGGGTTTTAATACGGCGTTGATTGCGTTGTCGGAATTGCTTGCGTTTGGTGATTCGGCATGGCCAACGGAACGCGTCTTGGCGCCGCTTGCGGAGGAATCGCTCGGGGATCTTCAGCGACTCGACGTGGAGCCGCTTGTGGCGCAGGCGAAATCGCGGCGGCCCGATCTTGAAGCGAGCGAACTTAACACGAAGCGCGCGGACGCGGTTGTGGGGCGGGCGAAGGCGCCATTTTATCCACAGATTAACCTTCAGGCGTCAAAGGACGCGTTTCGCGACAATAACGCGAAGTTCGAGATGGACGATTTCAGCAGCACCGTCGGCGTGAATATTTCCTACGAATTGTTTGCGGGCGGGCGCAACCTGGCGCGATTGCGCGAAACGAAGGCCGCGAAGGCGGAAGCCGAACTGCTGGAGGAACAGGTGTCGCTGGCAGTGGCGGCGGACGTGCGGAGAGCAGTGGAAAATCTCCACGCAACACAGGAGCGGCTGGTGTTGCAAAGGGCGAATGCGGATTTCGTGCAGCGAAACCGGGATCTTGTGGAGCGTGGCTACGCGGGTGGCATCGAGCCGGTGGTGCGGTTGAACGAGGCGCAACGCGACCTTGTCAGCGCGCAGGCGAACCTTGCGCTGGCGCGCGTGCAATTGCAGTCTGCGCTGCACAACGTGCGCACCGCCACGGCGGAAACGATCCTTCCGTACGCCGGAGAATAGTTCGGAT
>ERZ761602.6191-NODE-6191-length-13576-cov-6.413209_pt1 | contig 13576 bp, 8 predicted proteins | sample MGYA00512165_ERZ761602 | MGnify/ENA primary metagenome ERZ761602 (study PRJEB28899, sample SAMN02445085) | bioreactor sludge metagenome | biome: EBPR sludge; isolation source: Thorneside wastewater treatment plant | place: Australia: Brisbane, Thorneside...
ACACCAGCCTCTCGACGGTGCGGCAGTGGGAAATCGGCGACAAGCGCCCGAGCGGTCCCTCGCTCAAGCTGCTGAACCTGCTGGACCGCAAGGGCCTCGATGCGCTGCTCTAACCGCCCTTCGGAGGCGAGAGATCGGATGGGAAAAAATTTCGGGACCTGGTGGCGCCAATGCCGGAAGAACGGCAGGCGCGCCGCGCGACGGAAACCCGGCGGCTGATCGACGAAATGCCGCTGCAAGTGCGGCGCAAGGCCCTCGCCCTGACCCAACCGCAGGTAACCGCCGCGCTCGGCATCACCGGCGGCGGCGTAAAGCACGACGGGTGGCCTCGTATCGGAGCACCTGGAAGCGCACTAACCCGCCGTGCTGGAAACCGAAGCGAGCGGCGACCGCTCAGGGCAAGCGGCTTGGCGCTGGGCTTAGAATGCCCCTAAATTTATATCATCTTATCCTTCCTTCAGCTCCCCCGCCCCAGCGCATCGTAGAGGGTACTGCGCGGAATCCCGAAGGTCCGGCACACCGCCGCCTTGCTTTCTCCCCGACCCAAAGCCGCCCGAACCGCCTCCAGGCGTTCCGCATCCAGCGCCCGGGGCCGCCCGCCGGCCCGGCCCCGCCGCCGGGCCGCCGCCAGGCCCGCCTTGATCCGTTCCTGGGTCAAGGCCCGCTCGTACTGCGCCAGCGCCCCGAACAGATGAAACAGCAGCTCCCCGTGCGGGGTCGCGGTATCCATCTGCTCGGTCAGCGAGCGAAAGCCGACCCCGGCGGTCTTCAACCCATTCACAATTTCGATCAGATGCGGCAGCGACCGCCCCAACCGGTCCAGCTTCCACACCACCAGTACATCCCCCGGCCGGAGAAACGCCAGTGCCTGGGCCAGACCCGGTCGGTCGTCGCGGGCGCCGCTGGCCTTATCCTGGAACAAATGGCGCTCGTCCACCCCCGCCGCCAATAATGCATCCCGCTGCAGGTCGGTGGTCTGCCGGTCGGAGTCGGACGACACTCGCATGTAACCGATCAACATATCCGAAAACCCCCAAATGGAATTTCCGCACAGTCTAACAATCCGGCTGGGTTTTTCGTACTCCTTAACCACCCGAAATCGGGGATTTTTGGCTCCAGCCGCTGCCCTATCGAAAAACAGGTGTTTGGCGGCAGGTTTGTGGAGATTGAGGTGTTTTTTGAGGGAGGGGTGGTGGAGAAATTGATGATGGTATAAACGCCATTATCGGGGGTGAAGAACCCATCCAGGGCTTCGCCATTTTACGTGTTACGTGTTATGTAACAAATGATTGGAGCGGCGATTCTCGCCGGTGAGGCTGAGCAGTAGGCCCAGTGGGAGCGCAGCGACCAGTTGCGAGCGTGCGCCCGCCCCGTGAATCCCGAAAGGCCTTTAACCGGCGCCGGCCGCGTGGGGGAACGCGGGGCGCAGGAGTCACTCCAGGAGGAACGCCTTGATGCGCCGCGCGGCGGCGGGCGGATCTTGCTGCATAAAACAATGCCCACCTGGTACCTGCTCTACACTGATCCACGGGTTGATGCTCCGCCAGCGTTGGACCGCCGAGGCCACAAAGGGATAAGTCTGGGCGCCGTATTCCACGTTGACTGGGATTCGGACCTTGGCCAGCGACGTCCACAGCCGGCGTGGAAACGACCCAAAGATCTCGGCCTCGCGGCTGGGGCGGCACTTGAGCTCGACGCCCCCTTCCGCCCGGTCTTTCAGCGCGTAGTCGACATAGGCCCGCAGCGCGTCCGCCGTCCAGCCCTTGAACATGCCCCGCTCGTGCAGATTCGCATACGCCGCCGCGCGATCCGGCCAGTGGCGCCGCCGCGCGCGCGCCTTGCGCGCCAGCGTATTGCGTCGGTAGAGGCCGACCACATCCGAGAGCGCCATGGCGCCGATCATCAGGGGCGTGAACAAGACCGGATCCAGCAGCACGGCGCGACGAAATGGCGCGGGCGCCCGCGCCAGCATCAGCGCGGTAATGACCCCGCCAAAGCTGTGACCTACGGCAAACGGCGCGACCGCGCCAAAGCGGTCGGACTGGGCGCGCCACGCTTCCAGGGCCAGTTCGGCGGTACGGTTCCAGCCATGAAAGCGGCCACCGTGGTCGGTATCCCCATGCCCCTGCATATCGCTGAGGACGATATCGAAATCCGTCTGCAGGATTTGGAGCATCGGCCAGTAGGTTCGACCGCAATAGCCGTTGCCGTGCAGAAAATGCAGGACCGGTTTTCCGGATGGCGTGGAATATTCCCCACGCAGGGTGAACCCCGCCGAACAGTGGTGCGACCAGGCCAGCAGGGCAGGTGTTTTCAAGCGACTCGGGGAACGGTGATAGGTTGATTGGCCAAGGGCTTGAAACTATAACACCTCCCAGCCTGGAACCCTACCGCGAGCGTTCCGGTGTCCCGGGGACCGGGCCACCGCGCTCTGGGGTAGCGAGACGGGGTTGGCCGAAGCGCGGGCGCCGCCCGTCCTCGTCAGGTCGGGCGGCCCGACACGGGATGCTCCAGAAGGCCGGCATCGAGAAGAAGCGTTCGCCCCACAAGTTGCGCCCTACGGACGCCACGAACCGGCTCGACACCGGGGTGGAACGGGTGGATATTCAGGCGCTGCTCCGACGGACACCCACATGAACTAGGACCGCAGGGCGACACTGGTCCACAAGCGGTGCTTATTGAACTGAACCGGGAAAAGGCTACTCCCTTTCTCATGTCCGAATCTGGACCCAAGCCCACCGTCCGGCTGGCCGCCCTGCTGCAACGGTTCGCGCGCAGCGCGCTGCTGGGTGCGGCGCTGATCGCCGTCTCGCTGCTGACCGGCATGGCGGGTTACCACTATTTGGAAGGGCTGCCCTGGCTGGACGCCTTCAGCAACGCCGCCATGATCCTGTCCGGCATGGGACCGCTGGCGCCACCGCAAACGCCCGGCGGCAAGGTGTTCGCCGGCTTGTACGCGCTCTACAGCGGGCTGGCGGTGGTGCTGATCACCGGCATCACCTTCGCGCCCCTGATTCATGCCTTTCTGTATCGCCTGCATCTGGAAACGAAGGACGATGAGCCGGAGGCGTGAGGATCGGGGCGAAGCCACCCCTCGTGGGGCGGACGCGGAGGACGGCCAAGGTGAAGCTGCGGTGCGCCGGGCAACGGGCCATCGCCCGACGGCGACCACCGCCCAGCACGCGAACCTCGATTGCGTGGTGGGGCAAGTTACCGAGATGACCCGCGATTTATTCGAGCCGACGCCCCCGGTCGAACCCTGGCCCGAGCGGCTGGGGCCGGGCGCGGTGCTGCTGCACGGCTTCGCCCTCGCCGAGGCCCCGGCGCTGATGGATGAGTTGGCGCGCAGCGCGGCGTCGGCGCCGTTTCGCCACATGATCACCCCGAGCGGTCACCGGATGGCGGTGGCGATGACGAATTGCGGCGCGCTGGGGTGGGTATCGGATCGGACCGGCTACCGCTATGCGCCTGTGGACCCGGAGACCGGTCAGTCCTGGCCGCCCATGCCGGCCGGCTTTCGCCAGTTCGCGCACGAGGCGGCGGCCCAAGCTGGGTTTGCCGGCTTTGTTCCCGATGCGTGCCTGATCAATCGCTACCAGCCAGACGCGCGCCTGTCTCTGCACCAGGATCGGGACGAGCGCGACCTGACCGCCCCGATTGTCTCGGTCTCCCTCGGCCTGCCGGCGGTGTTCCTGTGGGGAGGTCTGAAGCGCCAGGACCCGATCCGCCGCATTCCCTTGGTCCACGGCGACGTGCTGGTGTGGGGCGGTCCCGACCGGTTGCGGCATCATGGCGTGCTGCCGCTCCAAGCCGGCCAGCACGCGCTGCTGGGCGAGCAGCGGCTCAATCTGACGTTCCGCCAGGCCGGATGAGGAGGGACGGCAAATAGAACCCTGCCCAGCAGGCGGAAGGACCCGCGCCGAGGTGAGTATCTATTCGCATGCGCGCCCGGCCAGAAACCGGTGTCCACGCAAGCGGCCCGCGCCGACCGGCGGGGGATGGTGGAGAAAGCGGGCATCGAGAAGAAAATCAGCCCCCACAAGCTGCGCCACACCTACGCCACCAACCTCCTGAACGCCGGGGCGGAATTGGTAGATATCAAGGCGCTACTGGGCCATGAGAGCGTCGCCACCACCCAGATTGACACCAACGTCGGGCAGGAACGGATGGAAAAGGTGGTGGGGTCCACTATAAGCATCTATTCCGCCCGGATCGCCGTAAGACTGGTCGAAGCCGACTGGCCTTGCTCGTCGACGACGCGGACGACGAAATGGCCTGGCTTTCCGGGCCAGTGGACGGTGGCGCCTTCGCCGACATAGGCGTCGTCGACAAACCAAAACAAACGTCTTCGGTCACCGGCGCTGATGCTGGAAAATTCGATGGTGTCCCCTCCGCCATCGCGTATCGGATAGGTCATGCTGGCTTGGGGGGACACGATGCTCGGCGGATGAGCGCCGGAATCTGTTCCGGTCAGGTCCGCGCAGGGTTTTGCAAATGCCGGCGGGGGTTCCCGGCGCACACCGGCGAGCCGGTATAGCGCCAGCACGTCGCTGTCCCAGAACTCGGCTACCTGGGGAATGCCGCGTTTTTCGTCGCCTCGGCACAATCGGCGGCCGCTGGCCGGATCGACATGGATTTGCCGGTGCACGGCGCAGGTCTTGATCGGCGATACGCCGGGAATAATCCAGTCCGTTTTGCCATGCGGACACCAAGGCGAGCGCAGCGCACCGGAAATCGGACAGATTTCGACGCGCTTCAATCCCGGCGACGGAGCGGGGCGAGATTGGCCGGAGGGCTTTTCCTGATTCACCGCTTCGAGAATGCCGAACAATAACGGCCCGGCTAAATCCCTGCCGATAAAATGGCGATTGGGTGTTCCATCGAAGTTGCCGACCCAGACACCGGCCAGCCAGTCGCCCATCAAGCCCACCGCCCAGGCGTCTTTCAAGCCGGAGGAGGTTCCGGTCTTCCAGGCGACCTTGCTTGCTAATCCGAACGAGCGCAGGCCAAAACTGCGTTGCGGCGGCGGATTTTGCTCCAGCATTTGCCGAACCAGGAAGGCGGCTTCCGGTGAAAGCAGGCGCGGGTTCTGCGTAATATCGGCTATCTGTTCCTTTGGCGATATCAGCCAGTGCAAGGTTCGATACTCGCCGCCGTTGGCAAACAGGCCGTACAGCTTGAGCAATTGCTCCATCGAAAGCTCGGCTCCGCCGATGGCCAGCGCCAGGCCGTAGCTCGGCTCGTCCTTGGGCAGCCGTAGACCGGCTTGCCGCAGAAACTGGTACAGCGTGGGCTGTTGCAATTGCCCCATCAACGCGACGGCCGGGATGTTGCGGCTGCGCACCAGCGCATCGGTTGCCGACAGCGGGCCGTAGTAGGTGCCCTCGAAGTTTTCCGGCTGATATTCGCCAACTCGAAGCGGCGTATCTTTGAGCAGGCTGTCCGGGGTAATCAGGCCCTGATCCAGCGCCAGCGCATAGATGAATGGCTTGAGCGTGGAACCGGGCGAGCGCCTGGCTTTCAGCCCATTGACGAAGCCGTGAATCCGGCTGTCCAGGTAGTCTGCGGAACCGACGTACCCCGACAATTCCATCGTTGGCGCATGAACGACCATCACTGCGGCGTTGGTGACGCCCTGCATCCGGTGCTGGCGGATGAAACTGCCCAGCAGCGTTTCGGCCAGCCCCTGCACCGTGGGGTCCAGCGTCGAGCGTAGCGTCCGTTTTTCCAGGGCCAGTGAGCAGGCGCGTTCGGCGAAGTGCGGGGCGCGAAATGGCAGGTCGTCCCGTCGGCGGAACCCCAGCCGCTCGAAGCCCGGATTGTCGCCATAAGCGATCCGCCAAGCGCGTTGCAGCGCTTGTTTGCCAGCGGCAGTGAGCGGAGCGCGAAGCTTGGGATTCTGCGGAATCAGCGCGAGTACGCGCGCCTCATCCGGGGTCAGTGCAGCGACATCTTTATGAAAATAGACCCAGGCCGCCGCACCGACGCCCTCGATATTGGCGCCATAAGGGGCGAGATTCAGATAGGCTTCCAGCAGCGCAGGTTTGGAAAAATGCCGCTCCAGCCAGAGCGCATAACCGACTTGGCTAAGTTTGCCCAGCGGATGGTTGGTCTTCAGCCGAAAGCGTTGACGCGCCAGTTGCATCGTCAGCGTGGAAGCGCCGACCAGCCGGTCCCGCATGACGAAACCGCTCCAGCCGGCCCGCGCCAGCGCGAGCGGATTAACGCCGGGGTGAACGTAGAACCAGCGATCTTCGTAATCCAGCGTCGCCTGTCGCAAGGCCTCAGGCATGGCTTCCAGCGGCGTCCACAGGCGGAATTTCTCGTCTCCGGTCAGGCTCAACCGCAGCAGCTTGCCGTCCCGGTCGAGCACGGCGCAGGAAGCGTTCGCCCGGTTCACCAACAATGGCGGCGGGATCAGACCGAGCGCGAGCCAGGCCAGCGCGATAAGCAGGCTGGTGACAGCCGTGTAAACAAGCCACCTCCGCCGTTTATTCATCACCGCTAATGCGTCCACATTCGGCCAGATAACGCCATATGCGGCGGCCTGCCGTGCTCCCAGTCCGATCCCGGTAAATCAGCACCGGGGTCTGCTCTTTCGACATCCCCCGTTTCGAGGCTGTGCCGCCCCAAATTCAATCCTTCACCCGAATGCTCTCCGCCAGGCCGCGATACTGGATTTCGGTGTCGTACATGCCTTCGGCGAATACCGGCGGCACGGTATAGGTTCCGGTGTTCAGCGGTTTCAGGCGGAACTCGAAATATTTTTCGCCACTGTCCAGAGCGCCGAAGAATACGACCCGATCTTCCTGCACGTCGATGTATTCCGGCTCCCACAAGGGTTTGTCTTTGATCGGCAGTGATTTGCGCGCGCCCAGTCCTTCTTCGCTCAGGTCGATTTCAAAACCACCGGGAATCAGCATCACCACCGCGAGGTTCTTCATCGCCCGATCGGGGTGCAGCGCGAAGCGGATGTGCAATTTGTCCTGCAAATCCAGTTCACGGGCCTTTTCTCCCTTCTCGTTCAACAACTCGCGATTGATGGTAATCGACTGGCTGATCGCGGTGGTCGGCGCCGCCTTGTCGTAGCCGCGCTCAGTGAGTTGATAATACAGATTCCAGACGCCTTCGCCGCTCACTGCAACCGGGGTCATCATCCGTTCCAGTTCGACTCGCTTGACGGTCATGCCTTCCAGCGCCAGCGAGATGGGCGGCTGGCCGGCGTTCACCCTGAAACTCTTGCCGTCTTCATGTTCGAACCGGTTCCACAGGCTGCCCAGGCCCAGCAAGGCCCACGATCCGCGGAAGGAGTTGGTTTTTTGCTTCACCATGTCCTGGCCCAGTTCCAGCAGATAACGGCCGAATTGCGGGTCTTGGGTGTCGACAAGTTTCGAGAAGTGCTTGTTGAGCAGGTAGAGGTAGAGGCTCATCATCTCTGGGTCGTTCTGGAGATTCCACGGCAGCAGCCCGGACTTTTTCCATTGACGCTGGAATTCACCGAAGAAGCGGTCGGCATCCTGGTCGAGGTGCTGGAGTTTATAGGACGCGCCCAGCAGGAATCGCACCCAGTTGGCCGCCGGCTCACCTCTTCTGTCTTCGCGCTGCCAGCCTTGTCCCCATTGCCGATCAAGTTCGGCCTCGAAGGCCTTGAGTCGGTCGGCCACGACCTGGCCGTTGCGGGACAGCAGGTAAAGGGCATAGGCTTGGGCTTCGTGTTCGCGCCAATAGTAATGCCGTTCCTGGGTGTATTGGTCGGCGTAGTGGATCGCGCGGTCGAACAGCGTATCCAAGACCCGTTGGCCGCGCTCGCGGGCTTCCAGCAACAGATGGGTCGCATACATCGAGTACAACGGCTCGGACGGGCCGGCAATCGACCAGTACGCGAAACTGCCGTCATGTTTCAAGCGGGCTTGCAGGATTTTCATGGTGCGCTTGAACAAGCGGTCGACATCCTCGGTCGATAAGCCCAATTCCACGTTTCCGCCCAACACAACCGCCGGAAAGGCCTGGCTGACCAGTTGCTCGGTGCAGCCGTAGGGGTAATGTTTCAGATATTCGACGATGCCGCGCAGATAGGCCGCGGGCGTCATCGAGACGGAAAATTCCGCGAAACGCTGTTCGTCATAAACCTTGCGTTCGAGATCGAGTTTCGCGGTCTTGCCGGCCTGCTGGTCGACGATGCGTAACACGCCGTTCCGCATCGTAGTCAGCAACGGCTGAGATGGGCGAATGCTCATCTCCTCGCTATAGCCGGCCTCCCGGCCGCCGCCGGAAACCTGATAACGCAACTCGATGGGCCCAAGCTTCTCCCTGGCCTTCGCCTTGAACCGCACCGTGCCGTCCTTGCCCGGCCCCAGCGTCAGGGTTTGCGGATTGGGCGATTGCAATTCCAGCGCGTCGCCAGCGTTGACTGACACTTCCAGCGTCTTGTCGCCGTTCTCGCCGGTGTTGTTCGCCACCAGTACGCCCATGTCGAATTCGTCGCCGGGAGCGACCGCCAGCGGTTGCTGCGGCTGGATCACATAGGGGTTGCTGGCGACCGTGCGGCTGACTGGCACGGCGAGCTTGCCGGCATTGACCGCGACGGCCAACACCCGAATGCTGCCGTTGAAATAATCGGGCACCGGTATGGACAACACCTGTTCGGCCGGCCCGGCGTCCAGGATGCCCGACCAGAAGGCCAACGGCGGCTTGTGCTTGCGGGCGAAGGGGTTCTTGTATTTGCCGAAGGTTTCGGCATCCTCGTCGCCGCCGGTCGCCGACAGCTTCTGCACCAGCGCGTAATCGGGCAGGATCAGGTCCAGAATCTGGTGGGTCTTGGTCTGCAAGGCCCGCTTGCGGAAGAAGAAGTCTAGTGGGGCCGGGTTGCGGTAATGGGCAAACTGGAGGATGCCTTCATCCACCGCATAGATCACCAGCTTGGTGGATTCCCTGGCACGGTAATGCACCTCCAGATTGTGGCCGGGCCGCACTTTTTCGGGCACGTCGAGCGTGACCTCCTGCTGATAAGCCTGGCGGGAAATGGCAAATGGAACCACCCCGTAGCTAAGCGGGCTCATATAGATTTCCCGCGAGTCCAGCGAGCGGACGAAGGCCACCGAGAGGTAGGCATTGCCGCTGACGCTTTTGGGCAAGGTGATCCGGTGGGTCGATGACGCGCTGTTGGTCTTGATCCATTGGCTGGCGACCACGCCATTCTGTTCGATGGTCATCAGCCCGGCGCCCTGGTATGGCGCGACGATCTGCACCTCAATCGGCTCGCCCGGTGGGTACTCCTTCTTGTTCAGCGTCAGGTTCAGTTCGGCATTGCGCTCGATGTTCCGCGTCACATTGCCCTCGCCGGCGACGTCATAGTCGGCCCGGTTGAGTTCCTCGCCCTGGGCGTTTTTGAATACAACGTAGAAGCGGCCCGGATTGCCTGTGGGTAGCGCCAGTTCGCCCTTGCCGTCGGTCAGCGATACCGGCAAATTTCCGCGCGGTTCGTCACGCTGAACCGACTGATAGGCGTAGAGGCCGTCCCCCCGCTTGACCAGCGTCGAAATAAAGCGCCGCTCGAAGATTTCCGCGGCGATTGGCCCTGCCTCTTTCGGTTTGAAGTCCGCACCAACCATCAGCAGTTTCAGCTTGCGCGCGCTGCCTTTCGGAATGTAATCGAGGCTGCCATCGGCGGCTATGCCGAGCAGCGAGGATTGCCGGGATACCAGTGTAGACGCCACGTTGACCACCGAACGCCCGGAGTCTTTCTCGAAGCCCTCACCGGCCAGGTTGATTTCAAAAATCGGTTCATTGATATTCGAGAGCGGCAGGTCGAACGTGGCGATGCCTTGCGCGTCGGTGTTCACTTCGCCCAAATCCTGGGGCAATTTGGCAATATCCGCTTCGAACGTGCCGCGAAAACGATATTCGGGGAAACCGGGCACTTGCCCCAGCCAGGGGCGGATGGTCATTTCCAGCTTGGCTGGATTGCCGACCGCCGGCGTGCCGAACAGGTTGCGCACGGTCACGGTGGCTTTGGCTCCTTCCGGCTTCAGCCAGCCAGCCTGCGCTCCCAGGATTTCGGTCTTGACCTGCAAGCGATCCGGCTGGAATTCCTCGACCCTGATCGTGGTGGCGCCCAAGGATATTGTTTTGGTTTTTTGGGACTTGTCGTCCTTTTGCGGGAGGAACAACTCCACGCGGTAAGTACCGGTCTTGCCGGCTTCAGGGCTGGTCCAGTCCAGTGTCTCGAAACCTTCCAGGCCGAAGGCGACGGTCTCGCTCCAAACCTCCTGATCTTGCGGGTCGGTGATCACGGCTTTGAGCGGCAGTCCCGCCGGCAATGAAGACCAGTCGCGCTTGCGCAGGATCAGCCCGATATGCACTTGATCGCCGGGGCGATAGATGCCGCAGTCGGAGAACACGAAGGCGTGCAGCGAATCCGCCGCATCATGTAGCCCGTCCACGTCGAAACGCGACACGTCCAGCAGCCGGTTATTCCGCGAATAAGGCAGGAAGGACAGATCGCCGTCTTTTTCGGCGAGGTAGACCGAGGGCGCCTTTTCGTCTTTCAATCCCTCGACCGATGGGAAGCTGACCTGGCCCTGCGCGTTGCTCTTCGCCGAAGCGAGCGGGATTCCGTTCATGCCCAGCAATGAAATCTGGGCGCCGGCCACCGGCTGGCCGCTGCGAAACGACATCACGAACACGTCCTGATGGCCATCGGCGGCGGTTTTGACCAGCAGCCCCAAGTCCGTCAACAACACCAGGCGCTGGTCTTTGATTAAGGCCTCGTCCGCTTCGGTCGCGGAGGCGTCTTGCTCGTCCGTCCCGGATTCGCTCGCGGAATCCTCTGATTCTTCTGTATTCGAGGCGGCTTTGTCGGCGCATCCATTCTGGCCTTCCTCGCCGATTTCCCCGGATTCCTCATCGCCGGTTTGCGCCGCGTCATCGCTAGCGCAGGGCTCGGACGCTTCAGCCGGCTTATCCTTTTTCTCCGCGATTTTCAACAGGAACAGGCCGTGAGGCGGATAGCCCTTGGTCTGCGCGAAGCGCGCGAAATCGACCGCGAAATACTGGCGCTGCATTTCCTTGCCCGCCGGCATCGACTCCTCGTAGCTGAATGTTTCAGCAAAATGTTCGATCGGCAGCTTGAAGTCGGGATTTTGAAAGTCGCCACGGGTGAATTGGGCGAAGTGGTGCATATTGTGCGGCAGCACCCGCTTCAACTCGATCTGAATCTTGTTCACTCCGCGCACTGCCGCGCCCAGTTTTTTCGTGCCGGTCAAGCTGAGCAGCGCGCCGTCATGCAATATCTTCAACTCCCGCTGATTCGCGCCCAGCCCAAGCAAAAAACGGGCATCCTTGGCCAACTTGAAGCCGTCCACACTCTCGATTCCCCGCTTGACCTTGACGAACAACTGGCGCTTTTCCGGCGCCTGGAAGGTCAGAAATTGGATGGTCTTGTCGTTCTGGTTGGGATCGCGCCAAACCATCGGGACGGGACTCGATAGTTTCAGGGTGGCTTCATCCACCTGGTCGGGACTGACCCATTCCTCAACGCTCTTCTGTTCGCACAAGGCCGGGCGGTCGAGGTTTTCTTCGCGGCAATCGGGCAAAACGTAAGCTTCGACGGCTTTGGCCAATGCGGAGGGTTCCACCAGTGGCACGGTGGTTTGTAGAATCAACAAGCGTTCGATATCGCCGTTGTTCCGGATCACGCTCTCGGTGCTGGCTTCGGTGACTTTCAGATAATCCTGAGCACTCGGAATATCGATAGATTGGTCAGTACTCCCCCTCATGGGTTCGCCGCCCAAGCTCGAAACCAAGCCTCCCCCGACTCTGACCATTATTTCGCCGGGCTCATTCGGGATGGTGATCGGGGCGGTTTTCAGATAAGCAAGCCTTGGATTTTTATCGTCATACACCAGATCGAACGGTATGGACTTCACCCTTGAATCATCGAATGACTTGGCTGGTTCCTCGCGCAAGCGCACGGATGTTTCTGCCGACAGGCTGTCTTTTCTCGGCGGGTAGTTGAATGACAGCCTGGCCGTTACACGCTTGATTTTGGGATCGACGAGGTCGCTATACAGTTGCAGATTCTCGATGGAAACGCTCATTCCAGGGTTTCCGTACTTGACCGAGAATGTGAGTTTATCGAAAACCAACTTGGGGAAAACGTCCTTGGCGACGACAATTTCATACGTCGTTCCAGGAGTCAGCGTCTCCGGCGTGGCCGGGGTGAAGAGCAGGTCCGCTCCGCCCGCCGACTCGCCATAGCGCCAGATGCCTTCGGCATTCGGGCTGATCGTAATGCCGCTCTTAACCTCCTCACCGGCGGATACTTTTTTCGCCGATTCGGTCAGATCATGGCCTTGCAGGCGAACTTCGAGCTTTCCTTGATTCAACCCTACGCCGATGCTGGTCACCGTCGGCGGTGTCAGCGGCTTTTCCTCGATCTTGTCCCAGGCACTGCGCAGCGCGGGAAGCTGGCAATCCGCGCCCTTTACCAGCGTGGCCGGAGCACCGGCGTAATATTGCCCTTGATAATCCTGATACAGCAGCGAAACCGTGCCGGGGTTCGCATGGAAATCCAGCGCCGTGTCCTCAGCCGGGCGTAGCAGGACATCGGAACCGACGACAATTTTGGATCCGCTGCCATCGTGCAATGGTACCGGGACGTTGGCTCCCACCGTAGCCTGGAAGGGAGGGTAGTAGACCGCATAGTTGAATTCCACGGCGGCTTCCAGTTGGCGCCGCATCGGGGCTATCAGAATATCCTGCCAGCGGCATTCCAACCGGACGATGGTTAAAGGCGGTGTGTGGTAGGTAAAAGTTTGGCTTGCGAGACGATAATCAGGGCGGAGCTTCAGCCCATCAAGGGAGATTTTAAACGTCGTTTCCGGCTGAAAGGTTTTATTTTTTGGTTGAAATACAAGGCGGGACGGGTCTTGCCAGCGCCACTGGCCGGCCATCGGTGGGTCGAGCGAGGGAATGGCTTCCAGCGGTTCCTTGCCCACTCTGTCAAGTGGCGCGACTTCATTGGCAAAATTGAGTACCAGAACCGGCGTCCAGTGCTGATGATTGAGCAGGTAGATCGAAGGGGCAACGACTTCTTCACCAGGTGGTTTCTGGCGTTGTTCTTCTTTCTGAGGATTGGAGTTCGCGGGCGCGGGGCCAGCGGATTTCTCTTCAGGTTGGCAAGCGGAAAGAAAAGGCAGCAACAAGCACACCATAAGCCATAAGAGAGTTTTCATAAAATCCACTCCGTTCCGAATAACGGTAAAGATGTGCGTCCAATACCCGAGAATCCATTGCAATGGCCAAAGTTTTGCGGGGTAAAGCCGCTGTAGTTAACAGGCACATCCGCCAGCAGCGAATCCGGCGCGATTAACCCTTGCTTAATGGCGTCGGCAAACAGCAACAGCTTGAGGGTGCTGCCCGTACTGCGTGGGCGCTGGATCATATCAATCGCGTGTCCCTGATCCGCGCCGAAATCCAGTACCGGGCAATTGCCGATATACGCCAGTATCTCAATTGAATCGGGCGTAACCAGTCGAGCGCGGGGTAGCCGGCGGGCCAGGCCGGAGATGGAAAG
>ERZ761602.6192-NODE-6192-length-13572-cov-6.342088_pt1 | contig 13572 bp, 9 predicted proteins | sample MGYA00512165_ERZ761602 | MGnify/ENA primary metagenome ERZ761602 (study PRJEB28899, sample SAMN02445085) | bioreactor sludge metagenome | biome: EBPR sludge; isolation source: Thorneside wastewater treatment plant | place: Australia: Brisbane, Thorneside...
GCGCGACGACATCGACCAGGTGCGGAACCTCCCGGTGAGCGGCCAGAGCGGTCCGTTGGTGCCGCTGGGCCAGATCGCGAGCATCCAGGTCGTGGACTCGCCGGCGAGTGTGAGCCGCGAGGCGGTCCGTCGCCGCACGAACGTCGAAGCCAACGTGCGCGGCCGTGACCTCGCCTCGTTTGTGAGCGAGGCGCAGACGCGCGTACGTGACCAGGTGCAGATGCCGCCTGGCTACGTCGTGCAATGGGGTGGTCAGTTCGAGAACCTCAGCGCCGCGTCCGAGCGGCTCGCGGTGGCCGTGCCCGTCGCGCTCGGGCTCATCTTCATCCTGCTCTACATGGCGTTCGGACAGCTCAAACCGGCGTTGCTCATCTACCTCAACGTGCCGTTCGCCGCGGTGGGCGGCGTGTTCCTGCTGGCTGTGCGGGGCATGCCGTTCTCCATCAGCGCGGCGATTGGGTTCATCGCGCTCTTCGGCATCGCGGTGCTCAACGGCGTCGTGCTCCTCACAACCGTCAAAAAGCTACGGGAGCAAGGGAGGTCCCCGCTCGAAGCGGCGCGCGAGGGCGCCGAGTCTCGGTTGCGCGCCGTCGTGATGACTGCGACCGTCGCGGCGCTCGGCTTCATCCCCATGGCGCTCTCGTCCAGCGCGGGCGCGGAGGTGCAGCGGCCGCTCGCCACCGTGGTGATCGGCGGCCTCGTCAGCGCGACCTTCTTGACCCTGTTCGTCCTGCCCACCGTCTACGCCTTCGTTTACCGCAAGGAGGAGCCCGCGCCGCCGAGCGATGGCGGTCAAGAGCCGGCCGCAGACATCGGCGGCGATGCTGCAGAGCCGCAGGGGGCAGCGTGAAGAAGCACAAGCTCGATCTGGAGCTCGCGCTGCCGAGCGACGCCGTAGCGTGCGATGCGTGCGTCGGGCGGATGGTCGAGGCTCTTGGAGCAACTCGAGGCATCACGCGGGTGCACGTCGATCGCGAGGACCCGGCGCGCCCGAAGCTGTGCCTTCACTACGAGCCCACCTCGGTGCGGATTGAAGAGGTGGAGGCGCTCGTTCAGAGCACCGGCGCCGCACTCAAGGGGCGCTACGAGCACCTGTCGGCACCGGCGGTCGGCTTGCGCCACGAACGACAAGCCCGACTCGTCGAGGGCGTGTTCGCTCGCCAGCCCGGGGTGCTGCACGCCTCCGTCGCGTTCGGATCCCGTCGCCTCTACGTGGAGTTCGATCCCACCAAGACGAATCGAGAGGCGCTCCTCGCGGTCGCGTCCAAGGCGGGCATCGTCTCGTTTGTTGAGGCGGCGTCTCCCGCGGCGGCTGCCGCCGAGCGCGAGGAGCATGAGCATGAGCACGGAGGCCCCTTCGGCGAGCGCTCTGAGCTGGTCTTCAGCCTCGCGTGCGGCGCGCTGACGGGCATCGGTTGGGGCCTCGAGAAGGCGGGTGTGACCTCGCTCGTCACGACCAGCCTCTTCGTGGCCGCGTACGTCCTCGGGGCCTGGTTCACGGCCAAGGAGGTCGTCGTCGCGCTCCGTGCGCGCAGGTTCGAGATCGACTTCCTCATGCTGCTCGCCGCGATCGGCGCGGCCATCCTGGGCGAGTGGTTCGAGGGTGCTCTGTTGTTGTTTCTCTTCACCCTCGGTCACGGGCTCGAAGGCTACGCGATGCGCCGCGCTCGCAACGCCATCGGCGCGCTGGCGAAGCTCGTCCCAGAGACCGCGCTGCGCATCAACGACGACTGTCGCGAGGAAGAGGTGGCGGTAGCCGAGCTTGTAGTGGGCGACCGCATTCTGGTGAAGCCCAACACGCGCATCCCGGCAGACGGGTTCGTCAGCGCAGGTTCGAGCAGCGTGAATCAGGCGCCGATCACCGGAGAGAGCGTCCCCGTCGACAAGCGACCCGTCCCTGAGCCGGATGCTGCGCTCGTCGCCCCTGAGGCACTGGGCGCTGAACATCGCGTCTTCGCCGGCACCATCAACGGGGCGGCGGCTCTCACCGTCGTCGTCACGAAGACCGCGAGCGAGAGCACCCTCGCCCGTGTCGTGAAGCTCGTTGCCGAGGCCGAGACGCAGAAGTCGCCGACCCAGCAGTTCACCGACCGCTTCGAGCGTGTGTTCGTCCCAGTCATCCTCGTGTTCGTCGTCGGCCTGCTCTTCGCCTGGGTCGTGGTCGACGAACCCTTCGCGCGGAGCTTCTACCGGGCCATGGCGGTACTCGTGGCCGCGAGTCCGTGCGCGCTCGCGATTGCGACACCGAGCGCGGTGTTGTCGGGCGTCGCGCGAGCAGCGCGTGGAGGCGTGCTCGTGAAGGGCGGCGCGCACCTCGAATCGCTCGGGTTGGTCCGTGCGATCGCGTTCGACAAGACCGGGACGCTCACCGAAGGCAAGCCTCGTCTCACCGACGTGATCGCACTCGACGGCGGGCCCGAGTACGAGCTGCTCGCGGTCGCGGTCGCCGTCGAGAAGCAGTCGGACCATCCATTGGCGAGCGCGATCGTGGAGGGCGCGGACGCGCGGCGTCCTGGTCTCGCCGCAATGGAAGCCTCGGGCGTTGAGGCCGTGATCGGCTACGGAGTTCGCGCGACGGTGGGCGGGGCGGAGGTGGCGATCGGCAAGCCGGGCCTGTTCACGCGGGACGGGCCGCTGCCGCAGAGCGTGGCCGACGCTGTAAGCAAGCTGCAGGGCGAGGGGCGCACGGTCATGGTGGTCCGCTCGGACAGCCGCTTCCTCGGCGTTCTTGGCGTGATGGACACCCCTCGTGAGAGCGCGCAGGCGGTGGTCGCGGAGCTACACGCACTCGGCATCGAGCAGACGATCATGCTGACCGGGGACAATCAGCGCGTGGCGGACGCCGTCGCGATGCACGTCGGTATCCGCGTCGCACGCGGAGACCTGCTGCCGGAGCAAAAGGTCGCTGCCATCGTGGAGCTGGCGAGTTCGAAGAGCCGGGTGGCGATGGTCGGTGACGGCGTGAACGATGCGCCGGCCATGGCCAACGCCACGGTGGGGATCGCGATGGGCGCGGGTGGGTCCGACGTCGCCCTCGAGACCGCGGACGTCGCGCTCATGGCCGACGATCTCCGCGCCTTGCCCTTCGCCGTGGGGCTCAGCCGCGCCGCCCGCAGCATCATCCGGCAGAACCTCTGGGCCAGCCTCGGCATGGTGGCGTTCCTCATCCCCGCGACCATCTTCGGCTTCGCCAAGATCGGCGTCGCCGTCGCCTTGCACGAGGGCTCGACCTTGCTCGTCGTCGCGAACGCACTGAGGCTCCTGGCGTACGAACATCGACGGGGAACGACATGACCGACGGCAACCGCAGCTACTGGGACAAGCACGCGAAGAACTACGACCGCTCGATGTCGCTCCTCGGGCGGCCGATCCCCAGAATGGTCGAGCTGGCCGGGGAGGCGACGCGCGGCCTTGGCCGAGTGCTCGAGGTTGCGGCTGGCACCGGGCTCGTCACACCCGCGCTCGCCGCCGGCGCGGGGGAGGTCATCGCCACCGACTATTCGGCCGCGATGGTCGCTGCGCTCGAGCAGCGCGTGCGAGACGCCTGGGTGGCGAACGTGCGATGCGAGCAGGCCGACCTCTACGCCCTCCGGTTCGACGCCGGGACGTTCGACGCGGTCGTCGCGGCGAACGTCCTCCACCTCGTGCCGGACTTGCCGGGAGCCCTGGCGGCGCTTCGACGCGTGGTGAAGCCGGGCGGCCAGGTCATTGTTCCGACCTTCTGCCACGACGAGTCCGCGCTCTCGTGGGTCGTCTCGCGGGCGCTCGCCGTGACGGGCTTCCCAGGGCACCGGCGCTTCACGGCGAATTCCCTCCAGCAGGCGGTCGAAGACGCGGGCGTCCGCGTGACCCGCACCGAGACGCTGCCGGGGCTCATCCCGATCGGTTACGTCGAGGGGACCTTCGGGCCGGGGTGACAGCGTGCCGTTTCGCCCGTGTGGCGCGCACCGCCCCCGAGGGCCGCTGGGCCGCGCGGCGCCCTCGATGCCGCGCCAGCGGCCAACGTGGGCGCGCCCGTCGCGCTTGGGCCCCGCAACGGATGCGGGACAGCGCGAATCTGAGAGAGCGTCCCGGCTCGCGTTGCTCAACCACTCGGATTCGCGAGCGCTCGCATTTTCAGGACGGTGCGAGCGAAGCGAACCAGTCCCGCCGAGAGCGTTGCGAACGGGTTGGTGAAGGGCTACAAATGCGGAGCCATTTTTCTCTCGTCGCCAACAAGGGGCGAGGGTCGGTAAACAGAAGCCCCCAAGGAGCGATCCGAGGGGGCTTCGCCGTTTCTCCCCAGAACTCCGGGCGTTTCGCGCGCTGCGCGTGCTGCGGCGCCGCTCTCGCGCGTGCTCGCAGAGAGCGCCGAGCGAGCTCGATGAGCGCCGCGTGGGACAGCTCTCCCGCTCTCTCTCCTGTCCCGCGGGGAGAGAGAAGCCGAGAGGCGTTTAACTGCGTACCCGGCGATCAACATTCGGCCCCGTTGGTCAACAGCTTCGGCGTCCGCGTGGGGCCGAGCCTGTTGATCATCGGGGCGACGGCTCGCGAGGAGCAGCGTCACGCCGCCATGTTTGGGCGTCGCGAACCGATCGCGCGTCGGTGCGACCTTGAGTGGCAGTGGGGCCTGTTGATCGCTGGGTCGCTTGCCCGCGGTGGAGCGAGGACTCGGCCGACTACGCGTGTCTCGGTAGCCGGACCTCCAGTCGCGCGCCCCGCGTTGGCTTGTCTACGAGTGCGGCGGTGCCGCCGTGGGTCTCGGCGATGTGTCGGATGAGAGCGAGACCGAGCCCATGCCCAGGAACGCGTCGACGCAATGCGTCCCCAGAACGGAAGAACGGCTCGAACGCGCGCTCACGCTCGGCGGCATCGACGCCAGGGCCATCGTCATCCACGTGAAGGACCGCGACGTCGTCTAGGAGCAACACCGCCGTCGTCACGACCCTACCGAACTTGAGCCCGTTTGCGATCGCGTTGGCGACCATCGTACCGAGGAGGGTCGCGTCGCCGCGGACGAGCGCGTCGCCGTCTGACACCTCGACGCGCGCTCGGTCTTCCTTCGGTAGCGACTGAACGGCATCCTCCACGAGGTCGCGCAGCGACACGACCTCGTGAGCGTCGGATGTCGATCGCGTGGGTACCGAGAGGATGAGCAACCTCTCGACCAGGACCGAGAGCTCAGTGAGCTTCCGCTGTGCCAGCATGGCGCCCTCGCGAGCGGCAGGGTCCGTCACGCTCTCTCCGAGCAGCTCGAGCTCGCCACGCACAGAGGTCAGCGGTGTACGGAGCTCGTGCGCCGCGTTCGCAGCGAAGCGGTTGGCCTGCGCGAGCGCCCGCTCGACGCGGGCGACGAGCTGCAAGATGGTGCCGCGGAGCGCGTCCACCTCTGCGACGTGCTCCTCTGAGCCGAGGTTCGCCTCCGAGAGCGCGTCGATATTGAGCTGCGCGATACGCTCCCGAAGTCGCGTGAGCGGAGCCACGACGCGCTTCGAGATGGGCCTGCTCGCAGCCCATGCAAGCGCCGCAGCGAGAAGCGCTGCCAGGATGGCGGCTCCGGCGAGCATCGAGAGCGGCCGCGTGTGCGCCTCTGCGACGACGGCTGAGAGGCCGTTCGATGCTTGCGCTCGACACACGCGGAGCGCACTCGCGCGAAACGTGGCGCAGCCAAGCTCCGCGGGCATCCCGACGCGACGGTCGCCGACCAGCAGACTCCCGCCACCGTCATAGACGGCGAAGAGCATCCCCGTGTGATCCATCTCTTCGGACTCGTCCCGATGCACCTCTCGGATCGCCGCGATATCGTTGCCGCCCTGGCCGAGTTCCTCGGCGAAGGTGACGGCGGCCTCTTCAAGCCGGCGGTCCTCGGCGCGTTGAAGCAGCAAGGTCGCGAAGACGATCGTCGCGATCGCAGCGACCAGGGCGGCCGCCGCTGCTGCGAGTGCGGCCCCCGAGGCAACCCGTCCGACGATGCTATTCGCCACGTCGATCTCCCGGAGCGAGCGCGTAACCTTCGCCGCGCAGGGTTCGGATCAAGTCCGAACCGAGCTTTCGCCTCAGCCTTCCGACGAGCACCTCCATGCTGCTGGACGCGGTCTCGCTGGCCTCCCCCCACACGCTCTCGAGCAGATCGATTCGCGAGACGACGCGCCCGGCGCGGCGGACGAGGATCTCGAGGATGGCCCACTCCTTTGCCGTAATCGCGACGTCATGCTCGGCGCGCGTCGCATGTCGACCTGCAAAGTCCAAGACGACGTCTTCACGGGTGTACATGAGGCCGCGAGGGAGCGCTCCGCGCCGGCCAAGAGCACGCACCCGCGCTCGAAGCTCAGCTACCGCGAACGGCTTGGCCAGGAAGTCGTCTGCACCCGCGTCGAGCCCTTCGACTCGAAGCGCGACCTGGGAGAGCGCGGTCAGCAGTAAGATGGGGATGGTGGCGCCTTCAGCGCGAAGCTCTCGGCATAACTCGAGGCCGAACCCGTCTGGCAGGCGCAGGTCGAGCACGATGAGGTCAGCGCCTTCCGCGGCGCGTTCGCGAGCTGAGTCGAGGTCCTCCGCGGTCGTCACGGCGTGACCGTCGGCGCGGAGCGCTCGTGCCACCACGCTCCGTACATCCGCTTCATCGTCGACGATCAGGACCCGCATCTTTCCTCAGTTTACCGGCGCATCGTCCGCGCCGCGACCGCCTCCACCGAGCCAGACGTAGAGCGCTGGTGTCACCAGCAGCGTGAGGATGGTGGAGCTCACGAGGCCGCCCAGGATGACGACCGCCATCGGGTGTTCGATCTCGTGCCCGGCCGTTTGGCCGCCGAGCACGACGGGCACCAGGGCGAGCCCGGTTGCGAGCGCAGTCATGAGGATGGGACCGAGTCGCTCGCGCGCACCGCGCACCACGAGCTCGCTTCCGAAGGGCATTCCTTCCTCGCGCTCGAGATGGCGAAAGTGCGAGACGAGCATGATGCCGTTGCGCGCGGCGATCCCGATGACCGCAACGAGACCGATCAACGTGCCGAGCGATACCACGCCCGACGTCGCGGCCGCCACTACGCCTCCGACGAGCGCGAATGGAAGTCCGGCGAACACCATGAGGGCCAGGCGAGCGGACCGAAAGTCCGCGAGCAGCACGAAGAAGATGCCCGCGATCGCCAGCGCGGCGACACTGAAGAGCCGAGTGCGCGCTGCGTTGCGTGCAGCGCCTTCACCGAGGATCTCTGCGTGATGGCCAGGCGGAAGCTGGAGAGCCGACACCTTGGATGCCACCGCTGCGCTCACGACCGAAAGATCCGCGCCCGGGGCTAGATCGATCAGCACGTCTAGTTTCCGCGTCGTCGCGTCATGGGCGATGGTGTTCGGGACCGGAACGATCGCCACGTCAGCCACGTCGCCGAGGCGAGTGACCACACGGCCATCGACCGCGATGCCCAGGTCACGCACCGCGGCGACATCGGCTCGGCTCGCTTCGTTGCCCCAGACGACGACGTCGATCGGCTGAAGCCCCCGCACGAACTGCCCGGCCGTATCGCCTGCAAGCAGGGTCGCCGCCCGGGTTCGAACCAGGCCGGGCTCGATACCGAACGCAGCGCAGCGCTCGGCGTCGACGCGGATCTGGATCTGGGGCACCAGCACCTGTGCCTCCGGGTGCGCGTGCGAGATCCCAGGCACCGACTCGAGGTCATGCGCGAGCGTTCCGGCGATCGTTCGAAGCGCGTCGATGTCCTCTCCTCGGAGGCGAATCACGATCGCTCCGCCTCCCCCGCTGAGCACCTCGCGCATGCGCTCCTGAAGGTACGTCTGCACATCGCGAAAGACGCCGGGGTAACCGTCCACGACCTCGCGGACGCGCTGGGAGGTAGCGGCGAGGTCGGCGCTCGGATCGACGCTGATCCAGAGCTCCGCGAAGTTTGGGCCTACGACTTCATCGGCGACCTCGGCGCGACCGATGTGTGCACCGAAGTTCCGCACGCCCGGCACGGTCAGCAGCTCGGCGCGCGCCAGGTTTGCCGTCCGCGCGACGGCCTCGAGCGAGGTCCCGGGCCGCGCGACCCAATGCATCAAGAAGTCGTTCTCGGCGAAGTGCGGGAGGAACTCCTCTCGGAGCGTCGAACCGAGGGCCGCTGTCATCGCGAGCAACGCGATGGTCCCGGCGAGGAGGCGCTTCGGGTGGTTTAGCGTCCGGCGCAGCACGGGCTCGTAGGCACGAAGCAGCGCGAGGGCGATCGGCGAGTGGCGCTCGACCCCGCGCGTTCTTCGGAGCAAGAGCAACGCGAGTACCGGCGTGATGGTGAGCGCCGTCAACGTGCTGGCCAGAATCGCGAGGCCATACGCGAGGGCGAGCGGACGGAAGAACTCTCCTGCCACACCTTCGAGGAAGAGGATGGGGACGAACACCAGCAGCACGATTAGGCTCGCGAACACGATCGCGCTCCTGACCTCCAGCGACGCGTCGAGCACCACGCGCATGGCAGTTCGGAGGTCTGGAGGTTCAGCAAGCGCTCGCAGCCTGCGGTGGATGTTCTCGACGTCAATGATCGCGTCGTCGACCACTTCGCCCAGCGCGATGACGAGCCCTGCGATCACCATCGTGTCGATGGTGCGCCCGAGCAGCGTGAGTACGAAAGCGGCGGCGAGCAGCGAGAGAGGGATCGCGAGGACGCTGATCAGCGCGGTGCGCGCGTTCCAGAGGAAGAGGAACAGCACGGCCACCACGAAGACGCAGCCGATGCCCATCGCATGACCGAGGTTTCCGAGCGCACGCTCGATGAAGCTCGCCGGCCGAAAGATCGTCGGGTCGACTTCGACACCCGAGAGACCAGGGCGCAACCTCTCCAGGGCGGCGTCGACGCCTGCCGTCACGTCGAGCGTGCTCGCCCCAGGTTGCTTCTCGACGATGAGCAGCACACCGCTCCCGCTCGTGACGAGCGCGTCACCGATCGGCACGGCATGGGACTCCCTCACCTCAGCCACATCGCCGATCGTCACGGTGCTTCGCCCGAGGGTGGACAGCGGGACTCGTGAGAGTTCGTCCGCATCGCGAGCCATGGCCATCTGAACGACCGGAAGCCGAGTCGTGGGGAGATCGACGAGACCTCCCGCGCGGGGAGTCAGCGCCTCACGGGTGACCGACACCAACCGGCTCAAGTCCACTCCGTTGGCCACGAGTCGATCAGGATCCGCGCGCACCTCGATCTGTCTTCGTCTCTCGCCCCAGACCGCGACGTTCGCGACGCCAGGGACCGACATCAGCGCGGGACGCACGCGCCACCGCGCAAGGTCGGAGAGCTCGGTCTGCGAGAGCGTCGCCGACCACATACCGATCTTCATGATGCGGCTCGTCGACGAGAGTGGTGAAAGCAACACAGGGGGCCTCGCGACAGCGGGCAAGCCGGGCGTGGCACGGGTGACGCGCTCCTGCACCAGGGCACGCGCCTGAAGGAGGTCAGTGCCAGTCGGGAACAGGAGGAGAACGGAGGAGAGGCCGAGCACGGAGCGCGAGCGAATCGCAGTGATTCCCGGCGTCCCGGCGAGCGCAGCCTCGAGCGGCGTCGTCACGAGCGCCTCGACTTCTTCGCTCGAGAGCCCCGGGGCTTCGGTCTGGATCTCGACGCGCGGGGGTGCGAACTCGGGGAAGGCGTCGAAGCGGGCATCCCGCACGCCGCGCGCCGCGAGCGCAATGAAGAGCACCGAGAGCCCAATGACGACCCAGCGTTGCTGGAGGCATAGATGTACGAATGAGCGCATCAGTGCCCCGGAGGAAACTCGGCGCCGAACAGCTCGACTGCGCCTACGGAAACGATGCATGAGCCGACAGCGGGGCCATGCGCGAGCACCATGTCGTCACCCGCGCGGCGGGCGGGATCCACACGGGCACGCACGTAGCGACCGTCCTCGCAGCGGTAGACCCAGGCCCCGCCCCAAGCGTCGATCACCACAGCCGCCGCGGGAACGACGAGCGCGGAGGCCACATCCTGCAGCGGGAGCTCTACGAGCACGCGCTCGCCAGGGGCGAGCCCCGCGTCGCTGGGGAGCGCGAGATAACGGTCTACCGTGCTTCGATCGGGCTCGGCGGTAGGCGGGCCTGGAACGAATCGGGTCTCGATGGAGCGCGCCTCTCCGTTTCGCCGCACCCGAGGTAAACCACCCGGGGCGAGACGCGCGAGATCCCCCGCGTACACCGGTACCCTGACCTGCAGCGCTTCCACCCCGACCAGCTCGAAGAGCGGTGCGCCCGCGGCTACTGGCTGACCTTCCGCGACAGCGAGCAGACGGATGACGCCGTTGCCCGGCGCCCGCATGAGCATGGCGACGTCGGAGAGCAGCGGATCGCGTGACAGCGTGGTGGCGCGTGCCCTCGCAGCGGCCAGGTCGGCCTGCGCGACGTCGCGCGCGGCGACCGCCTCCTCGAGCGCACGGGCGCTCCCGGCGCCCTGGTCGATGAGAGCCTGGTTTCGGGTCACGCGTAGTTCGAGCGCAGCGAGGTTTGCTTCGGCTGCTGCGACCTCGCGAGCGACGCGTGCGCGTGTGTCTCGATCCGTCGGCGCGATGGCCGTGAGGCGAAGCAAGCCAACGCCGCGCTGCACAGCGGCTCCGGGAAGGAGCGGCTCGCTGGTGACGAAGTGGACCTCGCCCGCGACAGGCGCAGTCACGGTCACGGTTCGTCCGGGGGGAACTACGACCTCCCCGCCGACCAGGCGGGTTCGGGGCAAAGGCCCTGCTCTCACCGCGGTCGTCTCGATGCGAAGCCGGGAGATGGCTTCAGCCGACAAGTGCACCGCGGGCAGGTCCGCCTCGGCGATCGGGTGAGAGACCTCGGAAGCGGCGGCGTGATGCGAGCGCGGCGCCGTGTTCGACTCGCAAGCGCTTGTGAGCGTGAGAAGCGCGAGCGCCGTCACGAGCTGGAATCGGTTCATGGACTACCTCGTTCCGCGCGAGCGCGTGACGCGACCTGCGCGGCGCTCTGCAGCCGCGCGCCAATCGCACGCTCGAGCTCCGCGAGCGCGCGGCGCTGCTCCGCGATGAGCTCAGCCCGCCGGAGCCTCGCCTCTCCGGCGCGTCGTTGGACATCGAGCACGATCAGGAACGGCTGGTCCCCTGTCTCGAACCCGTGCGTGGCCATCTCCAGCGCAGCATCGAGGGCTGGAAGCACCTCGGTCTCGAAGCGCTGACGGGAGCGGGTCGCCTGCTCGAACCGGGCGTGCGCCAAGGTGACCTCCATGATCACCGTCCGTGCGACCATTTCGTGCTGCGCTGTCGCGCGCTCCACCTCCGCCTCGGCTCGGCCGACGCCGCCCTGGTTCTGATTGAAGATGGGCAGGTCGGCGCGCCCTCCCAAGCGAAGCGCCGGTCCCGCGGGCTGACCCCACTGCGTCTCGACGAGCGCGCCGAGATTCACGATCCGGCTGCGCTCCCATCCGGCGCGCGCGGTCGCCGCCGAGATGGCCAGCTCAGCAGAGCGGGCGTCGGGGCGCGCCACTCGCGCGAAGCCGATCAGCTCACGCAGACCGGGAGGAGTTGCGACGTCGGTCGAGAACATGGCTCGGAGTGAGCTGCCCGGCGTGTCGTCGACCGCCAGCGTCGCGACCAGCCTGGCGCGAGCCATCACGGCCTCCGTGTGTGCGAGGTCGCTCGCGTCGGCGCTCGTGCGAGCGTCGGCCGCGAGGACGCGCTCCTCGAGCGGGCTGACCTCTCCGACACTTGCACGCACGGATGCGATGCGCGCGATCTCCGCGGCGATCCGCGCGAGCTCGGCGCGGACTTCGGCGCGATCCGCCGCGAGCCCCAGCTCGACGTGAAGCAATCGAGCATCGCGCACGAGGTCGAGGGCGCGCATCAGGACAGCCTCGCCGGCAACGTCAGCATCGCGTGCTGCAGCCTCCGTGCGATTCGGCATCTGCCAGAGCGACTCGAGCGGTACGAGGAGCGTGGCGACTGCCGTGATGGGGCCGATGGGGCCCATCATGCTGAGCTGCGGGTTCGCAGGGCGCCTCGCCTCGTCGAGCGTGGCGAGCGCAGCGTCGATTCGCGTCAGCTCAGCCCGAAGCGCTGGGTTGCGGCACAACGCGACGGAGACCACCTCCGCTTCGTCGACGCCGTCCTCGAGCCGGACGTCGCTCGGGAGCGCGTCACGCGAGCGGCCGCACGTGCTGAATCCGATGCGGTCATGGAGCTGCCGGTCCAACCACCCACGATCGCGAAACGTCGTCGCGCAGCCCGACAGGCTGAGGCAGGCGATTAGGATGGCGAGGCGGCCCGTCACTCCTCAGTTGTCGCACCCAAGACCAAACACAGCCTGAACGTGGGGGCGCGGCGAACTATCGGGGCTACTTCCAGATCGTCAGGAGCGCTCCGGCGATCATGAGCGCCGTGCCCAGACCGACCTTCCACGAGATCTGTTCCCCGAGCAGCACTCCGGCGAGGATGATCGTGAACGCAAGGCTCACCTTGTCGAGAGGCGCGACGCGGGAAGCAGGCGCCATTTGGAGGGCCTTGAAGTACGCGAGCCACGAGATGCCGGTCGCCAAGCCCGAGAGGACCAGGAAGATGACCGAGCGGCGATTCAGCTCCCTGACGACGTGGTGCTCTCGTGTTGCGAGGACGATGCCCCAAGCGAAGAGCAGGATGACGACGGTGCGGATCGCCGTCGCCAGGTTCGAGGGAACGTCCTTCACGCCGACCTTGGCCAGGATGGCGGTCGCCGAGGCGGCGAGAGCGGCGATGAGAGCGTAGGCCCACCAAGTCATGCGGTTGTTTGTATCGCCTCCCTCGAGGCCGCGTCAGGCGGAACGCGCTATCGGCCCTGGAGGCGCGTTCGCGCCGGCGGTTGTCGCGATAGGGCAGAGCATCAACCAGCCAGCTTCATGAGGAGCGCCATGCCCCGTTCGGCCTCGGCGGGCGTCGCGTCGACGAGCTCGAGGTACACGCGCCCGCTCTCGTTGACGTCCTCGGTGTTCACGCACCAGCGCTCGCTCGCGGGCGTCGCCAGCTCGATCTCGGCGGCGAGCTTGTGGAGGGCGGCCTTCACGACGCGGTGGCTGGTGCCCTTGGGGAAGCGGAGCGCGATCTGCGGCTCGGGCGTTCCGTAGCGGCTCTCGCCCTGGCTCACCGTCTTCGTCGCCTGCGTCTCCGTGTTCTGGCTTGTGGTCCGCATCGTCGTCCTCACGTTCTGCGCGGGCCCAGTGCCCGTCGCGTGAGGACATACAGGCTTCCGTTCGCGCCCTTAGCAAGGCCGAACACATTGATTTCACATGTGTTTTCCAGCGCTTGGAATAGCCGCGGGGTTGCGCGGACATGGGGCGTCGGAGGCGGTTGTAGGCCAGCCGACGCCCCGCCGATTCCGCCGCGTTCACGCGCCCGTGGTGCCCGCGTTCGTGAAGAGCGCGGCCGCGTCTCGCGCGCCGAGATGCGCGAGGTAGTGGCCGATGGCCCCCCGAAAGAACTCCATCCGGTTCTTGATGCCCTTCGCGCGCCAGGCCTCGTCCATCTTGTCGGCGACGTCCGCCTCGAGCCGCAGCGGGAGGATCTTCACCTCGAGCGGCTCGCCCTCGCGCGCGCGGGTCTTGCGCGGCCCGACGTTGATGCGGCCCTTCTCGGCCTCGC
>ERZ761602.6193-NODE-6193-length-13572-cov-4.351927_pt1 | contig 13572 bp, 12 predicted proteins | sample MGYA00512165_ERZ761602 | MGnify/ENA primary metagenome ERZ761602 (study PRJEB28899, sample SAMN02445085) | bioreactor sludge metagenome | biome: EBPR sludge; isolation source: Thorneside wastewater treatment plant | place: Australia: Brisbane, Thorneside...
CTCGCGCGTATCGGCGCGCGACCGGTGAGCGGCCTTCCCGGCTGCGCGCGGAGCCCGCGCCGCAACGGCTTTGACTGGGTTCTGGAGCGGCTGTGGGCGGGCCTCGACGTGACCGGCGCAGACATCGGCCGCATGGGCGCGGGCGGGCTCCTCGCCGACGTCCCTCGCCCCGAACCGCGCCCGAAACCGGTCGCGAGCGGCCTCACAGGCGCCGTGGTGCTCGCAGCAGGGCGATCGGTGCGCATGGGCGCGAACAAGCTGCTCGCAGACCTCGGCGGCAAACCCGTGCTGGCGCACGTGCTTGAGGCGGTGAAAGAGGCCGGACTTCCCGCGATCGTCGTCACCGGCAATGCAGAGGCCGAGATTGCCGCGATGGCGGACCGATTCGGTTTTCCGAGCATCCATGCCGCGCGCTACGCCGACGGGCTGAGCCAGTCGCTCGCGGCGGGAATCGCCGCCGTGCCCGATGACTGGTCGGCAGGGCTGGTGATGCTCGGCGACATGCCGGGGGTGAGCGCAGAGCATATCGCAGGCCTCGCCGTCGCGGCGGATGCGAACCGCATCGCGGTGCCCGTGCACAACGGCAAGCGTGGCAACCCCGTGGCATGGGGCCGGCGCTATTTCGCGCGGCTGCGCGGTCTTGAAGGCGATGTGGGCGGCAAGGCGTTGCTCGCCGAGTTCGCGGACGACATCGTGGAAGTGCCGATCGAGAGCGACGCGATCTTCATGGATGTCGATACGCCCGAGGCATTGGCGGCCGCGCGGGCGCGCTACGCGTAATCGGGCTCCACATCCCGCATATCGAGGATTTCAGCGGCTATGCGCGCATCATGACCCGCACGCAGCATCGCGGCGAACTGCTTCTGCCGCACCGCCCGATCCGGCGCTTCCCGCGCGAACGGGCCGAAGCGTTTGCGGCGCGCATAGGCCATCGCGGCACCGCGCGCATCGACCGCGCCCGTGATCTCGCCCCGCAGCTCTTCGGCAAGGCCGGCCGCACGCAAATCCTGCCCGATACGCCGCGCGCCGTAGCCGCGCCGCTCGAGGCCCCGTGCCCGCGACTCCCCAAACGTGCGGTCGTCGACATAGCGCAGGTCCGCGAAACGCGCGACGATGGTTTCGATGTCGGCGGGCCGCTCCCCCGCCCAGCCGCGCTCGCGCAGCTTGCGCGCGAGATAGGCCGCGAGCTTCGCTTCCGAGGTCGCGTAGCGCTCGACATAACGAAGGCCGAGCGCGCGAAGCGTCTCCTCATCAAGCGGCCGGGGCGGTTTTCGGCTTTTTTCGGTGCGCACGCCATGTTCCTGCCATAGTCGGACCCAATTTTGAACGTCACATTCCGGCAAAGACTGACGATGGCCTGTTTTGCAAGTGGCCAAGGAGTCGTGTATCTGGCGAGGTTTATGAGCGGCGGGAAAAGCCGTCGCCGCGCCGGGAAGAGCTGAGGAGGTTCGGGGACTTGCTGAATCGCACTTCGGATTCGAGCGCGCTTGCGCTGTCCGGCGCCGATGAAACGGCGCTGGCGCCAACGCCGACGCTCGACGATTTGCCGCGCCGTCTGGCGGATTTCAACACGCTTGGCGAAGCGCTGGACTATGCGGCGCAGGGCAAGCGCGGCCTCAACTTCTTCGATGCACGGGCGCGGCTCGCTCGGGTTCTCACCTTCGCCGACCTCAAGGCCGATGCGACCGCGAACGCCTATCGGCTGATCGCGGCGGGCATCAAGCCGGGCGATCGCGTGGCACTGATCGCCGAGACGGGCGCGGATTTCGTCAGCCTGTTCTTCGGCGCCATATACGCCGGCGCCCTCCCCGTTCCGCTGCCGCTGCCGACCTCGTTCGGCGGGCGCGAAGGCTATGTGGAGCAGATTCGCAGCCAGCTGATGTCGTGCGACCCCGAGATCGCGCTTGCGCCCTCCGGCCTTGCCGCGATTGTCGCGGAAGCCGCGCACGGCCTGCGCTGCCGCACCGCGCACGACTGGCTCGATTTCATGGCGCGCGACGCAAAGCCCGCTCCGCTGCCGTCCGCGCGCAAGAGCGACATCGCCTATCTCCAGTATTCGAGCGGCTCGACGCGCTTCCCGCACGGCGTGGAGATCACGCATGAAGCGCTGCTCGCCAACCTCAACGGTCATGCCGTGGGCGTGAAGCTGCAGCGCGATGACCGCGTCATTTCGTGGCTGCCTTATTATCACGACATGGGCCTCGTCGGCTGCCTGATGGCGCCGATCGCCAATCAAGTCTCCGCCGACTACCTCGCCACCGAGGATTTCGCGCGCCGTCCGCTCTCTTGGCTTGCGCTCATTACGCGCAATGAGGGCCACAGCCTCTCTTACTCGCCGACGTTCGGCTACGACATCTGCGCGCGGCGCGTTTCGAGCCAGACCGATGTCGCCGAGCGCTTCGACCTGTCGCGCTGGCGCGTGGCGGGCAACGGCGCCGACATGATCCGTCCGGACGTTATGAGCGCCTTCGTCGAGGCCTTCGCGCCCGCGGGCTTTTCAGGCGGCGCGTTCCTGCCGAGCTACGGGCTTGCCGAAGCGACGCTCGCCGTCACCATCTCGCCGCCGGGCACCGGCATTGTCACTGATCTCGTCGACGAACGCCTGCTTTCGGGCGAGCGTGAAGACACGGGCACCGGCACGGGCCGGATGCGCGCCATCGTGAACTGCGGCGTTGCGCTGCCGGGCATGGAAATCGAAATCCGGGACGAATCGGGCCGCCGCCTCGGCGACCGCCAGATCGGCAAGGTGTTCGTGGCCGGCCCCAGCATCATGACCGGCTATTTCCGCGACGAGATCTCGACCCGCGCCGCGCTTCAGGGCCAATGGCTCGATACCGGCGACATGGGCTACATGCTGGAGAGCGCGCTCTATATCGTCGGCCGCGCCAAGGACATGATCATCATCAACGGCAAGAACCACTGGCCGCAGGACATCGAGTGGGCGATCGAGCAGCTTCCGGGCTTCAAGGCGGGCGACATCGCCGCCTTCTCGATCACCACGGAGGGCGGCGAAGAATCGCCTGCCGTGCTCGTCCAGTGCCGCACCAGCGATGCTGCCGAGAGGGCTGACCTCCGCGAGACGATCAAGGCCAAGGTGCGCACCATCACCGGCATGAACTGCATCGTCGAACTGGTCCCGCCGCGCACGCTGCCGCGCACCAGCTCGGGCAAGCTCAGCCGCTCCAAGGCCCGGGCACTATACCTCTCCGGCCAGATCCAGCCCTTCGACATCGCGGCCTAGCCGCCTCCCGTCGATGACCCACATCGCGATCACCGGCGGAACCGGCTTCGTCGGTACGAAGCTGATCGACCTTGCGCTTGAAAGGGGCCACGCGGTCCGCGCGCTCGCCCGCCGCACGCAGCCCGCACGCGCCGGCCTCGAATGGATTGCGGGCGATCTTGCGAACGGCGATGCGCTTGCCCGCCTCACGACAGAAGCGGACGCGGTGATCCATGTCGCGGGTGTCATCAACGCCCGCACGCCGCTGGAATTCGCGGCCGGAAACATCGAGGGCACGCGCGCGATGCTGGAGGCGAGCCGCGAGGTACCGCGCTTCGTGCATGTCTCCTCGCTCGCGGCGCGCGAGCCAGCGCTTTCGATTTACGGAAACACCAAAGCGGCAGCCGATGCGCTTGTCCGAACCGCGCGGCCCGATGCGGCGATCGTACGTCCGCCCGCCGTCTACGGCCCCGGCGACCGCGAGACGGCGAACGTCTACAAGCTCGTCGCGCGCGGCTGGGCGCTGCTGCCGGGCAGCGGGCGCTTCTCGATCGTGGAAGTTTCAGACCTCGCGCGTGCACTGTTGGCACTTGCCGAAAACCCGGCATCAAGTGGCATTTTCGAGATCGACGACGCCACGCTAGGCGGGCTCAGCCACCGCGAGATGGCCGCGTACATCGCCGCCGCACTCGGCAAGACGCCGACCTATGTTCCGCTTCCGCCTGCCGCGCTGAGGCTCGGCGCCGCGATCGATACGCTCGGTGCGAAGCTTGCCGGGCGCCTGCCCGCGCTCAGCTTCGACCGCGCGCGTTACCTCGCGCATCCGGACTGGGTGGCGGACAGCGCGCCGCTGCGCTCGCTCGGCATCTGGGCGCCCGAGGTTCCCGCTGCGGAGGGCATTGCGCGCACGGCGGAATGGTACAGGAATGCAGGCTGGATTTAGGCCGCGCGCCTGCCTATCCCCTGCCACAATCTGTTGGCATCGAACCGCAACGACATTTCAGGACACACGCATGGCGCACACACGCGACACCATCCTTCCGAAGCTGATGGAACTGATCGAGCCCCTGAACCGCAAGGCGATCGCGCTCACGGCCGATACGAGCTTCGCGAGCGACCTTGAGCTGGACTCGCTGACCGTGATGGACCTCGTCGCCAACATCGAGGACGAGTACGACATCATCCTGCCGATGAACCTACTCCCCGAGCTCGAGACGATCGGCCAGCTCGCCGACGCCGTCGCCAAGATCGTGAACGGCTGAGGCGGACGATGGGCGACCTTTTCGACAAATTCGATCCCATCATCGCGGAGAAGGCTGCGCTGCTGGCGACGGGCGTGAACGACCCGTTCAACCTCGTCATGGAAAAGGTGCACTCGCCGACTGAAGCGACGGTGAACGGGCGCGAGACGATCCTTGTCGGCACTTACAACTACATGGGCATGACCTTCGACCCCGACGTGATCGCGGCGGGCAAGGAGGCACTCGACCAATACGGTGCGGGGACGACGGGCAGCCGTGTGCTGAACGGAACATATCAGGGCCACCGCGCGGTTGAGGAGGCGCTGAAGGATTTCTACGGCACCAGCCACGCCATGGTGTTCTCCACCGGTTACCAGGCGAACCTCGGCCTGATGGCGACAATGGCGGGGCGCGGAGAATACATCATCCTCGATGCCGACAGCCACGCCTCGATCTACGACGGCTGCGCGATGGGCAATGCCGACATCGTGCGCTTCCGCCACAACAGCGTTGAAGACCTCGACAAGCGTCTCGGTCGGCTGCCGGCGGAGGCGGGCAAGCTGGTCGTTCTCGAAGGCGTCTATTCGATGCTGGGCGACATCGCGCCGCTGAAAGAGATGGTCGCGGTCGCCAAGAAGCATGGCGCGATGGTCGTTGTCGACGAAGCGCACGGCATGGGCTTCTTCGGCCCGAACGGACGTGGCGTTTATGAAGCCGCAGGCGTCGAGGCGGACGTCGATTTCGTCGTCGGCACCTTCTCGAAATCGGTGGGCACGGTCGGCGGCTTCGTCGTTTCCAATCACCCGAAGTTCGAGGTGCTGCGTCTCGTCTGCCGGCCCTACGTGTTCACCGCCTCGCTGCCGCCGAGCGTCGTCGCCACGGCGGCAACCTCGATCCGCAAGCTGAAGCACGCGCACAACAAGCGCCAGCATCTGTGGGAAAACAGCCGCAAGCTGCATTCCGGCCTCAAGGCCAAGGGCTTCAAGATCGCGACCGAGACGGCGGAAAGTGCGATCATCGCGGTGCTGATGCCGGGCCAGGAAGCCTGCGCACGCATGTGGAGCGCGCTTATCGAGCTTGGTGTTTACGTGAACATGGCGCGCCCGCCCGCAACACCCGCCGGCATGTTCCTGCTGCGCTGCTCGCTTTGCGCCGAACACCGCGCGGAGCAGGTCGACATCATCATCGACCGTTTTGTGCAGGCGGCGGAGATCGCCGGAATCCCTCTGAACGACTAGGGGCGAGGCCTCCGCCCGACCCTAGCGGACGGGCGCAACGTTCAGGCGGCGTTCGTATTCGTCCGCAAGGCTCCGAAGTGCCCCCGCGCCGTCTCCGCGGAAGCTTGAGCCGTGCATTATGGCGAGCAGCGCCGGTGCAAGTTCGGCCAATTTTCTCAGTGTTGGTGCAGTCAGCGGGGTGATGCTGGTCGCCCCGAACATGTCTTCTGCCGCCATGGCTGTCGGAACAATGTTGCTTTCCGTGACGGGCTCGCCGTCGCCGACCTGCGTGAACACGTCTCCGCAAAACAGCGTGGCCGTGGTTTCCTCGTAAAGCACCTGTGCTTCCCAGCCGTGGGGCACATGGGGTGTCGGAATGAATCTAACACGCTTGCCGCCAAGATCCAGAACCTCTTCCTCGGCGACCGCTCGCGGCGGACGGTCCGCGAGATCATTGACCGAGATGTTGCATCCGAGCGGGCTGTAGACAACCTGCGCGTGCGGCGCGGCTTCGAGCCACAGGTTCATCGCGCCACATTCATCCGCCTCGATATGACCGAAGCTGATCCAGCGTAGGCGATCAAGCGGGACGAGCGCCGCGACGGACGATGACACCAGCGGGAACAGTGACCGAGGCCCACAATGAAAAAGTAGCGGTTGATCAGCCAGGATCAGGAACTGATTGAACGTAAAGCCCGCAGGCGGGGCAATATCGGTTACATGCGTCGACAGGCGGTAGATGCCAGGCGCAACCTCGGTGGTTCGCGTTTCGATAATGGCCTCCCCCCGGCACAATCTCACAACGGATTTTTCACTTATTTGACGAAGCTGCAACGGAAGTCGAGCGCTGCTTTTCGTCGCCCAACCTACGCTCGACTAACGCACCGCACCCTTGCGGATCAGCTTGGGCAGCAGCACCAGCCCGGCAAGGATCGGGAAGCGCCGGTGCCACGGCTTCACGACGATGCCGGCGCCCGCATGGCGGTTCACCTTCCACGCGATGTAATCGACGCCGCCCTTGAAGGTGAAACTCGCCTTCGCGAGCCGCAGCACCGAAAGCCATTTGCCCCTGCGGCGCAGCTTCGCCCAGACGCGCTCGCCTGCGCGGCGATCCGCGTCGGCGCGGAAATGGACAATACCGCCGCGCACCTCCGCCGCGAGATCGCTGTCCGCGATCGCGGGCGCAGTGAACGCAGTGTAGCGCGCGGGATCGGTTTCGAAGATCGACTGGCCGCGCCCGGCACGCTCCGACCTGAGTTCGGAGGCGTAGGTGAGTGCGAAAGCGCCGGTCCACAGCGCCTCGACACTGAGATCATCGTCGAGCATCGGCCGCGCGGTTTTGAGCAGCGTCGGCGCGGCCGTCGCGACCGCACGGATCACGCGGGCGCGGGCCGCATCGCCGCGCACCCAGACGAGCCGCGAAGGCTGCGCGAACCGCGCCCACACCGAGACGTTGTCGCAATCGGGCGAGCAGGCGTGCGCGAAGTCTTCGACCGTCATCACCGCGAACTTGGCGCGCAGCCCTTCGTGCTCCGCATAATAGACATTCGGCGGGATCAGGCGGTTGGCCGTCGCCATCCAGCGGCGCGTGTAGGCGCGGTCGTAGGAATCGACGAGCAGATAGAAATCGAGCAGCGAATCGCCGAGGTCTTCGCTTCTGAGGCATGAGCCGTAGAACAGCACCGCCTGCGCGGCGCCGCCGCAGCGCCCGGCGATCGCTTTGGCGAAATCGGCGACTTCGGGAGCGGCGGGCGTTTCCAGCTCGGCCGCAACGAGCGGCACGAGCGCCGTCATGCTGCGAGGCTGAGGAAGGACACCGGCGCGGTGGGCGTCAGCACGATCGAACGCCCCTCGCCCGCTTCGTAAAGCTCACCATCAAGGATCACGCTGGCGCGCTTGCCCTCGATACGGATTTCGTCGCCACGCCGGAGGTGCAGTCCGCTGAAGCGCGCACTGCCGAGCCGCCCGGCGAGCGCGGACACCAGCGCCTTCAGCACCGTCGTGCGACGCTGCTCGATCGCCATCAGCTTCAGGGGACCGGCGCGATCGCTGAACGGCGTGGCGAAATTGAGCAGCAAACGCTCAAGCGTTGTTACCATCAGCACGAGGAAACTGCCTTCGACCGGCACGCCATCGCGCTGCAGCGAGACGCGCATCGGGCTTGGCCGCACCGGATTCCATCGCGCACCCGCGCCGACGAGCACGCTCGCGATCACCACGATCGTGGCGATCAGGTGGCTGACCCAGTTCGGCAGGCCGAGCGGGTAAATCTTGTTGCGGCAAAACAGGATCGCCTCTGCAAGGCCCGCGCCGCCAAGGAACATGCCGAACACCGGGCGCGCCGCGATACCGTCGCTGAGCGCGATGAGCTGCCGCGCGACGACATGCGGATCAACGCCCGTCTCGACGATCTTGAGGATGTTCCCCAGCGCCTCGACCGGATTGGCACCCGCGCCGAGATCGAGCGCGATGAGATTGGTCTTGCCGTTCGGCAGCACCGCAAGCGGCGGAACCGCACCCTTGAAGTGGTGGCCGTTGTAGATTTCGGTGAGCGCCGCCTGCACGGTGCCGTCGCCACCGTTGATGACGAGCACGGCGGGCTTCACGCGCGCGATCATGGCGAGCGCATCGGGCACTTCGGAGATATCGCCCACTTCGTAGTGGAAGATGTTCGGATGCTGCGCCACGAACTCCCGAATGCGCGGCAACGCGGCCTTGTTGCCGGTCGAGCGCGGATTGGAAAGGAGTGCGACGCAGGCCATGTCAGTCGCGCCTTGCCACAAGGGGCTTCACGGTGAGCAGCCCCTGCCTGTAGTTCAGGATCACATCGACGACCGTGACGCCATCGCGCGCGACGAACATCGCGTCTTCATAGTCGGGCTTCGACAGGCCGAGCTTCGGATTGCCCGAAAAGCCGACGCCATCCTTCGAAACCGAAAGCCGGCCGTTCATATCGCGATCGTGAAGCACGGCCATCGAGAACTCGCCGAAGCGCGGCAGCACCATGCAGATATTCATGTCGCCGGACGCTGTCGTCGGGATTTCGATGCGCTTCAGCTTCTTGCCGGAAGCGAGAAATTCGTCGGGATTGTCGCTGTAGAGCTGAACCCGGAGATTGCCGCCGCGGTCCTTGAAGCCATAAATGCGCACAAGCGCGGCCGGGCCGCGCGCACCAGGCGCGCAGGCAGCCGCTTCAGGACCAATGATCGTCTGGGCGGCTGCGGGCGCTGAAAATGCACCAAGAACCGCCGTCGCCGCGATCAGCGAACGGACAAGCCCCCGGAAAGACGCATTGGAACGCTTCAGCACCATGAACCTCCTCGACCTTCCCCCTTCTCGAATCACCAAATAGTTGATGCATCGCTGCTCTCCCGTGGTATCGGGTCCGCTTGCGGCCAAAATTTGACCAAGGATCGACAAAACCAAGAGATGCTGGCCCGGTTCGACAGGTACATGGCGCGGCTGATCGCGGTGCCGCTGTTCGCGACACTGATGATCGCGGCCATGCTGCTATTGCTGGAGAAGATGCTGAAATTGTTCGACTTCGTGGTGAACGAAGGCGGGCCCGCATCGGTCGTCTGGCGTATGCTCGGCAACCTTATTCCGCAGTATCTTGGCCTTGGAATCCCCGTTGGCCTTCTTCTTGGCATATTGCTCGCTTTCCGGAATCTGGCGCTTTCGAGCGAACTCGATGCCATGCGCGCCGTGGGAATCAGCTACATGCGGATGCTGCGCGTACCCTACATGTACGCGCTGCTGCTCGGCCTCCTGACGCTGCTCATCGTCGGTTTCATCCAGCCGATCAGCCGCTATGCCTATGAAGGCCTGGAGTTCGAGCTGCGCTCTGGCGCGCTCGGCGCCACCATCGATGTAGGCGAATTCGTGCAGGTGGCGCGCAATACCACGCTTCGCGTCGAGGAAAGCCGCAATCATGGCCGCGACCTGCGCGGCATCTTCGTCAGCGGCCAGAGCGCAGACGGCAAGACCGTTTCCGTCACCGCCGCGCGGGGCACCTTCCTCGCCACCGATGACCCGGACGTGATCCTGCTGCGGCTCACCGACGGCACGCTCGTGCACGACGCGCCCGGCTACAAGCAGCCGCGCGTGCTCACCTTCCGTATGCACGACCTGCCGATCGACCTGCCGCAGATCGAGCTGTTCCGCATTCGCGGCGCCGAAGCCGACGACAACGAGCTGACGCTGCCCGAGCTCTACCGTGTCGGCTATCTCGGCCAGGGCACCACGACCGAGGAAAACCGGCACGCCGTGCGCGCGAACCTGCACCGGCGGCTGGTACAGGTGTTCGCGGTGATGGTGATCCCGCTGCTCGCCGTGGCGCTCGCGGTGCCGCCGAAGCGATCAACCTCGGCGGTCGGCGTGTTCGCCGCGCTCACCATCCTCATCGTCTACAACGAGATTTCAGAGGCCGCCGAGCGATCCGGCGCCGCAGGGAAAGCCGATATCGTGCTCAGCCAGTGGGGCAGTTTCATCGCGTTCAGCCTGCTCTGCGCGTGGTTCTTCCATGTGCTCGCGAACGTACCGGGCGGCCAGCCGATCGCGATGATCGAACGCGGCGCGGGCATCGTCACCAAGTGGATCGTCAGCCTGTGGCGCCTGATCCGCCGCCGCTTCGGAAAAGCGCAGGCCGCATGAGCAGCGCGCTCTCGCTCTGGCCCTCGCCGACCATCGCGACCTACACGGCGCGCCTGTTCATGATGCGCACGCTCGCGTTCGCGATCGGCCTCGTCGCCATATTGCAGACGCTCGACCTGCTCACCGAATCGAACAAGATCCTTGCCATCGACGGCAACGGCAACGCCGAGCTGCTGCGTTACGTGCAGCTTCGCATTCCGCAGCTGATCTCGCAGTTTCTGCCCTTTTCCGTGCTGCTCGGCGCGCTGGTGACGATGGCGACGCTGAGCCAGAACAGCGAAGTGACGATCTTCCGCGCCGCCGGGCTTTCCGCGCACCAGATCCTCTACCCGATGATGGCGGCAGCGCTCGGCGTTTCGCTGTTTCACTTCGCGTTCAACGAGATGGTGCTGGTGCGGACGAACGCCGAACTCATCGCGTGGGAGAAGGCCGAATATCGGCGCGATGCGGAAATCGACACGAATCCGCTCACCGACGTGTGGGTGCGCGAGGGGCGCGAGATCATCCATGCCGACAGCGTGACCGGAAACGGCGCGGCGACGGTGCTGCACGGCGTGCGCGTCGACCGCCGCGACGGCAGCCGCCTGCGCCAGATCATCAACGCGCAAAGCGGTCGCCCGGACGGCAACGCCTGGCTGCTGAACGACGTCCGCATCTTCACGGTGCGCACGGGCGCGCTCTCACGCGTACCGGAAATCCGGCTCGGCACGGGTATCGAGCCCGACCGCTTCACGATGCGCGCGCCCGATCCGGACCGGACGAACATCGCCGATCTCTGGAAGCAGACACGGCTTCTGGAATCGGTGGGGCGCGGCACGGATTCGCTGCGCGTCGCGCTCTATCACAAGGTTTCGCTGCCGCTTTCGGCCGTGCTGATGCCGTTGCTCGGCGCGGTGACGGCGTTCGGCCTTGCCCGATCGGGCAAGCTCTTCGCGCGCGCCGTCGTCGGCATGGCGCTCGGCTTTGCCTATTTCGTCGCCGACAATTTCATGGTGGCGATGGGCGAGTTCGGCTCCGTACCGCCGTGGGCGGCGGGCTGGGCGCCGTTCCTGCTGTTCTTCCTCGTCGGCGAAGCCGTGCTGTTCAGGACCGAGGAATGACGCGTACCGACAGTTCGGGCGGGAAGAGAATCAGCAAGAAAACGGTTGTGAAAAGTGCGGGCGTCGTGGCGATGGCCCGGCTCGGCGCACTGATCGAAGCCGTCGCACAGCCCGCCTACGTCTGGATGTTCGGCCTCGCCACCTACGGCATCTACATGGCGCTGTGGGCGGCTGTGAATATCGTGTCGAACGTCGCCGATCTTGCCATGACGAGCGCCATGCAGCGCGCCATCCCGCAGGCGACGACCGAAGAACGCGCGCACAGCGCCCTGAAGACCGCGCTCATTCTCGGCATGGTGCCGAGCATCGTGATCGCGATCGGCGTCAGCCTGTTCGCGTCGCCGGTCGCGGCGATGTTCAATGCCGCGCCGAAGGACAGGGACTCGCTCGTGCTCGCCGTCGCCGTGTTCGCGTGGGCGCTGCCGATGTGGACCTTCGTCGAACTCGCGACATCGGCGTCGCGGGCCCGCAAGGCGTTCGGGCCGGAAGTGCGCCTCAGGATCTTCTGGGAACAGATCGTCCGGCTGATCATGGCCGGCGCCGCATGGCTCGCGGGGTGGATGACGATGGGTCTCATCATCGCGCATCTTGCCTCGCTCGCCATCACCGCCCTGCTCGGCTGGCGGCTGCTCAGCCGCTATTACGATGTGCGCCTGCTGATCCGCGCGCCGTTCGACCGGGAGGTGTTGCGCGATCTCCTCGGCACCGGGTTTGGCATCCTGCCCGCCAATATTGCCGCGCGGGCCTTTTCCGACGTGCCGCCGCTGCTCCTCAACATGATGCTGCCGGGCGCCGCGGGGGCCAGTGCCGCCGGGCTCTTCGGCATTGCGCGCAAGATCGCCTCGATCCCGCTCATCGTGCGCCACAGCCTGCATTATGTCATCCAGCCGCTCGCCGCCGAGCAGGCCATGCACGACAAGCAGCATATCAACCCGATCTACGGCTTTGCCTCGCGCCTTTCGATGATCCTGCTGCTGCCGATGTCGCTGCTTCTGGCGCTGCTCGCAGGACCGATCCTGCTGCTGTTTCCGCCCGAGGCGGCGGCTGCAGCCCCTCTTATCGTGGTGCTGACGCTGGCGCGTGGTATCAACTCCATCGCGGGGCCCGCGAACGGCATCCTCCAGATGCTGCAGCCGCGCATCCTGCCGACGGCGAACGCCGTACTCGGCATCGCCGTGTGGGCTCTCGTCACATGGCTGCTGTGGAACGGCAACGGAGCGCTGGCGATGGCGTGGGGTGTCGCCTGCGGCGTGTTCGTCATGGAATGGCTGGCGCTTATAGAACTCTGGCACACGGACCGCATCCACCCCTTCGCCTCTCCGTTCGCGAAGGGCCTTGCGATCGTCGGCGGTTCGTCGCTGCTGATATGGGCGGCGCTGGGCAGCCACCAGCCATTTCCCTTGTGGCTCGACATTGTCCTGCCTATCGTTGCGGCGTTGGTTCTGGTCTGGCTCGGCCTGCGTTTCGTGCTGACGGCACGCGAGCGGCAAAGCCTCGGCAGGATCGGGACAAGACTCGGGCTAAACCAGCCCTGAACAGGACGTGGCATGAGCCAGAGACGTGTCGCTTTCCTGTTCGTCGGCGGCGCCCATCAAGTGCTCCACAGCGCGTCGGTCGCCGCGGAGCTTGGCCGCGATCCGCGCTTCGACGTCACCTGTTTCGTCGCGCAGGACGAGGAACGCGGGATGCTGGAGGAGGTTGCGCGGGCATGGCCCGATTCGCGCCTCTCCATCACTGATCTTCCAGCACCGCTCTGGTCCTCCCTCATCGGGCGGCTCTGGCCAAAACTGCGGGCGATGAAGCTGCCCCGCCTGCTGGCGAACCGGAAGCGTCTGTTTGCCTTTGATGCGATCGTCCTCACCGAGCGGACATCGACCATCCTGAAAAAGCTGCCCGGCTGCCCGCCGCTGATCCACATCCCGCACGGCGCCGGAGACCGGGCGCGCGGGTTCGAGCCGCGGCTGCGGCTGTTCGACCTCGTCATCGTATCGGGTGATAAGGACGCACACCGGATGACGGGCGAAGGCCTTGTCGCGGAGTCGCGCATCGCGGTTTCCGGTTCGACCAAGCTCGATGCGCTGGATCGGCTCGGCGCGGGCCGGCCGAAGCTGTTCGACAACGACAAACCCGTGGTGCTCTAC
>ERZ761602.6198-NODE-6198-length-13565-cov-4.344041_pt1 | contig 13565 bp, 10 predicted proteins | sample MGYA00512165_ERZ761602 | MGnify/ENA primary metagenome ERZ761602 (study PRJEB28899, sample SAMN02445085) | bioreactor sludge metagenome | biome: EBPR sludge; isolation source: Thorneside wastewater treatment plant | place: Australia: Brisbane, Thorneside...
GTGCAGTGCGGAAGTGCTCGTCCAGCTCGTGCCCCCCGGCCAGCAGCTCCCGGAAGTGCTCCCCGCCGATGGCCATGGCAATGGCGAGCCCGATGGATGACCAGAGGGAGTAGCGCCCTCCGACCCAGTCCCAGAGCCGGAAACGGTGCTCGGGGGCGATGCCGAACTGGTCCATCGCGGGCCCGTTGACGGACACGGCGATGAAGTGCCTTGGCACGGCCGCCTCCCCCAGCTGTCCGCGGAGCCAGGTCCGGGCCGCATTGGCGTTGAGTGCCGTCTCCCAGGTCACGAAGGTCTTCGAGCAGACGATAAAGAGCGTCTCGGCCGCGGGGACCGTGCCGATGACATCGGCCAGCTGGGTGCCATCCACGTTGGAGACGAAGTGAACGTCCAGCTCCGGGGTGGTGTACTCGCGCAGGGCCTCGATGGCCATCACGAGGCCGAGGTCGGACCCACCAATGCCGATGTTCACCACATGGCGGATCCGCCGCCCGGTGGCGCCCAGGTACTCACCGCTGCGGACCGCGTCGGCGAGGGCCAGCATGCGCTCGCGCTCGGCCGCCACCTCGGCCCGGATGTCGAGGCCGCCGATGAGCAGCGGTGGGGTCTCCGGCGCGCGCAGGGCCATGTGCTGGGCCGGCCGGTGTTCCGTCGCATTCACGATGTCGCCGGCGAACAGGCCACGGATGCGGCCAGCCAGGTCCCGCTGCCCGGCGAGGTCGAGGAGCAGGCCCAGGGTCTCCGCCGTCAGGCGATTGCGGGAGAAGTCGAGCAGGCATGGCCCCTGCTCGCGGGAGAAGGCGGCGAAGCGGCCGGGCTGGTCGAGGAGGTCCCGGAGGTGGAGGCCGGCAATGACCCCGGCATGCGCTCCGAGGGCCTGCCAGGCTGGAACCCCGGACAGATCGTCCGCCATGCCGAAACTCCGCTAGAGGGTGATCCGATGGTAATCCAGGTACCAGTCCACGAAGCGGCCAACGCCGACCTCCACGGGCGTGGCGGGCCGATAGCCCACGTCCCGCGCCAGGTCCTCCACGTCGGCCCAGGTGTCCGGAACATCACCCTGCTGCAACGGCAGCAGGTTCTTCTCGGCCTTGCGGCCAAGGCGGTCCTCCAGCACTTCGATGTAGCGCATGAGGTCCACGGGCTGGGCATTGCCGATGTTGTAGAGCCGGTACGGGGCCCCGCTGGTGCCCGGGTCGGGCCGGGCCGAATCCCACGCCGCGTTGGCGGTGGCCACCCGGTCGAGCGCAGCCACCACGCCACCGACGATGTCGTCGACGTAGGTGAAATCCCGGCGGTGCCGGCCGTAGTTGAAGACGTCGATGGGCTTGCCGGCAAGGATGTTCCGGGTGAAGAGGAACAGCGCCATGTCCGGCCGGCCCCAGGGGCCATAGACCGTGAAGAACCGGAGGCCGGTCACCGGCAGCCCGTACAGGCTGGCATAGGTGTGGGCCATGAGTTCATTGGCCTTCTTGGTCGCCGCATACAGCGACAGGGGATGGTCCACGTTCTGGTGGACCGAGAAGGGCATGGCCGTGTTGGCGCCGTAGACCGAACTGGTGGAGGCGTAGACCAGGTGCTGCACGGCGTGGTGCCGGCAGCCCTCGAGCACGTGCAGTGTCCCCACCACGTTGCTGTCGACGTAGACGTTGGGATTCTCGATCGAGTAACGCACACCGGCCTGGGCGCCCAGGTGCACCACCCGGTCGAAGCGCTCCGCCCGGAACAGCGCATCCATGCCCGCACGATCCGCAAGGTCCAGCAGCACGAAGCGGAAGCCGGGGTCCCGCTCCATCAGGGCGAGCCGCGCCTTCTTCAGGTTGACGTCGTAGTAGTCGTTGAGGTTGTCGAGCCCAACGATCTCATCGCCCCGGGCCAGCAGGTGCCGGGACGTGGCAGAACCGATGAATCCGGCTGCACCAGTGACCAGGACCTTCATGGGACAGCCTTCACCGGCCGGGGGACTCAGAGCCGCGCATCGACCTGGTCGGCGGGCAGCAGGCTCTTGATGTCGTACAGCACGTGGTCCGGCCGGCCCCAGGCATGGATCGCGCTGGCCCCCATGTCGCGGAACTGGCTGTGGGCCACGGCGAGGACGATGCCGTCGTAGAGTCCCGGCGCGGGCGGCTGGGTGAGGATGTCGAACCCATATTCGTGCTTGACCACGTGGGCATCGGCCCAGGGGTCGAAGACGTCGACCGTGGCGCCGTAGGAACGGAGCTCGTGCACCACATCGACCACCCGCGTGTTGCGCACGTCGGGGCAGTTCTCCTTGAACGTGACCCCGAGGACCAGGATCCGCGACTTCGGCAGGCACATTCCGCGCGTAACCATGAGACGGATGACCTGGGTCGCGACATAGAGGCCCATGTTGTCGTTGATGCGACGCCCGGCGAGGATCATCTCCGGGTGATAGCCGATCTCCTGGGACTTGTGGGTCAGGTAGTAGGGATCCACGCCGATGCAGTGGCCGCCGACCAGGCCCGGGCGGAACGGCAGGAAGTTCCACTTCGTCCCCGCGGCCTCCAGTACCTCCAGGGTATCGAGGCCCATGCGGTTGAAGATCAGCGCGAGTTCGTTGATCAACGCGATGTTCACATCCCGCTGGGTGTTCTCGATTACCTTGGCGGCCTCGGCGACCCGGATGCTCGACGCCGGATAGGTGCCCGCCGTGATGATCCGGCCGTAGAGTTCGTTGACGAATCTCGAGGCTTCCGGTGTCGAACCCGACGTGATCTTGCGGATCGTGGTCAGCCGGTGTTCCTTGTCGCCCGGATTGATCCGCTCGGGGCTGTAGCCCACGAAGAAGTCCTTGTTGAGCCGGAGACCCGAGACCTGCTCGAGGATCGGGGCGCAGTCGTCCTCGGTGCACCCGGGGTACACCGTGGACTCGTAGACCACGATCGCGCCCTTGCCGAGGACCTGGCCGACAGTGCGGCTGGCCGCCCGCAGGGCGCTGATGTCCGGCCGCTTCGCGGCGTCGATGGGGGTTGGGACGGTGACGATGTAGACATCGCGGCCGCGCAGGGCGGCGAGGTCGGTGGTGAAGCTGAGGCGGGACGCTGCCCGCAACTCTGCCGCATCGGTCTCGAGGGTGACGTCGTTGCCCGCCTTCAGCTCGTCGATGCGGCGGGTGTCGATGTCGAATCCGACCGTGTCGAGATGGCGGCCGAACTCCACGGCCAAGGGCAGGCCCACGTAGCCGAGGCCGATGATGGCCACCTTGGCGTCGGATATCTTCTTGAAACTGGTCATATTGTTGCTGCGCCTGGCGCTGTTCTTGGGCCCGTCCATTCTGGCCGATGAGCGGGGCCCGCGGCCAACACCCCCGTCACACTACAGCAGAAACGTGACGGCCAGCAGGGCCACGGCCGTCATGGTAACGGTGTAAGGAAGCGCCATCCAGACCATCCCCCCGTAGGACAGGCGGATCAGGGGCGCCAGGGCGGAGGTCAGCAGGAACAGGAAGGCCGCCTGGCCATTGGGGGTCGCCACGCTGGTTATGTTCGTACCGGTGTTGATGGCCACGGCCAGCAGGTCGAACTGGCCCCGGGATACCACCCCGTCCAGGAGCGCCTGCTTCGCCTGGGTGATGTAGACCGTACCCACGAAGACGTTGTCGCTGACGGCCGACAGCACCCCGGAGGCGACGAAATACATGAGTACCTGCAACCGCCCCTCCAGAGTGAGGACCCAGTCCGTGAATGGCCGGAAGAGCGACTGGTCCTGGATCACCGCAACGATGACGAAGAACACGACCAGGAGTGCCGTGAACGGCAGGGCAGCCTCGAAGGCGTGGCCCAGCCGCTGCTCCTCCACGACCCCGTTCAGGGCGGTGGCCACGACGATCACCAGCAGCCCTACGAGGCCCACCTCGGCCACGTGGAAGGCCAGGGACAGGACCAGCATTACGGCCGCGATGCCTTGTACGAGCAGCGCCGCGCGGGCGCGGCTGGTCCGGGCGAGGTCGGTGCGCTGCTGGTGTTCCTCGAGCACCCGACGGACAGTGGGCCCGAGTGGCGTCCCGTAGCCGAACCAGCCGGTTGACTCCAGCAGCAGGCAGGTCACGAGGCCGATCACGAGGACCGGGATCGAGACCGGCGCCACGTTCAGGAAAAACTCCCCGAACTGCCAGCCCGCCTCCTTGCCGATGAGCAGGTTCTGGGGCTCGCCGACGATGGTGGTCATGCCGCCCAGTGCGGTGCCGACAACCGCATGCATCACCAGGCTGCGCAGGAAGGCGCGGAACTGGTCGAGGTCCGCCCGGTGCAGCTCGGGCACGGTGCCGTCGTCGATCCACCCGTCGCTGGCCGCGTCATGCTGGCCCGATGCCACCCGGTGGTAGATCCGGTAGAAGCCCTCGGCGACCGCGATCACCATGGCAGTCACCGTGAGGGCATCGAGGAAGGCTGACAGCAGGGCGGCCAGTCCGCAGAACAGCAGGGCTAGCAGGCGCTTAGAGCGCACGCCGACGAGGATCCGCCCGAACACGAACAGCAGCATGTCCCGGAGGAACCAGATGCCGGCCACGACGAAGATGAGCAGCAGGATGACCGGGAAGTTGTGCTCGGTCTCCCGGTAGACGGCGTCGGGGGACGTGAGGCCGATCACGACAGCCTGGATGGCCAGCAGTCCACCCGGCTGCAGTGGGTAGCACTTGAGGGCCATTGCCAGCGCGAAGATGAACTCCGCCACCAGCAGCCAGCCGGCGACGAAGGGCCCCAGCACCAGCGCAACGACCGGATTGGCCAGCAGGAAGCCGAGGATGGCGAGCTTGTACCAGTCGGGGGCATGCCCCAGGAAATTGCCTGCCAGGGCCTTGCCGAAGGACTCCTTCATGCCCCTGGAGTCTCCAGCCGCCGCCAGAGGGTCTTGCCGCCGCTCTGCTTGTCGAGCATCGCGAGGTAGTCCTCGTGGGCGGCGAGCTCGCCCGGCGTGGCATGGATCACGTGCAGGGTCAGCCCGCTCCGGTCGACGGCCCGGGCGACATCCAGGAGCGTCACCGCTTCGCCCGGCGCCTCGTCCAGCAGCAGGGCTGCCTGCCCGCCGGTCATGGCCAGGTAGACGTCCGTCAGCAGCTGGGCATCCAGCAGCGCGCCGTGGTACTCGCGTCCGGTGTTGTCGACCCCGTAGCGTTTGCACAACGCATCCAGGCTGTTGCGCTGGCCCGGGTGCAGCTGGCGCGCCAGCCCGAGAGTATCGATCACGGTGCACAGGCCGGGAATCCGGGGAGAGTCCGCCCCGAGCAGCGCGAACTCAGCGTTCAGGAAGCCGACGTCGAAGTCGGCGTTGTGGATGACGAGCTCGGCGTCCGCCACGAACTCTACGAACTCCCGCACCACGTCCCGGAAGCGCGGCTTGCCGGCCAGCATCTCTGCGGAAATACCGTGGACCTCCTGGGCCCCGGGATCGATGTCCCGGTCCGGTTGCAGGTAGTGGTGCAGGGTGCGGTTGGTGCGCCGGCGATTCACGAGCTCGACGCACCCGAGTTCTATGACCCGGTGCCCCTTCTCCACCTCGAGCCCCGTCGTCTCGGTATCCAGGATGATCTGGCGCATGCAGGCCTACCGGGGACGCGCCAGCACGTCGTCGAGGCCGCGGTTGGCGAGTGCATCGGCCCGCTCGTTCTCGGGATGGCCGGCGTGGCCGCGGACCCAGTGCCAGCTGACGTCGTGCCGGGAGGCCGCCGCCTCCAGACGGCGCCAGAGGTCCTCGTTCTTGACGGGCTTGCGGGCAGCGGTGCGCCACCCGGCCGCCTTCCAGCGCGGCAGCCACTCCCCAATGCCCTTGCGGAGGTATTCCGAGTCGGTATAGAGCGCGACGGTGCAGGGCCGCTTCAGGGCCTCGAGCCCTTCGATGGCCGCCATCATCTCCATGCGATTGTTGGTGGTCGCCAGCTCGCCCCCGCAGAGCTCGCGCTCGCGCCCCTGGGCCCGGAGCAGCACACCCCAGCCCCCGGGACCGGGATTGCCGCGACACGCGCCGTCCGTGTAGAGCTCCACGTCGGTCACGCCACGTTCCGGGTAGTGGGATTCACGAGCCCCCCCACAAGCTGGGGCCGCCGGCGAAACGCGGGGCGGATCGGCGTTACGGTGAAGACCTCCTTGCGGGCCACCAGCAGGTAGCAGCCGGCGAGCGGGCTCCACCGCCCGTAGCGGGCAGGACTCTCTGGCGACCCGGTCACGCCAGCCAACCCCTCTTCAGGCTGCACGACTTCGCTGCCCAGGACACGGTAGAGGGGTGGGTACAGGTGATGGAACCGGGCAGGCTCCACGTAGTAGTCCAGAAGGTGCAGCCAGTCCCGGAGCCGGTACTCGGAAACCAGGCGCTGGACCCCCGCCGGGAACCGCCGTCCGGAGAGGTAGTGCCGCAGCCCCCACCAGCCCCAGGCGTTGAAGGCGGTAACCACGACGTGGCCGTCGGGGCGGAGAATCCGGTCCACCTCGCGGAGTACCGCGTGGGGATCCTCTGTGGTCTCGAGGACGTGGGGCAGGAACACGGCATCGATGGAGTCGGTCGCAACGGCCAGGTCCTCGGGGCCACTCACGAAATCGACCCCGGGCCCGGGCCGGGCCGCCACCACGGCGTAGCGCCGCGTTCGGGCGTGCTGGCGGAACATCGCGGGATCGCCCCAGGCACCGATCTGCAGGAACTGGTCGCCGAAGATGTTCTCGAACGCATCGGCCACCTGTCGTGCTTCCTCGCGGAGCAGGACTTTCCCGGCGCCGGTATCGAGCCAGTGCGGACGCATGGCCCTATATTAGCCCAGCCACCACGGCGGCCTTACAATGGCCCTCCCAAATTCTGGCGGAAGCGAGTCGAGCATGGGATTCCTGGCGGGCAAGCGTGCGCTGATCACGGGGGTCGCCAGCGAGCGGTCCATCGCCTGGGGCATCGCGCAGGCGATGGCCCGGGAGGGGGCAACGCTGGCCTATACCTACCAGACCGAGCGACTTGGCGAACGGGTCCGTGAAATGGCCGCCTCGACCGGTTCCTCCATTTGCCTGCCCCTCGACGTGGCCAGCGACGAGGAGATCCAGCGCATGTACGCCGCCCTGGCGGAGCACTGGCCCGTGGTGGACATCATCGTGCATTCCGTTGCCTTTGCCCCGCGGGACCAGCTGGCAGGCAGCTACCTGGAGTCAGTCACCCGCGAGGGCTTCCAGATCGCCCACGACATCAGCAGCTACAGCTTCACCGCCCTGGCCAAGTTCGGGCGCCACCTCTTGTCCCCCGGCGCCGCGCTGCTCACCCTGACCTACCTCGGCGCCGTCCGCGCCATACCGAACTACAACGTCATGGGGCCGGCCAAGGCCAGTCTCGAGGCCAACGTGCGCTTTCTGGCCGCCGAGCTGGGCGCTGGGGGTGTGCGCGTAAACGGCATATCCGCCGGGCCGATCAAGACGCTGGCCGCGGCCGGCATTGGCGGTTTCCGCTCGATGCTTCAGCAGGTGGCCAACACCACCCCGATCCGGCGCAACGTCACCATAGAGGACGTGGGAAATGCGGCAGCATTCCTTTGCTCCGACCTCGCCGCCGGCATCACCGGGGAAATCCTTTACGTGGACGGGGGCTACAGCCACGTCGGCATGAGCCTGTAGGCAGCCAGGGCTGCCGAACGCCCCGGGGCGGGCCCCGGCGGTCAGGGGGCGACGTCGTCCTCGGCCTTGAACAGGTCCGGGGCCACCACCACGTCGGCGGCTTCCCGCAGACTGGATGCAAGGGCCTGGGTTTCGTTGAGCGCGGCACGCTGGGCGAGCGCCCGCTTCTGGTCGTCCCGCTGCTGCTGGGGGATTGCGTCCGGCTCACCCGTGACGACCGCGCGGATCTGGAAGACCGCGTAACCGCCGCCCGCGAGTTCCGCCCCCTCCACCACCGGCTGCCCCGCAGGCTTCGGCGCCCGGAAGACAGCTGCCAGCAGGTCCGGTGGCACCGCGGCGGTACGGCGCGTCAGGGTCCCGGCTTCCGTTACGGCCAGCCCTTCTGCGGCAGCGGCCGTGCGCAGGTCACCCGTGGCCCGGGTCTGTTCCAGGACCTTTCGCCCCCGGGACAGCGCCTCGGTGGTGCCTCGCAGGCGCCGGAGCCTGTCGACGATCGCGGGACGGACCTGCTCGAGGGGCAGGGCCGCGGGCGGCTTGAACTCGGCCACCCGGGCGACGACGGCCCGGGTTTCATCGAGTTCGATGAGCGGGGTATTTTCGGCGCCCTCGAGGACCCCGGGCGAGAAGATCGCCTGGACGAGGCCTGGACTGTTGCCGAAGGGCCCGCCCCCGGCACGCGTGAACCCGTCGATGCGCCGGACGGTCAGGGCCGTTTCCCGGGCCACGGGCTCGAGGGAGTTCGGGTTCTCGAGAGCCAGGTCGTCGATCCGCTCGGCCAGCGCGAAATACTCGTCCTGGGCCTTCTGCTGTCGCAGCTCGGCAGCGAGCTGGTCCCGCACCTGGTCCAGGCCCTGCTCCGCGCCCGCCTTCACCTCCTCGAGGCGAATGATGTGGTAGCCGAACTCGGTCTTCACCGGCTGCGACGTTTCGCCTGGCGCGAGTGCAAACAGGGCCTCGTCGAAGGCCTCAACGTAGTTGCCGGGGGCCGCGAAACCCAGGTCACCGCCGCGACTCGCCGAGCCGGAATCGCCCGAATACCGGGCCGCCAGGGCGGCGAAGTCCTCGCCTGCCGCGAGGCGGGCGGCGATCTCGTCCGCCAGGGTCCGCGCTGCCTCGTCGGTGCGGCTCGCATCCACGGCGATCAGGATGTGCCGCGCCCGGCGCTCCTCGGCAGTGCGAAACCGCGTGGGGTCGGCCTCATAGGCCGCCCGGATGGCATCCTCGTCCGGGGTGAAATCCCGGGCCATGTCGTCGAGGGCAACTTCAACGTACTCGACGGTGGCGCTCTCTGGCGACTGGAAATCGCCGGAATTTGCGGCGAAATACGCCTGGACATCGGCTTCGCTGATATCCGCGTTGGCCGCAAGGGCCACCGGATCGAGGACCAGGTACAACACGTCCCGGCGTTCCTGGTCGAGGGCGATGAGCCGACGGAACTCGGCCGGCGTGAAGAAGGCACTCTGGACGAGGCCTTCCTGCAGCTGCCGGATCGCGAGGACCGACTGCTGCTCGGCCTCATAGGCCACCGGTGACACGCCCTGGGCCGCCAGGGTGGCGTCATAGGCCGGCTTGGAGAACTGGCCGCCAACCTGGAACAGGGGCTGGCTTCGGATGTGGTCGATGACCGTGGCCGCGCCGATCCGGTAGCCCTGCTCCTCCACGAACTGGGTGACCGCCCGGTTGAGAACCAGGGCATCGAGGGTCTCGCGCTTCAGCTGTTCATCCGCCTCGGGCGAAAGAGCGCCCCCACTCGCCTGCTGGCGGGTGACGAGTTCATTCTGGTAAACGCGCTGGAAATCGACCTGGTCGATGTCCTCGCCGTTGACGCGGGCGGCAAAACCGCCGGACGAAACGGAGAAGTCCCCGCTGACGAAGGTGAGCGCCAAGGGTACGCCAATGATCAGGAGAACGGCGACCGCTATCCAGCCCTGAAGCTTCTCCCGGATATTCTGCAGCATCGGCTGGACGTCTTATGGTTGATGGCGGAGTGGACGGGACTCGAACCCGCGACCCCCGGCGTGACAGGCCGGTATTCTAACCAACTGAACTACCACTCCACTTTCATTGTTCCGCACGCCCACCGAAGCCTGCTGGCCGCCGGCATCTGGTGGGTGCTGAGGGCCTCGAACCCCCGACCTTCGCCTTGTAAGGGCGACGCTCTTCCAACTGAGCTAAGCACCCCTGCCCGGCCACTGCCAGATTGTCACAATCTGCTGGCAGCAACCTAAACGTCAGCGCCCCGTGCCGGCAACTCTGCTGCCGGGACGGGGCGCCGGTAAGGTCACGGTTCCGGCGACAGCCGCCTAGTTTACGGCATCCTTGAGAGCCTTCCCAGCCTTGAAGCCGGGAACCTTGCTCGCGGCGATCTGGATGGTTTCGCCCGTGCGGGGATTGCGGCCCTGACGGGCAGCCCGGGTCTTGACGACGAAGGTCCCAAAGCCAACCAGCGATACCTGCTTGTCAGCCTTCAGAGCCTTGGTGATGGCGCCGATGACGGAGTCCACCGCACGCGTGGCGTCGGCCTTTGAAAGTCCGGCGTCGTCCGCAACCACTTCGATCAGGTCACCCTTGTTCATCAACTTACCTTTGGCAATTTTCAAGTATGAGCTGCAACTCGCCCCCAAAATCCACCGCTGACCGACCGGGGCCCGTGGAATACACGGCGGCCCTGCGGGGTCGCATGTCAGCCTGGTGATTTCAGTGACGTCCCCCAAATCCGGTGACGGTCGCTGCTAGAAATTCCGCAGCCAGACGCTGGTCGCAAACCTTATACCAAGGCCCAAAAACAGCTGTCAACCTGACGGCGTCGGGGGAGCGTGCCGTCAGTGGGCACGGACCCCGGTATCCGCGGGTTCGGCCTGCGCCTTCGCCCCGTCATCCGCGGCCAGGGGACGCTCCACCGCCTTGGGGACGGGGATGTTCTGCAGGGCCAGCTGGAGCACCTCGTCGATCCAGCGGACCGGAACGATCTTCAGCTTGTCCTTGATGTTCTTCGGGATGTCAGCGAGGTCCTTTTCGTTGTCCCGGGGTATCACGACGGTGCCAATGCCACCCCGGTGGGCCGCCAGCAACTTCTCCTTGAGCCCGCCGATGGGCAGGACCTCGCCCCGGAGCGTGATCTCGCCTGTCATCGCCACCTCGCAACGCACGGGGATGCCCGTGAGCGCCGAAATCAGCGCCGTGCACATGCCGATGCCGGCACTTGGTCCATCCTTCGGCGTGGCGCCCTCGGGCACGTGGATATGCAGGTCCAGCTTCTGATGGAAATCCTCATCGATGCCCAGCAGGGCGGCGCGACTGCGGATGATGGTAGTGGCTGCCTGGATGGACTCGCGCATCACTTCACCGAGCTGGCCCGTATTGATGAGCTTGCCCTTGCCGGGAACGACGGCCGCCTCGATGGTCAGCAACTCACCTCCGACTTCCGTCCATGCAAGGCCCGTGACCTGCCCGACCTGGTTCGTCTCCTCGGCGAGGCCGTACCGGTATCGCCGCACGCCAAGGTATTTGTCGAGACCCTTGGGAACGACATGGGTTGACTTGACGTCTGGCTTCAGCAGGTGATGCTTCACGACCTTGCGGCAAATCTTCGCGATCTCCCGCTCGAGACTGCGGACACCCGACTCGCGCGTGTAGTAGCGGACGATGTCGCGCACGGCGGCCTCGGATATCGAGGTCTCGTCCGGGCGCAGGCCATTCGCCTTCATCTGCTTGGGAATCAGGTAATTCCTCGCAATATTCAGCTTCTCGTCCTCGGTGTAGCCCGGGATACGAATGACCTCCATCCGATCGAGCAGCGGCGCCGGGATGTTCAGCGTATTGGCGGTGCAGACGAACATGACCTCCGACAGGTCGAAATCGACCTCGAGGTAGTGATCGCTGAAGCTGGTATTTTGCTCCGGATCGAGCACCTCCAGCAGCGCGGATGACGGGTCGCCGCGGAAGTCCGTGGACATCTTGTCGACTTCATCGAGAAGGAAGAGCGGGTTGCGGACGCCGGTCTTCGCCAGGTTCTGCACGATCTTGCCAGGCATCGAACCGATGTAGGTTCGACGGTGACCCCGGATCTCGGCCTCGTCACGCACCCCACCGAGGGACATGCGGACGAACTTGCGATTGGTGGCGCGGGCAATGCTCTGCCCAAGCGAGGTCTTTCCCACGCCCGGGGGCCCCACCAGGCAGAGGATCGGCCCCTTCAGCTTCTTGACCCGCTGCTGGACCGCCAGGTACTCGAGGATCCGCTCCTTGACCTTGTCGAGCCCGAAGTGGTCCTTCTCGAGCACCTCCTCGGCAGCGCCGAGCTCCTGGTTGACGCGGGTACGCTTGCGCCAGGGCGCCTTGAGCAGCCAGTCCACGTAGTTGCGGACCACGGTCGCCTCGGCGGACATCGGCGACATCATCTTGAGCTTGTTGAGCTCGGATAAAGCCTTCTCCCGGGCCTCCTGGGACATTCCCGCCCGGGCGATGCGCTGCTCGAGTTCGGCGATCTCGTTCGGGGCATCTTCCATGTCCCCGAGCTCCTTCTGTATCGCCTTCATCTGCTCGTTGAGGTAGTACTCCCGCTGGCTCTTCTCCATCTGCTGCTTGACGCGACCGCGGATGCGCTTCTCGATCTGCAGCATGTCGATTTCGGTCTCGATCAGCGTCATCACGTGTTCGAGCCGCTCGCGCACCGTCTCGATCTCGAGCACCTTCTGCTTCTGCTCGAGCTTGAGCGCCATGTGCGCGGCAACGGTATCGGCGAGGCGACCCGGCTGCTCGATGCCGGCCAGCGAGGTGAGGATCTCCGGAGGTACCTTGCGGTTGAGCTTGACGTAGTTTTCGAACTGCGAGATCAGCGACCGCTTGAGAACGTCCGCCTCGCGCGTCGTGACGTCGAGCTTGTCATCCACCAGGGTGATGTCGGCGGAGAAGAACTCCGTGCCGCGCGTGCGGGTGAGATTGGCGCGGACACCGCCTTCCACCAGGACCTTCACCGTGCCGTCCGGCAGCTTGAGCAACTGGAGGATGGTCGCGAGGGTTCCGACCCGGTAGATATCCTCCAGGGAAGGCTCGTCCACGTCCGCCTGCTTCTGGGCAACCAGGAGGATCTGCTTGCCGGCCTGCATGGCCTCGTCGAGGGCCTGGATGGACCGGGCCCGGCCGACGAAGAGCGGAATCACCATGTGCGGATAGACGACCACGTCCCGCAGGGGGAGGATCGGCACATTGAGCCGGTGCTGGGCTTCTCGCTCGGGTTCGGACATGGGCGTTCCTAGTTGCTGCCCGACCCGGCGACCCTGCGCTCCTCCGGTACGGCGCGGAGCGGGGCAGCCTCCTCGGACTCAAAGATGATGTAGGGGCGCGTCTCGCCGGTGACGACGGCCTCGTCGATCACGACCTTGCGGGCGTTACGCAGCGACGGGAGGTCGTACATGGTGTCGAGCAGGATGCCCTCGAGGATCGTACGCAGGCCCCGGGCACCCGTCTTGCGCTGCATGGCCCGCTGGGCCACCGCGCGCAGGGCGTCTTCCCGGAACTCCAGCTCGGCGCCTTCCATCTCGAACAGGCGACGGTACTGCTTCGTCAGTGCATTCTTGGGCTCGACGAGGATGCTGATCAGGGCGGCCTCGTCCAGTTCCTCGAGGGTCGCTACCACGGGCAAGCGGCCGACGAACTCGGGGATGAGGCCGAAGCGGATCAGGTCCTCCGGCTCCACATCGGTCAGTAGCTGGCCGATAGGGGCGTCCTCCGTACTCTTCACGTCCGCGACGAAGCCGATGCCGCTCTTCTGGGAACGCTTCTGGATGATCTTCTCGAGTCCGGCAAAGGCACCGCCGCAGATGAACAGGATATGCCGCGTATCAACCTGCAGGAACTCCTGCTGGGGATGCTTCCGGCCGCCCTGGGGAGGCACCGACGCGATCGTGCCCTCGATCAGCTTGAGCAGGGCCTGCTGCACGCCCTCGCCCGAGACATCGCGGG
>ERZ761602.6199-NODE-6199-length-13563-cov-6.530130_pt1 | contig 13563 bp, 7 predicted proteins | sample MGYA00512165_ERZ761602 | MGnify/ENA primary metagenome ERZ761602 (study PRJEB28899, sample SAMN02445085) | bioreactor sludge metagenome | biome: EBPR sludge; isolation source: Thorneside wastewater treatment plant | place: Australia: Brisbane, Thorneside...
GTCTAATACTGTGTATTTATTGTACTGCTCCACAAGTTTTTGTGCTTTCGCGTCAAAGAGTTTACGGTCTTTGTCTGTCCACCAGTTACGCATCGTTCCGTCAGCATCATATTTACTACCCTGGTCGTCAAAACCATGGCTCATTTCGTGGCCAATGACTGCACCAATTCCACCAAAATTCACAGCATCGTCAGCGTTCGGGTCAAAGAACGGAAATTGTAAGATGCCAGCGGGAAATACAATCTCATTGAGCGTGGCACTATAATAAGCGTTGACAGTTGGCGGTGTCATGCCAAATCGTTCACGGTCAACAGGTTTTCCCAACCTGCCGATCATATCGCGGTATCTCCAAATACTGCCGTTGCGCACGTTTTCAAAGAAAGCGTTTGGCATAATCACCAGGCCATCATAATTCTGCCATTTGTTAGGATATCCCACTTTAGGTCTGAATGCAGCTAATTTTGCAAGTGCCTTTTGCTTAGTAACGTCACTCATCCAATCCAAGCCTTTAATGCGAATTTCGAAAGCCTTTCTAAGATTTTCGACGAGTATGTTCATTCGTTCCTTAGCTTCTGGCTTAAAATATTCTTTCACATATAGCTGGCCTAACAGCTCGCCGATGGTTCTGTCAGTAAGGTTCGACATCTGCTCCCATCGGGGAGTTTGCACTCTTTGGCCAGAAATCACCTGGTTATAAGAAAAATGAGCTGTTGTAAAACTATTGCTAAGGTAGGGTGCTGCATTACCTAAAACATTCCATTTCAGGTAAGTTTTCCAGTCGTTAACATTAATGGATTGAAGCAAATTGGCTACCGCCGCAAAAAAAGAGGGGTTGTTCACCAACACACTATCCTGCCCGGTTACGCCAAGTGTTTTTAACGTTTCGCTCCAATTAATACTGGGAGTTTGCCGACTGAAATCATTGACGGTAAATTTGTTGTAGGTCTTGTACGGGTCACGCATTTCAACTCTGCTCATCTGGGCTTCCGCCAATTTTTTTTCAATCCCGATTATCACGTCAGCATTACTTTTTGCTTCGGCAGCCGGTGTTCCGATAAGGGCGAAGAGCTGATAAATATACTCCTGATAGGCTTTTCTTATTGACAACGACCGCGGATCATCCTTTAAATAGTAATCCCGGTCGGGCAATGTGGTACCTCCTTGCGAAAACTGAGCCATCATTTTCTCCACATTTGTTCGGTCCTGACCAATGAAAAAACCGTAAAGCGGGGATCCATACCCCTGCGTACGCAAAACCGCCGCTTCGTTTACTACACCTTCAATGGTTTCCACCGCGTTAATGGTGGCAAGCACATTTTTTACGGGTAAGAACCCTTGCTTTTCAATAGCGAGGCTATCCATTGCCGCAGCATAAAAATCACCCACCCTTCGCTCAACAGACCCCGCAGCAGCATCTTTGTTTGAAGCGGCTCTATCAAGAATGGATTTCACGGCGTTGACATTAAAATCTCTCAAAATGTTGAACGAGCCCCAGCGTGTTTCCTTTGCCGGAACAGGATTGTTCTTGACCCAGGTTCCATTAGCGTAGCGATAAAAATCGTCACCCGGCTTAACCGTAATGTCTCTGTCAGCGGGATTAATAAATTTCCCGGATAGTTGGCTATGAGCTGTACCTGTTAGAGCAATAGCCACAGCTAACACAGTAAAATTTTTAAGTTGTATGTTCATCCGCTTACATTTTTTGATCTTAAATATCTCAGGCCCGCTGTTCCGAACATTCGCCCGCATGGGTACGAAACTTTGTAAGCCTTTTATTCTGGTAGGCGAAAAATGGTTCGCTCTTGTTATGCCCCATCTCTGGCCAATTTTACCCGATACTCAAACAATAAAAATAATTAATGGCTACCATTTTTCGATATAGTTTATCAACTTTTTCTTTCTTTTGAAGTAGCAACCTACTAATAAATGAATCACGAAAATTATGTGCAATACTTTGGGAATAACCTGTGATATAACCGAATTTGATGTTAATAACCACATAATTTCTGTTCAATACTTTGTACGAAACCGGTGGATACAAACCATTCAAAAAATTTGGGAGGAGAGGGCTGCCCGGCTTATCTTGCATATTGCAAACATGATTTACCAAATTAGTTTCGCAAGATTTTAATAAGGTTTTTCAACGTTGCACCTTAGCAGATTCTTTGACAGCCAGTTGTTAGTAATGTTTTCAAAAGTAGGTGTTTGCAGTAATGCGAACAAGGAACCCGAAAATCTGACGATCAATTGACCGGGCAAAGTTGAAGCTACACGCTGAAGCGATGCCGGACGCTAGTATGCCGAAGTTTGGATTACCGATGTGCAGCAATGTACTGAAGTGCCCGAACCCAGAATTACAACGGCTCCGACGGAGCAGAAGCAATATGCTGAAGCGATGCCGGGCGCGAGGTACGCCCACATTTTGCGCGACTAACGCATAGCAATATGCCGAGGTTTTAGCAATTGAGGATTACCAAAATACCCGACAAAGTTGATGCAAACCAGCGGAAGCCTTGCCAGTTGTTCTGTGGATTGACGCTTTTCTACGAATTGGGCAGCAATGCCCCTCAGTTCTAAAGTAAAGATTTGCTCTACATGACAATGCTGAAGCTAATTAAAAAGCATCGGGTTAGTAAGTGAAAGTGTGGGAAACCACGCCTAAAACAAAACACGATGCTTTTTTTATGCCCCTAAGCAGCCGAAATAGCATTTGAGCGCTTTTCACAAAGAGTTGCTGAAAAGCGTTGTCGTCAGACTAACGCATCCCCTCAAATCCGGCTTTTCAACTAATTTTCCTACTTTTTTGTGAAATCTCTGCAACACTTACTCTTTCTCAGCCAACTCGCTTATCAATTCGGCAACGAGCGCCGTCCAACCCGTTTGGTGGCTGGCACCCAGCCCACGCCCGGTATCGCCATTGAAATACTCATAAAACAAAATAAGGTCTTCGTTTTCAGGCGTTTTATAAAACCAGTTATACTCTGCGTAAATGGGCCTGTTGCCATTCTTATCCCGCTGAAACAGGCTGATCACTCTTTTTGCCAGTTCGGTAGAAATATTGAACAGATTCATTTTACTTCCCGAGCCGGTTGGAAAATCCACCATTAGTGAATCGTGGAAAAATTTTCCAAATCTGCGAATACTTTGAATGATCAGAAAATTAATGGGTAACCACACCGGACCGCGCCAGTTACTGTTACCGCCAAACATATCGGAGGTGGAATCGCCTGGATCATATTGGATAGTGTGTACCTGATTGTTAATAGTTACAGAGTAGGGATGCTTCTCGTGATATTTTGAAAGTGCCCGTATGCCATGATCGGACAGAAAACCCTCCTCTTTTAAAAGTCTCACTAACATGGCCTGTAATCTGTCTTTTTGGACGAGGGACAAAAGCATTTCCTTCCCATCGCCTTTTTCTTCTTTTGGCCAAAATTTACCATTCTTTTTACGGTATTTTTTATACCATTCAAAGCGTTTTTTAAAATCCGGTAATTTGTCAAATACGTCTTTTTTGATGTGACTGACCGCGTATAATGAAGTAAGTCCAACGATTGACCTGATCTTTAAAGGTTGAGGCGGGGCATGGCGCATACACAACACGTCGTAAAAAAACTGATCTTCTTCGTTCCATAAAACATGCTCGTTGAGGGCTTCTGCAATCAAAATAAAATGTTCAAAAAACTTTGTTGCTGCATCTTCAAACGAGGGATCAACCATTGCGATTTCGAGCGCCATATCCATCATATCGAGTGCATAAATACCCATCCAACTGGTGCCATCAGCCTGCTCCAATTGCATTTCGCCCGTATCGTGATGACTTCTGTTAAATACGCCAATGTTATCTAACCCAAGAAAGCCCCCCTCAAAAATGTTATCTCCTTTCCTGTCTTTCCGATTGATCCACCAAGTGAAGTTGATCATCAGTTTATGAAAAATCTTTTTCAGAAAATCAATATCACCCTTGCCCGTCGCCTTTTTTTCTATTTCGTAAATTTCCATCGCTGCCCAGGCTTGCACCGGTGGGTTCACATCGCTGAAGTTCCATTCGTAGGAGGGCAGTTGGCCGTCGGGCTTCATAAACCATTCGCGCATCAAAAGCAGGAGCTGGCTTTTTGCAAAAACCGGGTCAATTACAGCCATCGAAATACACTGAAAAGCCTGATCCCAGGCGGCATACCAGGGGTACTCCCATTTGTCTGGCATTAAAATAATATCCTGATTTTTCAGGTGTTTCCAATCGTGATTTCGACCCGTTGCGCGTGAATCAACAATTGGTGTAATGCCATCAGACTGGGTAAGCCATTTTTCAACATCGTAACGATAGTATTGCTTATTCCACAACAGCCCTGCAAGCGCCTGCCGTTGCACTTTCGCAAGATCCTTTGCAACGCCTTTTGGAAAGATGGCAGCGTAAAATTCATCGGCTTCATCTTTTCTTTTCCAAAATACCTGCTCAAAACCTTCTTCGAACGGATTTAGAATTTCATCAGCCGACAGCCGACAATAAATACTGATGGTTTCTCCCGCTTCTACAGTGCGTTTATACACCGGGGCAAACCGGGTACCCTTTCTGCGGTTTCGCAATTGTAATGCGTTTTCATTATTGATAATGGCCTTGTGAAAAGCATCTTTTGTAAAAATAGTTTTGTTTGGAATGTTTTGTACGATCTGTGTATTGGTTTCGTTGTCGGTATAGAAAGCATCATCGGCATCCTGATAGTAGAAAAAATAATTTTCCATACGGGGATGCTCGGTGCGTACAGCGTTTGTACCCCGCGGCGAAATATTAGGCACGCCGGGCGAAAGACCATAGCCCCACTTGTTAAAAAACCATAGCATCGGCAACACAGTAATGGGCGCAGCCTGGTGGTAGCGGTTGGTAACGTTGATTCGAATTGCAATATCCCTGCTGTGATGTTTGGCATAGGTAATGTGAACGTCAAAGTATTCATTATCATCAAACACTCCTGTATCTAAAATTTCGTATTCAGTTTCCAGTTTACTGCGGTCCTTGTTCTGCGTTTTTAACAACTGATAGGGAAATTTCTGCTGAGGATATTTGTACAAATATTCCATGTAGTAGTGAGAGGGAAGATTATCGAGATAGTAATATAGTTCTTTTACATCCTCTCCGTGATTTCCTTCATAATTGCCCAGGCCAAACAGCCTCTCTTTTAAGATGGGGTCGTTGCCATTCCAAAGCGCAACGGAGAAGCAAAGGTTTTGCAGGTAATCTGAGATACCGGCAATGCCGTCTTCGCCCCATAAATACGCCCTGCAATATGCCTGATCAAAAGGAAAGTACCCCCAGCTATCGCCCCAAACGCCATAGTCTTCGCGCACTGTGCCCCATTGGCGCTCGCTTAAGTAACAGCCCCATTGTTCAAGAGGCACAGGTTTATTTGCATTGTCGCGCAGTCTTTTATGTTCTGATGTCATTCGCTTATCTTGATTTAAGAAAAAATCGCTAAGCGTCAAATTTACCATTTTACGGGCTATGATCGAAACAACCTGTTAACCAGTTACTACCATTAATCAATCACAATTGACCAATAGCCCGTTTAATAATTTCGGTAAACGTTGTAAAGCACTTTCTTGTCGTAATCAGAAAGTGTGGGCGAAGTATCGTTTTGAATATAATGCAGCTTAAAAGCATGTATGGCCGACGATTGATTTTTGGTATCGTAGCCAATCACGCGCAAGGCCAGCAAAGCATTAAAATCTGCCGGAGGCGTTACCATGTTGAAAGAATCGTACCAAAAGCCAAAACCGGCATCTGCAAGTTTCTTCCAGGGAAAGTATTTACTAGGGTCGCTCTTGCGGCCGGGCGCTATATCGGAGTGTGCAATAAAATTGGCTTGCGGAATTCCATATTCTTTCTTCAAGAATGCAAGCAGTTTCATCAGCGCATCAATTTGCGCATCGCTAAAGGACTCCTCGCCATTGTTATCAATTTCAATGCCAAGGCTACAGGAATTCATATCAGTTATACTTCCCCATTTACTGTTGCCGGCGTGCCAGGCGCGCATATAATCATTTAGCATTTGGTGCACTATTCCATCGCGCCCCACAACATAATGTGCGCTTACCCCTGTTCTTGTGATTGAAAATGTATAAAGGGTTTGCTCTGGACTGCTTTGAGCAGTATGGTGCAGAATCACGAAATTCGGCTTACGTATATTGAAATTTACGGTAGCATTCCAGCTTGCTGAGTTTACTGCCGTATTTTTCGGATTCTTCACTATCCGAAGTGCATTGGTTAAGGAATCAACCATTCTGTTATAAAGCGGCCTTGCAGAAACCTGTTGAATACTATCTGTAATTAATTTGTAGTATTCCCTTGTCCTGTGTGCAGGTCTTGCTTCTGTGGAGGGGGGTGGTACGTAAACAGGCGCGGGGGTTGATCGTTGTGGAGCGGAGCTTACGGGCTCTTCGGTTTGCCCGGACTTTTTTTCTGGCTTTTTAAAAACTGTTTGATTCGGCTGCCTGACTGGGGCTTTTTCACCTGATTTTTGGTGCTGGGGCTTTGACAGAACATTGGTTCGCGATGGCTGGGTAGGTGTGCAGGAATAAACCAAAAACAACAACAATACCCAAACCATTAATGTTTTAGTACTAAACATTTTTAAAGCTGATCTTTTCTTTGTAAAATATGTCGTAAATAACGCCGTTTCCTTTCGTAAAAGTAACGAAATTCATCGTAAAACGATTGAAAGCAAATAAAATTGTGGGGCAAGCAGCGTATTTTATGATTTTCTTAAAACTATCCGATTTCTGCCCTATCAACATTATAAACAATTCTTCTCACATACAGCAAGTCGAGTGAGAATTCTGTGCAGCCTTAAAAAAGAAAAACCCGTGAGTTTCAGTTTTTAGATCCTCACGGGTAACAAAGTTATTGTAACCGAATGCTATGCTTTTGAAACCCTTAGAACAGGATAACTCTTTTGCAGCAAAGCAAAAACGCCAAACAAAACCGCCGAATAAAATAAATCGCCAACAAAAGCTCCAATAAAAAGTTCGTTCCCGTAAGTATTATAAAAAGGCAGTGCGCGCAGGTAAGTCATCCCTAAGGTAAGACCCGCTTCATGTGAAGCGCTTCCCACAGAAACGTAATTGGCGAACCAAACTCCAAAGTTGGAAATAATCCAGAAAATTGCAGAACCGCCTATTGAATAGCCTAACACTTTCAAGGCTTTTGGCTTACCCATGGTAGTGCCAAACAGAGCAACTAACGCCATGGCTGCATAAACAAACAATTGCGAAACACCGTAAAAACCTATTCCCCCAATTAGCGATATCATAACATCGGAAATTAAGTACGCCGCTAACGGTATTAGATACGCCTGCCATTTTTTACTCATCATTGAGCCGCCAAACAACGCAATTGCCACCATCGGCGTGAAGTTATAAGGGTGAGGAATTACACGGCTTATCGCTGCCAGCAGTATCATTAAAGCGATAATTCCAAATTTTGCATTTAAATTTCTCATGGTTCTATTCTTGTTTTAAAAAAGCGAAATTAAAGACTTTTTACTGAATAGCCTCAAAAAGCCTCATTTCAAATTTTACCGATATTTTTCGCATAGGCTCAAAAGTAGACCTCTGCCCCAGATGCCAAAGGTGTTTTAAGTGCCTCTAACGTAAACCAATTAATTCAATCATTTCTTGTGGTTGTTTTTTTGTTGCTTCGGCCGTTTACAGTTCTGGTGCTTCCTGATCGGCCTTCATTCTCCAATGCCGCCATCAGGTAAACCAGCGAGGCGGTACCGTCCATTGTGGGTTCGTTGGTGCTATAGTCCCCGTAATCATCGTGATACACGACCAAATCACTTTGAAATTCGGCGTACTCATCGGGATTAATAAGCTTTATCCCAATAAGATTATTAAAAATTCCGGCATAAACCGGCCCATCCACCAAGCCTCCGTTCACCGGTATTTTTCCAATATGCGAAAAAGCCGCATGTGGATCCACCGGAGTGTCGCCCAGGGAAGGCAAACCGTAAACCATGCTCGTTCCCCAGGGGTTACAACCAAAGAGCCAGTCAATATTCGCCTGCATCAACTCGTCATAACTTTTATCTTTTGTAAGACTTTTATACCACAAGCATTGAATTGCAAAAGACGTTGTTAAATTATTGCTGCACCAGATAAAGGGGACACCACGGAAAAACCCGTTTTGTTTAGCTTTGCCCCAAACCAACTCAATCCCTTCTTTATAGTACTTTACAAGTTCGGTCTTATTCGTGGGGGAATGGCGAGCGAGCGCGTAATGACCAAGATTGATGAAAGGATACCATTGATAATGATGGGCAGTATCTTTCCCCAACCAAGGGGTTATTGTTTCTTTTCGGGCAAAGCCAATAGACTGCTGTTCATATTTTTTATCTTTTGTCAGTGAAAATAATTCGGCAGCGCCTAATTGCATATCGTCCACATAATTATCTTCGGCATAAATATAAGGTGACTTTACTGAAGCAGTTTGTGCAACACCGGGTTTATTTAAACCCATTTTATATGAGCTAAATGCCTTGCGGTACAAAACCTGCGCATAATCCTTTTGAGTATTTGCAAAAACTTTGTACCCCATTGCAAAAGCAGCTGCAAATTTACCAGCGGTTGATGCCACTCCAGTTGCCTTATTCATGAACTTTCCGCGCTGTTGTGGCTCGCCGGAACAGAAGTAGGCCGGCCGCTCGAAACCCCGTCCATAAAAATTATCCAATTTCGGCATACGCATGCTCATGTGGTCTCTGTCATCTGCCACCTGATTGAACATCCAGTCATCTTTCGGATGAAGTTTTACAAGGAAATTCATCCCCCACTTTGCAGCATCCAATACATCGGGGATGGCATTCTCTCCATCCAATCCGTTCTCAGAATATCTGTCCTTAAACACAAAGGGGAAATCTCCATACGCCGACAAAAGGTGATACACAGCATTTGCAGTTGTGGTTGAATACTGCAAATAGTCGGAGGCATCATGCCAGCCTCCAACAACGTCAATTCGCGTACTGTCTTTCATTGGGCCATACAAGGTGTATCCATCGTGGGTGTGGCAGGAGTCTTTTGTATGTGGGTTGAAGCCGCATTGCTGCTGGCGCATATAATGCAAAATAAAATCAGCCGAGCCCTGATACACGTTTTCAGAAATTTTGAAAAACGGAGATGTTGCCTCTCCGGCTTTTAAATAATAGGTACCCGATCTTGTAACAATAGAGAAATTAAGGCGTAATGTATTATTAAAAGGGCCATATCCCCCGAAATTTTTACCGGTCTTTGCTTTATAAACCGTTTTTCCCGAAGTTGAATCAATCAATTGAAACTGTTCTGGAATCGTGGCACCCTTCCCGGCCCAAACAGCAACTTTAACACCCTTGGGCAAATACCCTACCTGATTAATGCGTATCCAACTTTGTTGTGCAAAACTGAATACCGAACACAACGTAAGCACGATAAAACACAATACTCTCATTTACTTTGTTTTAATAATGGCGGTGAAAAAGGCAATTTAAACAAATGAAGAGGTTTTAGCAAATCAATGCCTGCCCAGGTTCTTAAAGGAAACAATTATCATACTTTTTTCGGTTTCAAAAAGCTACAGCAAATCGTATTTAGTTTTTGGCCGCTCGGCTTCACGCCAGTTAAAGCCTTTTAATTGCATTTCTTTAGGAGTTTTTTGGCGAATTGGAAAAATGGTTCCTTTTGGCTGACCTCTAAGTACTATTTTTTTAAGTTGCTTGTTTACAAGATAGGCATCCATCATATCGCTGGTTGACTGATTGATGCCGGTATAGGCACTATCGTCATCCTGAAGATAATAAATCGCCTCCGTGGAGCCTTTGGCCTTTACTGAATCAAGATTTCCGTTGGTAAAAAATCCATCAAGGCGTGATGATCTAATTTGATTAAATGCTTCGCGCTCAATATGGGATAGCATGAAAGCATTCTTAATGGCTTCGAACCTATACGGTTGCTTATTCTTAGTGTGTAGCAAAAGTGTATCGCCAGTAATTTGGTTATTGTCCTGCCCCCAAACAACCGGGTTTTGGTACAACCTGAAAGTTGAATCTCTAAAGGAATAGAACAGGCTGTCTGACAATGCCTGCATCGAGTCAGAAAATATTTTTACATTATGAAACGCCTCAAAATACCTGTTTGTGCTGTCATTGAGGGCAATACTGTCCTTCAGCATTTTTGGTGTTTGCAGCTTCGCCGTTGCCGAATCGCGTGACAGGTTGGTCTGCGGCAGATCAGCAGGAACTTTCCCAGTTTGATTTTCCAATGGCGGTGGCTCTTTTGCGGGATCCGTTTCAGCCACATTTTTGGCCAGCGGAGCTTTTACAGTCGAATCTGTACGGGCAGCTAATTCCGATACATTTAAAGTTGAATCGGTTTTAGCAATTGTTTCGGGCAGAGAATCATTCAAAATCTTTGTGCTATCTTCTAAAATATCAGGGGCGGAAGGTATATGCGATGCAGAATCGGGAGTCATTTGCGGACTTTGTTCCTGAAGAGAATCCCCAGTCGTTTTGCCGATTACAGATCTGCTTGCATAAAGATCCGTAAGTTTTGCAGTAAACAAAGTATCAGCCGTTACGTAAATTGAATCGTTTTCCTGCTTAATAATCATCAGTGGGTTTCGGGTAGCAAGCACGGCTTCCGAAATGCGATTTTGATAGATGAGGTCAGCAATAATGATGGTTCCTCTTACTGAATCCACAACTACTGCCTGGCCTTTTGCCTGGGCAAACTCTTCGGAAAGCGTGAGCGAATCGGCTATTATCGTTGTTTTGTTGTTGTCATTTACCATTGAGCGCTGGCCAAACTCGGCATCGCCCGTTTTTAGGTTGTAAAAGCCTTCCTTTGTTTTTATGGTTCGATTGGCGCTATCGCGGATGGTTGTGTAGGTGATAAACCGCGTCACCTGGTTGTCTGTATTATACAGGAGGGAGTCTGTTGTGATGTTGTATGCCGGGTCATTCACAAGCACATCCTTCATAAAGATCACGTCTTTTATATCGGTATAATAATTTGCTGCCTTGCTGGTAATTACGGTTTTTTTATTTACCACTTTGCCGCCGTTATTATAGGTGGCCATGTTGGTGGCCATGTTGTATTCGGCGCTGGGCGTGGTGAGTACTGCGTGCCCATCGGTAAGTTTTACATTCCCATCCAGATAAGCGACCTGGCGGTTGGTAAGATACCGTAAATGATCTGCATAAATATTGGTGGTATCCGAATCATTGATGTGTACATTTCCCCAGGCTTCAAACGTGTTTGCACGATCGTTTTTCACACAGCGGTTACACTTGAAAATCGTTTTTCCCTGTTTCATTATTACACTACCTTCAAGAATCGTCAGGTTGGTGCTGTCATCTACTTTTTGCAGGGTCATTTGATTCGATTTGATGATCTCAACGGGCACACCACTGCTTTGGGCACCAGCCACAAAAAACCCACAGATAGCTGTTAGTATCAACAACGACCTGATTTGCCGGAAAGAAAGCCGTAAAAATTGCTCGATCTTTATCACCTGGGAACTGAATCTTTTATTGCAGGGGCTGTTAACTCACCCGCTGTATTTTTTTTACCAAAAACAGAAATATTTACATAACGTTTGGGGTGCACCCGGATGTCATCCAGCAAAATTTCTGCGCTAAGCATTACATCTTTTAATTTATCGTAGAGTTGCCTGTCACTCATTAAGGCGCCTAAAGATCCTTCTGTACTGGACATTCGGTTAATCATACGCCTCATATCGGCAACGGTTGCATTTAAGCTATCCAAGGTCATCTGAATTTTGAGTTGGGAAAGATCGTTTGTAAAAACATTTGTATTTCCCAAAATCTCCTCTACGGTTCTGTTCTGATCTTTTAGATTACCGGTGATGGCGCTAATGTTTTGCAAAGATGCATTAAGCGCGGGTGTGGCCGCCGATAACAGACTGTTAAGATTTGCTGTGGCATGATTGAGGTTCGCGATGGTGTATTGCAGGTTACGCTGTGTGTTTGCGTCAATAGTGTTATTAATTCCTGAAAGTAAAAGTGTTAATGAGTCGGCCACGTTTCTCACTTTCCCAAGCAGTGGTTTTGCCTCAGAGGTAAGATCGCCTAACAAACCGTCTTCCTCCCGTGTGGCAACCCGGTCGCCATTCTGCAGAAATGTTTCAGCGTTTCCTTTATCAATCACAATGTTTGCCGATCCCAAAAGGCTTCCCTCAATATAAGCTACTGAGTTGGAGGGAATATTTACATTTTGCGAAATACTGAGGGTAACTTTTATGTTGTTCACGTTTTCATCAGCCGGTTCCATTTTATAAACAGTTCCAACCGTTAAGCCATTGATTTTTACGAAATTCGACTTGTCCAGTCCGCCAACGGTCTTAAAAATGGCGTATATCTTCGGGGTGCGGTTAAACACATCTTGACCTCTTAAAAATCTAAACCCTAATACTAAAGCACCGACTGCGACCAAAGCCATCAATCCCACTTTTACTTCGTTTGACATTTTCATTTTAATATCTTTATGTTTTCAACCGACTCTACAAACCGGAAAAATAAACAATAGGTAATTCGCGGTCTGAGAATTTACGAGTTTTACAATTTCCGTAAAATTCGTTAAGGCTTAAGTTCTCATAAACAAATACTTAGCCAAAAAACGCCTACCCAATTCTTTCGACATAAGCTTTTACTGCATTTACAATGCTTTGCACAATTTCGGCCTGGCCGGCTTCGCTCAGCATGTATTCTTCTTCCTCTCGGTTGCTGATAAAGCCAATCTCTACCAGAATACTGGGCATCCCTGTTGCCTGCAATACCCAAATACCCTTATGATTGCGCTGTTGAACGCCTCTGCTATTTCTGCCGGCTGCCACAAATTCTTTTTCAACAAGGGAAGCCAGAGAATAACTCTTTCTGAAATAATGCTGCGCATAAATTAATAATCGGGCTTTTTCGGCGGGGTCATTTGGGTCGGGCATCTTGAGCTCTTCTTCCGGGTCTTCACCTTCTTCCTCTGTATAGTATTCTTCGTTATTTGAAACTGCCGAAACCTTTTGTTCGTTTTTGCCAACCGCCCAAATAAAAGTTTCGGTGCCTCTCGTTGTATTTTCAACCCACACGTTTTCGTATTTATTTACGTAATAAGTTTGCTTCACCCTTTTCTTTCCTTTTTTTACGTATCGGGTTCTTGGCTCTCTGCCAATTACCCTTTGAGCGTACCAACCGCCTGGCTTTCGCCCTGCTGCGTTGCAGTGTACGGAAATGAACAGGTCGCCGCCCATCCTGTTGGCCCATTCCGCACGATAGCGATTTGCCGCAACTGCGGTTGTTGAATATCCCGGCAAAGCCGAATTTGTGCGGGTTTCCAAAATTTTTCGGTCAGGAAATTGAGCGCGCAAGGCTTTTGCCAGTTTCAGGCTTACTGAGAGATTAATGGCCGCCTCAGTACTTTGCGTGCCACGCGCACCGGGGTCTGATCCCCCGTGGCCTGCATCAACAATAATGGTTTTTACACCGCCTGCTTTATCTTGTGCATTTGCGGAAAATACCATTAAAA
>ERZ761602.6200-NODE-6200-length-13563-cov-5.947883_pt1 | contig 13563 bp, 9 predicted proteins | sample MGYA00512165_ERZ761602 | MGnify/ENA primary metagenome ERZ761602 (study PRJEB28899, sample SAMN02445085) | bioreactor sludge metagenome | biome: EBPR sludge; isolation source: Thorneside wastewater treatment plant | place: Australia: Brisbane, Thorneside...
ATCCAGGCCACCATCGAGGAAGAGGCCCGCGCCCGGGCCGAAGCGCTGGTCACTTCGGCGGCCGGCAGCCTGATGGGCGAAGGCCTGGCCGCCCCGGCCATTGCCGTGCGGCGGGGCGACGGGGTTGCGGTGATCCGTGAATACCTGGCCGAACACCCGGAGGTTTCCGCCCTGGTGCTGGGCGCTGCGGTCAGCGGCGGGCCGGGCCCGCTGGTCAGCCACTTTGCCCAGATGTCGGGCCAGCTGCCCTGCCCGGTCTACATAATTCCCGGCGGCATCAGCGAAGCGGACCTAGCGCGGCTGAGTTAACCTGTTCAGCAAAGCTGAATTCATCACCGGCCCGCTCCCCCGGCCCAACCACCCACAGGGTAACCTTATCGGGTGGTTGGGCCGGGGGAGCGGGCCGGTGATGCTTCCACGTCAGTGGAAACAGACTAACGCCGCCTGCCCTGATGGCGGATATTGCCCGGCCGCCCGCGCGGTCCGGCAAAGTGCTTGCCCTTCTTCTTCAGCGGCAACGGCTTGCCGCGCGGCTCGATCCGGCCTTCGGCATCTTCGGGTTCGAACTTGAGCGCCCCGGTCAACGGGTTGGCTTCGGCCAGCCGCAGCCGCAGGATCATGCCCAGGCCATAGCGGGTGCCGGTCGATTCCCCGGCCAGCACTTGCGCCTTCTCGTCATGGAAGAAGCGCTCGTCGCCCAGCACCGAGACCGGGACCAGCCCATCCCCGCCCAGCCCGATGATCGTGGCGAACAGGCCGAAGCGCTGCACCCCGGTGATCCGGCAATCGAACACTTCGCCCACGCGCGATGACAGCCAGGCGGCGACATAGCGGTCGATCGTCTCGCGCTCGGCCTCCATCGCCCGGCGCTCGGCCGCGCTGATCGCTTCGGATACACGCGACAGGTCCGACCGGTCGCGGTCCGAGAGGCCGGAGGTTGGCGGCAGATCGCCCTTGGGCGCTGGCTGCTCCAGCCCATAGCCATCGACCAGCGCCCGGTGCACCAGCAGGTCGGCATAGCGCCGGATCGGTGACGTGAAATGCGCGTAAGACCCCAGCGCCAGCCCGAAGTGTCCGGCATTGCGCGGACCGTAATAGGCCTGGGTCTGGCTGCGCAGGACCGCCTCCATGATCAGCGCCTTTTCCGTATCATCCGCCACGTCCTTCAGCATGCGGTTGAACAGGCTGGGCGTGATGACCTGTCCCAGGGCCAGCTTGCGATCGAAAGTGGCGAGATAGTCCTTCAGTGCGACCAGCTTTTCCCGGCTGGGCGGCTCGTGAATGCGGTAGACCACCGGCGCGACCTTGCTTTCCAGCGCCTTGGCCGCCGCGACATTGGCCGCGATCATGAAATCCTCGACCACGCGGTGGGAATCGAGCCGCTCACGCAGGGCAATCTCGGTGATACGGCCCTGCTCGTCCAGCTTCACCCGCCGTTCGGGCAGGTCGAGATCGAGCGGATCGCGGCTCTGCCGGGCTTTTTCCAGCGCGCGCCAGGCCTCCCACAAGTGGACGAGGTTCTCACCGGCCTCCCCGCCATCGATCCGCCGCTGCGCCTCTTCATAGGCGATAACTTCCTGAATCCGCACGATGGCCCGGGTGAAACGCCATGACGTCACTTTGCCTTCTGCACTGATCTCCAGGTGGCAGGCCATCGCCGCGCGGTCTTCTCCCGCCCGCAGCGAGCAGACATCGGCGCTCAGCACTTCGGGCAGCATCGGCACGACCCGGTCGGGGAAATAGACCGAGTTGCCGCGCTTCCTTGCCTCGCGGTCGAGGAGGCTGCCGGGGCGGACGTAAAAGCTGACATCGGCAATCGCGACCAGCGCGCGGAAGCCGCCCTGTCCGTCGGGCTCGGCCCAGATCGCATCGTCGTGGTCGCGCGCGTCGCTGGGGTCGATCGCAACAATCGGGAGATGCCGCAGGTCCTCGCGCCGCTCTGCGCTGAGCGGCAGTTTTGCTGCCTGCGCGCCTTCGGCCAGGGTTTCCGGGCTGAACGCAAAGGGGATGCCGTGTTTGTGGATCGCGATCAGGCTGAAGGCTTTGGGAGCGAGCGGATCGCCCAGCACGGCGGTGACTTTCACGCCCGCACGCGGTGAGCGGCCGGCCGGTTCGGCCAGCACCAGTTGTCCGGCCTCCGCCCCGCCAAGGTCGGCGATCGGGCTGGAATTGCGCACCCGCTTGTCGACCGGCGCGAGCCAGCCCTTGCCGCTCCTGTCGATCTCCACAACGCCCAGCACCTGATCGGTTGCGGTGGGCAGCTTCTTCATCGGATGGGCAATCCAACCGGTGGCGGTTTCCTCGGTCCGGGCCAGCACCCGGTCACCACTGCGCAGCGCGGGGCCGCGCTTGCCCTCGCGCAGCCGCAGGCGCGGGGGCGGCGTGGCGTCGTCGGGCGTCCAGCTATCCGGGATGGCAATGGCCTCGCCGTCCTCGGTATCGACCACCCGCAGCACCGTGACCTTGGCGACGCCGCCCATGCGGTGGAAGGCGGTGCGGTTGCCGTCGATCAGGCCTTCCTCGGCCATGTCCTTCAGCAGGGCCTTGAGCTCGATCTTCTCCTGGCCTTTCAGACCGAAGGCACGCGCGATCTCGCGCTTACCGGCCGGCTCTTCGCTGCGGGCGATGAAGTCCAGGATCTGCTGGCGGGTCGGAAGGCCGGGCTGGGGCTTGCCGCGCTGGGCCAAGTCAGTAGGCCCGCGCGATATAGATGCGTTCCACCGCCGGTTGCCCGGTGAACGGACAGGTGCCGCTGACCGGCTCGCCATCCAGCGGGGTGTTGCGCATGGTCAGCTTCAGCGCCTTGAGCCGGGCGACCACTTCTTCCAGAGCCGTACCGGTCGGGCGCGACCAGGCCAGTTCGACCCAGCCCGGATACTTGCGATCCTCGGCAAAAAACGCCTCGATCCCGGCCATGTCGGTGATCCCGCGGTGGATTTCCGCATCGCGGCGCGCGGCGGCTTCGGCGTGGAGCGCGCGCTGGATATCTTCCAGTTCACCCGCTGCGGCGGCGAGGAACGCGTCCTTGTCCTGGCCATTGAAATTGACCTTGCCGTCCTCGCGGTAGAGCCGGTCGCGGCGGACAGCGGAAACCTGCCCGTTCGCGGCATCGCGCCCCCCGATTTCGAGGATCAGCGGCACACCCTTCTTGACCCAGCCCCAGCGCTTCTGCGTGGCCTTGCCGGCCCGTTTGTCGAGCAGGACGCGGACCGGTTCACCCAGCGCGGACTGGCTGGCAAGCGAACGGCGCAGGTCTTCGCAATAGGCCAGCAGCGCCGCGTCGCCATCGTCATCGCGCAGCATCGGCAGGATGACGATCTGGTGCGGGGCGATACGCGGCGGCACACGCAGGCCATCATCATCGCCGTGGGTCATGATAACGCCGCCGATCAGCCGGGTAGAAACGCCCCAGCTGGTGGTGTGGCACAATTGCTGGCCGCCTTCGCGGTCCTGATACTTGATCCCGGCTGCTTCAGCGAACCCGGTGCCGAGGTAGTGGCTGGTCCCGGCCTGCAGCGCCTTGCCATCCTGCATCATCGCTTCGATCGAGTAGGTCGCCACCGCGCCGGGGAAGCGCTCGTGTTCCGGCTTTTCACCGGCGATCACCGGCATGGCGAGGTCATCCTCGGCATGGGCGCGGTACATTTCCAGCGCGCGCAGGGTTTCCGCCATCGCGTCCTCGCGGTCGGCATGGGCGGTATGGCCTTCCTGCCAGAGGAACTCGCTGGTGCGCAGGAACATACGGGTGCGCATTTCCCAGCGGACCACGTTGGCCCACTGGTTGGTCAGCAGCGGCAGATCGCGCCACGACTGGACCCAGCGGGCCATCGCCTTGCCAATTACCGTTTCCGAAGTCGGCCGGACGATCAGGGGCTCTTCCAGCTTGGCCTCGGGATCGGGCACCAGCCCGCCCTTGCCATCCTGGATCAGCCGGTGATGGGTTACGACCGCCATTTCCTTGGCAAAGCCTTCAACGTGCTCGGCTTCCTCGGCAAAGTAGCTGAGCGGGATGAACAGCGGGAAATAGCAGTTTTCCACCCCCGCGGCCTTGATCCGGGCGTCCATCAGGTGCTGGATCCGCTCCCAGATGCCATAGCCCCACGGCTTGATCACCATGCAGCCGCGCACGCCGCTTTCCTCGGCCATTTCGGCTTCGGAAATGACTTCCTGATACCAGGCGGCGAAGTTTTCGGTTCGGGTGACGGACAGGGCGTGTTTCATGGGGCGGCGCGATAGCCGCTCAGCCCCCAAACGGCAAGCGGCCTAGCTTTTGCCGAGCTTGTCGAGCTTGGCCTGCATTTCGGCCATCTGCTTGCGCAGCTGGGCGATCTCGTCGTCCTGTTCCTTGTCGTGGCTGCTGGGCTTGGCATCGTCGGCCAGGCCCGGCACGAAGGCCGATGCGGCGGCCTTGAACATGGCCAGGTTCTGCTGGGCCAGCTTGGCCAGCGGGTTGTTCCCCAGACTCGATTCGAACGCCTCGCGCAGCTTGCTCTGGTTGGCACGGAACTGGTCCATGCTGGCTTCAAGGTAATGCGGGACCAGTCCCTGCATCGAATTGCCATACATGCTGATCAGTTGGCGCAGGAAATTCACCGGCAGCATCTGCTCGCCGCTGACGCTTTCCTCTTCCATGATGATCTGGGTAAGGATCTGGTGGGTGATATCCGTGCCGGTCTTGGCATCGAGCACTTTGAAATCGACGCCTTCGCGCGTCATCTTGGCAAGATGATCAAGCGTGATGTAGCTGGATGACTTGGTGTTATAGAGCCGCCGGTTGGCGTACTTCTTGATGACAACAGTCTCGCCCTTGGCGTCGCTCATGCTGGTTCCCCCGTTCGGGATGCGTCCCCTTGCCGTAGCGTTAGCACCTGCAGCAACGGCAATGCAACAAAACTGTGCTGCGCAGCATCACCGGGCGAAACGGCGGCCCATCAGGGTCAGCAGTTCGTACTGGGAAAGCCCGCTCAGCGCGGCGGCTTCGGGCAGGGCATAGTCTGCGGTGACCCAGTCCCCTTCGCGCAGGTCCGGTGCCGCCGAAAGGTCGACCACGGTCATGTCCATCGACACCCGGCCCAGCACCGGCAGGCGCGCACCGCCGGCCTGCATCGCCCCCTTGCCCGACCAGCAGCGCAGGTAGCCATCGGCATAGCCCAGGCTGATCACCCCGATCCGCATCGGCCGCTCGGCCACGAAGGTTGCGTTGTAGCCGACGCTCTCCCCGGCAGCGATCTGCCGTACCTGCATCAGCGCCGCTTCCGGAAAGGCGACCTGCTGGATCGTGTGCTGCAGCGCTGCGCAGGGCACTCCGCCATAGAGCGCAAGGCCCGGCCGGGTCAGATCGCCGTGATAGGCCGCGCCCAGCATGATCCCGGCGCTGTTGGCCAGCGCTGCCCGGCGGTGCGAAACCAGCGCCCGCGCCTCGGTCCAGCGGGCCAGTTGCACGGCGTTGAGCGGACTGTCATCCTCTGCCGCGGCAAGGTGCGAATGCAGCACCTCGATATCGAGGCGCGACACCAGCGGGTCGGCCAGATCGCCAAGCCCAAGCCCGATCCGGTTGATCCCGGTATCGACCATCAGGTCGCAAGGCCCGCCGCCGGCTGCGATCCAGCGCGCTGCCTGTTCCAGCGAGTTGATCACCGGACGCAGGCCGAGCGCGACGGCAAAGGCCGCATCGGCATCGGTGAGCGGCCCGTGCAAAACGGCAATCCGGGCCGGATCGACCGCCTTCGCCAGTTCAGCCGCTTCCGACCAATGGGCGACGAAGAAGTCGGCGCATCCGGCCTGCTGCAGCACCCGTGCCACCCGTACCGCGCCCAGGCCATACCCATCGGCCTTGACCGCAGCCCCGGCCCGCGCAGTGCCGGACAGCCGGTCCAGTTCGCGCCAGTTGTGTGCCAGCGATTCCTGGTCGATCGTCAGGCGCAGTGCAGGCAGCGGCGGCTCAGCTGGCATCGTCGGCAAAATCGCGCGGTTTCCCGTTCGGCAAACCCCACAGCGAGACCAGGAAGGCCATCAGCACGACAACCCAGGTGTACCACAGGCCGGAATAGGGATTGCCGGTCCGCGCGACGATATAGGCGGCAATGAACGGCAGGAACCCGCCGAAATAGCCGGTCCCGATGTGATAGGGGATCGACATCGACGAATAGCGCACGCGGGCCGGGAACATTTCCGCCAGCAGCGCCGCGACCGGGCCATAGGTTGCCGCTGAAAGCGCCATCAGCACCAGCAGCGCGGCAATGATCAGGACCGACTGGCCAAGGCTCGGCTTGTGCTTCTCGAAGTTGAACACGGTCTTGCCGGCGCGAGCCTCGATCTCGGCCTTGCGGGCCTTGGCGTCACTCCAGTCAAGGTCGTCAAGCGCAATGGCCCCGCCCCCGCCCATTACCAGCTCAAGCTTGTCGCCCTGTTCCAGCGTGTAGGACACGCCGGCCCCGGCAAAATCGCCCATCAGCTTTCCGCACTGGCTGTCCTGCTTGGTGGCAAAGGGATTGTAGGTGCAGTCCGGACCACGGATCGTCCACTCGATCGCGGCGTGCTGGGCCGGGTTCTTGGCGACCGAACCGATGAACCAGAAGGTCGGGAACAGCAGCACCAGCGTCAGCGCATAGCCGATCACGATCGGCTTCTTGCGCCCGATCCGGTCAGACAGGCTGCCGAAATAGATGTACATCCCCATGCCCAGCAGCGCGGCGATGCCGACGATGATTTCCGCCGTGGTGCTTTCCACGTGCATCGAGTTCTGCAGGAAGCCCAGACCCGAGAACATCGCGGTGTACCAGATCACCGTCAGGCCCGCCGCGATCCCGAACAAGGCAATGAAAATCCGCTTCTTGTTGCCCGGATAGGTGAAGCTCTCGACAAAGGGATTGCCGGCAATCTCGCCCTCTTCCTTCATCGCCTGGAACACCGGGCTTTCGGAAAGCTTGACCCGCATCCACAGCGATATGGCCAGCAGCAGGATCGACAGCAGGAACGGCACGCGCCAGCCCCAGGCGGCCCAGGTTTCCGCGCTCATCGCGGCCTTGCAGCCGAGCACCACGACCAGGCTGAGGACAAACCCGCCGACCACGCTGGCCTGGATATAGCTGGTGAAATAGCCGCGCCGGTTGAAAGCGGAGTGCTCCGCTACATAGATCGCCGCGCCGCCATATTCCCCGCCCAGCGCCAGCCCTTGCAGGATACGCAGCAGGATGACGATGGCCGGGGCCCAATAGCCGATGCTTTCCGCCGACGGGATCATCCCGACGCCCGCTGTCGCCACCCCCATCAGCGTCACCGTGACCAGGAAGGTGTATTTGCGTCCCAGCTTGTCGCCCAGATAGCCGAACAGGATCGCCCCCAGGGGACGGAAGCCGAAACCAACCGCGAAAACCAGCCAGAACAGCAGCATTTCCAGCGTGGCATTGCCGGTCGGGAAGAAGGTCTTGGACAGGATCGCGCCGAGCGCGCCGTAGATGAAGAAATCATACCATTCGAACACGGTGCCGGCCGATGATGCGCCGATCACCAGGCGCATTTCCTTGGCCGATGGTTCAACGTGCGGATGCCGGGCCGGCTCGCTCATGGTAGGTATTCTCCCCGTCTGGTTATGATGCTGCTCTAGCCGCGCCGATCGGCTTAGGGAAGCGCTTCAAGCGCGGCCTGCCAGGCCAGCATGATCGCCCCGTGCCGCGCGGGATAGGCCCGCGCCGGCGCGATCGCCTCCAGTCCTGGCCAGTCCGGCCGGGGCGCGTCGGCATGTGCCAGCCACTCCCGTAACCGGGCTTCGGCCTCGATAAGTTCGGCCCGGTCGCGACCGATCGCGGCCTGCGCGAAAATCGCAGCCGCTGCCTGCCCGATCGCACAGGCATGGACCTTCAGCCCGGCACCGGCGATCCGCCCCGCCGCGTCGACGGCCAGTCCGATCTCCAGCGACGATCCGCACAGGGCGGACCGTGCCGCGCCGCGCAGCGGAAGGTCATCGGTCAGCGGAAATGCGGCTAGAGCCGTCGCCAGCCCCAGCACCTCGGCATTGTAGAGCCGCGCCGCGCTCACTTGTCCGAAAGCTTGGTCTTGATCGCTTCCTTGCCAAGCCGCTCGGCCTCGGACCTGACGGCTTCCTTGCGGCGCTCGGCAATCATGCTCACCAGATATTCGCTGCCAGCATTGACGAAGGGGTAGGACCGGGCTTGCTTGATCCAGTCTGGCCGGCCCGCCGCGCCCCAGATCGTGTCATAGCCCAGCACGAGCACGGAAAAGGCCATGACCACGATCACCACGCCCTTGACCGCGCCAAAGCCGAAGCCAAGCAGGCGGTCGATCGGGCCGAGCACCGAATTGCGGCTGGCCTCTCCCAGCCGGGTGGCGAGCAGGCGGACGATGGCATAGGGTACCAGCAGCAACAGCGCGAAAGCCAGCACGGCCGCGCCGCTTTCGGTTCCGATGTGCGGCACAAGCCCGTCGGAAAGCGGTGTGTGCAGGTTCTTGATCGCCACCAGGGCGAGCACCCAGGCGGCCAGCGCCAGCACTTCCTGCACGAAGCCGCGCATGAACCCGGTGATCGCGCCAAGGCCGACCAGGGTGAGGACTGCGATATCGAAACCCGTCATAGGGCCGGGAAACTACGCCCCACCCATGATCCGGTCAACGAGATTTGGCAGAAGCGACAAGGACGTAAAGCGCGAACCCGGCGGCGCGGCCCCCGCTTCGCCCGGCCCGAACGCGCGGGCAAAACCCAGCTTGGCCGCTTCGCGCAGGCGGATCGCGGAATGAGCCACCGGGCGGATCTCACCGGCCAGCGAGACTTCCCCGAACCAGACAGCATCGCCGGGCAGCGGCTTGTCGGCCAGGGCAGAGATCAGCGCTGCCGCTACGGCAAGGTCCGCGGCCGGATCGGCCAGGCGGTAACCGCCCGCAACATTGAGATAGACTTCGGCCGAGGAGAAATTGAGCCCGCAGCGCGCTTCCAGCACGGCCAGCAGCATGGCGAGCCGGCCGCTGTCCCAGCCCACCACCGCGCGGCGCGGCGTGGCCCCGCTTTGCAGCCGGACGATCAGCGCCTGGACCTCGATCAGCACCGGACGCGTGCCCTCGATCGCCGGGAACACCGCGCTGCCCGCCACCGGATGCTCGCGGCCCGAAAGGAACAGCAGCGAGGGATTGCCGACTTCGGACAGTCCCTGCCCTTCCATCGCGAAGACCCCGATCTCGTCGACCGGGCCGAAGCGGTTCTTGATGCTGCGCAGAATCCGGTACTGGTGGCTGCGCTCGCCCTCAAAGCTCATCACCACGTCGACCATGTGCTCAAGCACGCGCGGACCGGCAATGCTGCCATCCTTGGTGACATGCCCGACCAGCACCAGCGCAACGCCGTTTTCCTTGGCATAACGGATCAGTTCGAAGGCCGAGGCGCGGACCTGGCTGACCGTGCCGGGTGCGCCCTCGATCTGATCGGAATGCATGGTCTGGATCGAATCGATCACCAGCAACGACGGCGGTGCCATGGCCGACAGCGTGGTCAGGATATCCCGCACCGAAGTGGCCGAAGCGAGACTAATCGGGGCATTGGCCAGGCCGAGCCGATCCGCCCGCATCCGCACCTGACCAGCGGCTTCTTCCCCGCTGATATAGACCGCGCTGCCGCCGCCCAGCGCAATTTTCGCAGCCGCCTGAAGCAGCAGCGTCGATTTGCCGATCCCCGGATCGCCGCCCATCAGCACCGCCGATCCCGGCACCAGCCCGCCGCCGAGCGCGCGGTCGAACTCGGCCAGCCCGGTGGAGCGGCGCTTGAGCACTTCGCCCGGCGCATCCAGCGCTTCGAACGTGATCGGCCGTCCGCCGCTCGACAGGTCATGCTTGGCGGAAAAGACCGTGGCTGGCGCTTCCTCGCTCAGCGTGTTCCATTCTCCGCAATCGGCGCACTGCCCCTGCCAGCGGTGAGTCACGCTGCCGCAAGCCTGGCAGATGTAGCGTCGTTTGGGCTTGGCCATGGCCCGTGCCTATACGGAACGAAGAGAGAACGCAATTGCCATTGCCGCCGCGAAGTGGAAAGAGACCATCATGCGCCAGAAGGAACTCCGCATTGCCCTGGTCTGCTACGGCGGAGTCAGCCTGGCCGTGTACATGCACGGTGTCACCAAGGAACTGTGGAAGCTCGCCCGCGCCAGCCGGGACTATCATCAGGGCGCCAGCCCGCTTGGCGGAACCGAGGCCATTTATGCGCGGCTGCTGGAACGGATCGAGCGGCACTTCAAGTTGCGGCTGCGGATCCTGCCCGACATCATCGCCGGGGCCAGCGCCGGCGGGATCAACGGGGTATTCCTGGCCCAGGCCATCCATTCCGGGCAGAGCCTGGAAGCGCTGACCGAACTGTGGCTGGAACGGGCCGATGTGGATGTCCTGCTCGATCCCGATGCCCGGCCGGGGTCGCGGATCGCCAAGTTCTGGGCCATGCCGATCGTCCACTGGCTGCTCAAGCGCCCCGGCAATGTCGTGTCCGAAAGCGTGGCGAAAGAGACCCGCAGCGAAGTGCGGGCCAAGCTTTCCCGCCTGATCCGCTCGCGCTGGTTCGAGCCGCCATTTGGCGGACTGGGCTTCTCGCGCCTGCTGTGCGAGGCCCTGTCACTGATGGAAGCGCGCGGGGCCGAGCAGCCGCTGCTGCCGCCGGGCCATCCGCTAGACCTGTTTGTCACCGCAACCGATTTCCGCGGCCATGCCCAGGAATTACGGTTGCACAGCCCGGAGCGGATCGAGGAAAGCGAACACCGCCTGTCGATCGGGTTTCGCGCCCTGACCCCGCCCCAGGGTGGGAGCAGCCTTGCCGCACCGGTTGAACTGGTCTTTGCCGCGCGGGCCACGGCCAGCTTTCCCGGCGCCTTCCCCGCCCTGCAACTGGCCGAGATCGACCAACTGGCCAGCGAACATGGCCGTCCGTGGAGCAGCCGCACCGCCTTTGTCGAACGGATCATGCCCGAACACAGCCATCGCGGCGATGCGGAGAGCGTGGCGCTGATCGACGGATCGGTGCTGGTCAACGCCCCCTTCGCGGAAGCAATGGGCGTGCTGCGTGATCGCCCCGCCTTGCGCGAAGTGGACCGGCGTTTCGTCTACATCGATCCCCACCCGGACCAGATCGGCGGCCAGCGCCGCACCGATCCGCGTCCGCCGGGGTTCTTCCAGGTGATCTTCGGCTCGCTATCCTCGATCCCGCGCGAACAGCCGGTGCGTGACAACCTGGAGGAGATCGCCCGGCGCTCGCGCCAGCTCGAACAGCTCAAGAGCATTGTCGATTCGCTTCGCCCCGAAGTGGAGGATTTGGTCGAGCAACTGTTTGGTCGGACTCTGTTCCTCGACCGGCCCAGCGTGAAGCGGCTTTCGGCCTGGCGGGCCAAGGCCCAGCAAGCCGCCGCCGAACGCGCCGGCTTTGCCTTTCAGGCCTATGGTCAGGTCAAGCTGGCCGGCATTCTCGCCGACCTGGGCGAGACGGTCCTCGCTGCCGCGCCGGAACTGATGCTGCCCAATGCCGATCCGATCGCAGACCGGCTCAGCCTGTGGCTTGACACCCAGGGCCTGGACCATCTGGGCGCGGCGCGCGGCGGCGGGGCCAGCGCGGCAGCCATCGACTTCTTCCGGGACCACGATCTGGGCTTCCGCATCCGCCGCCTGCGCCTGCTTGCCCGGCGGTTGTCCGAGGAATGGGACGATATCGATACCGAAGCGCCCGATGCCCGCGAACGGGCGCGCGAGACGGTCTACCGCGCGTTGTCGCTCTATTTCGAGCGCGAGGGAGCCTCCGCGCTGGGGCGTGATTTCGGCGTGGTGGCCCGGCAGGTGATGGACGATCCGGCGCTGGTTCTGCAAACCGTGGCCGCGCGCCGCCAGCTGCCCGCGACCGACATGGTGGTCGATGCCATGCTGGCCGAATGCCTGAACACCCTGCCCAAGGAACTGAAGCGGCGGATCCTGCTGACCTATCTGGGTTTCCCGTTCTATGACACGGTTACGCTGCCGCTGCTGCGCGGGGAGGGAACGACCGAGTTCGAACCGGCCAAGGTCGACCGGATTTCGCCCGACGATTGCCAGTCGATCCGCAGCGGCGGGGCCAGCGCGATGCTGCGCGGGACCGAGTTCTACAACTTCGGCGCCTTCTTCAGCCGCGCCTATCGCGAGAACGATTACCTGTGGGGGCGACTCCACGGGGTGGAGCGGATGATCGATCTGGTCACTTCCACGCTGCCCAAGGGCATGCTGCTCGATCCGGCCGAATTGGCGCGTTTCAAGCACGAGGCGTTCCTCGCCGTGCTGGACGAGGAGGAAAAGCACCTGAAGGCCGATCCGGGACTGGTTCCGGGGGTGCGGGCGGAAGTTTTGGCCAGAGCTTCATCCCGGGCCTGATCGGAAGAGCGCGGGCTCAGCCTCCGAAGGCTTCCTTCAACCGGTCAAAGAACCCCTTCGACTGCGGGGTTTCCTCGCCCGTTTCGGTCGCCTGCAGCTCGCGCAGCAGTTCCTTCTGACGGCTGGTCAGCTTGGTCGGGGTTTCGACCATGATCTCGATCACCAGATCGCCGCGCCCGCGCCCTTGCAGCACCGGCATGCCGGCACCGCGCTTGCGCAGCTGCTTGCCGGACTGGATCCCGGCGGGGATGTCGATTGCGATCTTCTCGCCATCAAGGCCCGGAATCGCGATCTCGCCGCCCAGCGCCGCCGTGGTGAAGGCAATCGGCACGCGGGTGATCAGGTTGGTCCCGTCCCGCTCGAACACGCCGTGGCGGCGGATGTGGATGAAAATGTAGAGGTCGCCCGGCGGTGAGCCGAACGGCCCGGCCTCGCCCTTGCCGGCCAGGCGGATCCGGGTGCCGGTATCGACGCCGGGGGGAATGTTGACTTCCAGTTTCTGGGGCGTGTCCACCCGCCCCTCGCCCCGGCAGGAGCGGCAGGGCTTTTCGATCACTTCGCCGCGGCCGTGGCAGGTCGGACAGGTCCGCTCGACCATGAAGAAGCCCTGCTGGGCGCGGACATGGCCATGGCCGCCGCACAGATTGCAGCGCCGCGTGCCCGTGCCCGGCTCCGCGCCGGAACCGTCGCAGGGTTCGCACTTGGCGGAAACCTCGATCTCGATTTCTGCCTGCTTGCCGTGGAAGGCATCGTCGAGGTCGATTTCCAGATCGTAGCGCAGGTCCGCCCCGCGCCGCGCCTGCTGGCGCCCGCCACCACCGAAGGCCGACCCGAAGATCGTCTCGAAAATGTCGCCGAGGTCGGAAAAGCCGGCCCCACCGGCTCCGCCCGGGCCGCCACCGCCGCTCATGCCCTGCTTGAACGCCTCATGGCCGAACCGGTCATAGGCGGCGCGCTTTTGCGGATCCTTCAGGCAGTCATAGGCTTCGCTGATCGCCTTGAAGCGCGCTTCGGCGTCGGCATCGCCGGGGTTCTTGTCCGGGTGCCAGCGCATCGCCAGCTTGCGGTACGACGACTTGATCGTCGCATCGTCGGCCGTGCGGGAAACTTCGAGCAGTTCGTAATAGTCGGCTTCGTCAGACATCAACCAGCCCCACAGATTAGCCCCTCCCCGTCGGGGAGGGGTTG
>ERZ761602.6201-NODE-6201-length-13560-cov-4.078193_pt1 | contig 13560 bp, 14 predicted proteins | sample MGYA00512165_ERZ761602 | MGnify/ENA primary metagenome ERZ761602 (study PRJEB28899, sample SAMN02445085) | bioreactor sludge metagenome | biome: EBPR sludge; isolation source: Thorneside wastewater treatment plant | place: Australia: Brisbane, Thorneside...
GGGGCGAACTGTTCGACACGCTTCACGACGACCCTTCGAAGCTGCCCGCAGATTGGCTGGCGCGCCTGCCCGAAGCTGAACCGGCCCGCGCGCGCCACATCGCCGATTTCATCGCGGGCATGACCGATCGCTATGCGCTGAAGAGCTTCGAGGCGCTTGGCGGACAAATCGCCTTCCCGCCGGGCGCGATTATCTGATCAGCCGGCGACCGCCTGCGCGTTGCGGTCGCTTCCCCGGAAGATCACGCGGTTCCGGCCGTTTGCTTTCGCCTTGTAGAGTTCCTGATCGGCCCAGCCGTAGAGGCGCTGGAAGCTGAGCGCGTGGTCCGCCGATGCAACCCCGATGCTGACCGTGACGGCGTGGCCGGTGCGAAGCTCGGGGTGCTGCAGATCGGCGATACCGCGTCGCACGCTTTCGGCGAACTGGCGGATGCCGATGGGGGTAAGCCCGGTGACGCCGAGCACGAATTCCTCGCCGCCGATGCGTCCCGCGACGCACAGTGGCCCTTCCCAGCGTTCGAGGCGGCGCGCGATCCGGCACAGCACGGCATCGCCCGCTTCGTGACCATAGCTGTCGTTGACGCGCTTGAAATGATCGACGTCGATGAGCAGCAGGCCGAAGTGCTCGCCCGGCGCGGCGCGGCCCTCGATCATGAACTCGGCGCGGTCCACGAAACCGCGCCGGTTGAGGAGGCCCGTCAACGCATCGCGGCTGGCAAGCTCGCTCATCCGCGCTTCGGCTGCGCGCGCCCTGTCGCGCTCCTCCCGGAGGTGCGCGATCCGCAGCGTGACGGCGATCGAAAGCCACACGGTCTGCAATGCCGCGGCAACGAGCATCACCACCTGGGAGCCGCCGCCATAGAGCCAGTCGTCCACATTGACGACCTGAACCAGCGCAAGCGTTGCCATTGGCAGCGCCCAAGCCCAGGCAAGCGCCTTCGCGTCGGCGTTTCCGGCGCGGCAGGCGTTGACGAGACTGAGCGTCACAAGCGCGAGCACTGAAAGTGTAAGGGCACCGAGAACGACGACCTGCCAGCCAAGCGCCGGCCCCGTTTCCAGCGAAACGAGAATGCCGAAAGGCATGATGAAAAGACCGAGCGCGAGCGTACCGATGCGGAGCGCGCGGGGCCCCATGTCCTTCCCCAGTGCCATCACACCGCTGACGGTGGCGAGCGTAACGGCAAGGCAGGCGAGGAATGTGCAGATCTGCGACGACCACCCCGCGAGATCAGGCGCGACGATCAGCGCGAGCTGCGACCAGAGCAGACCCCACGCGACCATCGTGACCGCCCAGAGCCCATGCCACAGCAAGTATACGCGGCGCAGCGCCACGCCCACCGACAGCGTGTAGAGCGCGCCGAGCGCGAGCAGCGTGATCGCGCTGCCGACGATCACAGGCAGCACGGCCGCCTGCGCGTTGGCTTCATCGGGATCGGGCAGGCGGATTCTGAGCAGTTCGTGGCTCGCAAGCCCATCGAAACGCAGAAGCACGGTCTTCACCGGCGCGGCGAGCATCGGCGGTTCGAACGCGATCTGCCCGCCGATCCGCCAGTGCGTTCCGTAGTTGCCGCGGCGCACGGTTTGCGAGGCGCTTCGGCCGTCGGCATACAGGAAAACCGCCGTCAGCCGCTCGAAGCGCGTTTGATGAACATAGACGATCCGCGAATCGGCGGGCGCCTCGATCTTCAGCCACAGGCTGCGCTGACGATAGTCGGCGGGCTCGGCGGAACAATCGAATGCGCCCGGACTCGCCGCCGAAAGGTCCGTTACCGCATGGCAAAAGCGGGCATCCGCGCGCGCCTCACCGCCCGCTGCGGCGGCGATAAGCAACAGAAACGCAAAGGCAATTACGCGGTACATAAGGACGGCGCACGCATACTCGTGGAAGGGGGCTCTTGTCAGCCCACCATGCGCCGAGGGCGATAAGAAACCGTTACGGATGAATTTCGAAATGCGCCCAGCGCCTGCGGCACGCTCCGGCCCGGAAACGGCGACGGATGCTTGGCGCGCGCGGTGAAAGCGGTGTAAGGCCCCGGGCAAATCTCATCTTTGCAGATAGCAGGCCTGGTCGTGAGCACTGTTTTTGAAACCTATACGGCGGCGGTCCACGCCGCGCTCGATGCGCTGGAAGCGGCGGGGACGATCCCGGCCGGGCTCGACCGCAAGGCGGTGGCACTGGAGCCCCCGCGTGATCCGTCGCACGGCGACCTCGCCACCAACGCCGCGATGGTGCTCGCGAAGCCCGCGGGCAAGCCGCCGCGCGCCATCGCCGAGCCGCTGGCCGGAGAGCTTGCCAAGGCGGCGGGTGTCGCGTCCGTGGACGTTGCAGGGCCGGGCTTCATCAACATCCGCCTCGATCCCGCGGTCTGGATCAGCGAACTGAACGCCATCCTCGCTGCAGGCGGCGACTATGGTCGCACCGGCATGGGCAAAGGCGTTCACGTCAACGTCGAGTATGTGTCGGCGAACCCCACGGGGCCGATGCACATGGGCCACTGCCGGGGCGCAGTCGTCGGCGACGCGCTCGCCGCGCTGCTCGAATTCGCGGGCCACGAGGTGACGCGCGAATATTATGTGAACGACGCGGGCGGGCAGGTGGACGTGCTCGCACGCTCGGCGCACCTGCGCTACCGCGAGGCGCTGGGCGAGGATATCGGCGAGATTCCCGAAGGTCTCTATCCGGGTGATTATCTGAAGCCGGTTGGCGCCGCGCTCGCGGCCGAATTCGGCGATGCTCATGTGGGCAAGCCGGAGAGCGAATGGCTGGCGCTGTTCCGCACGCGCGCCGTCGATGCCATGCTCGCGCTCATCAAGGCGGACCTTGCGCTGCTCGGCATCCACCACGACCTGTTTTCCTCGGAAGCCGAGGTGCAGGCGGCGGGCGAGGCGGACCGCGCCGAGGCCGAACTGCGCGCCAAGGGCTATGTCTACGAAGGCGTGCTGGAGCCGCCGAAGGGCGAGCTTCCCGACGACTGGGAACCGGTGGAACTGACGCTGTTCCGCTCCACCGCGTTCGGCGACGACGTCGACCGTCCGCTGAAGAAATCCGACGGCTCGTGGACGTATTTCGGCGCCGACATGGCTTACCACAAGCGCAAGGCCGAGCGTGCCGACCAGCTGATCGACATCTGGGGCGCCGACCATGCCGGCACGGTGAAGCGGATTCAGGCGGCGGTCGCGGCGCTTACCGGCGGCAAGCCGTTCGACGTGAAGCTGGTGCAGATGGTGCGCCTGTTCCGTGCGGGTGAGCCGGTGAAGATGTCGAAGCGTTCGGGCTCGTTCGTCACGCTCGCGGACGTGGTGCGCGAGGTCGGCAAGGACGTCGTGCGCTTCATGATGCTGACGCGCCGGGCTGACGCACCGCTCGACTTCGATTTCGCCAAGGTTGTCGAGCAATCGAAGGACAACCCGGTTTTCTACGTGCAATACGCGCACGCCCGTATCCATTCGCTCGCACGCCGCGCGGCGGAGGCCGGCTTTACCGTCGGCGCGCCGACGGCGGCTGATCTCGCCCGGCTCGACGAGACCGAACTCGATCTCGTGCGGTTTGCCGCGCAGTGGCCGCGTATCGTCGAGGCGGCGGCGAACGCGCACGAGCCGCACCGCATCGCCTTCTACCTCGGCGATCTCGCCGCCGCGTTCCACGCCAACTGGAACCGGGGCAACGATGATCCTTCGAAGCGCTATCTGATCGCGGATGATCCCGGCATCACCAACGCGAGGCTGGCGCTGGCGCGTGGGCTGGGGCAGGTTATCGCAAACGGCCTCCATGTTATGGGCGTGACCCCGGTCGAGGAGATGCACTGAGATGGCGCGCGGTTACCGGGACGACGAGGAAGACGAAGCGCTGCCGTGGCTCGAACCCGCGGAACCCGAGGATGAAGAGGAGAGCGGCGGGTTTCCCTACCGTGGCCTGATCATCGTGGGCGCCGCCGTCGTGGCGCTCGTTGCTGTGCTCTGGTTCGTCGCCGACTGGATCGGCGGCGGACGCACGGCCGACAACGTTGCCGCCGTGGATGAAGTCCCGCTCATTCAGGCGCCGGAGGGGGCTTACAAGGTCCGCCCCGACAATCCCGGAGGGCTCGATGTCGATGCCGACAGCCTGACGCACTCGGTCGCCGAGGGGCAGGATCCGGACAGCGAGATTGCGATCGACGTGATCCCCGAAGAGCCTGTGCCGGTGATTCCGGCAGCGCCCGTGCAGAGTGCGCCGGTGCCTGAGCCCGGCACGGCGGCGCGCGTGACGGTGCCTCCGCCCGCGCAGAAGGTGCTTCCTGCCGAGAAGGTGCAGCCGAAGGTGGCCGAGAAGGCCCTGCCGAAGCCGGTGGAAAAGCCGGTCGCCAAGGCCCCGGTCAAGGAAACACCGAAGCCGGTGCAAAAGGTGGAGACGCCGAAGCCCGCGACGAAAGAGGCGCCAAAGCCGGAGCCGGCCAAGCCGGCGCCGGTGAAGGTTGCGGCCGCGAAACCCGAGCCTGCGAAGGCGTCGGGCAGCGTCACGGTCCAGCTCGGTGCGTTCAACAGCACGGCGAGCGCCGATCAGGTGTGGTCGAAGCTTTCGGGACGCGTGGGCGCGCTCGGCGGGCTTCGCAAGTCGGTGCAGCCGGTCGAAAGTGGCGGCAAGACGCTTTACCGCCTGCGCGCGGGCGGTATCGCCTCTGAAGCACAGGCCGGTAGCGTTTGCTCGGCGGTGCAGGCGGCGGGCGAACAGTGCGTGATCGTGCGCTGAGCCGCGCGTGACGCCGCTTCTGCTCGGCCTTTCGGGCCTGACGATCACGGACGACGAACGCGCGCTGTTCAAGGCGGCGGACCCGGCGGGCTACATCCTGTTCGCGCGCAACATCGACACGCCGGATCAGGTGCGTGCGCTGACGGCCGACCTCCGCGCGCTTTCGGGGCGCGATGATCTGCCGATCCTGATCGATCAGGAAGGCGGGCGCGTCGCGCGGCTCGGGCCGCCGCACTGGCCGCTGTTTCCGCCGGCGCGGCGCTTTGGCGAGGTGTTTGGCATAGCGCCGGTCACGGCCATCGAGGCTGCGCGCCTCAATGCCAAGGCGATCGCCGTGACGCTCGCGGACCTCGGCATCAGTGTCGATTGCCTGCCGGTGCTCGACGTGCCCGTGCCGGGCGCGCACGACATCATCGGCGACCGCGCCTATGCGCTCGAACCCGGTACGGTCGCCTCGCTCGGCGACGCGACGCTGCGGGGCCTTCGCGCGGGCGGTGTCGTTGGCGTTGTCAAACACATCCCGGGGCATGGGCGCGCGGCAGCGGACAGCCACCTCGAACTGCCCGTGGTGACGGCGGGCATCGCTGCACTCGAAGCCGATTTCGCGCCGTTCCGCGCGCTCGCCGCCGCGCCGATGGCGATGACCGCGCATGTGCTTTACGAAGCGCTCGACCCTGATGCCTGTGCTTCGCAGTCGAAGATCGTCGTCGAACAGACGATTCGCGGCACCATAGGCTTCGACGGGCTGCTGATGGCGGACGACCTCGGCATGAGCGCACTTGGCGGTACGCTCCCGGAGCGGCTTGCGGGCGTGCTCGCGGCGGGCTGCGACCTCGCGCTCCACTGCAGCGGCGACTTCGCGGAGAACGCCCTGCTTTGCGAAACAGCGCCGCCGATGACGGCGGAGGCGCTCGACCGGCTGGCACGCTCGATGGCGTGGGCGCAGGCCGAGGGCGAAACCGATGTCGCGGCGCTTGTCGCGAGGCGGGACGCGCTGTTAGTCTCCGCCGCATGACCGAGATCGTTTCGATCGACTTCAATGGCAACGAAAGCGAGCGCCTGAACCTCGATATCGAGGGCTGGGAAGGGCCGCTCGACGTGCTGCTGCACCTCGCGCGCGCGCAGAAGGTCGATCTGGCGCGAATCTCGATCCTCGAACTCGTCGAGCAGTATCTCGTCTTCATCGCCGACGCGAAGAAGCTGCGGCTGGAGCTTGCCGCCGACTATCTCGTGATGGCGGCATGGCTTGCCTATCTCAAGTCGTGCCTCCTGCTGCCGAAGGAAGAGCAGGAAGAACCGAGCGCCGAGGAACTGGCGCTGCGCCTGCAACTCCGCCTGCAACGCCTCGATGCGATGCGTGAGGCGGGCGCGCGGCTGATGGCCCGCGACCAGATCGGGCGCGACGTCCTCATGCGCGGTGCGCCCGAGGGCGTGCGCGTGGTGAAGAACGCCTCGTGGGATTGCGAACTTTACGACCTCTTGAAGGCCTACGGCGCAATAAAGGGCCGGCAGGTGCCGCGCGAGTATGCGGTGCGGCGGCGCCCGGTGTTCTCGCTCGAAGAGGCGCTGGATCGCCTCGAATCGATGCTCGGCACCGCGCTCGACTGGACCGTGCTGTCGAGCTTCCTGCCGGACGGCATCACTGACGACGACTTCCGCCGGTCGAGTGTCGCGAGCAGCTTCGTCGCCGCGCTCGAACTGACGCGGCTCGGCAAGACCGAGCTGTCGCAGGCGGACAGCTTCGCCCCCCTCTTTCTCAGAAAGCGCCAATGAGCGACGCGATTGACGACGATCTCCGGTTCCAGCGCATCATCGAGGCGACGCTGTTCGCTGCCGACAAGCCGCTGACGCGCGAGCAGATCGCCGAATTCCTGCCCGAAGGCACGCCCGTGCAGCCGCTGCTCGATGCGCTTGCGGAGAGCTATGCGCCGCGCGGCATCAACCTCGTGCAGCGCGGCGGCAAGTGGCACTTCCAGACGGCGGCGGACCTCGGCGATATCCTGCGGCGCGACGAGGACCAGACGCGCAAGCTCTCGCGCGCGGCGCTCGAAACGCTGGCGATCATCGCTTATCACGAGCCGGTGACGCGTGCGCAGATCGAGGAAATCCGCGGTGTTTCCATCTCGAAGGGCACGATCGACGTGCTGATGGAAGCGGGCTGGGTGCGCCCGGCCGGCCGCCGTGAGGTGCCGGGGCGACCGCTGCTCTATGCGACGACGCAGGGCTTCCTTGTCCACTTCGGGCTCTCCACGCGCCGCGACCTGCCCGGCCTTGCTGAGCTGAAGGCCGCGGGCCTCCTCGAGCCCATCGACGCCGCGATGAACCAGCTTCAGTTCGAAAAGCCGCCCGAAACCCCGGACGTCGACGAGACGGACGCCGAGGAAGAAATGGACGACGAGGCGCTCTAGGATTCGCATTTTTGCGAATGTGGGACTAGACAGAGGCGGACTCGCTGCCGATATCGCGGACGGCGGAAACGGAGTACGGACCATGGGTGGTTTCAGCATCTGGCATTGGCTGATCGTCGGCATCGTCGTCATCCTGCTGTTCGGCAAGGGCCGAATCTCGGACGTGATGGGAGACCTCGCCAAGGGCATCAAGAGCTTCAAGAAGGGGCTCGCCGAGGACGAAACGCCCGCCCAGCCCCGCCAGATCGGGCAGACTTCGCCCGATCAGACGATCCGCAGCGAAACGCCGCAGGAAACGCCGCGTAGCTGATAGTCCTCCAGCCGGACGGTTAGATGTTTGACGTCGGCGCGCCCGAACTTCTTTTGATCGCGATCGTCGCGCTCCTCGTCGTGGGGCCGAAGGATTTGCCGCGCCTGCTGCGCACGGTCGGCAACTGGATGGGCAAGGCGCGCGCGACCGCGCGGCACTTTCGCACCGGTGTCGACGCCATGATCCGCGAGGCGGAGATGGAGGAAATGCAGAAGCAGTGGGAAGCGCAGAACGCCGCGATCATGAAGGCGCACCCCGCGACTCCCGAAGAGGCGACGTCGACAGCGGAGGCTCCCGTAGAAGACGCGCCACCCGCTGAAACGGCGCCTGATACCGGCAAGCCGCAGGCATGAGGGACATCGACGACAGCAAAGCCCCGCTGCTCGATCACTTGATCGAGCTGCGCCAGCGCCTGCTTTACTGCGTCATCGCGCTCATGCTCGCGTTCGGTGTCTGCTTCACGTTCGCGGACGATATTTTCGCCTTCCTCGTGCAGCCGCTGGTGAAGGCGAAGGCCTCGCAGCTCATCTACACGAAGCTCTACGAAGCGTTTTTCGTGGAGATCAAGGTAGCGTTGTTCGCGGCCTTCCTGATCGCGTTTCCGATCATCGCGAACCAGATCTGGCTGTTCATCGCTCCGGGGCTTTACCGGGCGGAGAAGCGGGCGTTTCTGCCCTTCCTGATCGCCACGCCGATCCTGTTCGCCATGGGTGCGGCGCTTGCCTACTACGTGGTGATGCCCACGGTGTTTACGTTCCTGCTGGGCTTCCAGACGACGGAGGCGGGCATTCCTCAGCAGGCGCTGCCCGCGATGGACGATTATCTGTCGTTCGTGATGGGGCTGATCTTCGCGTTCGGCTTCTGCTTCCTGCTGCCGGTGCTGCTGATGCTGCTGGCGCGTGCGGGAATCGTGAATGTCGCGCAGCTTCGTGCGTTCCGCCGCTATGCGATCGTCGGGGCCTTCGTGGTCGCCGCGGTGCTGACGCCGCCTGACGTCATCTCCCAGCTTCTGCTCGCGATCCCGCTGATGGTTCTTTACGAAGCGGGCATCATCGGCATTGTTCTCACCGACCGTCGCGCCGCGCGGCTTGCAGCGTCAGAGGAAGTCGGGGACGCTGCGGAGTAGCCGCGCCCCCGTCTCCATTCCAACCCTAGTTGGCCGCGTCCTCGACCGTTTCACCGGCCGATTTCACATCCTTGCCGACGCCTTCGACCGTGTTGCAGGCGGTGATGGCCAGCAGGGCCATGATAACTGCGAGTTTCGTACCCGTTTTCGTGCGCATGTTCATTCTCCAGACAAACTGCCCATCAAAAACGGTCGTGGCCTCAATAGGTTTCATCGGACCGTTCCGGGGGCAGCATAGAAAAGAAAAGAGCCCGATGCCGGCGGGGGGAGCAGGCAACCGGGCTCTGGTGGGACAGCGAGAGCGGGGGGCAAAGTTCGCTGTCCGTGCCGCATTAACGGCGAATCGCCGGCATGGTTCCATCGCCTGAAAGAAATTTATCCCGCCCGCGACTTCAGGGGGAATCCCACAGTATAGCAGGGCACATCGGCATCGAAGTTGAGGTGCCCGCGGAGCTGGCGGACCATGCCGTTCACGATGCGTGCGGCGGCACGTGTCTCTGTCGGTGCCAGCGGATCGTCCTCTCCAAACGCATCCGAGCAGATTTGGAGTTCGCCGCCGGTTTCGGTGCGGCGGACATGAATGTCGATCACCATCTTTCCGCGGCCCTGCGCCGCGGCAAGACGGGCGGCGAACGCGATCACCTCGGTGATGAGGAACGCGAGCGGCACGGCGGCATCCTGGCTGATGTGCAGGCGCTCGAGGTGCGTGTTGATGCGGGGCTCGACGAGCTTCGCGGTTGGAATGATCTGCTGGAGGCTGGCGCAGAGGTCGTGGGTGAGCGCCGTGAAATCGACGCCCTGCGCTTCACTTTCCTCATAGAGCCAGCGGTGCACGATCGACAGCGCACCGACGCGCATCTGGATGCTGGCATAAGCCCGCGCGACATCGGCGCCGTCCGCTTCGCGCGCCTGGATGCTGATCAGGCTGGCGATGATCTGCAGGTTGTTCTTCACGCGGTGATGGACTTCGCGTGTCAGACGGCGCTGTTCTGTAAGCGCGGCATCCACCTCATGCCGCGCCTCCGCCATGTCCTGAGCCATCGTGTCGAAGGTTTCGGCGAAGGCCTGCATCTCGTCGGTCTGACCGGCGCGCCCCGAAAGGCGCACAAGATTATCTCCCGCACCATATGCGCGTACGCCGCTTGCCATGTTTTGCAGCGGTCGCACGACAAAACGCCGCACGACCATCCAGCCGATGAGCAGCGCGGCGATCCACATCAGCGAAGGGGCAGCGATCGCCAGCACGTCTGCAACCGCAAGACGGGTCGCGGGAACGACCGTGGTGAGCGCGAACGGCGCGATCGAAAGCGGTCCCGCCGCGACCACCTGATCGCGCCCACCGGACTCCGCGAGGCGCCGCACGGTGAGGAGTCCGCCGGGCGCCGCGGTGTCATCCGGCGGATTGCCGAGGATGGGCTTGTCGCCCAGCCATACGGTGGCCGCGCCTTCCATCGCCGCGATCTCGCGCAGGCGCGCTTTCAGGCGCGAAACCGATGCCGTTGCAACGACAAGCCCGGGCTTTCCCGTTTCCGGTTCTTCGCGCACCGCGAAGAACACGTGATCGCCTCCCGGCCAGATCAGGTGTTCGCGCTCGCTTTCCGCCGCCAGGCGGGTGAGCTCGGCAGCGGATGGTTTGATGCCGCCGCGGCTTTCGCAGATCGGTCGGCCAAGACCGTCGGCCCAGACGATCGCATCGAAGGTTTCCGCATCGTCGAGCGCGTTTGCCGCCTCTGCGTTGCACGTTCGACCCTCGTGAAGGCCGCTCTCGTTGCGAAGCAGTGCACGCAGGACGAGGAAATCGACGCTGAGCAGATCGTCGACGACGCGGGCAGTGGCGCGGAACTGGTTTTCGGCGCGCACCAGCTCGGCTTCACGCGCGCTGCGGATGCCGTCTGCGGCCAGCACGGCGGCGAGAATGCCGATCGGCAGCAGAGCCAGTGTGAGCGCGACGGCAAGCTGAAACGACAGCGAGCGCCGTGCGCCTGAACTCTGGCCTGAATCTTGGCGCGAACCCTGGATTTCTGGTTTTTCAGCCATCGTCCTCAACGAACTTAGATATGGGGCGAAACAAAAGAAAGCCTCGACCGTTCCAATGCTTGTCGCCACTTTCGTGTGGGGCGGCCACCATTCGGGGGTGGTCCGGGTTTCGAGGAGGCAGACGAACACATGACATTGGCAGCGAAGCTCGCGCCGCATCTCCCGTTGCTCCGCCGTTATGCGCGGGCGCTGACGGGAACGCAGCGCGATGGGGACACCTATGTGCGCGCGGCGCTGGAAGCGATCGTGAGCGCACCGGAGGATTTCCCGCGCGATGTGGATGAAAGGCTGGCGCTCTATCGCGTTTTCCACGCCATCTGGGCCTCTTCGAACATCGATGTTGATTCCGAAGAGCCGGCCGCGTCCGATTTCGAGCGCGCCGCCCACGAACGTCTCGCCGCGATCACGCCGCTGTCGCGGCAGGCACTGTTGCTGACCGCGATGGAGGGCTTTTCGCACGAAGATGTCGGCTATCTCATCGATCTGGACCCGGACAGTGTCTCGGGTCTCGTCAAGGAAGCGATGGACGAGATCAGCCGGCAGACGCGTACGCGCGTGCTGATCATCGAGGACGAGCCGATCATCGGCATGGACCTCGACAGCATCGTGCGCGATCTCGGCCACGACGTGACCGGCATCGCGGTAACGCGCGACGAGGCGGTGGCGCTCGCGATCGATACCGAGCCCGGGCTTGTGCTCGCGGACATCCAGCTCGCCGACGACAGCTCGGGGATCGACGCGGTGAAAGACATTCTCGGCCGCTTCTCCGTGCCGGTGATCTTCATCACGGCCTTTCCGGAACGCCTGCTCACCGGCGAGCGCCCGGAGCCGACCTTCCTCATCACAAAGCCGTTCCAGCGTTCGACCGTATCGGCGGCGATCGCGCAGGCGCTTTTCTTCAACAGCACCGCGGCGATGCGATGACGGTCCGCCTGCGCCGCCTTGTGCATGGGCGGGCAGGGGCATAGCCTTCACAACCAGGAGCCAACGGCCATGGAACAGGACCACGAAACACTGAGGACGAACCAGGCGAGGGCAGGGGAAACCCCTCATATCGTCCGCTACATCCTGCTGTTTTCGGTCACGATGGTCGTTGTGATCTTCGCGGCGCTGCTGTTTTTCTGGTCGCGCTGAAGCCGGAGCCCGAGGGGGAGAGACATGATCGAACAAAAGATCGGCCGTCAGGACGGCACCAGTCCCATGAGTGCGGATGTGATCGGGGGCTTCCTGCGCTCGGCGTATGCCGATGCAGCGACGCAGCCGCTGCCGCAGATGTTTCTCGATCTGCTCGCGCGGCTCGAGGCGAGCCCCGCAGAGACGAAGACGGGGCAGCTTTCCGACAAGGCGTTCAAGGACGAGCTTTCGGCGATCATCCCGCAGCTGCGCGCTTTCGGGCGCTCGCTTTCGGGCAATCGCGACATGGCGGACGACCTCGTGCAGGAAACGCTGCTGAAGGCGTGGGCGGCGCGGGATCGCTTTCAGGCGGGGACGAACATCCGCGCGTGGACCTTCATCATCCTGCGGAACCTGTTCCTCAGCCAGATGCGCCGTGCGCGCTTCAAGGGCGAATGGGATGAACTTGTCGCCGATCGGCTCCTGTCTGCGCCCGCTGGGCAGGACAAGCAGATCGAACTCGCAGACCTGCAGCGCGCGCTCCTCGAACTGCCATCGGCGCAGCGCGAGGCGCTGATCCTCGTCGGCGCGGGCGGCTTTGCCTATGAAGAGGCGGCGACGATCTGCGATTGTGCGGTCGGCACCATCAAGAGCCGCGTCGCGCGTGGACGCGCCGCACTGGAGCTGGTGATCGCCGAGGGGAAGCTGCCGTCGCGGCGCGGTTCGAAAGTCTCCGGCACGACGGCGCTTGACGAGATCATGGGACAGGTGGATCAGCTGGCGCGCGAATAACGAAAGGGCTCTCCTTGGCGGAGACGACGCCAGCGCTGCCGGCCGAACTTGCACGTATCCTTGCCGAAGCCGGCGTTGCCGGCACGCCTGAGGATGTGGACGCCTGCGCCCGCGCATGGGCGCACTCTCCATATTTGCGCGCGCTGATGCGCCGCGAGGATGAGGTTCTTCTGCGCTATCTCGCGGAGGGGCCCGAGCCGCTGATGGAAACGGCGCTCGCGCTGCTCGCCGGTCCCGCCGATGGCGCGGCTCTGCGCGAAGCAAAGCGCATCGCCGCCATCGCCATCGCGCTCGCCGACATCTCGGGCCGCTGGCCGCTCGAAAAGGTGACGGCGGCGCTGTCGGACCTCGCCGACCGCGCCATAGACTGCGCGATCCGCATCGCTGTCGACGAACGCATTCCCGGTGCGGGGCCGGACGGCTTCACCGCCATCGCGCTCGGCAAGCTCGGCAGCCGCGAGCTCAATTATTCGAGCGATGTCGACCTGATCCTGCTCTACGACCGTGATCGGCTTGCCGTGCGCGAGGGCGACGACCCGGACAACATCGCCGTGCGCATCGCTCGCCGCATGGTCGAGCTGATGCAGACACGCGATTCGGGCGGCTACGTGTTCCGCGTCGACCTTCGTCTGCGCCCCGCCTCCGAGGTGACGCCGATCGCGATGCCGATTAGAGGCGCGGAGACCTATTACCAGTCCGAGGCGCTCGCGTGGGAGCGCGCGGCGTTCATCCGCGCGCGCGCCGTGGGCGGCGATGTGAAGATGGGTAAGGATTTCCTTGCCGCCATCGAGCCCTTCGTCTGGCGCCGCTCGCTCGATTACACGGCGGTGCGCGACATTCAGGACATGTCGCTGATGATCCGCGACCACTACGACGAGCGGCAGGAGGTTGGGCCCGGCTATTGCCTGAAGCGGGGGCGCGGCGGCATCCGTGAGGTCGAGTTCTTCGCGCAGATCCACCAGCTGATCTTCGGCGGCCGCGACTGGACGCTGCGCCAGCCCGCGACGCTGGACGCGCTCGCGGCGCTGGTCGCGGCGGAGCGCATCAAG
>ERZ761602.6202-NODE-6202-length-13554-cov-9.713238_pt1 | contig 13554 bp, 15 predicted proteins | sample MGYA00512165_ERZ761602 | MGnify/ENA primary metagenome ERZ761602 (study PRJEB28899, sample SAMN02445085) | bioreactor sludge metagenome | biome: EBPR sludge; isolation source: Thorneside wastewater treatment plant | place: Australia: Brisbane, Thorneside...
GCCGGGGGAGGGGGCGCGGGGGAGGGCGCCGGGATGGCCAGCGCCAGCTCCTCGTCGGTGGGAGGAGGCGCGTGGACCCCACCGTCGGCAAGGCAAGGCGTGGCGAACGCGAGGAGCAGCAGCATGGGGGAAGCGTAGCAGACTCGATCCGCAACCGCTGCCTCAGGGCGCGGCCCGAACGCCGGTCTCGTTGAGCTGCCGGGCGTCGACCTCGGCCTGGCCGTCGCGGCTGTAGGCGCAGGCCAGCTCGGGCTTGTCGGCCACCATGGCCGCGTGGCGGATGTCGATGTGATCGGTCGGCTTGGTGGGGGCCGAGGCCGCCACGGCTCGGAGCCGAGCGAGGCCTGTCAGCACCAGGCTGTCCTGCTTTCGCTTCTGCCCGGCGCAGATCAGCGCCACGCCCAGCTCCTTGCCGATCTCGATCCGCCCGGGGCTGCAGGCGTCGGCCTCGGCCAGCAGGCTGATCGCCCGGTCCAGATCGCCCCGGGTCCCGGTCAGGACCTTCACCACCAGCAGATCGGGCACCATCCGGTAGAAGGTGCCCAGGGCCATGATCGGGTCGCAGGGGAGGACCTCCTCGTCGCCCTTGGAGCGGTAGACGTAGTCGCTGCGGGCGGCCAGCGTCCAGGAGCGCTCGATCTCGCTGGCCGAGCGGATGCTGGCGACGATGCCCCGGGTCGTGGCCAGCCGTCCCAGGGCGATGCCCTTGCCGAAGAGCAGGTGGGGGTGGTCCGGCGAGAGCGCCAGGCCGCGCTCGCAGACGGCGAGCATCTCGGCGTACCAGGCCTCCTTGTCGTAGCGGGCCTGGTCCCGCTGGACCCGCTCGCCGATCTCGTACATGAAGCGCGCGACGTGCCAGTAGAGGTCGACGTCGCCCGGCCTGGCCTCGAGCATCGCTCGCGCCTGGGCGAGGCCCTGATCGAAGTCGCCTTGGGTGTAGAGATCCTCCAGGTCGACCAGGGAGGGGGGCGCAGGTTGAGCGAGGGCCAGCAGGCCGAAGAGCAGGAGGGCGATCACGGCTATCCTTCGGGGCGAAACGCGGGCATCATAGCGGCATGCGCCTCGTCCCGATCGCCGCCCTGCTCCTCGGCTGCCGCAGCGATGTGCTGCTGTCAGAGGAGAAGCCCCGGGAGCTCGGCGAGGACACGGGGCAGGCCCCGCTGCCCGACGAGGACCCCCTCCCCGACGCGTGGTGCCTGGACTTCGAGGACGGCAGCCTGCTGCCGGTCGGCTACGAGGGCGACTTCGTCGAGCGCGAGGACGGGGGCCTCGTCCTGGTGGCCGGCGAGGGGCAGGAGTTCAGCGCCCTCTGGGGCGAGGAGCTGCTCGACTTCGGCGGCACCCACGCGCTGGTCTTGCGCAGCAGCCACGCCGGCGAGGTGACCAGCTCCGGCGTGGCCACGACCGCGCCCTTCGAGGTGAGCGCCAGCCATCTGCGCCTCTGGCAGCTCTCCGAGGTCGACGAGGCGGGCATCTCCTTCCTGCTGGAGCTGCTGCACCCCGTCGACGAGGCCGTCCTCGCCTCGACCGAGCTCCCGGTGCAGACCGGCGGCTTCGTGCCGGCCCTGCTCTCTCACCACGAGCCCATCCCCGGCTTTCCCGAGATCACCACCGAGAGCTACAGCCCCGGCGTGCTGGTCGAGCTGAGCGTCGATGTGCGCGCCTTCGCTGGGCAGCAGGTCCGGCTGCGCCTGACCCAGAACACCCGGGTCGACAACAACGGCTTCTTCACGGTCATCGACGATCTCTGCCACGGGGGCGCGGACTTCACCACGCTTCGGATCTCCGGTTCGGATTGACCCGGCGGCGGTGTCCAAGCTACGCTCGCTCACCGCTCGGGTTGGAGGAAACGATGCGCAATCCTGGACTCATGCCGCTCGCCCTGGGGGCCTTGGCCCTGTGGGGATCGGGCTGCATGAAGAACACATACGTCACCACCAAGCCCAGCGGCGGCGGCACCTACACGCAGAAGGCCTCCTTCTTCATCAACGGCCTGATCGGCGAGAAGACCGTGGACCTCAACCAGGTCTGCCCCCAGGGGGTCTCCTGGTTCCAGAACCGCAAGACCATCGGCGACAGCGTCGTCGGCTGCCTGACCTGCGCGCTCTACACCCCCCTGACCATCGAGGTTCGCTGTGCCGGCGGAGGCGCCTTCCTGGCGGTCCCCGACCCGGGCGAGGGGGTCACCTGGTTCTACCCGCAGGACCCGAACGACATCTCCGGAGGTGAGCAATGAGCTCCCGCGCCGCGCTCCTCGCCCTCGCCGCGACCGCCCTGCTCAGCACCGGCTGCTACAAGATCAACTACGTCGCCGCCCCCAGCGCGCCCTACCCGCAGGTGACGCAGTGGCACCACATCGGCCTCCTCGGGCTGGTCGAGTTCAGCAGCCCGGTGATGCTGGACCAGATCTGCCCCGGCGGCTTCGCCCGGGTCGAGAACGAGGTCAGCCTGATCAACAGCCTGGTCTCGCCCATCGCGCTGGGCTTCGTCGGTGTCGCCTGGGCCTACCAGCCCCATACCACCAATGTCTACTGCAAGTCCGGCCAGGCCTACAACGTCCAGCTCAACGAGGACGGCATGGCCCTCTCCGCCGAGCCGCTCCCCCAGTAGCCCTCAGCCGCCCGCCTCCTCCACCCGCCCGCGCCAGGCCTGCCAGGCCCGCTGCAGCTCCTCGTCCACCTCGACGCCCGAGCCTCCGTCCGGCCCGCTGGCCTCCCGCACCGCGCCCCCCCGCGCCTTGAGGGCCCGCTCCCAGGCCCGCCAGGCCTGCCGCAGGCCCAGCCGGGTCGGGCGGTCCAGCGCGTCCTCCGCCAGCCCGCCCAGCTCGGGCCGAGGCGTCGGGCCGGTCGTCGGCAGCGGCGCCCGCTCCCCCTCGGGGATCGCCGTACCCTGGCGGTGCTCCTCCCGAAAGCCCGTCAGCCGGTCCACCGCGTTGAGCGCGCGCACCGCTTGCATGGCCGCCTTCACCTCCAGCGGGTCGGCGTCCTCCATCCGGTTGGCCGCCTGGTGCAGGCGCACGCGGGCCTGCTCCTCGACCAGGGCCAGGGCCTCGATCGCAGCCCGACGCAGCCGGGCCACCGGCGCCTAGCTCGGCTGCTGGAAGGCCAGCTTGATGCGGTCCAGGTCCTGGTGCCGGATCGCGTCCAGGGCGCGCGGCACCTTGTCGAAGACCTCGGTCGCCTTGTGCAGCGTCTTGGACAGCCGGGTCGGGGTCGCGCCGCCGTCGGGGCTCCAGCGCTCCAGGAATTCCGGGGTCGCCATCTGCTTCAGCAGATCCTGCGGGATCCAGTCCACGCCCGAGGCGTAGATCAGGTAGTTCAGCAGGTTCGGCTTCGGCTTGAGGAAGGGCTTGCGGTAGACCTGGTTGAGCTCGTCCACCAGGATGCCGTCCTCGATGGCCTTCTCGTTGAGGTAGGTCCCCGGGAAGAGGCAGAGCGAGCCGATCGCCAGCTTGAAGGGCCGCGGCAGCGAGAGCAGCATGTTGATGGTCGACAGCACGCTGTCGTTGGACTCCCAGGGCACGTCCGTGATGATGTGGAAGCGAGGCATCTGGATCTTGCCGGCCAGGTAGTACTCGTGCAGCAGCTCGGCCGCGCGCTGCACCTGCTGGTCGGTCTCGGTGCGCTTGAAGAGCACCTTGATCTCGTCGCTTCCCGACTGGACGCCCATCTCGCAGTAGACCAGGCCGGCGCCGACCAGGATGTCCAGCTTCTTGCGGGTCAGGGTCGAGGGGCTGGTCTGGCAGTGCCAGGGCAGGCCGATGCGCTCCTTGTACTTGGCGGCGAACTCCTCCAGCCAGTCCATCTTGGTGGCGAAGAAGGTGTCGTCGAACTCGTACATGGTCTGGAGGAAGGGGTAGCGCTTGACGATCCACTCCATGTGCTGGATCGTCGACTCCACCGTGCGGCGGCGCATCGTCGTCTGGGCGGAGGACGCGCAGTAGGTGCACTTGTGGGGGCAGCCGCGGGTCGCCATGATGCGGATGCCGATGTGCTGCTTGCCGTCGAAGTAGGGCAGGCGCGGCAGCACCTTGTGCATCATCTCGGTGGACATCGGCACGATGTGGTCGCCGTCGTCGACGTAGTGCCCGTCGGTGTCCATGTCGGGCCAGGGCAGGGCGTTGATGTCGGGGACCTCGGGGGCCTCGCCGTTCTCGATGATCTGGTCGCCGCGGCGGGCCCAGATCCCCTTGACGCTGGTCAGGTCGCCGCCCTTCTCCAGCCGGTCCAGCCACTCCAAGAAGGCGATCTCGCCCTCGCCCACACAGACGTAGTCGGCGATGGTGATGGAGCTCTCGGGCCGCAAGGAGGGGTGGGTCCCGCCCCAGATGACCGGCTTGCCCAGCCGCTCCTGCACGACCTGAGTCAGCTGCACGCCGCGGTCGTAGTACAGGCTCATGAAGGAGACGCCCACCACATCGGCATCCCGACAGATGTCGACGATGTCGTTGAGCTGGTTCTCCGAGTAGGTGTAGATGAAGGAGGAGTCGAACTCGTTCTTCTTCACGCTGCCGCGCAGGAAGGCCACCGAGCAGTCGTGACCCTTCTCCTTGAGCACGCTGGCCAGCTGGCGCGGGCCGAAGGAGACACAATCCGGAGGGTTCGGAGAGAGAATGACGACCTTCACAGGTACCTCGGGGGTGGGATCGGAGGGGTTCTACCGCGTCTGGGCCGGTGTGGAAGGCCCGGATCGGGTCCGAGGGGAGGGGAAGGCGTAGTCGAGGTCCGTCTCCCGGGCTCCCCACGGGGCCTCCCCTAGCGCGACGTCCTCGCGGACAAAGACCGCCAGCCACTTGTTGGGGATGGTCGCCGCAGAACGCCAGGGCAGGGACCCTCCATGCATCGCGGATGGAGGCGACCGGGCCATGCTCGCCCTGACGCCGGGCGATGTGGGCCTCGACCAGCCCGGGCGGGCGATGCGGAAGGAGATCCAGGCGTCGTCCAGCGCGAACTCGAGCCGGCGGTCGAGCATGGGGTGGCTCAGGGGGATCCGGGGTTGGCCGGGGGCGCTGACCAGCCCGCGCTCGTCGGCTCCAGCACCAGCCCGTGGCTCTGCTCCAGCGGCGCCACCCGCTCCTCCAGGGCCCGGCGGTTGAAGCGCCTCGCCCCGTTGACCGCGCTCATCACGTTGCCTCCGTAGAAGCCCAGCTCGAAGAAGGCCAGCAGCCCCGCCCCGGCCCACAGCTCGCGGCGGGCCATCTCGACCGTGCCGCCGATCAGCAGCCCGTTGACGATCAGCGCGCTGGCGGCCTCTCCCCAGCGGCCCAGGCTGGCCTGGCCCAGGCCCGGCAGCAGCGCGGACAGGGTCCCGGTGGCCGCCGGCGAGCGGCGGGGGATCCGACCCCAGGCCTGCACCCGCGAGGAGGCCTCGAGGGCCCGCGGGGCCAGCGGGCTGTCGGCAGGCAGCCGGCGCCAGGTGCGGACCGCGGCCTCGGCCTGGCCCTGGCGGAGCAGCAGCAGGCCGTCGAGGTAGAGGGCCTCGGCGTCGGCTCGCTCCTGCAGCAGCGAGCGCGCCGGGAGCAGCCGCCCCTGCCGGTACAGGCTGTAGGCCAGGCCCAGCCTGGCGTCGGGATCGTCTCCCAGCCAGGAGAAGTGCCGCGCGGCGTCCTCCCAGGCGCCGGCCTGCCAGAGCAGCGCGCCGGCCTCCCGCTGGAGGGCGGCGCGCTCGGTCTCCTCCTCCGTGCGGGCCGCCTCGCGCACCAGCTCGGCATAGGCCTGCCGGGTCATGCCGACGGCCAGGAGCTGGGCGGCCGTCTGCCGGGCGATCTGCTGCGAAGGAGGGGGCGCGCCCTCCTCGGCCATCGCCAGCCCCAGCCCCAGGATCAGCGCGAGCGGCGCCAGAAGACCCCCTCCGCCGGCCGATCGACCCGCAGCAGCTTGTCGCCTTCGACGCAGAGCGGCAGGTCCCCATCGCGGTGGTCGGCCATCATCCGCGCGGCCCCCAGCCAGCCGCCGAGCACCGGCCCCTCCTGCTGCACGGCCTGCCAGGTGTAGGTCGAGCACGACGGGTGCATCCCGCAGCGATCCCCGTCCCCCTTGCTCATCCCGACCTTGTACAGGCGCAGGTAGAGCCAGGCCGTGTTCTTGAAGAAGCCGACCCGCTCTTCGCTGCGGTGGGCTTCGGCCGGGGTCGAGCAGGTCGGGATGGCCAGCGCCTGCGAGCCGGCCAGCAGCAGGATCACTCGGCCTTCCGGTAGAGCTGGAAGCCTCGCCGCCGGCTGTCGAGGATGTCCTGGACTGTGTCCTCCAGCGTCCGCAGCGGGTCGCGAGGCGTGAAGCCCAGCAGGCGGGTCGCCCGGCTCCAGTCGGCCCACCAGGTGTGGCGGGCCAGCTCCAGCTCCTCGGGAGAGAGGGGCAGGCGGATCAGGCCGCTGTCCGAGCGCAGGGCCGCGCCGAAGGCTTCGACCAGCAGGCCGGCGGCGCGAGCGGGCAGGACGGCCCGCGGCGGGGAGCGTCCGGTGATCCGAGCGAGGGCCCCGAAGAGCTGGGCCCAGGTCCAATTGGCCCCGCCCAGCAGGATCGGCTGGCCGGCGCAGTCGGCATGCAGCGCGCGCTGCACGGCGATGGCGACGTCGCGCACGTCGACGAAGCAGGGCCCGCCCTGGGGGACGACCGCCATGCCCTCGTCCAGGAACAGGCGCACGGCCTGGGTCGAGGCCCCCGCGGCGTCGTCGCCGGGACCCAGCAGCAGGCCCGGGTTCAGGCTGACCACCTCCATCGCGCCGTGGGCCCGCAGGGCGGCCTGCTCGGCCACCCACTTGCTGCGGTAGTAGGGCCAGCGGCTGATCGTCTGCAGGACCGAGGGCTCGCCCTCGTCCATCGTGCGGGCCGTGGCGCTGACGGCGATGGTCCCGCTGGTGCCCAGCACGACCAGCCGCCGCACTCCGGCCAGCCGCGCCGCCTCCAGCACCCGCTCGGTGCCCAGGACGTGGATCCGCCAGAGGGCCTCCGCCTCGGCCGGATCGTGGCTGACCTTGCCGGCCGCGTGGACCACCAGCTCGCAGCCGCTGAAGGCCTCGCGCAGGGCGGCTTCGGGGGCCTCTCCCGCCAGGTCCAGCGGGATGCCCTGGTGCCCCTCGGGTGCGGAGCCGCCGCGGCTGATGCAGCGAAGGTGGTGTTCGGCGGCCAGCCGGGCGACGATGTGTCGGCCCAGGAAGCCGGTGGCGCCGGTGATGGCGATGGGGGAGGGGGAGGGGGTGCTCACGGCCGGAACCTACGCGGTGCCGCAGGCGAGGGCAAGTCGGGCGAGGGCAAGACGGGCGAGGCTGTGCGCCCGGCGCCTGGCCGCATAGAACCACGGTCATGAACGCCTACGAGTTTCTTGGACAGGAAGCCGGCATCCGTCGCCTCGTGGAACGCTTCTATGCCCTCATGGACAGCCTCCCTGCCGCGCAGGGCATCCGCGCCATGCACCCGGGGAACCTCGACGAGAGCGTCGACAAGCTCGCTCTCTTCCTGATCGAGCGCTTCGGGGGCCCGCCGGACTACTCGGCACAGCGCGGCCACCCGATGCTGCGCGCCCGCCACATGCCCTTCCCTATCGACGCCGCCGCCGCAGACGCCTGGATGCTCTGCATGCGGCAGGCCATGGCCGAGCAGGTGCCCGCCGGCCCCGAGCGCACCGAGCTGGAGGCCTTCTTCCAGCACGTCGCCCAACATATGCGCAACCGGCCCTGAGGCCTCCTTCAGCGAGGGGCCGGCCACCACTGGCCCCGTTGGATCTCCGGCGGTGTCGGCCGCGCATCCAGCAGGCGGGGCAGCCGCTGTCGGCAGGGCAGCGCGCCGCCCTCCTCCCGGGCGCGCACCCGGGTCCAGGAGAGCCCCCCCTCCAGCGGCAGCCCTCGCTCGATCGCCAGCGCCCGCAGTCGGGGGGCGAGGGGGTCCTGGCTGGAGAAGCGCCAGTCGGTCCCGGCCGGGCGAGGCAGGACCAGGTCCACCCCGGCGGCGTCGAGCTCGTGCAGCAGCGCCCCGGCGCACTCTTCGCTGGACTGCCCGGCAGGACAACACTGCTCGGCCCGCATCAGCACCGCCGGGCTGCCCATCAGGGCCGCCACGGCGACGACCTGGGCGCCGCGCTCGTCCTGCAAGGGGGTCGCCGCGACCGGTCGACCGGCGGACGCGGCGACCTCCCACAGCTCCACGGCCCGGTCCACCGCCAGGGCGTGCGGGCTCGTCCCCATCGCCCGGCCGTTCAGCACGAAGCGCAGGCCCGTCGGCTCGGGCAGCCGGGGCGAGGCGATCCCGGTGTAGGGCGCCCGCTCGCGCGCGCTGGTCCAGAGGGCGTCCAGGCTGTCCGTCGCCAGCAGCCCCGCCAGCGCCAGCGAGGGCAGCAAGGAGAGGGCGGGCCGGCCGCGCAGCAGACGAGAGAGCCCCGCCGCGCTCAGCCCGCTGAGCAGGACCAGCCCCGTGCTCATGACCGCCAGGTAGCGCAGGCGCAGCCAGCCCGGGTCCAGCGCCTCGACGGTCAGCCCGGTCGCCAGGACCCCAAGCCCGCCGAAACCCGCTCGGGCCAGCCAGCGGGGGCCCGGCACCAGGGCGGCCGGCAGCGCCAGGGCGCACAGCGGCAGGTAGAGCGAGAGCCGCCCCAGCGAGGGCTGGTAGAGCATTCCGGACAGCTCGCTCAGCCCTGTCCCGGCCGCGCGGAAGGACAGCAGCGGGCTGTGGGTGTGGCGCGCGCCCCCCTCCTCGCCGCCCGCCCAGCCGGCGGCCCACTCCGGGCCCAGGCTCAGGCTCAGGCCGACGCCCAGGGCCAGCAGCAGCGCCCGCAGCGGCCGCCGCCAGGCCAGCAGCGGCAGCACCGGGAGCAGGGCCCGGAAGGGCAGGCCCACCTCCCGCAGCTCGCCGGCCAGCAGGACCGCGGCGACTCCGGGCGCCGCCAGCGGCAGCCAGCGCGCGGCCCCCGAGCTTGCGGCCATCGCGGTCCCCAGGCCCAGCAGCGCGAGGGCGATCGCCAGCGGCTCCAGCGCGATCCAGGTGCTGGCCTCGACCACCGCCGAGCAGCAGGCCATCGCCAGCCCGCAGGCCCAGGCCGCGCGCCTCCCCAGCGCGCCACCTCCTGCCAGGGCCCGGCCCGCCAGCGAGGCCCCCAGCGTGGCGCCCGCGCTGACCAGGGGCCCCATCAGCAGCCGCAGATCAGCCAGCAAGGGCAGGGGAGAGAGCTCGGTCCAGGCGGCCAGCGCGGCGTGCACGGCGCTGACCGGCCGCCCCTCCTCCACCAGGGCGAGGCGGGAGATCAGCTGCCCCGATGCCGGTCCCGGGAGGTCGGAGAGGTCCAGGCGGGCCAGCAGCAGGCTCGTCCCGAAAAACGCCAGCAGCGCGGGCCCGAACAGCGGCGTCAGCACCTCGACCAGGTACCCCCCTGTCGCTGGGGTTTCACTCCGCTCGTTCTCCATGGCTCCAGCCTCTCCCAGCCGATAAGGCGTCGGCGTCCCTACCACCTGGACGGAGCTGCGGTCCCATGTCTGAGTTTCCCTGGCGCTTCTTTGTCGCGGGCGGAGTCAACCAGGTGCGCCTGGAGACCGCCGATGAGCTCCGCAACCTCGGCTCCCTCGATCAGAAGCTCTGGGTCGCGCTGAGCTGCCCGGTGCGCGGTCATGACATGGACGAGCGCACCATGGTCCTGATCGACGAGGACAAGGACGGTCGGGTGCGCGCGCCCGAGGTCCTCAACGCGGTCGCCTTCGTCTGCAAGGCGCTCAAGGACCCGGCCCTGATCTTCTCGCCCGGCGAGGCCCTGCCCCTGGCCGCCATCCGCGAGGACACCGCCGAGGGCAAGGCCGCCCTCGCCTCGGCGCGCTCGGTGCTCGCCAGCCTCGGTCGCCCCGACTCCGCCGGGATCAGCCTCGCGGACGTCTCCGACACCACCGTCATCTTCGCCAGCATGCCGCTCAACGGCGATGGCATCGTCCACCCCGGCGCCACCACCGACCCTGCGCTGGTCGCCCTCATCGAGCAGATCGTCGGCACCGTCGGCGGAGAGCCCGACCGAAGCGGCGTGGCGGGCGCCTCGGCCCCCAAGGTCGAGGAGTTCTTCGCGGCGCTGGCCGAGCGCGCCGCCTGGCGGGCGCGGGAGACCGAGGAGGCCGCCCTGCTCCTGCCCCTGGGCGAGGCCACCGCCGCCGCCAGCGCGGCCTACCTCGCGGTCGGCCCCAAGATCGACGACTTCTTCAGCCGCACCCGGCTGGCCAGCTTCGACGCGCGCAGCCTCGCCTCGCTCAATCGGGCCGAGTCGGAGTTCGCCAGCATCGCCGCCAACGATCTCAGCGCCGACGCCAAGGAGCTCGAGGCCTTCCCGCTCGCCCTGGTCGGCCCCGGCAAGGCGCTGCCACTGGGCGAGGGCGTCAACCCCGCGTGGACCCAGCGCATGTCCGCCTTCGTCGAGGCCGTCGTGCGACCGCTCCTGGGCGAGCGGGCCGAGCTCTCCGCCGGGGAGTGGGCCGACATCAAGGCCCGCCTCGCCCCCTACGTCGCCTGGCAGGCCGCGCCGGGTGGGACCGCCGTCGCCAGCGTCGAGCCCGCCCGCGCCGCGGAGCTGCTCGCCAGCGACCTGAAGGAGCAGCTCCTCGCCCTGATCGCGGCCGACGAGGCCCGCCGTGCTGAGGCCGAGGGCATCGACCAGGTGGAGCGGCTCGTCCGCTACACCCTGCACCTGGGGCGCCTGCTCCGCAACTACGTCAATTTCAGCGCCTTCTACGGGCGTCGGGAGAAGGCCGTCTTCCAGGCGGGCACCCTCTTCTTCGATCAGCGCAGCTGCGAGCTGGTCTTGCGGGTCGAGGACGCCGCCCGCCACGGCGTCATGGCGGGCCTGTCGGGGGCCTACCTGGCCTACTTCGACTGCGTCCGGCGCAGCGACGGCCTGCAGATGTCGGTCTGCGCCGCCGTCACCAACGGCGAGGTCGACAACATAATGGTCGGGCGCAACGGCGTCTTCTACGACCGCCAGGGCCGGGACTACGACGCGCGCATCACCAAGCTGATCGAGAACCCCATCAGCATCCGCCAGGCCTTCTGGTCGCCCTACAAGAAGTTCATCCGGACCGTGGAGGAGATGATCGCCAAGCGCGCCGCAGCGGCCGACGCAGCCTCCGCGGCGAAGATGGACGCCGCCGCCTCGACGACCGCCAACCTGGACTCCTCGGCCCCGCCTGTCGCGGGTGCTCCGCCCGTCGCACCCAAGCCGCTGGACATCGGCACGCTCGCCGCGATCGGCGTCGCTGTCGGCGGCGTCTCGGCCGTCCTGGGGGCCATCATGCAGGCCTTCTTCGGCCTGGGCCTGCTGATGCCCGTCGGCGTCCTCGGCCTGGTCCTGGTCATCTCGGGCCCCTCGATGCTGGTCGCCGCCCTCAAGCTCCGCCGCCGCAACCTCGGCCCCATCCTCGACGCCGACGGCTGGGCCGTCAACGCCAAGGCCCGGGTCAACATCCCCTTCGGCGAGTCGCTGACCAAGCTGGCCGAGCTGCCCAAGGGAGCCTCGCGCGACCTGAAGGATCCCTACGCCGAAGAGCCCGCGCGGTGGCCCTACGCGGTGGCGCTGCTGGCGATCCTCGGCATGGCGGTGTTCACCTGGTACAGCCTGACCGAGGGGGCGATGACGCTGCCCTGGTAGGGCTCTTGCGGGGCCGACCGGCTCACGATACGTCGCCAGTGCATCCAGAGAGGCGAAAGCCCGCCAACCTGCCCGCCCGGGCAAGGTGGTCCCCGCGAGAGCGGAGATGCGGCCCGACCGGAGCTCCTCCGAGACGGCAACCTCCGGGCGAACGTCGGCGCGTCGATCCTCTCCGGGTGCGCAACCCCCACCCGGAGCGCCCCATGGATCGACGTTCATTCCTGCAGACCCTCGCCGTTGGCCTCGCCAGCGCTGCGGCCGAGCCCGAGGACGATCATGTGATCGAGCTCGGATCCGACCCCGATCCCGAACGCGGGAACACCCCCGCCCCCCAGCCGGCGAGCCGCGTGCGCTTCATCCCCAAGGGGCCCACCTCGGAGAGCAGCTGGGCCGCCGTCTGCCTGGGGATGACCGGGCTGCGCGTGGGCGATCGGGGCTTCTGGATCGGCGACTACGTCGGCAACGGCTGGTGGTCGGTCAAAGCCATGACGACCACCGGCGGGACCAAGGTCCGATACGAGCCCGGGATCCTGTTCCTGGGCGAGCGCCGCGTGGCCCTTGGCCAGCTGCTGCGGGAGCGGGATCTGGACATGGAGGCCTGAGGCCCCGCCTCAGCCCGCCAGCCGCCGCTCGATCTCCGCCTCGTCGGCGGGCACATCCTCGGGCCCCTCCACCGCGGTCAGGGCGGTGGCGGTGTCCTTCAGGCCGTTGCCGGTGACCAGGATGGCGACCTCGTCCTGGCTCCCGAGAATCCCCCGTCGGCGGGCCTCGGCCACGCCCGCGACCGTCGCGGCGGCGGCCGGCTCGGCGAAGATGCCGGCCAGCCGGGCGCCGTCGCGCATGCCCTGCAGGATCTGCGCGTCCGAGACCGCCAGGAAGCGCCCCTCGTTGCGGCGGGCGGCGTCCAGGGCCTTCTGGAAGTTGCGGGGGTGGCCCACCGCGATCGAGTCGGCGATCGTCTCGGCGGATCGCAGCTCCAGTCGGCCGTCGCCCTCCAGCGCCCGGACCAGGGGCTGGGCGCCCTCGGCCTGCACCCCCAGCACCCGCGGCACGAAGGGGATGAAGCCGGCGGCGTGGGCCTCCTCCAGGCCCTTGACCACGGCGGCGTAGGTGCAGCCATCGCCGACGCTGACGGCGACCCAGGCGGGGATCTGTTCGCGCAGGCGGTCGGCCAGCTCCAACGAGACGGTCTTCTTGCCCTCGACCAGGTAGGGGTTGACCGCGCAGTTGCGGTTGAACCAGGGCCGCCGGGTGGCGATGCGCTGGCAGAGCTCCCAGGTGGTGTCGTAGTCGGCCGCCACACGCAGCACCCGGGCCCCGAAGATGCGGAGCTGGGCCAGCTTGGGGGCCGGCGCCCGCTGGGGCACGAAGATCGTGGCCGGCAGGCCCATGCTGGCGGCCAGGCAGGCCAGCGAAGAGGCCGCGTTGCCGGTGCTGGCGCAGACCACCCGCTCGCTGCCGGCGGCGGCGGCCAGCACCACCGCCATGGCGCTGGGCCGATCCTTGAGCGAGGCGCTGGGGTTGCGGCCGTCGTCCTTGAGCCAGACCCGGCGCAGGCCCAGGGCCTGGGCGAGGCGAGGGGCCTCGCTGAGCGGGCTGCCGCCGACCTGGATGGGCGGCAGCTCGGCGCCCTCGGGCAGGGGCAGCAGCTCACGGTAGCGCCACTGGTCGAAGGGGCGCTGAGCGACCCGCTCCCGAAGATCCCCCGAGGGGTGGTAGCAGACGTCCATCCGCGAGTCAGGCCCGCAGGAGTCGCAGCTCCAGGCCCAGGGGTCGAGGGTCTCAGCCCCGCAGAGGATGCAGCGCAGCGCGCGGACCTGAGAGGGCAGGGAGGTGAAGGAAGAGCTCGTCGGCATGCCATCTGGGCTAACCTGAGCACCTCCTGCGGGTGGGGCTGGGGCCTCGCCGGCCCCCTCCTCCCCCGATCGGCCTTCGGCCGCCCCCCAAAAC
>ERZ761602.6203-NODE-6203-length-13553-cov-7.867388_pt1 | contig 13553 bp, 11 predicted proteins | sample MGYA00512165_ERZ761602 | MGnify/ENA primary metagenome ERZ761602 (study PRJEB28899, sample SAMN02445085) | bioreactor sludge metagenome | biome: EBPR sludge; isolation source: Thorneside wastewater treatment plant | place: Australia: Brisbane, Thorneside...
GCCTGGCCCGCGGGCCCGAAGGCGCGCAGCATCAGGTCGGCGGCCGGCGCCTGGCTCGCCGCCACCCCCGCGAGCCCCAGCCCGCGCAGGTACGCCCAGTTGGCGAGGAGGTAGAGCGCCGTCACGATCGCCATGCCCGCCAGGAGCGCGCGCGAGATTCCGCGCCGCTCGTCGCGCATCTCCGCCGAGAGCGTCGCCGCGTCGCTCCAGCCGCCGTAGGCGAGGAACACGAAGACGAGGGCGGTGCCGAGGGGCGCGGCATCCGTCGCGTTGCCGCCGGCACCGCCTGGGCTCGCGGGCGGCACGCCCTCCAGCGCGAGCACGACGCCCCCGAAGCCCACGGCGAGAAGCCCCGCGAAGACGAGCGTCATCAGCGCGACCTGCGTCCCGATCCCCATCCGCAGCCCCGCGAGGTTGATGGCCGCGAGCGCCGCGATGGCGATCACGGCGATGGCGGGGCTCCCCCAGGCGCCCAGGCCGAGGAGGCCGCCCGCGTAGTCGCCGAGCACGAACCCCAGCATCGCCATCGAGCCCGTGTGGATCACGGCGAAGCGCGACCACGCGAAGAGGAAGCCCGCGCGCGGCCCGTACGCCCGGCGCAGGAAGTGGTAGTCGCCGCCTTCGTCCGGAAAGGCCGCGGCCATCTCCGCGAAGCACAGCGCCCCGGCGAGCGAGAGCGCACCGCCGAAGGCCCAGGCGAGCAGCATCGCGGTCTCGGAATCCACGTTGCCCGCCACGACCGCCGGCGACCGGAAGATGCCCGCGCCGATCACCGTGCCCACGCACACGGCCACCGCCTGCCACACGCCCACGCGGCGGCGGGGGTGGACGGCGGGCGCGGCGGATGGTGGCGGCGAATCGTTCATGACGCGAGATTATCCCCTTGGGGTCAGGTACGCGATTGCACCTGACCCCGGATCGATTGCAGACTAGGGGCGACATGGAAACGCGCCACCCGTGAACCTGCGCCAGATCGAGGCCTTCCGCGCCGTGATGGAGACGGGCACCGTCACGCAGGCGGCCGGGCGCCTCGCGATCTCACAGCCCGCCGCCAGCAAGCTGCTGCAGCTCTTCGAGCGCAATTCCGGGTTGGTGCTCTTCACGCGCGACCGGGGGCGCCTGTCGCCCACGGCGGAGGCTCGCCTGCTCTACGAGGAAGTCGAGCGCGTCTTCCAGGGCACGGAACGGGTGCGGCAGGCGGCGAGGGAGATCGCCTCGCAGGAACGCGGCAAGCTCGCCGTGGGCGTGATGCCGGCGCTGTCCGTCGGCTTCGTGCAGGAGATCCTCGCGCGCCTGCAGCTCGCGCAGCCCGGCGTCTCGGTGCTGATCCACGCGCGGGAGACGCCCAAGCTCGTGGAGCAGCTCGTCACGCACCAGCTCGAGCTGTGCTATTCCGTCGTGCCGATGGAGCACCCGGAGGTGCGCGTCGAGTCGCTCTGCCGCGTGCCCCTCGTGTGCATCCTGCCGCCGGGCCACCGCCTCGCGGACCGGCGCGAGATCCGCTGCAAGGACCTCGCGGGCGAGCGCTTCGCGTCCTTCCGCCACGATTCCATCATCCGCCGCCGCATCGACCAGGCTTTCGACGACGCGCGGGTCTCGCGCACCGTCGTGATGGAAGCCCCGATGGCGCCCAGCATCTGCGCCTTCGTCGCGCGGGGCCTCGGCGTGTCCATCGTGAATCCCCTCTACGTCGGCGCGCTGGCCCCGGCGCTCGTCGTGAAGCCCTTCCGCCCGCGCATCGAGACGGAGACCTTCCTCGCGATGCCGCGAAGCCGGCGGCTTTCGACCCTCGCCGAGGCCTTCGCGGCGCTCTCCCGCCAGCTCGCGGCCGAGTGGCAGGCGAGCGACGGCGCCGTGTCCTTCCGCTACGGCGGCTGGGACGCGCGACCGGGTTCGCGATGACCGCCAGCCGGCAGCTCGCCCGCTACGTCCGCTCGCTCCGGCCGCGGGAACTCGGGGACGAGGCGCGCGAGGGCGCGCTGCGCTGCGTGCTGGACCTGCTCGCCGCCGCGGCCGCGGGCCACACGGACCGGAGCGTCGGCGCCGCCCGCCGCATGGCGATTTCGGAGCACGGCAGCGGGACGGCGTCGATCTGGTTCACCGGACAGGTGGCGAGCCTCCTGGGCGCGGCCTTCGCCAACAGCGCGGCCGCCTCGATCCTCGACCTGGACGACGGCTTCCGGCTCGCCCGCGGCCATCCCGGCGCCGCGGTCATCCCGTCGGCGTTCGCGGCGGCCACCGAAGGCACGACGGCGGAGGACTTCCTCGCGGCGGTGGTCGCGGGCTACGAAGTGGGCGTGCGCGTGGCCCAGGGGCGGCCCGACTACGCGCCCACGGGCGTGTGGTCGCCCTACGCGGCCATCGCGGCGGCGGCGTCGCTGCGGGGCACGGACGAGCCTGCGCTCGCCCACGCCCTCGCGATCGCGGCCCAGGCGGCGCCGGCGATGCCGGGCAAGGCGGGCCTGGTCGGCAGCGACGTGAAGGAGGGCATCCCCTTCGGGACGCTGGCGGGCCTGCAGGCCCTGCGGCTCGCGGAATGCGGCTTCACGGGGCCGCCGGGCATCCTCGACCTTGCGGGGCACTTCGACGGCGCGCGCATCACCGCGGGCCTGGGCGGGCCGCCGTGCATCGGGCGCACCTACTTCAAGCCCTACGCCTGCTGCCGCCACATCCACGCGCCGGTCGACGCCTACGTCGCGCTCGCGGCCCGTGCCGGGTTCGCGGCGAAGGACATCGACGCGATCGAGGTGCACACCTACGGCGGCACCTTCAATCTCTCCAACCGGACGTCGCCGGCGACCCTCGTCGAGGCGCAGTACAGCGTGCCCTTCTGCCTCGCGCTCGCCGCCCTGCGCGGCACGCGGGCGCTGCTGCCGCTCGAGCCGGCCTGGCTCGAGGACGAGGCCGTGCGCGCGCTGGCGAGCCGGGTAACGCTGCACCGCGACGCCGCCATCGAGGCGCGCTTTCCCGCCGAGTCGCCCGCCCGCGTGGTGGTGAGCACGGCGGCGGGCCGCTTTGAGTCCCCCGTCACCACGCCCCGCGGCGACCCGGACGCGCCGCTCGACTGGGACGACCTCGTGGCGAAGTTCTCCGCGGCCACGCGCCGGGCGCTCCCCGGCGCGCGGCAGGCGGCGATCCTCGCGGCGGTGGACCGGCTGCGGGCCGGCGAGCTCGCCCCGCTGCGCGAGGCGCTCGGGACGGGCTGAGGCGCCCCTTCCGGCCTGCCGCAGACCATAACGCCAGGTTATGGATGACGCAAAAAAAGCGCTTTGACGCGTAGGACTTTGGTCCCTAACCTGCGGGAGACGAATTCCACGGGGAGGGCATAAGCAATGATGCGTCCATTCACGCTTCAAGCCGGTTTCACCGTCGTCCTGCTGGCTTCGGCCGGCGCCATCGCGCTGCCGGCTTCGGCCCAGGACAAGGTCCTGCGGGTCGGGGCCCAGGCCACCGACATCGCCACGCTGGACCCGCACCGCACCTCGTCGACCCACGAGAAGGGCCCCATCAGCTGGATCTTCGGCGGCCTCGTGCGCTTCCCCCCGGGCAGCGCCGATCCCGCGAAGATCGAGGGCGACCTCGCCGAAAGCTGGGTGCGCGCCCCCGACGGCCTCACCTGGACCTTCAAGCTGCGCAAGGGCGTGCAGTTCCACCGCGGCTACGGCGAGGCCACGGCCGACGACGTGGTCTACAGCCTGGCGCGCGCCGCCGATGCCAAGCGCTCGTCCTTTTCCTCCACCTTCCAGCAATTCGACAAGGTGGAGGCGCTCGATTCCCATACCGTGCGCATCCGCCTGAAGAGCCCCGTGCCGAGCTTGCTGGGCCTCGTCTCCAACTACCACGGCGGCATGATCGTGAGCCGCAAGGCGGACCAGGAGCTCGGCGACGGCTTCAAGTTGAAGCCCGTGGGCTTCGGCCCCTTCGAGTTCGTCGAGCACCAGACTCAGCGCGAGCTCACGCTCAAGGCCCACGACAAGTACTACCGCGGCAAGCCGAAGATCGCGCGCATCGCCTACAAGTTCATCGCCTCCGACGCGAGCCGCGACCTCGCCTTCAGTTCCGGCGAGCTGGATCTTTCCAACGGCAAGCGCGAGCAGCGCTGGGTGGACCGCGCGCGCCAGGCGGCCGGCGCGAAGGTGGACGTCTTCGGCCCCGGCGAATACCGCACGATCTTCCTCAATCCCCGCATCAAGCCCCTGGACGACAAGCGCGTGCGCGAAGCCGTCGCCCGCGCGGTGGACGTGCCCCAGCTCATCAAGTTCGTGGGCGCGGACGTGACCAAGCCCGGCAGGTCCGTGGTCCCGCCCGGCTACCTGGGCGAGTCGGACTCGGGCGCGAAGTACCCCCACGACATCGCCAAGGCCAAGGCGCTGCTCGCCGAGGCGGGCTTCCCGCAGGGCATCACGATCAAGGCGACGGTCTCGAGCAACAACGCCCAGCAGCCGGTGATGGAAGTGGTGCAGGGCCAGCTCAAGCGCGCGGGCATCAACCTGGTGATGGACGTGGTGGACCACACCACCTACCACGCCCAGATCCGCAAGGACGTGAGCGCGCTCGTCTTCTACGGCGCCGCCCGCTTCCCGGTGGCCGACAGCTATCTCACGGAGTTCTACCATTCCGCCAGCGAGATCGGCGCGCCCAAGCAGGTCACCAACTTCTCCCACTGCAAGGTGGCGGACGAGGAGATCGACGCCGCCCGCCGCGAAGCGGACCCCGCCAAGCGGCTCGCGCTCTGGAAGAGCGCGCAGGAGAAGATCCACGCCGAGATCTGCGGCATTCCCCTGTTCGACCTGCAGCAGGTGTGGATGCGCCGCGACGCGCTGGACTACGGCGTGAAGCTCGAGGGCGCGATGAATCTCGCGCCGCCCATCACCGAGCTCACCACGCTCAAGTGAACGAGGACGGCTTCGCTTCGGGCTGCGATGTCGCCGTCGTCGGCGGCGGCATCGTGGGCTCGGCCATCGCCTACGGCCTGGCCTCGCGGGGCCTCAAGGTCACGGTCCTGGACGAAGGCGACCGCGCCCTCCGCGCGGCCCGTACGAACTTCGGATTGGTCTGGGTGCAGTCCAAGGGCGACGGCATGCCTGCCTACATGCGCTGGACGCGGCGCTCGGCGGATCTCTGGCCCGCCTTCGCGGCGGAGCTCGAATCGCTCACCGGCGTCGGCACGGAATACCGCAAGGACGGCGGCCTCGTCTATTGTCTCGGCGAGGCGGATCTCGCCGCCCAGGGCCGCAAGATCGCCGGGCTCGCGGCCCAGGCGGATGTCTTCGATTCCGAAATGGTCGATCGCGCCGCGCTCGAACGCCTGCAGCCCGACGCGCGCTTCGGTCCCGACGTGGCCGGCGCTTCCTACTGTCCCCACGACGGCCACTGCAACCCGCTCTACCTGCTCCGGGCGCTGCACGCGGGCCTCGCGCTTCGCGGCGCGCGCTACCGTCCGGCGGCGCCCGTCTCGTCGATCGAGCGGCGCGAGGGCCGCTTCGTCCTCGCCACGGCCCAGGGCCCGCTCGAGGCGGGGCGCATCGTGCTCGCCGCCGGCCACGGCATTCCGAGGCTCGCCGAGATGGTGGGCCTTCCCGCGCCCATCAAGGCCGAGCGCGGCCAGATCCTCGTCACCGAGCGCCTGCAGCCCTTCCTGCGGCTTCCCGGCAGCGGCATCCGCCAGACGGGCGACGGCACGGTGGTCATCGGCTCGTCGAAGGAAAAGACCGGCTTCGACGACCGCACCAGCGTGGCCGTGGGCGGGCGCATGGCCGCACGGGCCATCCGCATCCTGCCGGCCCTCGCGTCCGCCAAGCTGAACCGCACCTGGGGCGGCATTCGCGTGCTCACGCCGGACAACCACCCCGTCTACGCGCAAAGCGCCACGCACCCCGGCGCCTTCGTCGCCATCTGCCACTCGGGCGTCACGCTCGCCGCGGTCCACGCCTCGGAGTTCGCCGCCGCCGTCGCCGCCGGCTCCCTCGGCGAATCCTTCGAACCCTTCCATGCGAGACGATTCGATGTTCCGAAAGCCGCCTGACCGCCCCGACGCCATCGAGGTCGTCGTGGAGGGCGTGAGCCTCCGCGTGCCCCCGGGCACCACGGCCGCTGCGGCCGCGCTTCTCGCGGGCCTGCCCAGCACGCGCACTTCGCCCGTCACGGGCGAACCCCGCGCGCCCTATTGCCTGATGGGTGTGTGCTTCGAATGCCTGCTGGTGATCGACGGCGTGCCTTCCCGCCAGGGATGCCTCGTCACCGTCCGGCCCGGCATGACGATCCGGCGGCAGGAAGGGGCGAGGTCGCTGTGAGCGAATCCTTCGATCTCGTCGTGATCGGTGGCGGGCCCGCGGGCCTCGCCGCCGCGACCGAAGCCCGGGCCCTCGGCCTTTCCGTGGCGCTCGTGGACGAGCAAGCCGAGCCCGGCGGCCAGATCTACCGCAACGTCGAGCGCGCCGAGGCGGAAGGCCGCGCGGCCCCGCTCGGCGACGACTACCGGCGCGGCCTCGGTCTCGTGCGGGCGTTCCGCGCGAGTGGAGCGACCCATTTCGCGCAGCACCAGGCGTGGCAGGTGGAGCGCGACGGTCGCGTCTTCGTCACCGACGGCGCGAAGAGCCGCCTGCTGGAAGGCCGGCGCGTCCTCGTGGCCGTGGGCGCCATGGAAAGGCCCGTGCCGATCCCCGGCTGGACGCTGCCCGGCGTGATGGGCGTGGGCGCCGCGCAGATCCTGCACAAGTCCATCGGCGTGCTTCCCGACGCGGGCGTGTGGCTCGCGGGCAGCGGGCCGCTGCTGCTGCACTTCGCGGTGGAGGTCGTCGAGGCGGGCGGACGGATCGCCGGCATCCTCGACACGACGCGGTCCTTCGCGCCCGCCACGGTGCTCGCCCATCCGGTCGCGGCACTGCGCGGCCGGAGCTACCTCGCGAAGGGCATCGGCTATCTCGCGCGCCTTCGCATGGCGGGCGTCGTGCGGCACTCGGGCGTGGAGGCCGTCGAGGCCCATGGCGAGGCTCGCGTCTCGAAGGTGCGCTGGCGCACCGGAACCCAGTGGCACGAGGCGCCCGCGACCGGCCTGCTGCTGCACGAAGGCGTCATTCCCCACGTCCACATGACGCAGGCGCTCGGCTGCGAGCACGCGTGGGACGAGGCCCAGCAATGCTTCCGTCCCCGCACGGACGCCTTCGGCGCGACGAGCGTGGAAGCGATCTTCGTCGCGGGCGATTGCGGCGGCATCGGCGGGGCGATCGTGGCGGAAGGGCGCGGGCGCGTCGCGGCCCTCGGCATCGCCGCATCCCTCGGGCGAATCGCGCCCGCGGATCGCGACGCGAAGGCGAAGCCCATTCGTGACGGCCTCGCGCCCCACGAAGCCATCCGCCCGCTGCTCGACGCGCTCTACCGTCCCGCGCCGGAACTGCTCGCGCCCGCGGACGACGTGGTGGCCTGCCGCTGCGAAGGGGTGACGGCCGGCCGGCTGCGCGAGGCCGTGTCCCTCGGCTGCCTCGGACCGAACCAGGCCAAGTCCTTCACGCGCTGCGGCATGGGGCCGTGCCAGGGTCGCCTGTGCGGCCCGACGGTCACGGGCACGATCGCGAAGGCGCTCGGGCAATCGCCGGCGCAGGTGGGATCCTTCCGCATCCGCCCGCCGCTGAAGCCCCTCACGCTCGGCGAGCTCGCGACGCTCGCGGACCTGGAGCGGGGCGGCTGATGCGCGACGCCGACGTCCTGGTGATCGGCGCGGGCCTGCACGGCTGCTCGGCCGCGCTCCAGCTCGCACGCCGGGGCTTTCGCGTCACGGTCCTCGAGCGGCGCCACGTCGGCCGCCACGCCTCGGGCATCAACGCCGGGGGCGTTCGCACGCTGGGCCGCGACCCGGCCGAGGTGCCCCTGTCCGTGATCGGCATGGCCCATTGGCACGGGCTCGCCGCGCTCGTCGGCGACGACGGCGGCTTCAAGGCCTGCGGCCAATTGAAGGTGGCGGAGAACGCGGCGGAGATGGCGAAGCTCGAGGCGCGCGTCGCTTCGGTCCGCCGGATGGGCTACGAGCACGAGAAGCTCATCGACGCGGGCGAGCTGCGCCGCCTTGTTCCCGCGCTCGCGCCCCATTGCGTCGGCGCGATCCATGTCCCGGACGATGGCGCCGCCGATCCTTACCGAACCACCCACGCGTTCGCGGCACGGGCCCGCGCCGAGGGCGTGGAGATCGTCGAAGGCGAGGGTGTCACCGGCCTCGATCGGCGCGGCGGCGCGTGGGAAGCGGTGGCCGGGGAGCGCCGCTATCGCGCCGGCACCGTCGTCAACGCAGCCGGTGCGTGGGCCGGGCGCATCGCGGCGCTCGTGGGCGAGTCCTTTCCCCTCAAGACGCGCGCCTCGATGATGATGGTGACCGAGCGCGTGCCGATGATCGTCTCGCCCGTCGTGGGCGCCGTGGGCCGGCCGCTTTCCTTCAAGCAGTCCCCGGAAGGCACCGCGATCATCGGCGGCGGACAGCAGGGCCGGGCCGATCTCGACCTGGAGCAGGGCTGGGTGGACGTGGTCAATCTCTCGCGCTCGGCGAAGACCGCCACGGACCTCTTTCCCGCCATGCGCGGCGTGGGGCTGGTGCGGGCCTGGTGCGGCATCGAGGCCGAGACGCCCGACCGGCTGCCCGTCATCGAGCGCTCGATGGCCGTGCCGGATCTCGTGCACGTCTTCGGATTTTCCGGCCACGGCTTCCAGCTCGGACCCGTGTGCGGCGAAGCGGTGGCCGATCTCGTCACCCGCGGCGCGACGGAGCTGCCGATCGCCCCGTTCGGCTCGGCGCGGCTCCGACCCGCGGCGGCCGCCTGAGCGCGCCATGGGCGACTACCTCCTTCGCCGCCTGCTGCTTGCCGTGCCCACGCTCGTGCTCACGATGACGGCGGTGTTCGTGCTGGCGCGCATCGTGCCGGGCGATCCCGCGCTCGTGATCCTGGGGGACCAGGCGTCCGTCGAGGCCCTCGCGGCCCTGCGCACGAAGCTCGGCCTGGACCGGCCGCTGCACCTTCAATACCTCGATTTCCTCGTGGGGATCCTCAAGGGCGACCTGGGCGTCTCTCTCGTGACGGGCAAGTCCGTCTGGGCGGAGGTCGCCGCGGTCCTGCCCTACACGATCGAGCTCACGGTCGCGGCCATCGCGTTCGGCGTGATCCTGGGCGTGCCCCTGGGCACGGCGGCGGCGGTGCACCGCAATCGCCTCCCCGACACCCTCACGCGCCTGCTGTCGCTCGCGGGCCTGTCGTTCCCCGCCTTCGTCTCCGCGATCCTGCTGCTGCTCGTCTTCGCGATCCAGCTCAAGTGGTTCCCGGTGATCTCCTCGCCGAAGATGGACGACTGGGGCGAGCGCCTGCGCCACCTGGTGCTGCCCACGCTCAACCTCGGCCTCATCATGACGGCCTACGTGACGCGGGTGACGCGCTCGTCGATGCTGAACGTGCTGGGCGAGGACTACGTGCGCACCGCCCGGGCCAAGGGCATCGGCGGCTTCGCGGTGCTTTCGCGCCACGCGCTGCGCAACGCGCTCATTCCCGTGGCGACCGTCGTCGGCCTGTACCTGGGCACGATGATCGGCAATTCCGTCCTCACGGAGATCGTCTTCAACCGGCCGGGCCTGGGCAAGCTGATCCTCGGGGCCCTCAACCTGCGCGACTACACGATGCTCCAGGGGCTGATGGTCTTCTTCGCCGGCTTCATCGTCCTCGCGAACGTCGCGACGGACATCGCCTACGGCCTGATCGACCCGCGCGTGAGGTACCGATGAGCGCCGTTCCCGTCGCCGCCGACGCCCCCCGGGGATGGACCCGGCGTTTCCGGTCCAACCCCACGTCGTGGTTCGGCCTGGCGCTCATCGTGGCCGTGGTGCTCGCCGCGGTCTTCGCGCCGTGGATCTGGCCCGTCGATCCCCTCGAGCAGGACATCGTCGAGCGGCTGGTCGCCCCGTCGATGGCCCATCCGCTGGGCACGGACACCTACGGCCGCGACGTGCTCGCGAGGCTGCTGCACGCCGCGCGCATCTCGCTCGTGATCGGCGTGGCCGCCATCGCCCTCGCGCTCGTCGTGGGCTCGGCCATCGGCATCGCGGCCGGCTACCTGGGCGGCTGGTTCGACGCGGCCGTGACCAGCCTGCTCGACGTGCTGCTCTCGTTCCCGACGCTGCTGCTCGGCCTCATGGTGGTCGCGATGCTCGGGCCCAGCATCGAGAACCTGGTGATCGCCATCGCGCTCACGGAACTCGCGCCCTTCGCGCGGGTGGCCCGGGCGCCCACCATCGCGCTCAAGGGCCGGGACTTCGTGGAGGCGGGCCGGGCCCTGGGCTTCTCGGACCTGCGGCTCGTCGTGGTGCACATCGTGCCCAACCTGCTGTCGGAGGTCGTGGTGGTCGCCTCGCTGTGGCTCGCGGCGGCCATCCGCACGGAAGCGTCCCTGAGCTTCATCGGGCTGGGGGTCAAGCCGCCCACGCCCACCTGGGGCGGCATGATCCGGGAAGGCTTCGAGAACATCCTGGACGCGCCGTGGCTCGCGGTGGCGCCCGGCTTCGCGATCCTCGTCACGGTCCTCGCGCTGAACCTGCTGGGCGACGGGCTGCGCGACGCGATCGACCCGAAGGTGCGCCGTGACTGACGCACCGCTCCTGCAGGTCGAGAATCTCGCCGTCGAGTTCCGCTCCGGCGGCGCCTGGCACCGGGCCGTGCGGGGCGTGGATCTCGCGGTGCACCGCAACGAGACGCTCGCGGTCGTGGGCGAATCGGGCAGCGGCAAGAGCGTGACGGCCCTGGCCGCGATGGGACTCGTGCCCAAGGAGACCGGCCGCATCGTCGAGGGCAGCCGCATCCGCCTCGAAGGGCGCGATCTCGTGGGCCTTTCCGAGCGGGAGCTCGACCGCGTCCGCGGCGACCGCATGGCGATGATCTTCCAGGAGCCCATGACGGCACTGAACCCGACCATGACCGTCGGCGCGCAGGTGTCCGAGACGCTGCGGGCGCATCGCGGGCTGGGGGCGGAAGCCGCCCGGCGCGAGGCGCTGCGGGTGCTGGAACTGGTCAAGGTGCCCTCGGCGGCCCGGCGCCTCGCCGACTATCCGCACCAGTTCTCCGGCGGCATGCGCCAGCGCGTGATGATCGCGATGGCCCTCGCGTGCCAGCCGGCGGTGCTGCTGGCCGACGAGCCCACCACCGCGCTCGACGTGACGATCCAGGCGCAGGTGCTCGCGCTGCTGGAGGACCTCAAGCGCGAATACGGGCTCGCCGTGCTCTTCATCACGCACAACCTCGGCGTGGTCGCCCTCATCGCGGACCGCGTCGCGGTCATGTACGCGGGCGAGATCGTGGAGACCGGAACGGCTGCCGCGCTGTTCGATTCGCCCCGCCACCCCTACACGGAGGCGCTGCTGCGCTCGATGCCGCGCGTGGACCGCGACATCGGCGCGCTCGAGCCCATCCAGGGCAACGTGCCGTCCATCCGGGAGATCGGCGCGGGCTGCGCCTTCGCGCCCCGGTGCCCCCACGCGCAGGACCGGTGCCGGGCGGAGCGCCCGACCCTGGCTGACGACGGCGCGGGGCGGGGCGTGCGCTGCTGGGTGCGGGGGCTGGCATGAGCGCCGCGCCGATCCTGTCGGTCGAGGGCCTGGGCAAGCGCTTCGCCGTGGGCGGCGGGCTGCTCCGGCGGCCCTCGCTCGTCCACGCGGTGGTGGACGCGTCCTTCACGGTGGGCCCGCGCGAATCGCTGGGCCTGGTGGGCGAATCGGGCTGCGGCAAGTCCACGCTCGCCCGTTGCCTGCTGCGGCTCGTGGAGCCCGACGAGGGGCGGATCGTCTTCGAGGGGCGTGACGTGCGGGCCCTGGACCGCCCCGCGATGCGCGAGGTGCGCCGCCACCTGCAGATCGTCTTCCAGGATCCCTACGCGTCCCTCAATCCGCGGCGCACGGTGGAGCAGACGCTCGCCGAGCCCCTTCGCGTGCACGGCATCGCGAGCGGCGAGGACGTCCCGGCCCGCGTTCACGCGGTGCTCGCCGAGGTGGGCCTGCCGCCCGACTCGCTCAAGCGCTTCCCCCACGAATTCTCCGGCGGCCAGCGCCAGCGCATCGGCATCGCGCGTGCCCTCGTCCTGTCGCCGCGCTTCATCGTGGCGGACGAGCCCGTCTCGGCCCTGGACGTGTCGGTGCAGGCGCAGGTGCTCAAGCTGCTCGAAGGCTTGCGGGACCGGCATGGCCTCAGCCTGCTCTTCGTCTCCCACGACCTGGGCGTGGTGCGGCACGTGTGCGACCGCGTGGCGGTGATGTACCTCGGGCGGATCGTCGAGGAGGCGCCGGTGCCGGCCATCTTCGACGAACCGCTCCACCCCTACACCCGCATGCTCCGGGACGCTTCCCCCGTGCCCGACCCCGGCGCGCGCTTCGCGCTGCCGCGCGTGGTGGGCGAGATTCCTTCGGCCATGGATCCGCCCCGCGGCTGCGCCTTCCACCCGCGATGCCCGGATGCCACGGCGCGCTGCGCCGAGGCGGTGCCCGAAACCGTGGACCTGGGCGGTGGCCGGCGGGTGGCGTGCCACCTGTTCCGGCGCGCCTGACAGCTTCGCTTTCGGCTGGGGTCAGGTGCGTCATCGCACCTGACCCCGGCTTTACCTACCTTGCCGCGATCTCCGCCCCTCTCGCCATCGCTTCGCCACGGTCGGCCATCGCCTCGACCTGCGAGGTGGCCGCCGCGAGATCGATCCCCCGGGCCTTGACCCACGCGGCGTCGTAGAAGCTGTGGCCGTAGCGCTCGCCGCCGTCGCACAGCACCGTCGCGATGGAGCCTTCCTCGCCCGCGTCCTTCATCCGCTGCGCCAGGTGCAGGGCCGCGACGAAATTGGTGCCGGTCGATCCGCCCACGCGCCGGCCGAGGCGCCGCGTGAGGTAGTGCACGGCGCCGATGGAAGCGGCGTCGGGCACCTTGGCGCTCGCGTCGATCACGCCGGGCAGGAAGGACCTTTCCACCCGCGGCCGGCCGATGCCCTCGATCAGCGAATTGCCCGCGATGCGCAGGGAAAGATCCCCCGTGCGGAACGCGTCGTGGAAGACGGAATTCTCCGGGTCGGCCACGCACACCTTCGTCGGCAGGCACCGGTAGCGCACGAAGCGCCCGAGCGTCGCGGTCGTCCCGCCCGTGCCCGCGCCGCACACCACCCATCGCGGCACGGGGTGGGGCTCGCGCGCCATCTGGGTGAAGAGCGACTCGGCGATGTTGTTGTTGGCCCGCCAGTCCGTGGCCCGCTCGGCGAAGGTGAACTGGTCCATGTAGTGGCCCGGCAGCTCCCGCGCGAGGCGCTCCGATTCCCCGTATACCGCGAGCGGGTTGTCCACGAGGTGGCAGCGCCCGCCGTAGAACTGGATCGCGGCGATCTTCTCCGGCGAGGTGGTCGCGGGCATCACGGCGACGAAGGGAAGGCCGAGCAGCCGCGCGAAATACGCCTCCGAGACCGCCGTCGAGCCCGAGGAGGATTCGATGACCGTGAGTCCTTCGCGCAGCCAGCCGTTGCACAGCGAATAGAGGAACAGCGATCGCGCCAGCCGGTGCTTG
>ERZ761602.6205-NODE-6205-length-13550-cov-4.855798_pt1 | contig 13550 bp, 7 predicted proteins | sample MGYA00512165_ERZ761602 | MGnify/ENA primary metagenome ERZ761602 (study PRJEB28899, sample SAMN02445085) | bioreactor sludge metagenome | biome: EBPR sludge; isolation source: Thorneside wastewater treatment plant | place: Australia: Brisbane, Thorneside...
CGCCATGCCCACGAGCAGCACCCGCCCCTTGAAATGCGCCCCCGCCGGCGTGGTCGCGAGGCCAAGGAAGCCGGTCATCATGCCATTGAGCACGCTCGCGATCAGGCCGGCCAGGTGACGGCCAGGCCGCCGCGCCGCGACGCGCGCCTCGCCTCCGACCTGCGCGACCGCCGCCACGCCGAACAACGCCAGGCTCCACCACGAGCGCGGCAGCGAGGCCGAGAGCACGAGATTGAAATACACGAACAACGCCAGCGCCGGCGGCAGCGCGAACCGGTTCGCCAGGCCCGTGCCCGCCAGCAGGGCCGACCACGCCAGCGCCGCGCCGAGCATCCACACCGCGACGGACCAGCCCGCCACCGGTTTCCCCGCGGTGCCCGCCACCTGTTCCAGGGACAACTCCGGCCAGGCCGTCACGCCTGCGAGCGGCGCGAGCACGACGAGCGCGAGCGCGAGCACCACCGCGGCGCGCAGGGTGCCGATCGCCTCCGCCGGGACGAGCCGTTCGTCGAGCCGGTCGTCCGCGTAATCCCCGGTCACCAGCATCTCGTTCGCCCGCCGCATCGGACCGGAGAGCGGGGAACCGCGCACCCGCTCGATCTTCGCCTTGAGCCGCGGGTGGCGGTCGAGCCAGGCCGCCAGCCGGACCGTGACGGGCGACAGCCGCGTGAGCACCGGAAACGCCGCGGCCAGGAAGTACCTTACCTTCTGGAGGGTCTTGAGGTCCATGCCACCGCTCCGCCGCGTGAAGCGTTTGCAACGGCCGGAGCCAGCCCAGGCGGAAGCGACCGGCGCCGCCGTGCGCCCGCCCGCCCGCCGCCGCCGTCAGGGCCCGCCGTGCTCACACCTTGATCTTCCTCGTGACGTAACGCCACTCGACCTGCTCGACGAGGAGCTGGCGTTCGCATTTCTCGACGAGGTCGCGGACCGAATCCTCGGTCCGCAGCTCCCGCAACTCCTCCCGCCGCTGGCCGAGCGCCTGCGCCAGCGCGCGGAAGCGCTGGCTGCGCCGGGCATGGTCGAACGAGGACGCCAGCCCATCCGCCACCGCCGCCACGATCGGCAGCACGGCCGGCAGCACCATCACCAGGACCATCCCCCACAGGTGAGCGCCGAGATCCAGTTTGGCCGCGCGGTTCAGCATCGCGCCCGCGACGAAGATCGGCGTGGCCTGCGCACAGCGTCGCGCGATGAGGGGCAGGCGCCGGCCCCACCGCCCGGACCGCACCAGCGCCGCGGCAAAATACTGCTGCTGCCCCTCCAGCCGGTCGCGCCCGTATTCCTCGCGGAAGGTCGCGAGCGCGTCGGGCTGGCGCGCGAGGTGAGCCTGCCGGTGCCGCTGGGCCAGGACGCCGAAGCTGACCGCGAACCGACGCCATTCCGGCAGCAGGTCGCCCGCCGTCGGCCGGAACGGGCTGGCGTAAGGCAGGCTCGCCTCGAGGCCGCGGCAGATCTCCGCCCCAACGCGGGCATTGGTCCATTTCTCCACCAGCGCCACCCGGGTCAGGCGGCGGCGTTCCCGCAGCGCCCAGACCGACAGCACGAACTGGAGCGCCTGCAGGATCGTGACCAGGACGCCGAGGTTGCGTCCGGCCAGGATGACGTGGGTCATGCCGATCAGGCCGCCCAGCGCGCCGAGCAGGATCAGTTGCTGCGCCGCGTGGCGAAAATCGAACGCGTCCGTCTGCGCCGCGCGCGAGAGCCGCGCCTTGATCGTCCGGCAACGCTCCTGGTCCGTGGTGCACCCCGGCGCCGGATCCACGATGCCCTGCTGCACGATCCAGTTCCATTGCGGATCGAAGGGCGGCCAGGCCTGCGGGTCGTAATGCTGGAGCGTAACGGTCAGACGACCGGGATCGATCACCCGCATCGGCTTCCGCATCGCCGTCCCGAGGGCGACGAGCTGCCCGGTGCCGCCCAGGCCGCCCCCGGGCTGTCCGTCCCACACCGCGAGCACGAGGTCCGCGGATTCGAGGATCCGGACATCGGTGTCGAAATAGCACGCCGGCCGGCTGCCGCGCGTGAGCGCGACGCTCACGGAATCGCGCTCCAGGTTGCCGCGCGCCCCGGCCAGCGCCGCCTTCGCCTCCGGCAGCGCCTCGGGGTGGCACGCGAAGTCCTCCAGGAAATCCTCCTCCGCGAGCGGCAGCACGAGGTGCACGGGCAGGCCGAGGCGGCGCGCCGCGCGGATCGCGAGCAGATCCGTTCCCGCCGCCACGCTCGCCATCAGGTGAATCTCGCCGCCGCGGGCGAGCGCACCGGCGGACAACGCGCGCAGCTCCTGCTCGAGGACCGACTCGACGCCGGCCGGATCCGCGAGCCGGCGATGGCCCAGGACGCCGACGATCCAGACCGCCCGCAGGATCGGTTCCGCCTCGATGCTCCCCGCCATGGCGGTCAGACGAGGTGCTCGCCCCGGACGTGGGCTTCGGCGTACGCGCGCCCGGCCGCGATCGCGACCGGGATCAGGTTGAGGTTGGCGAGGTCCCAGCGGCCGCCCTGTTTCGTGAGCACCGCCTTCACCTCGGCCTCCGAGTACGTGTGGTTGTACCGGACATAGGTGAACTGCCGTTCGCGCCGCGCGGCCTCCCGCTCCTTCTCCGTCGCGGGCACCAGGCTTCCGATCTCGCGGTCCAGCTCGGCCCCGTGCAGGCACCAGCCGGTGGTGCGGCACAACAGGTCCTGCAGCCGGCTGTCCGCATCCATCAACGCCCGGATCGTCGCCCGCGCATGGCTGATCACGCTCATGTCCTGCACGTCGCGTTCGTTGTAGGTCATCGCGCGCTGCCCCACGCCGACGGATACGACCGTGAGCTGCTCCGTGCCGCGCGGGAAGCCGATGCAGTATTCCGGCAGCGTCGCCATGAGGTACGAGAGGTAGGCCGGGTTGTTGTACGGGCTCACCCCTCCGTCGATGAACTGGTGTGAGCGCTTCTCGTTCTTTGCGTTGGCAATCGAGATGCGCTGCGGCGGGAAGAACGTCGGGGCGGCCGTGCTCGCGCGGATGAGCTGCCACAGCGGCAGCTCGAGGTTCGACTGCCCCGCGGGGCGCCGGTTGTACAGGCTGTCACGGCAGTTGGTGATCGGCCAGGGCGAGCCGGTGGTGGCATTGCGCAGGACCAGCAGCAGCAGCGTGCGCAGCCGCTTGGTGCCGAGCTGCGCCGGCCGGCCGTCCTCTTCCGCAAAGACGTTCTGGAGATAGCGGATGATGCCGGTGCTGGAGAAGCGATTGTAGATGAGCCGGCGCATCATCGAGCTCGTGACGAAGATCTCGGGCGACTTCTTCACGTAGAACTCCTCGATCTCGTCGACGCTCATGCCCCACGCCAGCATGGCGGCGATGATCGCGCCGGTGCTCGTGCCCGCGATCAGGTCGAAATGGTCGGAGAGGACGAAGCGGGGTTTCTTCCCCGCATACCGCGGCGCGAGTTCCTGTTCGATCCGGCGCAGGATCTGGAGGGTAAGCACTCCGTGGATACCACCGCCGTCGAGGGAGAGGATGCGTTTCATGTCCGAAGGGGCAAGGAAGTCAGTTGAAGGCCGGGACCGGCCGGGGCGCGAACCCCGCGAACATGAGCGCTGCCGCGTTTGCGTCGAGCGATTCCTCGCCGGCCCCGGCGCGGCCACGCGCGCTCACGACCCGCCCGCGGGCGCCCCCGGCCCCGGCGAACGGACTCCGCTGGCCCGGACCAGGCGGCCCAGGAGCTCCGCGCGCGGCACGCCCTGGGCGCCCGGCCCCGCCAGCAGGCGCGTCTCGCCCGGGACCCGCCCGGGCTCGGGCCCGGAGCCCGCCCGCGGCGCGTAGATCGAGAACACCAGCCCGGGCTCGGCCGAATTCGCCGCACCGGCCTCGGCGCCCCCCGGCGCCCGCGTCCTCCAGGCCACGATCTCGGCGGTGAGCGAGGGGCCCGGTTCGCGTCCTTCATCCCACACGGCCACCAGCGCGTCGGAGCGTTGCACCACATGTCGCGCCGCATCGACATAACGTTGCCGGCGGCGCCGGTCGTCCGCGATCATCGCGGAAAAGTCGCCCGTGGCACCCGGCCCGGCATCCAGGCAGAAGGCGTTCACCGCCGGATGGCGCGCCAGCCGGTCCAGCGCCAGCCGGGCCGCGTCCGATCTGAAGCGGGTGCGGTACAATTCCACCGGGAACGGCAGCGGTGCGATCACGTCGATCCCGGCCGCGAGCGCCGCTTCGGCGCAGAGCTGGTCCGCGCCCTCCGCCAGCGAGCTCAGGAGCTGCAGCCGGACCGACGGGAAGAGCCCGCGCAGTTCGGAGAAGATCGCGCGAACGGAGGCGGTGAGCGCCGGCAGGTCCTCCGGCCGCAGCGAGGTGTGGCCCACGACGCCCAGCCGGAGCGACGCAGGCCCGGACGGGGGGACGGGGTCAGGCGGGGAGCGCATCGGGGGGAACAAAGTCGGAACCGCGGGCGGATGGCGAGGCCGACCGTCGCGGGGCGTGCCGCCCGCGGCGGGGTGCGCCGGCGACGCCCCGGGGCGGGCGGACGAGGACGTCCGCGCTCCCTCCCGGGGGCTTGCTCCCGGGGAAACGGCCGGTAGAACACGCCCCGCCGTCATGAGCGTCCGCCGCCCCGAGATCTTCATCAGCGCCACGAGCGCCGACCTGCGTTCGTGCCGGGCGATGGTGAAGGACGCGCTGCTGACGCTGGGCTGCGTCCCGGTGGAGCAGACCAATTTCCCGCCCGATCACCGCACGGTGCGGGCCATGCTGCGGGCGCGGATCGAGACCTGCGACGCCGTCATCCACGTCGCGGGCTCGGTCTACGGCGCCGAGCCGAGCGTGCGCGAGCCCAGCGAGCCGCGCCGGAGCTACACGCAGCTCGAATACGATCTCGCCCGCGAGCTGCGCAAGCCGCTCTACGTGTTCGTGTGCGGACGCGAATTCCCGTACGACGAGCACCCGCCCGAGGACGCCGAGAAGCAGGCGCTCCAGGTCGCCCACCGCGACCGGATCCGGGCAAGCGAGACCCTGAGGACGAACGTCAAGTCCCGCGACGAGCTCGCGCAGCGGGTCCGCGAACTGCAGACCAAGATCGAGCAGCTTACCCGCGAGCTCGCGCGTTCCCATCGCTGGCTGCGCCGGAGCGTGGTGATCGGCACCCTCGTGATTGCCGTGCTCGCCGGCACGATCTGGAGCCTCCGCCAGCTCACGCGGGAAAGCTCGGCGCAGGCGGCGGTCCTGCGCGAGGAGGTGCGCATGCTGCGGGAGGTCATCGAGCGGTATTCCACCCAGGCCCCCGGGGGCGAGGCCGTTTCCGACGAAGTCCGTTTCGAACGCGCGCTGGCCGCTGTCGCGGCGGAGTACCGGATCGAGGTGCCGGCGCTGAAGGCGAAGATCGATGCCTTCGTCGCGAGCGTGCGCGCGAATCCGGCCGCGGCCGGGTTCTACGAACGCGCGCTGGCCGACTTCGCGGAGCGCCAGTTCCGCTCGGCCGCGAACCACGCCGCCGCCGCCGTGAAACTCTACCGCAGCGAGCGCGAGGTGGCCGAGCGCGAGGCCGCGGCCAGCGCCGAACGCGCCCGGCAGGCGCGGGAGCGGGAGCGGGCCGCGCACACGCTGGAGGGCAATGCGCGGTTTGCCGCCCAGGAGTACGCCCCCGCCGAGGCCTCGTTCCACGCCGCCGCCGAGCTCGCGGGTCGAACGACGGACCCGGTCGAATGGGCCATGCTCCAGCTGCGCCGGGCCAACTGCCACTGGGAGCTCGCCAGCCGGCTGGGCGGCGAAGCGATCGCCCGCCACCTGCAGGACGGTCTCGCCGCCACCCGCGGCGCCCTCGAGGTCTTCACCCGCGAGCGGCATCCCACGTCATGGGCGCTCGCCCAGAAGACCCTCGGCAGCGTGCTGCGCAACCAGGCCCGCACGCTCACCGGCACCGAACGCAAGGACGTGCTCGAGCAGGCCGCCGCGGCGTTCGGCGCCGCGCTCGGTTTGCTCACCCCCGAGGCCAACCGCGCCGACTGGCTCTCGGCGCAGATCAACCTGGGCAACGTCCGCTACGAACAGACCTTCGTCCTCGCCGGCCCGGAGCGCGAGCGCTCGCTGCGCTCCGCCGTCGGCACCTTCCGTGCCGCCCTCCGGGAGGCCTCCCCCCGCACGACCCCGGCCGAGTGGGGCAAGCTGCAGAACAACCTGGGCAACTCGCTCTGGAGCCTCGCCCTCACGACCCTCGGGCCCGATCGCGCCGACCTGCTCCTGCAGGCCACGGCCTCGTTTCGCGAGGCGCTCGTGGTGCGTCCCCGCGCCGAGGTCCCGGACGACTGGGCGCTCATCCACAGCAACCTGGGCAACGTCTTCCTGGCCCGCGCGCAGTTGCTCAGCGGCACGCAGCGCACGGAGATGCTGGAGGAAGGCATCGCCGCCCACCGCGCCGCCCTCGAGGTCTTCTCCATGGGCCGCGCCCCGCAGCGCTGGGCGCTGACCTGCACCAATCTCGGGTTCGCCCTCCAACTGCGGGCGCTCTCCGCCGTCGGAGCCGAGCGCGGCCGGCTGCTCGCCGAATCGGCCGCCTTCCTCGAACAATCCCTGCAGGTGCACACCGTCCGCGACCTGCCGGCGCTGTGGGCCCTGAGTTCGTACTATCTCGGCATCACCCAGTGCACGCAGGCGGGCGGCGCGCCCGACGAGGATCGCGACGCGCTTTACGCCGCCGGCGTCGAGCGCCTGCTGTCCGCCGAAGCGGTGTACTCCCAGGCCAACTTCCCCGCCGAATGGGCCCGCATCCATGCCATGGTGGCCTATGCCCTGCAGCACCAGGCCGGCCGCCGGACCGGGGGCGAACGCCAGGCCCTGCTCACGCGTGCCGCGGAATCGTGCGCGAAAGCGCGCTCGGTGTACGCCCGCGAGCAGTTTCCCGTCGAATGGGCGACCGTCCAGCTCACCTCCGCGCTCGTCCGCACCGCCCAGGGCCTCGACGCCCCGCCGCTCCAGCGCATCACGCTGGCGCAGGAGGCGATCGCGGAAGCCCGCGCCGCCCTCGAGGTGAACACCCGGCGCGACCAGCCGATCCCGTGGGCGATGACCTCCCGCGTGCTGGGCCGCGCGCTCCTTTTCCTCGCGGAGACGCAACTCAACCCGGCCGACCGCCGGCGCACCCTCGAGGAAGCGGCCACCACGCTCCGCTCGGCGCTCGAGGTGTTGAACGAGAGCGACACGCCGGACGACTTCACGGAAGCGCGCGCCGACCTCGCGCGCGCCGGGGACCTGCTCGCCCGGCTCTGATTCCGCAGCCGCCCGCCGCCGGCGACGGACGCTCCCGGGGGGAGGAGCGCGGACGTCCTTGTCCGCCCGGCGAAGCCAGCAGTGGGATCGGGACCTCGCCGTACCTCGCCTCGCCGCCACACTCGCCGGTTGACAGCCCGCAGGCCCCAGACTGGCGTGGGTCGCCGGACAGAAACCGGCCTCCTCGCCATGAATTTGCGCATCGGAATCCAGGTGGTCGGGCTCATGATTGCAGTGACGGCGGCCGGTGCGCCGGCTCGCGCGGCGGACGTCGCTCCGCCCCCGCCCCAGACTCTCTGCCTCGTCGAGGGCACCCACCTGGTCGTGGCCGCTCCCGCCGGCGAGCATCCGACCGGCATCAAACCGGCGACGCCGGCCGAACTCGAGGCCGCCGCTCGGATGCCGCCGAGCCGGTTCCAGGGCGTGCTCGATAACACGAATCTGCGCGCCAACATCCGGCTGCTCGACCTCGACCTGGTCGAGGGCCTCACCTTCGGCGCGAAATATCAGTACCAGGTCGAGCGCTCGGCGATGCGCCCCAACTATTTCGCCCGCGTCGACCGCTACGTCGTGGCGAGCTCGATCAATCCGGGCACGCTGATCGACGGCCTGACGCCGATCAGCTTCGGGCTCGGGCAGGAATCGGAAATCCTCTTCATCCAGCAGTTCGACAGCGGGGACAGCGCCCGGCTGCCGAGCAACGGCTACCTGCCCTCGCGGCTCCCGGTCAGCCGCGCCAAGGCGCTGTCGCTCAAACCAGGCGACTACGTGCGGTTTCACGCGCGGCTCAATGTGATGGTGGGCGCCGGGCAGGTCTTCAACGCCGCCCCGGGCGTCGAGCTCGCGGTCGGCGGCAAGATCGTCGTCAGCGGGGATTTTCAGGTGCACTTCTTCCGCCTCGATGCCTCGCGCGTCCGGCTCAAGCTGGTGGCGCTGCGCAGCGACGACCGGAGCCTCAAGGCGCGGCTGGGCCTGCGGAACTTCGAGGTCTTCGGCGTCTCCGGCGTCGACAAGGCGTTCGTCCGGCTCGCCAAGCTCGACGAGTGGTTCCTCGCGCAGGTCTCGAGCACGAACTCCGACCTCTTCATGGTCGACTACGTGATCAACCTCGCCGACGAGCGCGCCGCCGGCGCGTACGACGGGTTGTTCAGCTCGCTGCGCGAAGTGCGCACGTACAAGATCGCCAATCCCGTCACGCGCCGCGAGGACCTCGCGGAGCGGCTGACGAGCAACGTGGCGCTGCTCGAGGAAGTGGCGCTGGACGGGCGCGAGCTGGCGAAGCCGGAGCCGATGGACCGCGCGATCAACCGGCTCTTCAAGGGCGCCAACAGCTCCTACACGCGGGCCTCCGCCTTCCGGCTCGGCGTGCTCGCCGTCCGGCTCAAGCGCGACGAACGCTACCGCCGCAATTTCCTCAGCCGGGTCAGGATCGACCCGCAGACGGGGCGCGAGGTCTACGAGCATTACATCGTCCCGACCTGGAACCTGGAGTCCGAGTCCAACGGCCTCGCCACCAAGCGGCTCAAGGGCGCGGAAGAGATCTTCCGGGCCGCCAACGCCCTTTTCTCCGCCACGAGCGAGGGCGTGCCGCTCGAGTTCAAGAACATCAGCTTCGTCCGCCGCGAGAGCGACACGCGCGTGAGCGGCGCGGAATACCGCGACGCCGAGCGCCGCATCCTGAGCCTGCTCTCGCCCGCGGGCCGCGAGTCGTTCTTCGCCCAGATGAAGGACACGGGCTGGACCGATCCGAACCGGGTGCGGTCGGCGCAGCTGGACCTCGAGTATTTCTTCCACGCGCAGGCGCTGTTCGACCTCTTCGATGCCGGCTGGGGGCGGCGCGAGCGGCTGATCGATGCGATGGTGCGCTACCTCATCACGCAGGACGACGGCTGGAGCGCGCGGAACCGGGAGATGCTGGACCTCGTCGGCCAGGCGGGCCGCGAGCCGCCGGGCTCCGAGGCGGCCGGGCGGCTGCTGGCCCGCGCGATGCGCATCAAGCGCACGCTCCAGGACGAGGTGAGCGAGCGGTACGGGGCCGAGAGCCTCGACCTGTGCGCGAAGTTCGAGACGATGCTGGCGCCCGGCACCACGGGGTCGCTGCTCGAGGACAGCGTGAAGCGGGTCGAGGCGCTGGTCGCGCTGCGCGACTCGGCGCTCTTCCGGCGCGTCGGGCCGGGCTTCATCGTATTCCTGCTCAAGGAGTCGAACCTCGACGTCGACAAGGTGCTCTACGTGCGCCTCCGCATGGCGGCGCAGGACCTGCCCACGGTGCGCGTCGTCTCGGGCTCGAAGGAGGACCGCGATCTCTACGAGGTCGTCGAATTCCTCGAGGCGCTGCTCAACGGCAACGAGACCGACATGCGCCTCTCCGGCCCGCGCAACGCGGCCGTGACCCGCGTGAATCACGAACAGCTCCTGGAGCGGCTGGTGATCGCGACGAATTAAGGCGGACTCGTGCAGTTGGCTTTCGAGGCAGCCATGAGAACGGCCGCACTGAAAGGTGGAGCGACTTGCCTCAAGCCGCTGCGAGCGGGTCCGCCGTACGTCAGCCGCCTTGGGACAGGCGGCTCCGCCTTGGTTGCATGAGACCGCTGAGGTCACGGCGTGTTCGCGCTTTGAACCGGTGCCGCCGGCACGCGCGTGGGGCCGATTCTGAGCCGGAAAGTTTCATCCGAGGTGGAGCCGCTTGGGCCCGAGCGGCTGTGTTCGACTGACCCTTCAGCCGCGGCTTGGGGATCAGATGAGGCTCAGTTTCGTGCGGGAGCGCCTGTGGCGCGGAGTTCCTCCAGCGCCGCCTGCGCGGGGGCGAAGCGCGGATTCGCCTGCAGGGCCGCCGAGAACTCCGCCTGCGCCTCCGCCCGGCGTCCCAGCCGGACGAGGGTGAGCGCGAGGTTGTGGTGCACCTCGGCGCGCGCCGCGGGATCGCGCAACGCCGCCCGGTAGTGCGCCACCGCCGCCTCGCCGTCGCCGGCGGCGGCGAGAGCATTGGCGAGATTGTTGTGCGCCGCGAAGTGATCGGGCTGCAGCTGGATCGTCGCGCGGTAACCGTCCATCGCCTCCGCCACGCGTCCCGTCCGGCGCTGCAGATTGGCCAGGTCGAAATGAGCCCGCGCGTTCTCCGGCCGCTCCGCCCGCAGCGCGAGGTACACCGCCTCGGCCTCGGCGTCCCGCCCGGAACGAGCCAGGGCCGCCGCCAGCTCGAGGCGCAGGCGATCGTCGCCCGGCGCCGCGGCCACCGCCCCGCGCCAGTGCGCGACGGCTTCCTCCGCCCGCCCGGCGCCCGCCGCGAGCGACGCCAGGACTTCGTGCGCCGGCGCGTAGCCCGGCGCCCGCGCCAACGCCGCCTCCGCCGTCGCCTGCGCCTCGGCGGCCCGGCCCGACCGGGCCAGCAGCCGCGCCCGCCCGCCATAGGCGAGGATGAATTCCGGTCGCAGCTCCGTCGCCCGCGTGTAGGCCCGCAGCGCCTCGTCCAACGCACCGGTCCGCTCGAGCGCCTCGGCCAGCAGGTGATGGGCCAGGGCGTTGTCGGGACGCTTCGCCACCGTGTCGCGCCACAGGCCCACCTCGGACCCGTAGGTGCGGTTGCGCGCCACGGTCAGGACGAGCAGGGCCGCGAGGCCCGCCGCCGCTCCGGCGAGCGCCACGCGACCCCGTCCCGCCGCCACGCAGCGCGGCAGCACGGCGACGACCACGCCCGCCAGCACCGCGGCCAGCGGCAGGTACAGGCGGTGCTCGACGATGAGCTGGGTGGTCGACGGCACGAGGCTCGTAGGCGCCAGCAGCAGGAAGAACGCGGCGCCGGTGAAACCCGCGACCGGCCGCCAGCGCAGCGCGGCGAGCGTCGCCGCCAGCAAGGGCCCGGCCACCGCCAGCCAGGGCAGCCGCTCCAGCCAGGGCCGCGGCTGGAACGCGCCGTACTCGAACACCAGCGGCGACGGCCAGGCGGCCAGCCCGAGATAGCGGACCACCGCCTCGCCCTGCGCGGTCACGTAGGCCCACCAGCCCACGCCCACGCCGAAGCCCATGATCCCGCTGCGATTCCCCCCGCCGCCGGCCACCTGCAGCGCGAGCGGCACCCATGTGGCCGCCAGCGCCAGGTAGAAGCCCCGCCGCGCGGTCCACGCGCCGGCGAAGCTGCCCGCGACGAACGTGCGGTCGTAGAGCAGCAGCAGCACCGGCGCGGTCGCCGCCACCTCCTTCACGCCCGTCGCGGCCAGCACGCCGCCCACCGCGAGCGCGAACCAGCCGCGTCCGGGCGGGCGCGCGCAGGCCCGGACGAACGCGTACAAGGCTCCCAGATACAGGCAGCCCATCAGCGACTCGGCCCGCTGCACCACATACGTGACCGACTCCGTCTGCAGCGGGTGCAGGGCCCACGCGAGCGCGGTGACGAGCGCCGCGGGTCCCGCGGCCGCCCGCCACGGCGCGGGCCGGGCCGCGCCGGCGAGCGTGCGGCGCACGATGCCGCCGAGCAGCAGCGCGGCGAGCGCATGGATCGCGACGTTGACGGCCCGGAAGCCGGCGGGAGACTCGCCCGTGAGCCAGCGATTGAGCGCGAAGCTGACGTTGAGCAGCGGCCGGCCCTCGACCGTGAGGCTGCCGCCGACCGGCGGCGACCAGGCCGCCTCCAGGCTCCGCAGCGTCGGGTTCTCCGCGATCGCGCTCACGTCGTCGAAGACGAAAGGTGCGTCATAGCAATTGTGATACGCCAGCAGGACCGCCGCCACGACCGCGGGCGCGGCGCCCCACGCGGGCGGGAATCTCGGGGCGGCGGGGTCGCGCGACACGGGCGCACGCTGCGCGCGATCGAGCCGCCGCGTCAACCGCGCGACGGAAAATCCCAATGCGGGCTTGTCACGCAGGAACTCATCGCGCACATCCGGATTCCCCCACGTGAGCACGGTTCCCGCCACACCCGAGCCGACCCCGACTGGCGAACTCACCCGTTGGTTCGCGGAGGAAGTGCAGCCGCACGAGCCGAAGGTGCGGGCCTGGCTGCAGGCGCGCTTTCCCCAGCTGGTGGACATCGACGACCTGATCCAGGAGACCTACCTGCGCGTGCTGCGGGCCAAGGGCGAAGGCCGGCTTGATCATCCCAAGGCCTACCTCTTCGCCACCGCGCGCAACGCGGCGCTGGACCGTTTCCGGCGAAATCGTGTCATCACGTTCGAGCGCCTAGCTGATGTGGCCGACTCGTCCGTCTTGGAAGTGGACCCGGATTCCGTCCCGGCGTCCGACCGTGATCACGAACTCGAAACCCTCGCCGCCGCCATCCGCTCCCTGCCCGAGCGCTGCCGCGAGGTGCTTGTCCTGCGCAAGCACCACGGGCTCTCGCACCGGGAGATTGCCGCGCGGCTCGGCATCTCGCCCCACACCGTCAACGCGCAGATCACGGTCGCCATGGTCAAGTGTCGCGAGTTCTTTCGCGCCCGCGGCCTGATCTCCTCGCCCACCCATGAGCGGATGCCCGCCAAACGCCCCACCCGCGCCTGAACCTTCGCCCGACGAAGCGCACCTGGTCGAGACGGCCGCCCGCTGGCGGGCCCGGATCGACGACGGGCTCGATGCCGCAGGCGAGGAGGAATTCGCGGCCTGGCTGGCCGCCGATCCCCGGCATGCGGAGCTGTTCCGGGAAATGGACGCCACCTGGGGACTGCTGGACCGCGCGACCGAACTGCCCGCCACCGCCCTCGCGGCGCCGGCTGCCACCGCGGTGTTCGCCCCGCGCCGGCGGCGCTGGCTGCCCGTGACGCTCGCCGCGGCCGCCGCGTTGGTGCTCGCGGGCGGCATCGCGTGGATATCCACGGGCGACGATACCCGCTACCGGACCACCGCCACGGCCGCACCGGGCATGGTTCACCGCCTGAACCTGCCGGACGGCTCGGTCGTCCGCCTCAACTCCGACAGTGCCGTGACCGTGCGCTTCACCGCGAACGAACGCCGGCTCGCGCTCGAGCGGGGCGAGGCCAGTTTCTCCGTGGCCAAGGATGCGGCGAGGCCCTTTGTCGTCACCGCTGCGGGCGTCGACGTGCAGGCGGTTGGGACGGTGTTTCACGTCAGCCAGCGGCAGGCCAGGCTCGAGGTGCTGGTCACGGAGGGCCGCGTGAAGGTCGCCGATGCGGCGCGCGGCGCGACGCTGCTGGCTCCCCGTCCGAATCCGGAGCCCGCGGTCGGGGATACGCTGGCGGCCGGCGAGAAGGTGGTGATTGCGGTGCCCGAGCGCGCCGCACCCGTCGCCGCGGTGCCGGAGGACGTGCCTCCGCCCGAGATCGCCCGCGCGCTCGCCTGGCAGGAGCGACGCATCGAGTTC
>ERZ761602.6206-NODE-6206-length-13549-cov-8.045502_pt1 | contig 13549 bp, 14 predicted proteins | sample MGYA00512165_ERZ761602 | MGnify/ENA primary metagenome ERZ761602 (study PRJEB28899, sample SAMN02445085) | bioreactor sludge metagenome | biome: EBPR sludge; isolation source: Thorneside wastewater treatment plant | place: Australia: Brisbane, Thorneside...
TGCCGCAGCAGATCACGTCGCCCGGCTCGAACGTGAGGTCCTGCGAGATGAGCGAAACGATGCGCGCCGGCGAGAAGAACATGTCGCTCACGGGATAGTTCTGCCGCTCCTGCCCGTTGAGCACCGCGCGCACCGAGAGCGTCGCCGGGTCCAGGCCCGTCGCGATCACGGGGCCGAACACGCCGAAGGTGTCGAAGCTCTTCGAGCGCGACCACTGGTCGAAGGTGGGATCCTTCTTGAGGATGTCCACGGCCGTCACGTCGTTCACGCAGGTGTAGCCGAAGATGTGGGCGGGCGCATCGGCCTCCGACACGCGCGCGGTGCGCTTGCCGATCACGATGCCGAGCTCCCCCTCGAAGATCACCTTGCCGCCGAAGCCCGCGGGATTGCGGATGGGCTGCCCGCCGGGGTGGAAGGAACTGTTGGCCTTCATGAACCACAGCGGCTCGGGCGGCTCCGCCTGCCCCAGCTTGGCCGCCAGGGCCCGGAAGTTGTTCCACAGGGCCACCATCTTGGTGGGCACGCAGGGCGTGAGGAGCTTCACGGACGCGAGGCTCGCTCTTGCGCCCGTGGGACGCGGAGCGGCAAAGAGGTCGCCTTCGTGGATGGCGATCGTGTCGCCCTCGAGCGTGCCGAACTGCGCGCGCCCCTCGTGCTCGAAGCGGATCCAGCGGGTCATGGTCGTGCTCGGAAGGAGTCGGTCGGGAAGGGAAATTGTGCCGGAAAGGGCGCGCGCGGTCCTCAGCGGTCGTCGTGGGGCGCGACGATCTCGGCGATGCGCTCCATCACGAGGGGCGTGAGGCGCGGCAGCACCTCGATCGCCTTCAGGTTCTCGCGCACCTGCTCCACGCGGGAGGCGCCCGTGATCACCGTCGAGACGTGCGGATTCTTCGCGCACCAGGCGATCGCGAGCTGGGGCAGGGTGCAACCGAGTTCCTTCGCGACGACCGCGAGGGTCTTCACCACCTCGTTCCTCGCCTTGTCCGTGAGGCCCTCGACGAGGAACGCCATGCGCGGAATGGCGCCGCGGCTGTCCTGGGGCACGCCCGCGGCGTACTTGCCCGTAAGCAGGCCCGACGCGAGGGGGCTCCAGGTGGTGAGCCCCAGCCCGATGTCGTGGTAGAGATGGCGGTACTCGCTTTCCACGCGCCGGCGGTGGAAGAGGTGGTACTGCGGCTGCTCCACGACGGGCTTGGCCAGGTGGTGGCGCTCGGCGATCTGCCAGGCCGCCATGATCTCGGAGGCGCTCCATTCCGAGGTGCCCCAGTAGAGCGCCTTGCCCTGCCGGATCATGTCGTGCATCGCCCACACCGTCTCCTCGATGGGCGTCTCGGGGTCCGGGCGGTGGCAGTACACGAGGTCCACGAAGTCGAGCTGCAGGCGCTTGAGCGAGCCGTCGATCGCCTGCATCAGGTACTTGCGGTTGAGCGTGTTCTTCGAGTTGGGGCCGTCCGAGATGCCCCAGTAGAACTTGGTGGACACCGCGTAGCGAAGGCGCGGCCACGCGAGCTTCTTCAGGGCCTCGCCCATGATCCGCTCGCTCTCGCCGGCGGCGTACACCTCGGCGTTGTCGAAGAAATTGACGCCGGCGTCCCAGGCGGCGGCCATGCACTCGATGGCGGCCTTGGTATCGACCTGGTTGCCGTAGGTCACCCACGAGCCGAAGGACAGCTCGCTCACCTTGAGGCCGGCGCGGCCCAGTCTGCGGTATTGCATGGCGTTCGTTTCCGTCGCTTGGGGAAGATCGCCATTATCCCGCAGTCACGAACCGTCACGCGCCGCGCGTTGCCGCCCGCGGTCCCGCCCCCCACAATCGGCGCACCCCGTCGCCGGAGGACCGCCATGCGCATCGCCCCGTTGCTCGTCGCCTTCGCCTACGTGCTTCCCGCCTTCGCGCAGGATCCGCCCGCGCCCGCCGCACCCACGAAGGCCGACACCCGGCCCGCGCCGCCGCCCGCGCGCCTCGCCGATGCCGCCTGGCTGCAGGGCTACTGGGTCGGCGAGGGGCTGGGCGGCGATGTCGAGGACGTGTGGATGCCCCCGAAGGCCGGCGTGATGCTCGGCGCGTTCCGCCTGCACAAGAAGGAGGGCAAGGGCTTCTACGAGCTCTTCGCGATCGAGGAGGAGGGCGAGTCCCTCGTCTTCATCGTGAAGCACTTCAACCCGGACTGGGTGGGCTGGGAGGAAAAGGACAAGGCCCTGCGGTTGCGGCTTTCCCGCGTGGCGCCCGGCACGCTCGCCTTCGGCGGCGTGGTGTTCGAGAAGCAGGGCGACGACGGGCTCGTCGTCAAGCTCGCGATCCGGCAGAAGGACGGACGACTCGACCACCACACCCTCACCTACCGGCGAAAGGCCTTGTAGCGCCGCGCCGCGTCCCGGGGGCGGCGGCCCGCTAGAATCGTCCCGTGGAACACGCCCGCCGCAACATCTTCCTGCTCGCCTGCTGCCAGGCGCTGCTGTTCACGAACAACGTGACGCTCATCGCGCTGAACGGCCTGGCGGGCTGGGCGCTCGCGGAATCGAAGGCCCTCGCGACGCTGCCGGTCACGGGTTACGTGCTGGGCGCGGCCCTCGCCACCTTCCCGGCCTCGCTGTGGATGAAGCGGGTGGGAAGGCGCAACGGCTTCCTCACGGGCACGCTCTTCGGCATCGCGGGCGGGATCATCGCCACCGCCGCGATCTGGCTGCAGAGCTTCTGGTTGCTGGTGGCCGGCACGCTGGTCCTGGGCACCTACAACGCCTTCGGCCAGTACTACCGCTTCGCGGCGGCGGACGCGGCGGCGGCCCCGTTCAAGGCGAAGGCGATCTCCCTCGTGATGGCCGGCGGGCTCGTGGGCGGCATCGTGGGGCCGGAACTGAGCAAGCTCACGCGGGACCTCGCGCAGCCGACGTTCCTCGCCTCCTACGCCTCGCTCATCGGCTTCTGCCTCGTCACGATGGCGATCCTCTCGGGCCTTCGCATTCCCGAGCCCCATGCCTCCGAGCATCACGGCCCCACGCGGCCCCTCGGCGAGATCATGCGCCAACCCGTGTACGTGGTGGCCGTCGCCGTGGCGGCGCTGGGCTACGGCGTCATGAACCTGCTGATGACCTCCACGCCCCTCGCGATGGGCTTCTGCGGGCACCCCTACGCCGCGGCGGCGAGCGTGATCAGCGCCCACGTGGTCGCGATGTTCGGGCCGTCGTTCTTCACCGGTTCCCTCATCCAACGCTTCGGCGTGCTCAAGGTGATGTTCACCGGGGTCGTACTCAACCTCGCGTGCGTCGCCATCGCGCTGTCGGGCCAGCAGGTCGCGCACTTCTGGCTCTCGCTCGTGCTGCTGGGCGTGGGCTGGAACTTCATGTTCGTGGGCGGCACCACGCTGCTCACGGAGACCTACACGCCCGCGGAGAAGGCCAAGGCCCAGGGCGCCAACGAGATCCTCGTGTTCTGCACGACGGCCACCTCGTCCTTCGCCTCGGGCGTGCTGGTGAACGCCTCGGGCTGGAACACGCTCAACCACGTGGCGCTGCCCTTCCTCGCGATCGCCGGCGCCGCGATCCTGTGGCTCGGCGCGAAGCGCCGTGCCGCCCCCGCCAACGCCTGAAGGAACCCCCATGGCCGACACCCACGACTTCGAGACCACGCTCGCCTGGCCCGCGGACCCCGCGCAGAAAAAACCGCCGGAGGCGGACTTCTCCCGCGACAACACGCTCGCCGCGCCCGGACATGCACCGATCGCGGCCTCCTCGCCGACCGTCTTCGGCGGCACGGCCTCGCGCTACAACCCGGAGGAGCTGCTCACGCTCTCGCTTTCCCAGTGCCACATGCTCACGTTCCTCGCGATCGCGGCCAAGCGGAAGATCGCGGTGCTCGCCTACGAGGACCGCGCGACGGGCACGCTGGGGATGGGGCCTTCGGGAAAGATGCAGATGGCGAAGGTGCTGCTGCGACCCGTGGTGACGGTGGCCGCGGGGACGGACCTCGCCGCCGTGGACGCGCTGCACGAGAAGGCGCACGCCCACTGCTTCATGGCGAACTCGGTGAACTTCCCCGTGGAGAACGCACCGACGGCGCGGGAAGGCTGAGGGGCGCGGCCCGATTCCCGGGCCGCACGCGCTACTTCTTGCCCTTCGCGGGCGGGGCGGCCTCGCCGCCTTCCTCTTCCTGCTTCTTGCGCCAGGCCGCCTCTTCCTGCTTGCGCTCCTCGGCGCGCTCCGCGGCCTCCTGCCGCGAGCTCTTGGCCTGGTACTCGGCCTCGAGCTCCGCCTGCGCGTTCAGCCGCTTCACCTTCTCGTTGGCGGCACGCTCCCAGTTCGTCTTGCCGGCGTGGGAGGTGTCGACCTTCTTCTCGTCCTTGTCGACAGGGCAGGCGGCCTCCTGGTAGGTGACCTTGCCCTTGGCGTCCACGCACTTGTAGAGCTTCTGGGCGGGGGCGGAGAAGGGGAGGGCGGCCAGGAGCGAGGCGAGGGCGATCCGGCGGGCGTTGGCGATCATGGCGAGTGGCGTTCGTCGTCGATGGCGGAAATGATGTCACGGAACGGGCGACCCGCGCCGTGATGCGCGTCACGAAGCCGCTGCGGCCCGGTGGCGACGGATGCCCCGGGATCCCATGTCCGGAAACGGCGAGCGGCCTTCCGCCGGGCGGCCGATAATTCGGCCCGTGAGCCTCGATCCCGATCCCTGCTACCGCGCCCTCGCCGCCCGCGACGCCCGCTTCGACGGCCACTTCTTCGTGGGCGTGGCGACGACGCGCATCTACTGCCGGCCCGTGTGCCCGGCCCGCACGCCCTTGAAGCGCCACTGCGCGTTCTTCCCGAGCGCGGCGGCGGCCGAGGCGGGCGGATTCCGCCCGTGCCTGCGGTGCCGGCCGGAACTCGCGCCGGGCTTCGCGGCGGTCGATGCGAACCGTCGCCTCGCGCGTGCCGCGGCCGACCGCATCGAAGGCGGGACCCTGGAGGATTCGAGCCTCGAGGCGCTCGCGGCGCAGCTCGGCGTCACGGACCGGCACCTGCGGCGCGTCTTCGGCGCGCAGTTCGGCGTGACGCCAGTGGCCTACGCGCAGACGCAGCGCCTGCTGCTCGCCAAGCGCCTGCTCACGGACACGGGACTGCCGGTGCTCACGGTCGCGATGGCGAGCGGCTTTTCGAGCCTGCGCCGGTTCAATGCGCTCTTCCGCGAGCGATATCGGATGACGCCGGGGGAGCTTCGCACCCGGGCCCCGGATCGCCGCGAATCGGACGATCTCGCGTTCGATCTCGCCTATCGCCCGCCCTACGACTGGGACGCGATGCTCGCCTTTCTCGCGGGCCGGGCCGTGACGGGCGTCGAGGCCGTCGAGGGGCGGCGCTACCGGCGCACCGTTCGCATCGGCACCGGCGGGCTCGCGTCGCGCGCCATTCGCATCGGACGCGTCGCAGGCGCGCCCCACGGCATCGAAGGCGCCGGCCCGACGACGGGCTGGATCGAGATCGCGCCCTCGCCCCGACGCTCGGCCCTGCGCGTGACGGCATCGGCCTCGCTCGCCGGCTGCGTGCCCGCGCTGCTCGCCCGCGTGCGGCACCTGCTCGATCTCGCGTGCCGTCCCGAGGAAGTGGCCGAAGCCCTCGGCCCCCTCGCGGCGGACCATCCGGGCCTGCGGCTTCCCGGCGCATTCGACGGATTCGAGATCGCCGTGCGCGCGATCCTCGGGCAGCAGGTGACGGTGAAGGCCGCGACGACGATCGCGGGACGCTTCGCGAACGCGTTCGGCGAAGCGGCGCAGACGCCCCATCGCGATCTCGCGCGGCTCTTTCCCTCGCCGGCGATCGTGGCGGCGCTCGAGCCTTCCGCGATCGCCGCGCTCGGCATCATCGCGGCCCGCGCGAAAGCGATTCGCGCACTCGCCTGCGCGATGGCCGCGGGCGAACTCGATCTCGCACCGGGCGCGCCCGTCGAGCCCGCGCTGGAAGCGCTTCGCGCCGTGCCGGGCATCGGCCCGTGGACGGCGCACTACATCGCGATGCGGGCCCTGGCCTGGCCCGATGCCTTCCCGCATCCGGACGTCGCGGTGCTCAAGGCGATGGGCGAAACCGACGGCCGCCGCGCGCTCGCCCGCGCCGAGGCGTGGAGGCCCTGGCGGGCCTACGCCGTGCTGCACCTGTGGAAGTCCCTCGAAAGGAAGTCGCCATGATCCGCTATGCCCGCCTCGCCTCGCCCCTCGGCCCGCTCCTCGCGATCGCGCACGACGACGCGGTGGCGGCCCTGCATTTTGTCGACGGCAAGTACGCGCCCGCGATCCGGCCGGACTGGCGCGAGGACCCCGATCATTCGCCCCTTCGCCGCCTCGGCACGCAGCTCGCCGAGTATTTCGCGGGCCGCCGGACGGCCTTCGACCTGCCCCTCGCGCCCTCGGGCACGGATTTCCAGCGCCGCGTCTGGCGCGAGATCGCGAAGGTCCCGCCGGGTCGCACCACGACCTACGCGGCGATCGCGGCGCGCGCGGGCGCCGCGGGATCGGCCCGGGCCGCCGGCGCCGCGACGGGACGCAATCCCCTGTCCATCGTCGTGCCCTGCCACCGGATCGTGGCGAGTTCCGGCGCGCTCACGGGCTACGCGGGCGGGCTCGATCGCAAGCGGCGCCTCCTCGCCCTCGAGGGCGCGGCCGTGAAACAATCCGCGTGACATGAGACCTGCCGATGCGGTGCGCATGATCACCCTCGCCGCGCTGTGGGGCGCGTCGTATCTCTTCATGCGCGTGGCGGTACCGCACACGGGGGTCGCGGGGATGGTGGAGGGGCGCACGCTCGCGGGAGGGCTCGTGATGGCGGCCTTCCTCGCGGCGCGGGGCATCGCGCCCCATTGGGCACGGCACGGGCGCGGCTACGTCGTCGTGGGTCTCGTGGGCGTCGCGATCCCCTTCGCGCTGATCGGCGTCGCCGTGCGCTTCATCGACGCCTCGACCGCGGCGATCCTGAACGCCACCTCGCCCATCTTCGGCTCGCTGGTGGCGGCGATCTGGCTCAAGGAAAGGCTCACGGCCCCGAAGCTCGCGGGCATCGGCCTGTCGATCGCGGGCATCGCGGTGCTGGTGGGCTGGACGCCGCGGCCGATGAGCGCGATGGAGCTCGGCGCCTGCGCGCTGTGCCTCGCGGCCTGCGCCTGCTACGGCTACGTGGCGGTGTACGCGAAGGCCCGGATGAAGGACGCCCCGGCCACGGCGATGTCCGCGATGAGCTGCCTGGTGGCCGCGGGCGCGGTCCTGCCCGTCGCGATCGCGATGCCGCCGGCGACGAGCGTCCCGCCTTCGGCCTGGCTCGCGCTCGCGGCACTCGGCGTCGCGTGCACCGGCATCGCCTTCATCCTCTACTACCGGCTGATCGCCGACCTGGGCCCCGTGCGGGCCGTGATGGTGACGCTGCTCATCCCCGTCTTCGGCATCGTCTGGGGCGTGATCTTCCTGGGCGAGCCCCTGACGCCCGGCCGGGTGGCCGGCGCGGCCACGGTTCTCGCGGGCTGCGCCCTCGCCCTCGGGCTGGTCCGCTGGCCCGGCGCCGCTCGGGCGGCCTGACCCCCCGTCAACCGCGGGTCGCTCGCGCGCGTTGGAGGAGGCGCCGGGACTTCGTCTTTCCCGTTGCACGAAGGGCCGAAAGCCCCGAAAATGCCGGGTTTGCCGCACCCGCCACCGTCCGAAAACGACCCTCCCAAGGAGATTCCGGTAATGAAGAAGTCCCTGATCGTCCTCGCCCTCGGCGCCGCCTTCGCGTCCGCCCCCGCCCTGGCCAACCTCCAGCTCGCCACCAAGAGCGCCTGCACGGCCTGCCACGCCGTCGACAAGAAGCTGGTCGGCCCGTCCTACCAGGAAGTCGCCGCCAAGTACAAGGGCAACGCCAAGGCCGAGGCCCTGCTGATCGAGAAGGTCAAGAAGGGCGGCGTGGGCACGTGGGGCCAGGTCCCGATGCCCCCCAACGCCAACGTGAAGGACGAGGACATCAAGACCCTCGTCAAGTGGGTCCTCGCGGGCGCCAAGTAAGCGCTGTAAGCACCCGCTGACCGAAAAAGCCGGCCTCGCGCCGGCTTTTTTCATTCCGGCAGTCGCCTCAAGGCCACGGCCGGCCCGGCGGCACGACCCCTTCGCCAAATTGACGCCCCCGGGGGTGCTGCCCATAATTCGCCGCTTCACCCGACCCCCCGGCGCCCGCCTCCCGGTGCCCCCCGTCACCCCCAGGAGATCTCCATGAACCGTCCCACCCAGATCGCGCTCGCCGTCGTCGCCGCCATCGGCCTCGCCGCCTGCGGCCAGAAGGAAGAAGCCAAGCCCGCCCCGAAGGCCGACGCGAAGCCCGCCGCCCCGGCCGGCGTCACCGTCACGATCGCCCACGCGGGCCCGCTCACCGGTTCCATCGCGCACCTGGGCAAGGACGACGAGAACGGCGTCGCCCTCGCCATCCAGCACGCCAACGACAAGAAGCTCACGATCGGCGGCAAGCCCGTCACCTTCAAGATGGTGAGCGAGGACGACCAGGCCGATCCCAAGACCGGCACCACGGTCGCCCAGAAGCTCGCCGACGCCAAGGTCGCCGCGGTCGTGGGCCACCTCAATTCCGGCGTGACGATCCCGGCCTCCGAGATCTACAACAAGGCGGGCATCCCCGTGATCTCCGGCTCGGCCACCAACCCCACGCTCACGGAGCGCGGGCTCAAGACCGTCTTCCGCACCGTCGGCCGCGACGACCAGCAGGGCCCGGCCATCGCCGCGTACATCGCCGGCGAGCTGAAGGGCAAGAAGGTCGCGCTCGTGGACGACAAGACCTCCTATGGCGAGGGCCTCGCGAACGAGGTGGAAAAGGCCCTGAAGGCCGCCAAGGTGACGATCGTCACGCGCGAGCGCACGACCGACAAGGAAACGGACTTCAAGGCCGTGCTCACCAAGATCAAGTCGAAGAGCCCCGACGTCGTCTTCCACGGCGGCATGGACGCCACGGGCGGCCCGATGCTCAAGCAGGCCCGGGAGCTCGGCATCAAGGCCGTGTTCGCCTTCGGCGACGGCGCCTGCACGGACGAGATGGCGAAGCTCGCCGGCGCCGCGGCCGAGGGCTTCGCGTGCTCCCAGGCGGGCCTGCCGGCCGTCGCCGCGAGCAAGGAATTCCAGGACGCCTTCAAGGCCAAGTTCGGCGAGATCAAGCAGTACGCGCCGTACTTCTACGACGGGGCCATGGCCATCGTCGAGGCCATGAAGAAGGCCGACTCCGTCGATCCCGCCGTCTTCGCGCCGAAGATGTTCGAGGTGTCCTTCACGGGCGCCACGGGCAAGGTGGAATTCGACGCCAAGGGCGACCGCAAGGACGCCGAGATGACCATCTTCCGCATGGGCAAGGACGGCAAGATCGCGCCGGTGGCCATCGTGAAGAACGGCGTCTCGACCCCCTTCGCGATGCCGGCCCCGGCTGCCGCAGCCCCGGCCGCCGCCCCGGCCGCGGACGCGAAGAAGGAAGAGCCCAAGAAGGACGCACCCAAGAAGTAGGGCGCTCCCCGAAGGAAAACGGCACCGTCCGCGGTGCCGTTTTTTTTGCCCGTTGCCCGTAGAATGGCCCGACGGGCGACGGGACGCCCTGCGACGAACCCACCCAGACACGCCGTGGACACCTTCCTGCAGCAGGTCGTGAACGGGCTCACCCTCGGCTGCGTGTACGCCGTGGTGGCCCTGGGCTATACGATGGTCTACGGCATCGTGCAGCTCATCAACTTCGCCCACGGCGAGGTGGTGATGATCGGCTGCATGGTGGCCTTCTCGGTCATCGTGGCCCTCGCGCCCACGGGCCTGCCGCCGTTCATCGTGGTCGGCGCGGGCATCGCCGCGGCGGTGCCGGCCTGCATGGTCGTGGGCTACGCCATCGAGCGCGTGGCCTACCGGCCGCTTCGCCACGCCCCGCGCCTCGCGCCGCTCATCACGGCCATCGGCGTGTCGATCGTGCTGCAGCACCTCGCGCTCCTCGTGTGGAGCCGCAACATCATCGCCTTCCCCCAGATCATCGAGCTGAAGCTCTTCCACCTCGGCAGCTCGGAGAACTCCGCGGCCATCTCCAACATCCAGCTCGCCATCATCGGCACCTCGATCGCGATGATGGCCGGCCTGCTGTGGCTCGTGTACCGCACGAGGCTCGGGATCGCCATGCGCGCCACCAGCCAGAACCCGACCGTCGCCGGGCTGATGGGCATCGACGTGAACCGCGTGATCTCCGCGACCTTCGTGATCGGCGCGGGACTGGGGGCCGTCGCGGGCGCCATGGTCGGCACCTACTACGGCATCGCCCACTACCAGATGGGATTCCTGCTGGGCCTCAAGGCCTTCAGCGCGGCGGTGCTCGGGGGCATCGGCAACCTCGCGGGCGCGGTGCTCGGGGGCATCCTGATGGGCCTCATCGAATCCCTGGGCGCGGGCTACGTGGGGGACTTCACGAACGTGTGCCTGCTGGACCGCTTCCTGCCGGGCTTCGCGGAGGTGTGCGCGGCGAGCCCCGAATCGAGCCTGTTCGGCTCCAACTACAAGGACGTGTACGCGTTCATCGTCCTCATCCTCGTGCTCGTCTTCCGCCCCTCGGGGCTCCTGGGCGAGCGCGTCGGCGACCGCGCATGAACGCCGTGGATCGCCTGCGTGCCGACCCCCGCCTGAAGTGGGCGGGCGTGGCCCTCATCGCGATCGCCCTCGTCGCCCTGCCCTTCGTCCTCGCGATGGCCGGCACGGCGTGGGTGCGCATCACGAACCTCGCGATCCTCTTCGTGCTGCTTTCGCTGGGCCTGAACATCGTCGTGGGCTTCGCCGGCCTGCTGGACCTGGGCTACATCGCCTTCTACGGCGTCGGGGCCTACGTGTACGCCCTGCTCGCCTCGCCCCACTTCGGCCTGCACCTGCCGTGGTGGGCCATCCTGCCGATCGGCGCGGCGGTCGCGTGCGTGTTCGGCGTGCTGCTGGGCACGCCCACGCTCAAGCTGCGCGGCGACTACCTCGCCATCGTGACGCTGGGCTTCGGCGAGATCATCCGCATCTTCCTGAACAACCTCTCCGAGCCCTTCAACCTCACCAACGGGCCGAAGGGCATCGCCACCATCGACTCGATCAAGGTGATGGGCCTGGATTTCGCGAACACCACGCGGATCGGCGACTACGCCCTTTCCGGCACGATCAAGTACTACTTCTTCCTGCTCGCGGTGCTCCTCGTCGTGATCGTGGTGAACCTGCGCCTGCAGGATTCGCGCATCGGCCGCGCGTGGGAGGCGATCCGCGAGGACGAGCTGGCCGCCCGCGCCATGGGCATCGACACCACGCGCATGAAGCTGCTCGCCTTCGCGATGGGCGCGTCCTTCGGCGGCATCGCGGGCGGCATGTTCTCGGCCATCCAGGGCTTCATCAGCCCGGAGAGCTTCATCCTCACCGAGAGCGTGATGGTCCTCGCGATGGTGGTGCTCGGCGGCATGGGCAACATCTGGGGGGTGATCCTCGGGGCAGTCCTGCTCTCCTTCGTGCCGGAGATCCTGCGCTACACCGTGACGCCGCTGCAGGCCTGGGCCTTCGGCCGCACGGTCGTGGATCCCGAGGTGATCCGGATGCTGCTCTTCGGCCTGGCGATGGTGGTGATGATGCTGGTGCGCCCCGCGGGACTCATGCCCTCGGCGGTGAGGAAGCGCGAGCTCGCCCGCGACCCGGAGGACGATTGAGCGCGCCCGCCCCCCTGCTCGAGGTCGAGGGCGTCACCAAGCGCTTCGGCGGCCTCACGGCCCTGGCGGAGGTGGGCTTTTCCATCCGCCCCGGCGAGATCTACGGCCTCATCGGGCCCAACGGCGCCGGCAAGACCACGCTCTTCAACGTGCTCACGGGCCTGTACCGCCACGACGAGGGGCGCATCCGCTTCGAGGGCCGGGACCTCGAGGACGCGACGCCCGACCGCATCGCCGCCCGGGGCATCGCCCGCACCTTCCAGAACATCCGGCTCTTCGCCAACCTCTCGGCGCTCGAGAACGTGATGATCGGCCGCCACGTGCGCACGAAGGCCGGCGTGGCCGGCGCCATCTTCCGCGACCCCGGCACCCGCGCGGAGGAGGCTGCCATCGCCCGGCGCGCCCGGGAGCTCCTCGACTACGTGGGCATCGGCGCCCGCGGCAACGAGCTCGCGCGCCACCTGCCCTACGGCGACCAGCGCCGCCTCGAGATCGCCCGCGCGCTCGCCACCGAGCCCAGGCTCCTCGCGCTGGACGAGCCCGCCGCCGGCATGAACGCGACGGAGAAGCTCGAGCTACGCAAGCTCCTCGAGCGCATCCGGGCGGACGGCACCACGGTCCTCATCATCGAGCACGACATGCGGCTGGTGATGGGGCTGTGCGACCGCGTGCTGGTGCTCGACTACGGGCGGCGCATCGCCGAGGGCCTGCCCGCGGACGTGCAGAAGGACCCGAAGGTGATCGAGGCCTACCTGGGCACGCCCCACGAGGCGGCCCCGGCATGATCGCCCGTCCCCGCCCGCGGACACCGTGAGTCCCTGATGCCCCTGCTCGCCCTGGAAAAAGTCGAGGTCCACTACGGCGGCATCCGCGCCGTGAAGGGCATCGACCTCGTCGTGGAGAAGGGCGAGCTGGTCTGCCTCATCGGCGCGAACGGCGCCGGCAAGACCACGACCCTGCGTGCCATCACCGGGCTCGCCCACGCGGGCGGGCGCATCCTGCACGACGGCACCGACATCGCCGGCGCGAAGCCCCATGAGATCGCCCGCCGCGGCATCGCGCTCGTCCCCGAGGGCCGCGGGGTCTTCCCCCAGCTCACCATCGACGAGAACCTCGCGATGGGCGCCTACGTCCGCCGGGATGCCCCCGCCATCGCGCAGGACCGGGACCGCGTCTTCACGCTCTTTCCGCGCCTCGCCGAGCGCCGCCGCCAGACGGCCGGCACGATGTCCGGCGGCGAGCAGCAGATGCTCGCGATCGGCCGAGCCCTCATGGGACGACCCAGCCTGCTGCTGCTCGACGAGCCGAGCATGGGGCTCGCCCCCCTCATGGTCGATCGCATCTTCGAGGTGATCCGCCTGATCGCCGCCGAGGGCGTCACGATGCTGCTGGTCGAGCAGAACGCGAAGCTAGCCCTGGAGGCGGCGAGCCGCGCCTATGTCCTGGAAAGCGGCCTGGTCACCCTGTCGGGCGAAGCCTCGAAGCTGCTGGGCGACCCCCAGGTGCGCAGCGCCTATCTCGGCGAGTAGGGAGCGGCTACACTTGCAACTTCCGGGGTGACCGGCCTCACTGCCGCCCCGGGGGCATCCAACCAACAATAATTCCCCGCCCGTCACGAGAAGCCTTCCATGCCCGCCCCCCGGGCCGTCCGCACGGCCCTGCTTGCCCTCCTCGCCGCCGTGCTGCTCGGCACGCTCGCCTTCCTCTACTGGCGCACCGAGGCCGGGGACACCAAGCGCGACGCCGAGGTGCTCTCCCTGCTCCGGGAGCTGAAGGAACTCGACACCCGCTGGGACGGGGATGCCGCCCGCCTCGCCGCCGCCGCCCCTGGAACGCCCGCGCCCGCGGACCGCGCCGGACCCCTCGCCCGCATCC
>ERZ761602.6208-NODE-6208-length-13542-cov-4.669237_pt1 | contig 13542 bp, 5 predicted proteins | sample MGYA00512165_ERZ761602 | MGnify/ENA primary metagenome ERZ761602 (study PRJEB28899, sample SAMN02445085) | bioreactor sludge metagenome | biome: EBPR sludge; isolation source: Thorneside wastewater treatment plant | place: Australia: Brisbane, Thorneside...
GAGCACATCGGCGTCGGCGACCTCGCCGATCTGGTCGAACGCCACTTCCCCGGGCGCGAGCGAGCCGGTGACGATCGCGACGCGAAATTCCTTCGCCAGATGTTGCGCGGCGAATTCCGGCAGCGTCCGGGCGGTCTCGTACTCATGCTCGGCAATGAGCATCACGAGCTTCTTGCGGGCATCGGCGGCGAAGGTGCTGCCGGCGGCGAGGACGAAGACGAGCAGGGCGCGGAGAAAGAGGCGGCGGTGGCTCATGGCGGGATTGAAGCAAGACGGGGGCGGGCGGACCGCGCCAGCATGGATTCGAGTTGTTCCCGGATCGCCGTCATCAACGGGTCGCCTTCGGCGCCACGCGCGCGGTCGGGCGTGACCTCGATGGCCGTGCCGACCTCGACGATGGCACGCAGCGGCGGATGGGCTCGCACGCGGTCGGTCAGGTCCTCCTCGTAACGCTCCACCGTTTCGAGCAGGCGCTCGGGAGTGGGCGCGTCGGAGAGGTAGTCCGGCGGATAACAGGAGAGCTGCTGCGCCAGGTACAGGTCCGCCAGGTGCCGCCAGCGCCGCTGGACCTCGGCTTCGGGCAACGTCCCGGCCGCCAGCTCGGGCACGATCGCGAAGCGGAGCAGTTTCACCCGGCCGACGATGTCGTGCTCGCGCCGGCCTTTCACCCATTCCTGCTCGAGGGGAACGAGGATCCGGTCGATCAGCCGCGCGAGGCGTTCGGCGATGGGACCGGGCTGGGCCGCGCCGAAGTACTCGACCTCCTTGAGGGCGAGCAGGGCTCCGCCGATCCGGGCGATCCGCTCCTCGGTCGAAAGCCCCTCCTGCGGCCGCCAGGTCAGGCGATGCTCGATTTCTCGGAGGACGGGACGCACCGTCGCGTGAACGTCACCCTCGAAGAGGTAACGCAGGGCGACCGGATGCACGACGACCCGCCCCGGCGGATTCGCCGCCGCTCGCTGCCTGGCCGCGCCGCGCGCCATCAACGCCGTGCCTTCCATCAGGTGGTTGAGCCGGTCGTTGTGGCGCGAGATGACACCCTCGGGAAAGACCACCAGCGGCCGCCGCGCCTCGGCGGTGAGCTGCATCGCGGTCTTCAGCGACTCCCGGTCCGAGCCTTCGCGGTAGAGGCTGAACGCTCCGAGCCGGGGCAGGAGGAAGCCCTGCAGCCGGCTCAGCAGGAACGCGTGCCAGCTCGCGATGATGTAGAACGGACGGTCGACGGCATACGACAGCGCGCCGAGCACGATCGGATCGCACGGCCGGCAGTGGTTGGGCGCGAGCATCACGCCATGGCCGGCGTCGAGGGAGGCGCGGAGCCGCTCGCCGCCGCGGCATTCGACTGCGGTCACGCCCGCGCTGCGGCGCAGATGGCCGGCGAGGAACGGCCGCAAGGCACGCCACCAAAGCGTGCCGTGCCGCGGTGGCACGAAGCGATAAGGCCGGGCGACAATGACGTTCTGCACGCGACCGCCCACGCTGGCGGTCCCGCGGATCAGGTCAAGGGACCGCCGCCTTCCGGCGGGCACGGCCACCCCGGGTCAGACCTTCCAGCCGTCGCGATACCGGTCGCGGGTGAGCCACCGGTTGCTGCCGCCGGCGGAAAAGCGGTTTCGCGCCGGGTTCCAGGCCGCGGTCGCGCCGTAGCGGTAGGCGAAGTTCATGACGTGGCAGGCGATGACCGAGCTCGCGCCCACCTCGACGTCGCAGATCGGGCGCTTCCGCAACTGCACGCAGTCGAGGAAGTCCTGGAAGTGGCTCTTGCTGTTGTAGAGCCTGACCTTCGCGCTGGCCAGGTGCTCGCGCTCGGTGAGCGTGACCTCGCGCTCCAGCGAGGTGCCCTTGTCGACTTCCTTGTCCCAGAACTTCCGCACGGTCTTGCCGTCGAGGATGAACTCGAACTTGCCGCGGTTCACGTGCACCTCGCCCTCGGTGCCGTAGAACGAGACGCCCTTGCCTTTCACGTGGGTCAGCAGCGTGCCGTCCGCATACACGAGCTGGGCGCCGCGCCGGGCCGTTTCCCAGTTGTCCGGCGCGCGCACCTGCACGGGACCGTTGTCGTCCATCCCCAGCCCCCATTGGGCGATGTCGATGTGATGCGCGCCCCAGTCGGTGATCATGCCGCCGCCAAACTCCCAGGTCTTGCGCCAGTGCGGGAAATGGTCGTGCACGCCCCGCGGGCTGAGCATCGGATTGTACGGCACGAGCGGCCCCGGCCCGCACCAGAACTTCCAGTCGAGGCCCGGCTCGATCGACTCCTCGGGTTCCTTGTAGGGCGCCGCAGGGTCGCCGAACGAGACGTGGACGGAGTTCACGCGCCCGATCACCCCGTTCCGCACCAGTTCGCAGGCCACGCGAAACTCCTTCGACGAGCGCTGCTGCGAGCCGACCTGGAAAACGCGGTTCGACTTCCGCACCGCCTTCACGAGCTCCACGGCCTCGTGCACGTTGTAGGTGACGGGCTTCTCGCAGTACACGTCCTTGCCGGCGTTGACCGCGGCGATCGCGATGTACGCGTGCCAGTGGTCGGGGGTGGCGATCACCACGGCGTCGATATCCTTGCGCGCGAGCACCTCGCGGAAATCGTTGTAGGCGGCGCAGCCGGTCCGCGCCTCGCCGGCCTTCTTGGTGTACGCCTCGTCGACGCGCTTCTTCGCCGCTTCGCGCCGCGTGGTATCGACGTCGCACACCGCCAGCACCTCTACGTCGTCGCGCTGGATGAAATTGCCGAGATGCCCCTTCATCATCTTGCCCATGCCGATGCAGCCAAGCGTGAGTCGCTTGCTCGGCGCAGTAGCCTGGGCCCAGACGCGGCCCGGCACGATGAGGGGCGCCGCGAGCAGCGCGGACTGTTGGAGGAAGCGGCGGCGGGTGGAGGCGGGGAGGGACATCGGGGCGAGCTGGGTTGCGCCAGGCAGGGTGCGCGGCGGCTGCTCCCATGCCGAGCGCTGCCGCAGTTGACGTCAAGCGAGAGGTGGCCCGCCTGCCGGCCCGGCGGTCGGCACGCGCGCCCGGGTGGCCGGATCAGCCGCGGCCGGCGAGACCGCGCGGATGGCCGGCCATGCGCCGACGCGCGCGCTCAGAAGCGCGCGGTGAAGCCGAGGCGGTAGGCCGTGCCGGAGCCGGCGGCGTAGGTGAAGAGCTCGCGGCCGTACACGTGCACGTAGTCGTTGTTCGTGTAGTCGTTGGTCAGGTTGTACACGTCGAAGTTGAGCACGTACTTCGGGCTGAACGAATATTGCAGTTTCACGTCCCAGAGCGTGCGGCTGTGCTGGTACGTGTCGTACACCACCGACCCCGGCAGCGCGCCGGCCGGACCGTAGGTGCCGGTCACGGTGGAGCGGAAGACCTCTCCGCGGTAGTTGCCCATCACGCGCGCGACGAAGCCGCGGTAGATGAAGGAAATCCCGCCGTTGAAGGTGTGCGGCGTGAGCAGGGGCAGCTTGCTTGTGCTGCCGACCGCCGAGCCGTAGTCGCCGTAGGTCTCGAGGAACGTGTAGTTGGCGAACGCGCCGAGGCCGCGCAGGACGCCGGGCAGGAACGTATATTGCTGCGTGTAGTTGAACTCGACGCCGCGGATCCACGCGCTGCCGACGTTCTCGTTGCGCGTGATGCTCCAGCCGGCGTAGTCGCCGGCGAAGCCGTTGTTCGGGCCTTCCGGCACCACCGAGCGGATGGCGCGGAAATAGTTCTGGATGTCCTTGCGGAAGGCGCCGACGGAGATCTGGCCGATGCCCGACAGGTAGTACGAGAGCGAAAGCTCGTAGTTGTCCGAGGTGTACGGCTTCAGCGCGGGGTTGCCGGCGGAGAGCGTCTGCGCGAGCTCGTTGGGCACGATGGCCGGGAGCAGGTTGAGCGGGCTCGGGCGCGTGATGGTGGCGTTGTAGCTCGCGCGCAGCTGCAGGTTGCGACGGAGGTGGTAAACCGCGTGCACGCCCGGGAAGACATGGTCGTACTTCGTCCCCTGCGTGATCCAGCGCCGGAAGTTGTCGCGGGCGCGGGCGGCGTTCACCTCGGCGGGCAGCGCCGGCTGCACGTTGTTGGTCGTGTTCGAGACGCGGAGGAAGTTGGCGCCGCTCGAGTCCGTCTCCTCGTAGCGGATACCGGCCAGCAGCCGCAGCGGCCCGAAGCGCACGTCGCCCATGGCGTAGGCGGCGTTGATCGTGCTTTCGAATTCGGCGTCGTTGGCGAGCGACTGGTACACGGTGTTCCACACGTCGGTGCTGGTCTGGATCCAGTCGGAGAGGTTGCGGAACGGGTCGCCCGGGTTGCCGGTCTCGGCGAGCTGCACGAACGGGAACGGGCCATACTTCCCCTCGGAGACGAGCATGTTGTAGCCGAGGAAGCGGGAGATGCCGCCGTTCTCCGGCGTCGTGGGCTGGCCGGCGTACGTGTAGTAGGAGAGGTCGCGCTTCTGCTTCTGCCCGAAGTACGACTGCTTGAGCCCGGTCTTCAGCGTGAAGGGAAAACGCGTGGCGAACGAGCGCTGCAGGTCGATGTTGCCGCCCCAGCGTTCCGCCGGCGCCTGGTAGTTGATCAATTGCGCGTCGGGCCGGATGGCGTAGTTCGCCGGATTGGACCAGTCGGGGCCGCTGGTCTGCCGGACGACCGGCATCAGGTCGCCGTCCGCGCGGTCGAGCTGCCAGGCGACGCCGCGCAGGCGGGCCCCGAGCTGGTTGAGCCGCGGGTAGTGCGTCATGTTCTTCGAGTAGTTCGTGTCGACCTTGAGCAGGCCGCTGCCGGACCACAGCTTGTGCTCCCATCCGGCGGCGAGCGTGCTGGCGCGGGTCTCGCGGAGATACAGCACCGACTCCGTGTCGATCGTGCCCTGGCCATCGGCGATGTTCACCAGGTCGAAGGTGCTGCCCGGCTTGAAGCTGGCGGCGGCGCGCGGCGCCGTGGCCTTCCAGCGGAAGTACGAATTGTTCGAGCCGCTGCGCCGCTTGATGAGGTTGTAGGTGTATTTGAAATACAGCGACGAGTTCTCCCCCAGCTTGTAGTCGACGCTCGCCGCCACGTTGATGTTGGGCGTCGCGGTGCCGAGGTTGCCCCACTGGCCGGCGCCGGCGGCGCGCAGCAGCGGCTGGATCGGCTGCCCCGCGGCCGGCACGCCCACGTAATAGGCGTCGGTGTTGCCCGCCGCCGTGCGGTGCCCGACCTCGTTGATGAGGTGGTTCGGGATCGTGTAGTTGAACGTCGCGCTGACGCCCAGGTTGTTGCGGCCGCCGAACACGCTGAGCACGTCGGAGTAGTTCACGTCGAGCAGGTACAGCTCCAGCGGATTGGTGTAGGGCACGCTCTTGTGCTGGTAGTCCTCGGTGTACGAGTAGCCGGTCGTGAGCGTGACGTGGCGTCCCGGTGCCCGGTCAAACGCCCGCTTGGTGCGCAGGTTGAGGTAGCCGGAGATGGCGTTGCCGTCCATGTCCGGCGTCGGCGCCTTGATCACCTCGAGCGAGGCGACGCTCCCGGAGCTGACCTGGCCGAAGTACACGTTGCCCAGGCTCACCGAGGTCCCGCCGGAGACCGCGATCTGGTTGCCGTCCATCAGCAGCGAGGAGAAGTCCTGCGACATGCCGCGGATATAGATGGCGTCGACCTTGCCGCCGCTGCCGTCGACCGCGATCCCGGCGAGCCGCATGATCAGCTCTCCGACCGCGGCGCCCGGGTTGCCGAAGGCGTCGATGGCCGCGACGTTCTTCACGTTGGCCGCGGAGCGCTCCTCGTGGATCGCCGCCGCCTGCCCCTCGCGGATCGTCTTCACCACGAACTTGTCCATTTTGTAGAGCGCGGAGGTGAGGGCGACGTCCCGCTTCGCCTCCTGGCCCGCGGCCACCACCACGGTGACCTTCTGGTCGTCGAGCCCGGAGTAGGAGACGACCAGCGTCTGCGGGCCTTCGGGGAGGACGAGCCGGTACGTGCCGTTGGTGTCGGCCGTCGTGCTGGTGTTGGTCCCTTCCGCGCGCACGAAGGCGCTGGTGAGGATGTCGCCGGTGGTCTGGTTGATCACCTGGCCGGTGACGGTGCCGGTACGGGTCGAGGTCTGGGCGCTGAGCGCCGGGACCGCTGCAATCAGGAAGGCTGCAAACGTGCGGAGCATGGGAGGGGGAGTTCGGCCGGCGGCGGGCAAGTAACCATCCGGCTACCTTCCCTGCTGGCGGAGTCGCGGCGCTGTTTCAAGTCCGCGGGCGCCTGCCTCCGCTGCATAAAAATGCCATCCCGCGGCGGCCCGCCCCGGGCGCGGATCACCTTTGCCTTCGCCTGCGGCCGGCACCCGTGCCACGCTCGCTCACGCCATGAACCCGCCCCGCTCCCTGCTTTGCTCCGCCCTGGCCGTCGCGTCCCTGCTGCCCTTGCCCGCCGCCCCGCTCCCCGCGGGGCCGGCCGCCCGCGATTGGTCGCCGCCGCCGGGCTGGACGCAGACGCGCGGCGGCGGCGACGGCCGGGTGATCCGCGTGTCCACGCTCGCGGCACGCGGGGAGGGCTCGCTGGAGGCCGCGCTGGCCCAGGAGGGACCGCGCGTGATCGAGTTTGCCGTCGGCGGGGTCATCGACCTCGGCGGCCGGACGCTCCAGATCGCCCGGCCGGCGGTCACCGTCGCGGGCGAGACCGCGCCGTCGCCCGGCATCACGCTCATCAACGGGGGCGTGAGCGTCACCACCCACGATGTGATCGTGCGCCACATCCGGATACGTCCCGGTGCGGGCACGCGGGCCCGCAAGAGCGGCTGGGAGATCGACGGCCTTGCCACGGCCGGCGGCGCCCGCGACGTGATCGTCGACCACTGCTCGTTCAGCTGGGCGACGGACGAAAACCTGAGCGCCTCCGGCCCGCGGTTCGAGGGCGCCTCGCCCGACGACTGGCGGCGGAACACCTCCCGCCGCGTCACCTTCAGTCACAACCTGATCGCCGAGGGGCTGAACAATTCGACGCACGCCAAGGGCCGGCACTCGAAGGGATCGCTCATCCACGACAACACCAGCGAGGTCCTGGTCTACGGCAACCTGTACCACAGCAACGACGATCGGAATCCCTTCTTCAAGGGCGGCGCGCGCGGCGCGGTGGTGAACAACGTCATCACCAACCCCGGCCGCCGCGTGGTGCATTTCACCCTCGTGCCGGCGGAGTGGGAGGGCCACGCGTGGGAGCGCGGGGCGATGGCGATCGTGGGCAACGTCGCGCGCCAGGGCCCTTCGTCGGTGACGCCGATGGCGTTCTTCGAGGCGTCCGGTCCGTGCGACGTGCTGCTGCGGGACAACCGGTTCCTCGACGCGAACGGCACCGAGCTGCCGTTGTCTGCCGCGCGGCGCGATCCGCAGCGGGGCCTCGTGCCGCACGCGGACAATTCCGAAGTGCGCATGATGTCGTCGGCCCCGGTGTGGCCGGCGGGGCTGAAGGCCCGGCCGGCGACCGAGGTTGAGCCCTGGGTTTTCGCGCATGCCGGTGCACGGCCCTGGGACCGCGACGCCATCGATCGCCGGCTTGTCGAGGAAGCGCGCACCGGGCGCGGAAAACTCATCGATTTCGAATCCGAGGTCGGCGGGCTGGCTGGACAACGCTGAGCCGGACTCACGCAGTTAAGGTGGAGCCGCCTGTCCCCAGGCGGCTGACGCGTGTTGAACCGGTCCGCAGCGGCTTGGCATCAAATCGCCAAGGTGGGTTCGATCGAACCGCAGCCGCTTGGGGACAAGCGGCTGCGGTTCTGCTGAATCGTTGCGCTACCAGCGCCCGCGGATGCCCACCGTCCACGACGCGCCGTACCGATTGAAGGCGCGGAGCAAGCCGGGGTTGTTGGAATAGGTCCGGATGGGCTCGTTGAGGATGTTGCGACCGCTGACGGTGAGCTCGTAGGTCTGGTTGAACCGATAACCGCCGCTGAAATCGAACATCAGCCGCTCGTACTGCCAGAGTTCCTCGGCCGCCGTGGCGGAATTGAACCGGGAAGCCTGCCAGGTGCAGCGCAACTGCGCGTTGAACTTGTGATTGCCGTAGCGGATGCCGCCGTTGGCCGCCTTCGGCACATGGTTTTCGAGGCGCTCGCTCGCGGCGGTGCGCGTGAGCGAGCCGAAGACACTGAAGCCGCGCCAGGCTCGCGGCAGGAAGACGAGCTGCTGGCTGTATTCGATCTCGATGCCGTCGAGGTTGATCGTGCCGGGGGCGTTGGACGGACGCAGGAACGTGAAGCTGCTGTACTCCGGATCGTCGGCGTAGCCGGCCTCCGCGGCCGAGATCTGCTGCGTGCCGGCGCCCATGTTGTCCACGGAGAGCCGGAAGCCCGACACGCTCAGGGTGCCCGCCGGCTCCAGGTAGTACTGCACGCTCGCGAAGTATTTGTCCGAGGTCTCCGGCTTCAGGTCGGGATTGGGCACGCGGATCGTCTGGTTGGTCTCGTCGATCGTGATCACGCCCGCGACATTGCCGTAGCTCGGGCGGCTGATCGACTGGCTGGCCGCGAACTGCAGGTGCAGGCTGCGCGTCAGCGCATATTTCGCGCCACCGCTGAAGAACGTGTTCTTGTAGCTGCCCTCCCGCTCCTCCCGCTGACCGTAGCGGTACTGGTAATCGACGAACGGAATCGTGTTGGCCGTGAAGCCGGCGGCGCGCACTTCCGCGGGCGGCACCAGGTCGATGGTCTTCCCGTAGGTCGTGGTCTCCTCGAAGCGCACGCCCAGGTTGAACCGCAGCGCGCCCCAGCGGGTGTTGGTCTCGAGGTACGCCGCGTCGATCTGCTCCTTCACCGAGCGCGAGCTGTAGTTCTCGTTGATGTGATTGTTGATCAGGTTCGGCGTGAAGTGCGAGGGGTTGGCCTTGAAGAGGTCGAACGTCGCGTACGGGTCCGTCATCGGAATGCCGAGCCGCACGATATTGCCGCCCGTGCGCGGATCGTACTCGAGGTGGGTGGTGGTCGGCAGGATGGTCGTGGGCGCCACCATCGAGCCGGCGGCGCCGACATACGTGTACTGCAACGCGCCATTCTTCTCGAGATCGTAGACGGAGAGCTTGGTCTTTGCGCCCGCCATGAACTGCACCGGAAGTCCGGCGATTTCGTAGGTCTTCTTTGCGTCGGCATACGCGACCCACACCTGGTGGCGCGCGGACTGCGGCGTGGCCGCGACGTTGTTCGTGAAGGCGTCCGTGCGGTTGTAGTTGGCGACGTCGCTCCACGACGGGCCGGAGGTCTGCGTGAGCATCCAGTCGGTGCTGGTCGGGCTGCTGCGCACCGCCGTGTAGCCGATGCGCGACAGCCGGTGCGTGACCGCCTGGAAATAACCTTCGGTCATCTGCTCGTAGGCCGTGCGGCTGCGCGAATAGCCGCCGCCGAGCGTCACGTTCAGGTCGCCGTGCTTGTATTCGAACTTCGGCACGAAGCTGACCGTGGTGTTCACCTTGTTGCGCCGGCTGGTCGTGTACTGCACGCGGGTGTTGGCGTTGGCCGTGGGCAGCGCGGTGAACGCCGCCACGGTCGAGTCGGGCGTCACCTGCGCGGCATTGACGAAGAACGCGACCTGCCGGTTGTTCGTGCCGTCGTCGAAGTTGGAACCGGCGGTCCGCAGCGAAAGCGACATCCGCTCGTTGATCTTGTAGTCCGTGTTGAGCGTGAACGACGCGCGGTTGGAAAGCTTCGGCGCATCGCGGAACGCCATCTGCGTGACCACCGGGCCGCGCCCCGCGGGATAGCCGTAGGTGACGGTGACGCCCGCCTGCTCCGTGCCGACGGTGTTGCCGGAGAGGCTGAGGTTGATGCCGAAGCGGCCGCCGAACGCCTCACCATAGGAGAACACGAACCCGGGACGGATCTTGTAGGTGGACTTGTCATACGGCCCGGGGGTCTTTTCCAGCGACCAGGAGTATTCGTTGCCGGTGAGCGCGAGCTGCGCGGTGATCTCGCGGCGCTTGCGATCGAAGGCGGACCGGCTCCGGAGGTTGATCCGCCCGGCGGGCGCGTCGGCGTCCATGCTCGCGGTCGTCGTCTTGCTCAGCTCGATCGCCTCGATGCCGTTGATCGAGGCCTGCTCGAACTCGAATTGGCGCGAGTTGCCACCGAAACTGGCGGACGGCGCGCTGGCCATCGACATGCCGTCGATGCTCACGCCCGCATAGACGGGGCTAAGCCCGCCGATGCGGGCCGTGCGCGCGTCGGAGTCGACGTAGTCCATCACCACGCCCGGCATGTACTTGATGAACTCGCCAATGTTGCCACCCGTGACGTCGCCGAAATTGTCCGAGGCGACGACGCTCTTCATGTTGATCGCGGCCCGCTGCTCCATGATCGCCTTGGCGTTGCCCTCGCGTTCGCTCGAGACCACGAACTGCGCGAGCTGCACCGCGGCCTGGCCCGCGCCGGCTCGTGCGCCGGGCTGGAAGACGGCGCCTTTGAGCTCGAAGTCGCGGGTGGCGGTCTGGCCGGCGGCGACCTGGAGCCGGGCGACCTCACGCTCGTAGCCTGTGTACGTGACGGAGAGCGTGACCTCGCCCGGCGGCACGCCCGTGAGGGTGTAGGTGCCGTCATCGCGCGAATAGGCGACGAGGTTGGTGCCCTCGATCTGGATCTCGGCGTTGCGCACGTACTCGCCGGTGGCGGGGTTGAAGATTCGACCGGAGATGCCGCCGGCGCCCGACGGCTGCGCCGCGCCCAGGTGAGGTTTGAACGTGCAGACGGCGGCGAAGGTGAGGAGGAGCAGCAGCAGGTTTTTCTTCATCGGGTTTCCAGGTGGGTGGGTCAGGGTTTGTCTGCGACGAGCGCCGCTGGGAGCGTCGCGCAGGAGCACGGCGATTCCCCGCGCAGCGATCGCGGCTCGCGATCGCGCGGCGAGAACTCCCTCGTGGGGGAGAATCGAATCAGAAATTCAACGTCGCCGACAACGAATACTTCCGCGGCGTCTGGTAGCGGAACGTATTCGGCACGTCGCCGCCCGCCGCGGCGTTGCTCGTGTAGGCGATGTAAACGACGTCGCTCTCATCGAGCAGGTTGGAGACATTGAGCTGGAGCCGCGCGCGTACCTTGCGGAAGCGCAGCTCGTAGCTCGAATGGGCGGACACCAGCGTGTACGGGTTGGCGTAGAGGTAGTTGAAGGGCTGGTTGGCGCGGTTTCCGACCACCTGCTTTCCGCGGTAGTTGGCGCCGCCGCCGACAGAAAGACCCTTCAGTCGCCCTTCGCGGAAGGAATACGTCGTGTAGATGTTGCCGATCTTCTCGACCGTGTTGTTGAGCGTGCGGCCCTCGGTGTAGCCGGAGATGATGCGGTTGATGTCGTTGATGTTGGTCGCGATCCGGGCGGCGTTGGGCAGGGCGGGATTGGCGGCGCCGGCCTGCCAGGTCGCCAGGTGCGTCGCCGCATAGGCCCGCAGGCCCGGGCCGATGTCGGCCTGCTCCGTCTTCGGCAGCGAATAGTTCAGCATCAGCCGCCAGGACCGCGTGAGGTTGGCCGTGAGGTCGATCTCGTATCCCTTGCCCTTGTACGTCTCGAGGTCGCGGTAGGCCAGGATCTGATTCTCGGGCCGCCCGAGGTCGTTCCAGATTTCATTGATGTCGGCCATCGCGTCGCCCGTGCGGGCGCGGTCGATCTGCTTCATCTGGTAGTAGCCGATGGTGCCGGCCAGCTTCCCGCCGAAGAACTCGAGCTTGAGGCCGACGTCGATGCCGTCGTTCGAGGCGGGCGGGATGGTGGAGCCGTCCATCTGCGAGGCGCCGCTGCCGGGGGCGTTGAACGACTCCGAATAGTTTGCGTACGCGCCGAGCCAGGGGACGGGGAAATAGACCAGGCCGGCGGACGAGGTGCCGACACTGATCTTGCTCACGTCGAGGGTGCCCGGCCCGGCCGTCGCGCCGAGGATCGAGGTGCCATCGGGATTGCCGGCGACGCGCCGCTGCTGCTTCCGGTCGTGCGTGTCGTAGCGGTAGCCGAGGAGCACGGAAAGCTTGCCGTTGAACAGCGAGGAAGCGGACGCGAGCTGGTTGTACTGGAGCGACTGGTCTTCGTCGGACGTGTTGGTCTCGACGAAGCTGACCTGGTAGCCGTTGCTCGAGAACGTTCCGACCCAGGCGGCGGGGTTGCGGGGCGCGTCCCAGTACTGGCGGATCCGGATGAGGTTGGTGGCGGCCTGGCTGTTGACGTTGCCGGGATTGTTCACGCGACCTGCGGTCCAGGTGACCGGCGAGTAGGAATCGTGCCGGATGCCGGAGGAGAGGCTGAGGCTCTGCCGCAGCCAGCGGAGCTGCTTCTTGTACGCGAGCGAGAGGCGCCAGTCCGAAAGCGTGTTTTCCTGCAGCGTCTTCTGCGGCTGGACGTCGGCGAACGCCTTGCCGAAGTTCGGGTTGGGCTGGCCGTTGGGCAGCTGCGTGTTGACGTCGATCCGATGCTGGTCCCAGACGCGGAAGTTGCCCAGCCGGCTCTGGTCCTGGTGGTTGAACGCCGCCTGGGCGATGATGCCGGCGGGGAAGCGGTGCTCGAGGTAGAAGGTCCAGCTGTGGTAGTTGGTATCTCCATACGCGTCGGGCGGCTGGAGGCTGAACTCTCGGCTCGGGATCGAGGGAAAGCGGGCAACCGCGGGGCGCCCTTCAGGCAGAATGCGCAGGCCGGTGCCGGTGCTTTGGAACGAGCCACGCCAGTTGACGATGCCGAGCGCGGGCTGGCTCGGATCGAGCACCAGGTAGTCGTCGGCCACCGCCGAATTGAATCGGGCCACGCCCGTGCCGGCGGTCGAGGGGGCGGTGATGCCGTTGTAGCTCGTGGTGCGATTCCAGTTGGAGCTCTGGTCGGCAAAACTCTGCGCGAACGAGAAGCGCCGGTAGTTGCCCTGCTCGTATTCGCCCCGGACCTGCGTTTCCTTGGCCAGCTTGAACGTGGCCGCGACGTGCGTGCCATAACGGAACGGTTCGTCGTAGTCGCGCCAGCCCTTGAGTTTGTCCACCAGGGCGTTCACCCGCACCGCGAAACGGCTGCCCACGGGAATGTTGTAGTCGAAGGTGGCGCGGTATCCGCCATCGCTATCCGTGCGGAACTGCACGGTGCGGCGCGGAACCCAGAGCGCCTGCTTGGTGAACGTGGTGTTGATGCCGCCGGGATTGCCGTCGCCGAAAAGGATGGAGTTGGGGCCGCGGGCGAACTCGAGCCGCTCCGTGTTGTAGTTGTCGCTCGAGACGTACCAGCGGAAGTAATTCCGGCTGGGGAAGCTGTTGCCGACGCCGCGGATGTTCGTGTTGTAGTCGCCCGTCGTGGCGGTCTCGCCCACCGGGATGGAGTTGGGCGCCCACTCGGCGGCGGACCCGAAGCTGGTGGCGCCGATGTCCTCGAGGAACTCGGCGGTGAGGACGGTGATGGCGGACGGCGTCTCCTTGAGCAGGGTGTCGACGCGGCCGCCGGCGAGGGCGCTGGAGGCCGTGTAGCCGACGTCGCGGTCGGTGCTGACTTCGAAGGCCGCGAGAGTGATCGTCTTGTCGTCGGCGGTGGGCGCGGCGGGTGCGGGTGACACGCTCTGGGCGAGCGCGAGGGTGGACGAAAACAGGAGCGCGAACGGCACGGAGCCGCTCGCGGCGCGTCGAAG
>ERZ761602.6209-NODE-6209-length-13541-cov-11.572742_pt1 | contig 13541 bp, 15 predicted proteins | sample MGYA00512165_ERZ761602 | MGnify/ENA primary metagenome ERZ761602 (study PRJEB28899, sample SAMN02445085) | bioreactor sludge metagenome | biome: EBPR sludge; isolation source: Thorneside wastewater treatment plant | place: Australia: Brisbane, Thorneside...
CGCCTTTGCACCGCCTCGGCACGTAGGGCCTGACGCCGCGCAGTTACCGGTTACCGCGATACCGCGGCAACGATTGCGACGGCAGCCAATCCTTCGGCTTGGTGCGAAAGTCGCGCAAGCGACTCACGAAGCTTCCTTCTCCCCTCGCGGGAGAAGGGTTGGGGAAGAGGGGGGAACGGTCATGGCCGTTAGCGGGCGATCACCTCGGGAAGCAGGCGCTCGAACTCCTTCCTGACGACCGCGTAGCACTCGCAGCAGCGCGCCTCCAGAGCCGCCCGGTCGAGGATGGTGATGCGCCCGCGCTGATACACGATCATGCCGGCCCGCTGCAAGTTTCCGGCGGCCTCGGTAACGCCTTCGCGGCGCACGCCGAGCATGTTGGCGATCAGTTCCTGCGTCATGATCAGCTCGTTCGAGGGCAGGCGGTCGAGGGAGAGCAGCAGCCAGCGGCACAGCTGCTGGTCGAGCGAATGATGGCGGTTGCACACCGCCGTCTGCGCCATCTGGGTCAGCAGCGCCTGGGTGTACCGCAGCAACAGGCGCTGCATCGGGCCGGCGCGATAGAACTCGTTCTTCAGCAGCTGGCCCTTCAAGCGGTAGGCATGGCCGGCGCTTTGCACCACGGCCCGGCTCGACGTGCTTTCGCCGCCCATGAACAGCGACACGCCGACGATTCCCTCGTTGCCGACGACGGCGATTTCAGCGGATGAGCCGTCCTCCATGACATAGAGCAGGGAGACGATGGAGGTGGTGGGAAAATAGACATGGCGCATCTGGATACCGGACTCGTAGAGCGACTCGGCGAGTGGCATCGGGACCAACTCCAGATTGGGAAGCAGGCGCGCGTATTCGTCAGCCGGCAGGGCGGCGAGCAGGTGGTTCTGGCGCGGGTCATGGGTAGCAGACATCACGGGATGCGGGGGCATGGCGGTTCACCCAATAATCAGCAGCCATCGGACGAGCTCGCCGATGCGCTGGGCTTGAAGATTCGAGGGGGTTGACTATACACGCCCCCTATTGGCTGTGTGCAGCAGCGCACAGATGCCCGCGGGCGTTCGGCGCAGGCTCTCGAGATGCTCATGGCGAGAAGCGGTGGATCGGCCTTACGCGTGCCACCGTCGCCCTCTGCTCTTAATTGTCAATCAGTCACTGGAAACCGCATGGACAAGAATCAATTCACCACCGAAGTGGCTCTGGAGTTTCATCGTCGCATGGCGGCGATCATCGCTGCCGTTCAGACCGGAATGTGGAAGCACGGCGTGCACGAGCTGCTCGGCTACGCCACCGACTTCGCAGTCGGCGAGGCGCGCGGACGGCAGACCCTGGTGCTGAAGAGTCGCAGCCGTTCGAGCTATGTGCGCCTTCAATGGGAGACCATCCTCGGCGATGCCCCCGCTGATCGGCAACTCGTGGACGACGCCATCCAGAGCGCGATCAACGAACTCGCCTGACCGCTTTTAGCCGCCACCGAACCGCCATGCGCGCCAGCGTGCAGAGAACGCTCGGCAAGCGGTGCGGCGTGGCACAAGCCACCACCCGCCTCGATCGTGACTATGTTCGCTGGCAGACAGAGCAAGACGGCGGTTCTGCCTAGCCTGAAGCGATCCAGGCCGGCAAACGTGCAACGATTGCGCGACGCCTGCAAGTCGCGTCCGCGTGGCCGAACGAACGGTTAGTTCCGCAGGTCGTAGCCGTAGTCGACCACTAAACCCGCAAGAAACACCACCTTTCACCACGAGGCAAGCCCATGAAAATGATTCGAAAAGTTTGGTGCAGCGCAATCGCTGCGCTTGTTCTGTTCGGCCTTGGTGGCTGTGCCGACATGGTGGCGCTGGACAAGGGTACCAGCATCGACGCCGGTGCCGGCGCCATCGGCGTCGCCAATCTTCCGGACGGCAGCAGCGTCGGAACCGTCGGCGGTGCCCCCGTCGGCGGCGTGATCGGCCACGACGTCGGCAAGAAGTGACGCGCAGCGCGTCATCCTCGCCTCTCCGGCAGGTGCCTCGCGCCCGCTGGTTACTCTGGTCCTGCAGCCAACGTGACCCTCTTGGTCGCCGTCGCTGCGGGCCAATCGATTTACCAGAACTCCCAGGAGGAATTAGAAATGAAACTCGGCGGATCAATCAGCGCAGTCTTGCTCGTCAGCGGCCTGCTCCTGGCATTACCCGGTTGCCAGAAGCACGAAGCGGAAGGCCCGGCAGAGCAGGCAGGAAAGGAAATTGACAAGATGGTAGCGAAGGCTGGACAGCAGGTCGAGAAAGCCGGTGAGGAAGTCGACAAGGTGGTGGAGAAGGCTGGACAGCAGGTGGAGAAAGCCGGTGCGGCCATCCAGGACGCTGCCAAGGACGACAAGAAGTAGGATGCCGCCAACGCGCGCGACCGGTCGTCGCACCAGCGAACGCACAGCAAGGTGTCCCTTCCGGGTTGGCGTGAGTGCGGGGCGGCCGAGGTTGACCAGCGCCCTTTCCTCACGGAACGACATCGAGTCCTCGCAGCTCAGGCCATGAGCAACGCCCCGCCCTTGGTGCGTCTTGTCGACGACGATGCCGCCGCTTCTCGATCGCTCGAGGCAGCGCCCAATGCCCTGATTCCGATCTCCGCCGCGGCGGGCGACAAGGAAAACCAGGACGCGCTGCGCAATAGCGAGGCGCTCTTCCGCGCGATCAGCGATGCCTCACCCCTGGGCATATTCGTCTCCGACGCGCACGGAGTTTGCGTCTATAGCAATGCCGCGTATCACAAGATATCAGGGCGCAGCTTCGCGCAGACGCTGGGCACGAACTGGAACTCGGCGATCCACCCGGAAGATCGCCAGCGGGCTCTTGCCGCGTGGCACGCCGCCGCGCGCGCTCAGGTACCCTTCCACTCGGAGGTCCGCTTCCTGCGCGAAGACGGGGGCGTCGTCTGGATGCGCCTGAACGCGGCCCCCCTGAGCGTCGGAGGGATGGCACAGGTGCAGACCGTCGAAGACATCAGCGTGCGCAAGTCGCTGGAATTCGTGTTGCGCGCGGCGGAAGAGGCCTTGTTCGAGGAAAAGGAGCGCGCCCAGGTCACCCTCAACTCCATTGGTGACGCGGTGCTGAGCACGGACATTCTGGGCAAGGTCAGCTACCTGAATCGGGTGGCCGAAGCGATGACCGGATGGTCTCGCGAGGAGGCGCTGGGCCGGCCACTTGCCGAGGTGTTCACGATCATCGACGGCACGACACGCCAGGCCGCTGCGAATCCAGCCCAACGCGCCATCGAGGAGGACCGGAGCGTCGGGCTGATTGCCGATTGTGTACTGGTGCGCCGCGATGGAGTCGAGTCCGCCATCGAGGATTCCGCCGCGCCCATCCACAACCGCTACGGTCAGGTGACCGGCGCGGTGATCGTCTTCCACGACGTCAGCCAATCGCGAGCCATGACGCTCAAGATGGCCCATCTGGCTCAGCACGACGTTCTCACCGGCTTGCCCAATCGCTTGCTGATGACGGAACGTCTTTCGCTGGCCATCGGTCTGGCGCAGCGCCACGGCAGGCAGGTCGCGCTGCTGTTCCTGGACATGGATCGTTTCAAGCACATCAACGATTCGCTGGGGCACGTGGTTGGCGACGAATTGCTGCAGTCGGTTGCCGGCCGCCTGGTGGCCTGTGTGCGCGCCACCGACACGGTATGTCGCCACGGCGGTGACGAGTTCGTGATCCTGCTGGCGGACATCGACAAGCCGCAGGATGCGGCCCATGTTGCGGAGAAGTTGCACCTGGCCTCCGCCCTGCCGCACCTCGTCGGCGGACACGAACTCCATGTGAGCTTGAGCATCGGTATCAGCATCTATCCGGATGACGGCAGCGACGCGAATACGCTGATGGGCAACGCAGATACCGCGATGTATCACGCCAAGGCGAGTGGGCGTAACACCTACCGCTTCTTCAGGGCCGACATGAACGCCCGGGCGGTGCGCCGCCTTTTGGTGGAAGGCCGACTGCGCCGCGCCCTTAAGGAGGACGAGTTCGTCCTCCATTACCAGCCACAGATAGATCTCGTTTCAGGCGCCATGACTGGTGCCGAGGCGCTCATCCGCTGGCGGGATCCCGAACTTGGACTGGTCTACCCGGGGGAGTTCATCACCATTGCCGAAGAGTGCGGCCTCATCGTGCCGATTGGCCGCTGGGTGCTGCGCGAAGCTTGCAGGCAGGTCCAGGCGTGGCGGGATGCGGGCCTTCCAGCGGTGCCGGTGGCGGTCAATATTTCTGCGGTCGAGTTCAGACAACGGGATTTGCTTGACGGCGTTGCCCTGATCCTGAAGGAGACCGGTCTGGCCTCCCGCTATCTCGAGCTGGAGCTGACGGAGAGTGTTCTCATGGACCACGCCGAGTCCTCGGTAGCGGTGCTTGAAGCACTCAAGGCGATGGGTGTGAGCTTGGCCATCGACGACTTCGGTACCGGCTATTCGAGTCTCAGCTATCTGAAGCGCTTCCCGATTGGAACCCTGAAGATCGACCAGTCTTTCGTGCGCGACATCGCCACCGATGCGGACGACGCCACCATTGTCAGTGCCGTGATCGGCATGGGGAGAAACCTCAAGCAGCGGGTCATTGCCGTGGGCGTGGAAACTCCCGCGCAGCTCGCCTTCCTGCGCACCCATCAGTGCGACGAGGGACAAGGCTTTGAACTGAGTTATCCTTTGTCCGCACATGACTTCACGCGCTTGCTGCTCGGCGGAAATGACTTGCAGCCATGGTCTCGGCCCGCCAGCCGGGATCAAGGCCCAGGGTCACCCTGCGCTCACTGACGACGCCGTGTTCTGGATTGGCGTTCGCGTCCCGACTACGGGCGCGGATTTTGGAAGCGGTGGCGGACTCCCTGATTCTTTATCGAAGCCCAAAAAACGACAAGACGAAGAGGACGATGACGACCAGGCCGACGAGATAAATGATGCTGTTCATGGAGGTTCCTCAGGAATGGGTGAAATGACCGAATCGCGCCAATTGGGTGACCCTAAGCCACCAGATTCCACGCTACTCGTATCAGTCCAAGCGCTCTGTACGTTGGCGCACACAGGGATGCATCATGTCCGCCACGGTGCCGCCGACCTTTGCCGCTCGATTACTCGGAGTTCGCCGAAACGCGTGACGCTCGCCGCGGCAATTGTCTGCCCCGGTTTTCTGTGTGCTAGCGAACAGACGACGGCAGCATCTTCGCCATAACATGGCACTCAATCGGATCTGGCCAGGAAGACGGTCAGCGGCGATGTTGCGTAAGGTTCCTCCTGCTGTTTACATCAGGGCCTCGGCCCACCAATCGGAGTTTCAGCATGAAAAACAAATTTCTCCTCCAAGGTCTGGTGATCGCTGCGATGAGCTTTGGGTCAGTCGTGAGCGATGCCAGGGCGGATGACGCACCCATTGTCTACCAGGCGGGCGGTTTGTCCTATGTGTCCGGCGGGGTGGGCGACGAGTCGCTGCAGCGGCTCAGGGAACAGCTCAGTGCGTTCAATCTGAAGCTGGTATTCGCCATGACGTCCGGGGCATTTCTGAGCAACGCGCGGGTCACCATCGCTGACGCCAAGGGCAAGACGCTTCTGGAGGCAATCTCCGATGGACCGTGGTTCCTGGCGAAACTGCCGGTGGGCAATTATCGGGTGGTCGCCAGTTACGCCGGCAAGGCGATCGAGCGCTCCGTTGCCGTCGACGCGATGGCGCTCAGTACGGTCGATTTCCGTTGGGAACAGGAATAATGGCGGCGCGTAACGCCAGTCGTGCTGCGAATCTGACCTGCAACAGCTGACCCCTTGGCGTCGCAGAAAGTCGAGCAGGGTCAACTCGTGGCGTTTCCAGAGGCAGTGACGCAGATCGTCGAGCTGTTCGGCTCCAAGTGCGCCAGCGTACAGACTGCGCCGGGTCATGCGTCCAGACTTGCCGTCTCAGCTGGCGTTGCCAAGAAATCCGTCCGCCCGTGGGTGTTCTTTCCCACAGGTCGTTGTGTACGGGGCCCTGGTGGCGACGAACCCGCCGCGACGCAGGCTGCCCGATCGGCCCCATTGCGCCGCTCGGAGCACGAACACAAGGAGCTTGATATGAACTGGAATATCGTCGAAGGAAACTGGAAGCAGTATAAGGGCAAGGTAAAAGCGCAGTGGCGCAGCCTCACCGAAGAGCAGCTCGATTTGATTGCCGGCAAGCGCGTCGAGCTCGTGGACAGCATTCAGGAGACCTACGGCACGAGCAAAGATGAGGCCGAGGCACAGATCAAGCGCTTTGAAGAGCGCATTAAGGATTAGCGACCAGAGAAGCGCGGCTGACAGGCGCGCGCAAGGGTGTGCTTATGTTTCCGCGACTGTTGGGCCACGTCGCGGGATTCTGGAAATGGTGAGGCCCGACAGCTGCAGATACAGGAGACGATCATGTTGTTACTGCTATGGACGGTAGTTGGACTCATTCCCGGGTTCATCGCCAGCAAAATAACTGGCGGAACCGGACAGGGCGCGGTCATGGACATCGTTCTCGGGGTTGTCGGCGCAGTCGTCAGCGGCTGGCTCTTCAGTACCTTCGGCAGGGCCAGTGTTGGGGGATTCGAGCTTTACAGCCTGTTGGTGGCCGTCGTCTGCGCAAGCACGCTGCTGCTGGTGTACCACGCTGGTTTGCGCGGTGTTCGGGGCGCCCTGTTCAATCTCGATCTGGAGAATTAGTCAGGAAGAAGTTTGGCGAGTATCTCTCCGCACTCTTCCTGGCCGTCATGCGGGTGTCCGCGGCGGGTTGCACGCGTCCCCGCCAATCAGCAGTAGACCGGCGAGTAGGTGGACAGCGGCGTCATCACCACACCACGCTGAGGGCCATCACCTGCCGCACCCCGTTAACCGGTGTAGTGCGGCATTCCTGAGGCGACTTTCAAGTCCAGCACAAGCCCTCGTCTTATATATGTACGTCAGCGCACAGAGTCCTTGTTCCTTTCCGATTAAGCTGAGCAGGGTGCGAAAGTGCTCCAGCACGTGCGAATAGGGGCGATTCACAGCTTACCTGAGCGCCTTCGCGCCAAATCCTTTCACGCTTTTCAACCACAAGGAACCATTGTCATGTCAAAGAGAGACGATTACATCGAGAAAATGAAACTTCAACTCGATGAGGTGAATACAAAGATGAACAAGCTGGAAGCCAAAGCGAACCTAGCGAAGGCTGATGCGCGCGAGAAATACGCGGAGGAAATGGGAAAATTGCGCCAGCAGTCCCAACTGGCGGTCAGCAAGCTCGAGGAACTGAAAGCTGCCGGCGAAGACTCATGGGACGCCATGGTCGCGGAAATGGAAAAGATTCGCGATGCCTTCGTTCATTCCTTCAAGTACTTCAAGTCGCAGCTTTAAGCTGAACCGCAGGCAGCGATGAACGAAAACCCGTCGCCAATCTCCAATCCATGCGCGCGGCAACAGCGTCGCGCGCCACCTTCGGCAGCTGCCGGGCTCGTAGTCCAGGGCCGGCGCCCGGTGTGTGCCCGACAGGTTTCGGGCCAAGCATCCTCGAAGCAAGCGCTCGACGAACGGCATTGCCCAAGAAAAAGCCCCGCTTGCGGGGCTTTTTCATCAATACCATGGCACGCGGTCTGCGTGCTTAGGCGCCCTTCTTGGCAAGAGAGGCTGCCGAGCTGGCGAGTCGGGCGCTTGCGTCACCGGCCACTTTGGCGTTGGCGGCGGTCATGTCGGTAATCTGCTGCGCAAAGCCCTTGAACTGTTCGAAGCCCTTGAGCCAGCCCGCGCTGGGGTTTCCACCCTCGCCATGGGGAGAGAAGTAGGAACCGACGAGATTGGTCACCTCTTTCTGCGTTTCGGCGGCTATCGCCTGCACGCCCTTGAGGTATTCGGTGGCGTTGTTGCTCGCTGTCTCGGCCGCACCGGCCAGTACCTTCGACGGGTTTTTCACGTCCTTGCTCTGGCTCAATGAGCCGACGGCGGCGGTACCGCCCTCCAATACAGCGCGAGTCGCATTCAGGTTCAGGGTGGCCAAACGTTCAAGGTTGGAAAATGCCAGCTTCGACAAGGTCATGAAGGCATTGGCATTGATTTCGGCGGCGCCGGTCAGGTTCGGGCTGGTAGGTAGCATGTGTTACTCCTTTTGGGAATGAAAACAGGAATTCAGCGGTATTGGTATGCCAGTCTGGAACAGTGATTCAGACAAGCACCAACTTCGCATCCCAAGAGCAGCTTAGGCGAAATATTCCACGAACACTGTTCGCTGGCGTACGTAGCGCCAGACTTCTCATTGCTTCTTCGCACCCAGGGGCGATCGGCGGCAATCGCAACCATCAGTCAGCTCGCCAGAAGCGGTTCATCAGGGGCTTGACGCTGGCGCCGTGGACGAGGATCGACATCGTGATGACGATCAGGGTCATGTGGATGAGCTCCAGCGCCACGTCTTCCGGGAGACCGTGTTCAATGGCGTACACGAGATAGTAGAGCGAGCCGATCCCACGCACCCCGAACCAGCCCACCATGCCGCGAACGTGCGCTGGTGTGCGCGAACCCAGCAATCCGATCGCCACGCTGAGTGGCCGTGCGACGAGGAACAGGAAGAGGGCGAGGCTCACCGCGCGCCAGCTCCAGGAGTCGAGGAACAGTGAGCCCCCGACGAGCAGGATCAGCAACAATTCCGAGATCCTCTCGAGATGTTCCTTGAAGACCAGCGATCCTTCGCTGACGGTCGCCACCGGATCGCCGCCTCCTGGCGTAGCGACCGGGTCGTCGTGCCCGACAAGCCCTTTCTCCAGGTTGGCGGCGCGGGCGTTGATCAGCCTGACTTCGGTCTGTCGAAGCGAGACGGCCGCAAAGAACACGGCAAGAAAACCCCATGCGTTGACCAGTTCGCTGAGCCCGTAAACGACACCAATCAGTCCCAGGCCCAGGAAATCGTCCATCAGATGGTGGTCAAAACGCCTGCTGCGCAGAGTCCAGCCGAGCCGACCTAGGGCGGCCCCGAGGACAACGCCGATGGCGATGCCGGCTATGGTCGCCCACAACACATCTACGAGCGCCCAGCGCAGGCCGAAGTCGCCGAGGTCGTGCAAGCCGAGCAAGCCCAGGCCGAGCATCACGAACGGGAAGGCGCTGCCGTCATTCATGCCGGCTTCGCAGGTGAGATCGAAGCGCAGGCGGTCGCGGTCGCCGGGATGACGAATCTGGACGTCGGTGGCGAGGACCGGATCCGTTGGCGCCACGATGGCGCCGAGAAGCACCGCTGCGCCGACGGACAGCCCGAGCAGGTAGTGGGCAAAGGCGGCAACCATCGCGACCGTGAGGACCATCGATGCCGATGCCAGCAGCAGAGGTGTGCGCCAGCGATCGAGCCGCATGGGCGCAGGCATCTTGACCCCGGCGGCGAAGAGCGAAATCAGCACCGCCACTTCGGTCAGCACTTCCAGCAGTGCCGATTCTTTGAGCGGGTTGAAGTGAAAGGCGTTGAGCAGCGTCGGCCCGACGAGCAGGCCGATCGACAGGTAAATGATCGCCGAGGTGACCGGTAGACGCTTGATGAACGACGGGGTCAGACCCATGACGAGCAACAGCCCGCCCACCAGCAGGAACCACAGTGCTCCAGTCATCGCAGCTTCCCCCTTCGAATGTCGCGAATGCAGCGCAGCGCCTCGGAAACCTTGCCGGCGGGCGTGTCACTTCTTTTCATTTCTCACCGTCGCACGCCCGCAGCAGGTCGATGATGAAAGCACGGTCACGCAGTCCCTGCACTAGGCCGTGGACACTTCGTCGGTGCGCACGAGGAAGCTCTTGAGGACGCTCGGGCCGAAGGTCGTGACCATTGCCACGTCGGCAGCGTCGCGGCCACGCGCCATCAGGACGCGTCCGATGCGAGGAACGTTGTTGCGCGCGTCGAAGGTGTACCAGCGATCACCGAGATACACCTCGAACCAGCCGGCGAAGTCCATCGGACCGGGCACCGGCGTGATGCCAATGTCGCCCAGGTAGCCGGTGCAATAGCGGGCCGGTATGTTCATGCAGCGGCAGAAGGTGATCGCCAGATGAGCGTAGTCGCGGCAAACGCCGGCGCGCTCGTTGTAGGTCTCCCAGGCCGTCTTGGTCGGGCGTGCGAACTGGTAGCCGAAGCGGATACGCTGGTGAACAAAATCGCAGATCGCCTGCACGCGTGCCCAGCCGGGCGGCGTGTGCTCGAACAGACGCCATGCTTCGGCGGACAGTCGATCGGTTTCGCAATAGCGGCTGCCGAGTAGAAAGACCAGCGTTTCTTCCGGCAGATCCTGGAGGGCGATCTGCTGTGCATCCGCAGCGGCGTCGTCCACCTGGCCCGAATCGCGAATAACGCCGTCGGCGAAGATACGGATGTCGCCGCGCGGCGCGACGATTCGGCTACACCAGTTGCCGAAGCCGTCACGATAGGCAACTACCGGTAGCGCTGGCTCGGTCATCAGGTGGGCAGGCACCACGACGTCGTGCATTCGCGAGTGGTGGACCTCTAGCGTCAGGATCATCGGGGTCGGCTGGGCGCACGCATAGACGATGTCATAGCCGATGCGGATTTTCATTGGCGCTTCCTGGTGGCAGGTGACTTCGTGGGGAACAAGTTGCGCCATGGGTCATCAGCGCAGATGCGCGACAGGGCTTGCCCTTCGCCGCGGATCTTACCGCCGAAGATGAGCGATGCGTTGCAGCTGATGTTGCTCGTTTCGAGGAACAGCCGATCGCAGCTTGCGATGTTCCAGTTGGCGCCGGAAAGCAAATTGGCCATCTCGAATATGCTGTGGGCGCCGCGCGCACGAGGGCAGGAAACGAAGCAACCGCCTGTGGCGGCTGTTTCGTGAAAGCGATGGGCAGGTATGCCCAATGAGCTTAGGGTTTCAAGGCATTCCTGACCGCGTCCTTGGCGTCTTTGAGGTTCTCTTTCAGGTCGCCGAGATCTTCCTGGACCTCGCCTTCAGCCTGGTTTTTCAAGCCCTTTGCCTGCTGCCCGGTGCTACCGAGCAGTTTTCCGACCTCTTGCTGAATCTTGCCGCCCAGGTCTTTTGCGGCGCCCTTGACTTGATCTTTGTTCATCGTGAACTCCTGAGTTATCGTTTTTGCGTCTGATAGCCGAGCCAGCTTCGGTTCGTCCTGCGACTCCTGGTCATCAAACAAGTGATGCCTGCCGTCGTTATCGACAGCTTGATATAGAACACGGATCGAGTTCTGTGCGCCAGCAGACATAGCGCTTGCGCGGGTGTTGGTGCAAACATCTTGGTGTGCAAGGATCGTGGCCATCACCGGCTACGTTGTAAGCGTACTGCTGGAGCGCTCTGACAGTGCTTGCACTGGCGACGCGGCGTTTCTTGTGCGCTTCGCCCCGTTCTCGGACAAGGCAGTCCTGGCAAGCAAGCGAAAAACCGATAGGAGCCGGCTCGCGCGGGCTGCAAAGGGGAAGGCGGTCCGATGGCGTCGGCGTCGGGGCGAGACGCTCCTGACTCGATCGGAGTCTACCCGCAGCTGTAGGTCGTGATCGGCGCTCCTGCCAACGGTTTCTCGCCGAGCACGATCTCGCCGACGCCGGATTGCATTGTGTGTGCCACCGTACAGACCGCGTTCGTCCTTGTGACTACTCTGCCGTTGAGCATTCGACACGATGCGCGCGCCGCGCGCTGCGGAATGCCGAAGCCCGACAGCTGCAGATACAGGAGGCAATCATGTCGTTAATCGCATGGATCGTACTTGGGCTCATCGCCGGGTTCATCGCCAGCAAGATGGTGAGTGGCACCGGGCAGGGTGCCGTCATGGACATCGTGCTGGGTGTTGTCGGCGCAGTCATCGGCGGCTGGCTCTTCAATACCTTCGGCATGGCCGGTGTAAGCGGATTCAATCTTTACAGCCTGCTGGTGGCTGTCGTCGGCGCAAGCGTGTTGTTGCTGGTGTACCACGTCCTTTCGCGCGGCCTTCGCTAGGCCAGTCCGAGCGACGGTCACGGTCGATGCGCGGCGTATCGATATAGCGCCGCAATCTGGAAGTTCTGTTCAACCTCAATCAGGAGAATCAATCATGAAACAACTTGGCAAGTATCTTTCCGCACTGTTCCTGGCGGTAACGCTGGTCTCCGCCGTGGGTTGCGCGTCAACCTCGAAGCAGGAGGGGACCGGCGAGTATGTGGACGACAGCGTCATCACCACCAAGGTCAAGGCCGCCATATTCAACGAGCCCAGCCTGAAATCCGCCGAGATCAACGTCGAGACCTTCAAGGGCGCGGTTCAACTGAGCGGCTTCGTGAGTTCACAGGCGGCGATCAGCAAAGCGGTTGCGGTGACACGCACCGTCGGCGGCGTCACCTCCGTCAAGAACGACATGCGCGTCAAGTGAGCGATGGCACGATGACCATTCGCGGCCACCGCGCTCGCCAGGACTCGCGCAGCTAAGCCGATGCGTGAATAGCATGCCGTCGTCAGCCGCCAATCACTCGCAGCAGCCGGCGCAATAGCGATGCCCTTGCGCGTCCCTGCCCAACGACCCTCCGAGAGTCGCGATGCCCAGCCCCCGGTCGGCGAGTCCGCGGCGGCGTCCGACGTGACGCCCACGGTTCGTATCGGGCCGGGCACGCAGAACCTGTCGCTGGCCGTCCTCGCCACGATAGGCGTGCTCTTCGCACTGGAATGGGCACAGCTTTTTGTCATCACCCTGCTGCTTGGACTCCTTTTCGCCTACACCCTGAATCCTCTGGTCGTCTGGCTGGAACGGGTCAGGATGCCGCGCGCGCTCGGCAGTACCGTGGTGATGGTGGGGGTCGTCTGTTTGCTCGCCTTGGGCGGCTACTCGCTGCGTGGGCAGTTTCAGACCATCCTCGATCAGGTACCTGCGGCGGTGAGCAAGCTGTCGACCGGCATCGCCAGTGTGCGCAAGGGCGAGACCAGTACCATGCAGAAGGTACAGACCGCTGCCAGCGAGATCGAGAGGGCGACCAGCCAGGCGGCAGGAATTGATGCAACACCCGCACGCCCGGCAACGCGCGTCGTCATCGACACGCCCGGCTTCAAACTCGGCGACTTCCTGTTGGCCAACTCCGTCGGAGCCGTGGGTTTGATTGGCCAGGCGGCGATGGTGCTCTTCCTGACTTTCTTTCTCTTGCTGTCCGGCGACACCTACAAGAGGAAGCTGGTGCGACTCGCGGGTCCGACGCTGGCGAACAGGAAGATCACCGTGCGCATCCTCGATGACATCAACGCATCGGTGCAGCGCTATATGTCCATGCTCCTGGCGACCAATGTGCTGGTGGCGTTGCTTACCTGGCTGGCTCTGCGCTGGATCGGCCTCGAGAACGCCGGTGCCTGGGCCGTGGCCGCAGGCCTGCTGCATGTCATCCCCTATTTCGGTCCTGCCGTTACCGCCGCCGCCATCGGCATGGCCGCCTTCATGCAGTTCGACACCCTGGGGATGACGCTGCTGCCCGCCGGTGCTTCGCTGGCTGTCGCCACCTTCGTCGGAACCTTTGTCACCACCTGGATGACCGGCCGGATCGCCAGGATGAACACGGCTGCGGTATTCGTCTCGCTGCTTTTCTGGGCGTGGCTGTGGGGCATCTGGGGAATGC
>ERZ761602.6210-NODE-6210-length-13538-cov-6.389750_pt1 | contig 13538 bp, 9 predicted proteins | sample MGYA00512165_ERZ761602 | MGnify/ENA primary metagenome ERZ761602 (study PRJEB28899, sample SAMN02445085) | bioreactor sludge metagenome | biome: EBPR sludge; isolation source: Thorneside wastewater treatment plant | place: Australia: Brisbane, Thorneside...
GAGCCAGCGACTCAGCGCTTTGCTGTACGATACTGCCTGTGATGGTCATGGGCGAGGTCGCGCCGCCTGTGGGGCAGGGCAGGTTGGCATGGATCACACCATACTTCGCCATCTCCATGATGGCTTCGGCGGCGATGTCATGCATGGTCAGCGGGCTGACCGGTGAAAGCGAGAGCGTTAATTCCTGCGGCTTGGTCCCAACCACTGCCGCCATCTCAACTGCAAAATGTACCTCATGCCCGAATTGAATGCCCGGTCCCTGAACGGGTTTGACCGTGTTGGAAAGCGCATGGCGATACATGTGCAAAGAAAGCATTTCATTGCTGACATCCGGGGGCGTAAAAAAGGGTGTCACAGTGTTGGCGTTTGGTAAAGCGTCCAGTAAGCGGACCGCATCTTTGCAATCTTCTGTGGTTGCAACGCGGCGGGTGTTCGTTCTTGCATCATAAACATCCCGCGCTCCGCCTAAATTGTGGAAGTATAGATTCCCATCGCCCAGGCTGTTGACCTGTCCGTTGCGCCCGCGGATGACCGGGCGCTTGTTGGCTTTTGCAACCGAGTCCATCACCAGGTCGGGCGGAAAGAAAACACGGTTATCTTTTACCGTGCATCCGGCGCCCTGCAAGATATCCAGGCTTGGTTTATGTGACCAAAACACGCCTGCTTCGTGCAATACTTGCAGCGTCGCTTCGTGCATGGCTTGGATGTCTTCGTCTGATAAAAACTTGAGAGGTTCCATTGATATCTCCTCTAATAAAACTCTACCATGAAGTGTCACAAAGGAACACGAAGGAAGAACTTAAAACCTTTGTGACCCTTCGTGGTTAATCTTTTAAAACTTTCTCCAAAAACTCCACCCGCCTCATTTCCGCATCGACCACATTCTCGATCTTCAAAAAAGCGTGCCCTTCGTCTTCATACAAAAGCAATTCTACATCCTTACCCAGTTTCACCAATTTATCTCTCGCATCCACCGATTCCGATGCCGGGCAGCGCGGGTCATTAGCCCCGCAGATCATTTGCACCGGCGCACTGACCCGGTCCAAAAAGAAATACGGCGAATGCGATACCCACAGTTCACGCTTCTCTTCGGGGTCTCCCATGTTTTCGATGTTCCAATGCTGCAGGTCTTCCCGTGAATTTTTATGCGAGGCGAGCCAATTCAAGAAAGGCACTACCGCCGAACCACCCGCAAACAGATGCGGGTAAAACGTCAGGCAGCACATCGTCAGAAAGCCGCCATGGCTGCGACCGGTCACCGCCACTTTATCTTTTTCTGCCAAACCGTTCTCAATTAAATATTTCACACCCCAAGCGCAATCGTCCGTGTCGATGCCCCCCATGTCGTAGCGACTGGCATTCTGCCATTTTTTTCCGTAACCAGTCGAGCCGCGATAATTCGGCGCAAGCACAGTCCAACCTTGCGCCGCCATATTGCTCATCAAAGGCTGCCATAAATTCGAGAAATGCCAGTTTGGTCCGCCGTGAATATCGATCACCGCGCATTTACCGTCTCCACGATATAAAAGTGCCGGAACCTTCATTCCATCGCGGCTTTCGTACCAAACTTCCTCCGGCTGTACAAAGTTCGGCTCCACATCCAGCGACTTCGTGAGTTGAGTTGCCTTTCCGCTTTCAAGATCGATCTTCCACAAGTCCGTCGGGTGATTTACATCTTCATAAAGGAGTACGACTCCATCGGATGTGAACTGCGGGAAGGAATGCAGCCCATCACCAACCTTTACCTGACGAAGTTCACCGCCTCTTTTCTGGAACCGAAAACTTGTCTTGATGCCCTCAGCTTGTACCCAGCCGAGGGTTTCTCCGCTTCGCGACCAGGCAGGTTGAGTCTTATCCCCGGCAGACCGATCCACCCAGGTGATATCTCGTGTTTCCAGATCGAGCAGGCCTATATCGTGCCACTCATCCACTTCGGCTGAGAAAGCAAGGAATTTTGAATCCGGTGACCATGCCGGGTGTTGAGCATTCAATGGCATGCCGTCCCAAGTCAATTGAAACGCGCTTACCCGCGGACCTTTTCTGCGTCCCATCGGCACAAGGTGAAGCATCCGGTCACTCGCCGTGGATTCAGACTCCAGCGCCACCCACATCCCATCCGGTGACCATGCAACATCCCAACTGGGGCGAAAGACGTTTTTTATCATCGGCGCCGGTTTGCCATCCACGGGTTGAAGATAGAGTGCAAAACTTCCCTTGGCTTCCGAAAGGACAGCTAATGTCTCACCGTCAGGTGCCCATGCCATATTGGGCTGGTGCGCATACAGAATGTCCGGCGTCAGGTCGGTCGTGATGTTTGTGGTCAGGTCGTGTATCGCAATATGATACGACTCGCTGCCGTCAACGTCCAACGCAAAAGCGATCTTGTTCCCATCGGGCGAAAAGCGCGGCGAGAATTTTGCGCCAACAAGGTTAATCTCTAATTTCTTGATCTCTGAATTTGAATGTTCCCACAACTCCCACGTCCCGGTTTTGTTCCACGAGAAAACGATCCGCTTTTCATCAGGCGAGATGGCAAACGAAAGACCCGGGTCAACGTAAGGGACGCGCAGGAGATGCTCTAAGCTGGGCATTATGATGTCGCTGTCAGGCATGATACGGTCAGTTTTTCTTCCTCAGGTCAATCACAAGGGCTTGGGGATCGTTCACTTCTTTTCCAAATAATTGAATGATCGCGACAAATAGCAGGATGATAAAGATGCACGAACCCACAGAGATCATGATGACCGATACGAAAGTCGAAGGCGGAAAGACCATATCAATGGGCGTGGATTTGCTCGTCATCAGAGGTTCGAGTACATTCACCGCTTTCTGGACCTGATCCGGGTCGGTGTATCGTCTGCTTAAGACGACCCGGTCGGCTGTGGAAGTCTTGAACTCCGCATGGGCACTGCATCCTTTATTTTTACCGGCACCACCGCATGTGAGGTCGCGCTCTATCCCATAGACCTGAGTGGCGTTTGATTCGGTGAGCGTCCAGCCGAGCAGGGTGTCGCGGGATTGGCAAGTATATAGCTGGTCATCCTGCAATTCGCAGTGGACTTCCAATGACGTCATGGTCAGCGCGGCTGTTGCGAGCGCCCCTCCGGCAACAAGCACGCCGATCCAGATAACCTTGAAAAACGCGGCGATTTTCTTAAGCATGACTCTCTCCTCTAAAGTTATATTTTTCGAACCGCCGTCTTCAGCGGGTTGGGCTGGGGATATTTGATATTATCAGAAATAACCGTCCCGAAGATTTTTTTTCAAGCAAGCCAAAAGCTTAATGTCAAACTTCGGGACGGTTTTCTTGTTTACCGATATAGTCTATTATACGGGCTGATACTCTTCGACCTCCGGCAAACTTTCCATGCCGGCTTGTTTGGCGAGATTCAAAACATAATCGCGAAGGTCCGCCTCATGGGCGGGATCAAGCACCGGTCGGGAATAGGAAGCGAGGATCTCCTTCACCTGGGCGCGGGCGCGGGTAAAAGTATCCAATGAGCCGGATTCTTTCCATGCACGGATCGAGTCACGGTCGATGACCTTGGTGGGCATGTGCTGTTCCTTCGGGAAGAGTTTCATGGTCACTTTTTGTTTTAGGAAATCACCGCCTTTAAAATCCACGCCTTCAAAGAATTCGGTCGCGAGCGTCTCCGATTGGATGAGCATGCCTTTCAACATTCGTTTTGCCATCGCAATGCCTTCTGCGTCGATGACAAGTTTTTCCGGGCTTTGACACAGGAGTGAATCCAACATGCCTGCGCCAGAGATCATGTTGATGCCGCTCAACGCGCCGACGAGGAAGCCCATGGTGCTGTCCATACCGGCTTGCATGTCGAGCACTTTCGCATCTGTCGCACCGAGGTAAGTGTGGGTGGGCAACCCGAGCGCCTTGCCGACCTGCGCATAGGACGAGTCGATCATGGCGGTTTCGATCGCACCGTAGGGCGTGCCGCCTTTGCGCATCTCGAAGATCGCAGGCGCGCCGCCCCAAACGATGGGTGAACCCGCTTGTGCGAGTTGATGGATGGTGATGCCCGAAAGACATTCCGCCGCGTGTTGTGTGACCGCGCCGAGCAATGTCACCGGAGCAGCCGCGCCAGCCAGCGGCATCGAGACGATCTCCGCCGGAATACCTGCGCGTGCCAGGGCGATCAATTGCCCTGCGCCGAAGTTCGACCATATCAATGGGGGTGAGGGGCAGGCATCGAAGATGGCGCGTGGTTTGCTCCTCAAGTTTTCACGTCCGCCGGAGAAGATGGCAAGCATGTCGATCATGGCATGCACGGTCTGGTTGGTGAACGCGCCGGTGACGATCGGCTTGTTCGAATACATCATGACCAGATACAGGCGATACAGGTCATGCAGTTCCTTCGGCACATCGTGGCAGACCACCGCCGTGGACTGCGCATCGTATTGCGGCAAACTCTCCGTCACTTTGATGACGCGCAGCAAGTCTTCTGTTTCAGCGGTCTTATGCTCCAAGGTTTCCGGGATGAGGACGGCAATGCCCGAAGAGCCCGGGTCGAAGTGAACCGCATCGCCTCCATATTGGACTTTGGGCTGTCCCTCGTAGTCGTAGAGGTGGAACACGCGTGGAACGGTTTCCAACGCCTTGACCGTGATCTGCTCCGGGATGCGGACGACCATTGTTTCTTCGTCCACTTGCGCTCCGGCTTCGGCAAGCAGGCGTCTCGCTTCGGCGTTCTGTACCTTGATGCCGGGTTTGAGCATCAGTTGATAGGCTTCCTCGAGGATGCGTCCGATGAGGGCGTCGTCGAGGAGAGAGAGTTTGGGTTGCATACGTTCCTCCTGTGACTTGAGAAATGAGTAATGAGTAATGAGGGATGAGTAACGAGTTGCCTTGTTACTCATTTCTTGTTTTTCATTACTTCAAAACCCCAGGAGGAATTATTTATGCAGGTTCGTAATCTTCCAGCCTGGGTAATTCTTCGATGCCGGCTTTTTTTGCAAGGTCGAGCATGTACGAGTGGAGTCGCGCTACCTGGTCAGTGTCCAGCTCGGGGCGTTGGTAAGAGGCGAGTAATTCCTTTACACGAAGTTTGGCTCTGCCGAAGGCGTCCAGTGAACCAGCTTCCTTCCAGGCGCGGGTCGAGTTGCGGTCGATAATGTCGCTGGGCAGGTGCTGCTCCTCGCGGAAGAGTTGCATGGTGATCTTTTGCTTGAGAAAATCGCCGCCTTTGAAGTTGATCTTGTCGTCGTAGAAGCCGGTGGCGAGAGTGTCGGTGTGCTGCTTGACGCCGCCGATCATACGCTTTGCCATGGCGATGCCTTCCGCATCGATAACGAGTTTTTCGGCGCTGTGGCAGGCGAGGAAATCCAGCATGCCGGAGCCGGAGATCATGTTGATACCGCTCAGCGCGCCAACCATGGCGGAGATTCCGCTTTCCAGCCCGGCTTGCGCATCGACCAGTTTCGAGTCTGTTGCGCCGAGGTAGGTGTGGGTGGGCATGCCGAGGGTCTTGGCGACCTGTGCGTACGAACAGTCGAGCATGGCGGTTTCGATGGCGCCCATGGGAGTCGCGCCTTTTTTCATGTCGAAGATCGCCGCAGCGCCGCCCCAAACGATGGGGGATCCTGGTTTTGCAAGTTGATGAATGGTGATGCCTGCCAGACATTCTGCGGTGTGCTGCGTGACCGTTCCAAGCATGGTGACAGGAGCCGCCGCGCCAGACAAGGGTACCGAAACGATCTCAGCCGGGATGCCAGACTTTGCCAAGGCGATGAGATTGCCTGCGCCGAAATTGCTCCAGATCAAAGGCGGAGCCGGGCAGACGTCGAAGATGGCGCGCGGTTTTTCACGGGCGGCTTCGGGGCTGCCTGCAAAGAGCGCGAGCATGTCGATCATCTCTTGCACGGTCTTGTTGGTAAATGCGCCTGTGACGATGGGTTTTTTTGAATAAAGCAAAGCCAGATAAAGGCGATAAGAGTCCTGGATTTCCTTCGGAACGTCGTGGCAGATCACAGCGGTGGACTGTGCATCGTATTGAGGAATCTGTTCTGCGACCTTGAGCAAACGGATGAGATGTTCGGTTTCGGTTGTGTCATGCTCGAGGGTCTCGGGATTGAGCATGGTGATGCCGGAGGAACCCGGGTCGAAATGGACGGAGTCGCCGCCGTAGTGGACGGTCGGATTGCCGTGGTAATCATAAAGATAGAACTCACGCGGCACGCTTTCCAATGCACGTTGGACAAGCGATGCAGGAATTTGCGCCACGTTGGTTTCCGGGTCGATCACCACACCTTCCTGCCTGAGCAAGTCGCGTGCTTCCTGGTTTTGGACTTTTATGCCAGGGTGTAAAAGTAATTCATACGCTTCCGCAAGGATGCGGGCGATGATGTAATCGCTGAGCAGGGTTAGTTTTGGTCGCATGAGACACCTCTAATTGGGGTTTGTATTCTCTTTGGCGAAAGAGATTATTTGACCGTTGGGGCGGGGCTATACCACTTCGTGGCACAAACCCCGCCCCTATATAACGGGTTACTTCTTTTCTACTGACTTGATAATTCTTTCAAACTCTTTGCTGATCTTTTCATCCAGGGGGTCAGGCTGGTGCTCTTTTAGGATCTTTCTGGCTTTGTTCACTGCCCAATCACGCGCATCGTCTTTCTTGTCCTCCCATTGGGTGTAGGGACGCCTGTCCAGGAATTGGGGCATGAAAATTTCGCGCATGTGGTTGCGGGTGTGCTTTTGCGCAAGGTAGTGGCCGCCGGGACCCACTGCGGCGACGGCATCCAGAGCGAGAGTCTCGGCATTGACCTCGATACCATGCATCATCTTCTCGATGATCGAGAAGATCTCACAATCCATCATCATCTCGGCATAGGACCAGATGCGGCTGCCGTGCAGGAAACCGCATCCCAGCAGCATATCGGACATGACCACGCTCGCCATGAAGGTCGAGAGACTTCCCTCAAGCCCGGCTTGCCAGTTCGGTTCCTTTGCGCCTGTGGCAAACGAACCCATCGAGAGCGGAATGTTGTAAAAGTCTGCCAGGATATTGGTGGCAGCGCCGAAGAGGAAGTCCTCGGGTCCGCCGCCGGTGTAGACCCCCAGGCGCGGGTCGGAGGCGGTTTGGGCAGCGGCATAGAAAACAGGCGCGCCCGGATAAGCCAGTTGTAAAAGGGCGGTAGCGGCGATCACTTCCGCATTGCCGACGGCGAGCGTCCCTGCCATTGTGACGGGACCGGTCGTCATGCAGGCTGTCATAGTCATGAAACCGGTAGGGACTCCGTGTTCGGCAGCGATCAATGCTGCGTCGAGTGACCCGCCATCATGCCCAAGAGGAGGCGCGGTGCATTGCATCAACGAGAGCACGGGACGCTTGCGCAATTCTTCTTTGCCGCCCGCGAGGATGATCGCCATTTCCATCGAGGCTTTGGCTTCATCCACGTTGTAAACGGACTCGGTCTGCACGTGTTTGGTGGAGTTTTCCCACACGGCTTTGAGTTCGTGCAACCCGCGTGCTTCGACGGGTGTATCCTGCGCGGAAACCGAAACCCAATGGAATGCAACTTCTTCGGTGGCGTCGGCGATGCGGGCGATGTCGCGAACGTCTTGCAATTCGGTCGTGCGCTTTACGCCGGTGTGGATGTCGATGATCTCCACGCCGCAACCATCGGTGCCGAGGTTGACGTGGTTGCCGTCGAGCGGAAGATTTTGTTGCGGGTCGCGCGCCCCAAGTGCATAGGCGGGTGGCGCTTGTTTGAGCGCATCTTCGATCAGATATGGTTTGACCTTGACGATCTTCTTTTCGTGGTCAACATTCGCACCGACATCCTCCCAGATCTGTAATGCTCGTTTCGACGGGAAGCGCACACCGACGTTTTCGATGATGTGCAAGGTCGCTTCGTGGATTTTCTGTACATCCTGTTTGCTCAGTACATCCAATTTGAGCTTTGGATTACTGATGGTCTTGATCTTTTTATGAGACATAGTGCCCTCCCAGGCTATGCCTCTCTCTTCTCTCTGATTGTTTTTCGTCATTGCCTGCACCGTGCGACAGGCACGCGTGCGAGCCGAGCTCTTGTTTTTGCGCGAAGCAATTTCAAAGTTGGTTCACGAGGTTACTTCGGGTAGAAGAACACAGTCCCCGCAATGATGGTTAAGCTTTTCCAACCAACTGTTTTGCCAAGGTCACCGCGCCGACTGCATCTTCCGAAGTTCCATCGGCTTTGATCTTGGTTGCCCAATCCCGGGTGATTGGCGCGCCGCCGACCATCACCTGGATGCGCGGGCGCAAATTTTCTTTATCGAGTTCTTCAATGAGTTCGCGCTGGCGGACCATGGTAGTCGTAAGCAACGCGCTCAGGCCGATGAGATTGGCGTTGATCTCCAGTGCCTTGCCGATGATCTTGTCGGCGGGCTGGTCCACGCCCAAATCGGTCACTTCGAAACCGGACGCGCTGAGCATCGTACCGACCAGTGTCTTGCCGATCTCATGGATATCACCTTCGACGGTGGCGAGGACGACACGCCCCATGATCTCGCGGGCTTCGCCAAGTTTGAGTAATTCCGGTTCCAGGACGGCAACGGCGGCTTTCATCGCTTCGCCTGCCATGACCAACTCAGGCAAAAAAGCTTCGCCCAGCCCGAACTGGTCACCGATGTAGTTCACGCCGACTACAAACCCTTTTGTGATGGCATCCAGCGGCGGGATGTTCATCTCAATGGATTTTTGGGCAAGTTCCACTGACGCATCCGAGTCCCCGTCGATGATGCTTTGTGCCATATCCTTGAATAATTTCTCGATCTCTTCCGACATAACAGCCTCCTGGTTATTTTGTTTTTTTGATCAAGTGTGATACGTGCTTTTCTTTTTCTCTCAACAGCCTGGCAGGAATATTGCGGTATGTTTCCAGCCATCTGCCCGATTCCATGACATGTTCGAGCGATATCTTCACCGCCAGGTCGGGGTCGCGTTTTTTGAACGCCTCCAAAATTGCGGCATGTTCATCGTGCGTCTGTGCCACACTGCTTGAAACAAGCTCCGGTTTACGGTAAAGCGCTTCGTATAACAGCCAGTCGGGGAAGGCATTCGCCACGATCGCGTATAACTGGATCAGCAGGCTGTTGCCCGAGGCTTCCGCAATGGCGGCGTGGAACTCACGGCTCAACTGGCGTTCCTGGGGCATTTCGCTCAATTCCACATGCCGGTCCATTTCTGACATAATGGCTTCCAGCTGGGAGATTTGTTCGGGCGTGATGTTCAGCGCGGCTTCGCGGGCAATCATCGCTTCGAGGAAAAGCCGCATCTCATAAGCTTCAACTACGTTCTCGGCAGACATTTCCCGGATGCGCACACCCCGGTAGGGCACACGTTCAGCAATGCCCTTTGCCACCAAAAGATCGAGTGCCTCCCGTACGGGTGTCATACTTACGCCCATTTGAACGGCAATATCTTCCTGTCGCAGCCAGTCGCCGGGGGCGAATCTACCCGCAATGATCTGTCTGTGCAGGGCGTCATAGATTTCGTCTTTCAGGGGTTTATGCGCAAGTTCCTTGGTAGCCATTGACGCCATGATTGTATATTATATATAATCTGGTTTGTTTTCGGAAGTGACTCGTGTCACTAATTTTCCATAGGTTATACTCATCGTACCGGAGCGTTCATGTCTGAAATCGATCTCACAAAACTGAAACCTGCAATCGAAAAATATATACCCTTGGGGCGTTCGGGCCTTCTGCCCGCCCTCCACGCGGCTCAAAATGTGTACGGCTGGCTCCCCGAACCAGTCGCTGCCGAGGTCGGTAGATATTTACGTGTGCCCTTGGCGGATGTTCACGGTGTTATTGAGTTCTACTCCATGTTTTACAACAAGCCGGTGGGAAAAAAGATCATTCGGGTTTGTACGGACCAGGCATGCGCATTGAGAAGCGCGGATGGACTTCTGAAGCATCTTTGTTCTCATCATGGGATTGAACCCGGTCAGACGACGGAAGACTTGTCACTGACCATTGAGGCGAGTCCATGCCTTGGGCTGTGTGAGCAGGCTCCGGTCGCGCTGGTTGATGATGGCGCCGAGACGAATATCTCATCGGATTTTCGCAATTATGAATTGGGAATTCCACGCTCCATCGTGCATGGACCTTTGAAGATCCTTACTGCAAATTGTGGAAACGGCACAACCAGCTTGAAAAAATATGGCGAATACACCGGGTTGAAAAAAGCAAAGGGCATGAGCCGCATCGAGATCATCGAAGAGGTCAAAGCTTCCGGTTTGATCGGACGCGGAGGCGCAGCCTTCCCGACCGGCATCAAAGGCGAAGGCGCAGAACGCGCAATCGGAGATCAAAAATACGTAGTCTGCAACGCAGATGAATCCGAACCTGGCACATTCAAGGACCGTGTCCTGCTGAACGATGATCCTCATCGCGTCATTGAAGGCATGTGCATCACTGCGTATGCCGTTGGCGCGACAAAAGGCTACCTCTATATCCGTGGGGAATATCCTTACATTGTGCCCGCCCTTGAGAATGCCTTGCAGGAGGCGCGCGAGGCAGGTTACCTTGGTAAGCATTTTGACATTGAAATTCGCGTCGGCGCGGGCGCTTATATATGTGGCGAGGAGACCGCGCTGTTTGAATCGATCGAAGGGAAGCGCGGTTTCCCGCGAGTGAAGCCGCCCTTCCCGACGACGCATGGCTTGTTCGGCGAGCCGACCGTTATCAATAATGTTGAGACGCTCTGCAATCTACCGCTCATCATTCTGGAGGGGGCGCAGGGATATCGGAAATACGGCACAGAAAAATCCCCCGGACCAAAATTGTTCTGTGTTTCTGGCGATGTGGCAAAGCCGGGTTTGTATGAAGTTTCTTTCGGCGCAACCATGCGCGAACTGCTCGACCTGGCTGGCGGTGTTGCAAATGAAAAAAAGCTCAAAGCGGTTCTGCTTGGCGGTGCGGCAGGCGCCTTTGCCACCGAGGCTCATTTGGATATCAAGCTGACCTTCGAAGATCTGCGCGCGGCTGGGCTTCCGCTTGGCTCCGGTGTGGTCTTGGTCTATGACGAAACCCGCGATATGCGAGATGCTCTTCAGCGTATCGGTCACTTCTTTGCACACGAGTCCTGCGGCAAATGTTATCCCTGCCAGATTGGCACACAACGTCAAAAGGAAATTCTCGAGCGTGTAGCAGAAGGTAAAGTGCTCGAAGGCGACTTTGTCCGTCTGCAGGATGTTGGTTGGACGATGACCGATGCCAGTCTATGCGGGCTGGGTCAAACGGCAGCGAGCGCGGTTTTGAGCGCCATGAAGTTGTGGCCCGAACTGTTTGTTGAAAACGCAAAGGTGAACTCATGACCATCACATTTCTCATGGACGGCAAGGAAGTCACCGCGCAAGACGGGCAAACCTTACTGGATGTTGCTCGCGAAAACGGCATCGATATTCCCACCATCTGTTTTCACGAAGCCACTACGGCAAATGCACTGTGCCGGATTTGCGTTGTGGAAGTGGAAGGGATGAGAACCCTCCAACCTTCATGTATCGTTCAGGCGGGTGTTAATATGAAAGTGCAGACCCGCAGTGAGAAAGTTGTTCGTGCCCGTAAAACAATTCTCGAAATGCTCGCCTCCACCATGGATTTATCCGATGCGCCAGATATTCTTACGATGATGGATGATTATGGCGCTAGCCGCGAACGTTTCCCGGGAGCAGAGCGGCGCGAGTCGGATGTCAAGGATGACAACCCAATGTACATCCGCGACTACTCGAAATGCCTGTTGTGCTGGCGCTGTGTGCAAGTCTGCGCGGATGATGCTCAATATACCTATGCCATCAATTTTGAAGGACGCGGTTTTGAGACTCAGATCGGTACCTTCTTTGAGAAATCCATCCCCGAAACCACTTGCGTGATGTGTGGTCAGTGTGTGGGTGTCTGCCCGACCGGCGCACTGAAGCCCAAGCGTGAATATATGTTGGAGCAAGGCAAGACACCCGCTGAAATTAGTGTGATGAATACTGGTAGAAAGCAAAGAAAGGCGAAGAAATGATCAAAGCTGATCGAGTTGTTACCTCCACTTGTCCTTATTGCGGCGTAGGTTGCACACTTCAGTTGCACGTCAAGGACGATTTTATATTCAAGGTCACCACGCCATTCGAATCACCCGTCAACCACGGCAATTTGTGCGTGAAGGGACGCTTTGGTTACGACTACATTTATCATCCCAAGCGCGTTACCACTCCGCTGATCCGCAAGACCAGACAGGAAACTGGTAAACGCACCCAGGCATTCGACCTTTCTGAGTGGCGTGAAGTTTCTTGGGATGAAGCCTTGGATTATGTTGCTGATAACCTTGTCCGCATTTACAAGCGCGACGGGTCCGACGCGATGGCGGTTTATTGCTGTGCCAAGGCCACGAATGAAGATAACTATGTCCTGCAGAAAATGTACCGCGCTTTGTTCCGCACCAATAATGTGGACCATTGTACGCGTTTGTGCCATGCGGGTTCTGTAGTTGCCCTCCAGCAGGCAGTGGGCTCCTCCGCCATGAGCAATACCGCGAGTCAGGTGGTGATGAACGATGTCTTCATCGTCACCGGATCGAACACTTCTGAGAATCACCCCATCATTGCCCTGCAAATGAAAGAGGCTGTGCAAAAGCATGGCGCAAAAATGATTGTGATTGACCCGCGTCGAATCGACTTGGTGGATATGGCAGAAATGTGGCTGCCGCTCAAACCGGGTACGAACGTGCCGGTTTTCTCTGCGATGGCGCATGTCATTGTCAAAGAAGACCTGGTCAATTGGGATTTTGTCAAGAACCGCACTGAAAACTTCGATGAGTTTCTGGAAAGTCTTGAAAAATTCACACCAGAATACGCTGAAGAGATTTCCGGCGTGCCAGCCGAAGATATTCGTAGAGCTGCCCGCATGTATGCCACCGCGAAGAACGCTGCCATTTATTGGGGTATGGGCATTTCGCAGCTTTCACACGGCACTGCCAGCGCCATGGCGCTCATTCACCTTGCCTTTCTTACAGGTCATGTTGGGCGGGATGGAACGGGACTGAATCCTCTGCGCGGACAGAATAATGTACAGGGTGCGAGCGACATGGGCTCGATGCCTTTTCATTACCCCGGATATATGCGCGTTGATAATCCCGATAACCGCGCCAAATGGGAAAATGCCTGGAATATTGAAGAAGGCGGCTTGAGCTTAAAATTGGGGCTTACCACCACTGAAATTCTCAGTAATGCCCACGAAGGCGGCATCCGCGCACTGTACATCATGGGCGAAAACCCAATGATGTCTGAGCCGAACCTCAACCTCACGCGCCATCACATGGAGCAGCTTGAGTTCATCGTCGCGCAGGATATATTCATCAACGAATCCGCCGCCTTTGCCGATGTTTTCCTGCCCGCCACACCTTTCGCCGAAAAAGACGGTACTTTTTCAAATACTGACAGGCGCGTACAACGAGTCCGCGCCGCTCATCCTCCACGTGGGATGTCCCGCCCGGATTGGCAGATCATCTGTGACATCGCTTTGCGCATCGAATCGCGCCTTGGCTTGT
>ERZ761602.6211-NODE-6211-length-13537-cov-4.034120_pt1 | contig 13537 bp, 10 predicted proteins | sample MGYA00512165_ERZ761602 | MGnify/ENA primary metagenome ERZ761602 (study PRJEB28899, sample SAMN02445085) | bioreactor sludge metagenome | biome: EBPR sludge; isolation source: Thorneside wastewater treatment plant | place: Australia: Brisbane, Thorneside...
TCCGTCCGCCGCGCCCGTAAACGCCGTCCGCCGCATAGGTGCCCGACGTGGCGAGCCCGCCCTCGGTGACGACGCGGATCGCGCCGCCGTCGATCGCGCCCGAGGCGTCGTTGCGGCTCGTCGCGGTCTCGATGATGCGGCCGGCGTCGAGGCGGATCGTGCCGCCGTCGCCGAGACGGCCGGTTGCGGCGATGTTTTCCGCAAGCGACAAGAGTCCCTCTGCCTCGACCGTGATCGCGCCGCCGTCCGTGCCGGTCGCGCTGACGAGGCCGCCGAGCGAAACGCTGCCGCCGCTGATCGCGATTACGCCGCCGTCCTGCTTTTCACTGTCGGCGCTGAGGCGGCCGGTCGCGGTGACGCTGCCCGAGCCCGAGAGCACGATACTGCCGCCCTTGCGGCTGATGCCATCCGCGCGCACGACACCCGACACGTTCACCGAAGCGTTGACCACGTCACGTGCGGCAGCGGCACTCAGCAGCACCTTGCCGCCGCTCGCTTCGATGATGCCGCTGTTCTCGACAAGTGCGGTGCCGCCGTCGCCGATGGTGGCCGCGACGATGCCGTCCGGCGCGAACGATACCAGCCCGTCGCCGTAGAAATCGACCGTGAAGCCCGTCCCCGCGCCGAGCGCGACGCGGCCGAGGTTGGCGATGATCGTGCCGCTGTTGCGGACGCTCGGCGCGACCAGCGCGGCGAGCCCCGCGTCGCGTACCGTGATGCGCCCTTCGTTGACGATCGATGCGCCAGGCAGGCTACCACCGGAGAAATTGAGCGATCCCGTCGCCATGAAGGCCTGTCGGTCGATGTCCGCTGTCGTCGCGACGAGTCCGCCGACGTCCACGGTCGCATCCTTGCCGAAGGCGATACCGTTCCGGTTGATGAGGACGACGCGGCCGTTCGCGGTGAGGCTGCCGAGGATCGAGGAGGGGTCCGCGCCCGTCACGCGGTTCACGGCGACCGACGTGCTGCCGGGCTGGATGAAGCGCGTGCTTTCGCCCGTGCCGATCGAGAAGCTGTTCCAGTCGAGGATCACGCGGTCGCTCGTCTGCGTCACTGTCACGTGGCCGGTGCCGTCGCCCGCGATCGATGCGTTCCCGGCGTTCACCGTGCCGCCGGAGGGGCCGGCGTGCGCCGCGCCCGCAAGCGCGAGTGCGGCAAGGCTGGTGCCCGCAAGAATGATGCGGCGCTTGTCGAATACGGAACGCGGGGCCATCGGGAACGCCTTTTGTTGTTATTGGTCTTTCAGCGGTTGGCGGCCTTCGCCCACGCCGTGTTCTGAACGGCCGAAGCGTCCAGCGCCTCGGCGAAACCATTGAAGGAAAGCGGCAGCACCATCGGCTTGCCGTCGCTGCCGAGCACGGCGAGCACGCCTGTCTTTGCCGCGCGCAGGCGCGAGATCTCCGGCGTGCCGAGCAGGCGCTCGATGTAGCACCCGCCCGCGTCGCAGCGCGTGAAGCCATAGCCTTCGAGGTCGATGGTCTCGTCGAGGCGCAGCAGCGGTGGCTGCGAGAGGCGGATGCCGAGCGGCAGGCGGATCTGCACGGCGTAGCGTTCGCCGCTGCCGCGATAGGCGAAGGCGATGCGCATGATCTGCTCGCCCGTGCTCTTCGATGTCGCGGCCTGCGCGATCTCGCACGGCGGCACGTCCGCCGCCTTCGTGCATTGCACGACCCAGTCACCGTGGACATTGCTCTTCGGCGTTTCCGGCGCGGCAGCGGCAAGTGCGAGAAGCAGGGCGATCATGAGGCTGTCCTTGCTCAGGGTCATAGCGAGAGGGAGATCGACAGGTTGGCGCGCCATTTGCGCTCGGTCGGACCCGAAAGACCGCGTGCGGCCTCTGCCAGCGCGGTGAGGCGCGGGCCGATCTGGAACGAGAGCCCGCCGCCCGCGGAGGACGCGGAATGGCGCCGCGCCTCGCCCGTATCGAGATGGCCCTTCTGCCAGCCGATGCCGCCGTCGACGAACGCGTGCGCACCGACGCCGACCTTGCCGACCGCCCGCCGCCAGCGCGCTTCGAGCCCGCCCATCACGCAGTGATCGGCGCTCACCGTACCGCTGTCGTAACTGCGCCCGAACCCCGCGCCGCCATAGCTGCATTCCGCCGCGCTCAGCAGCGCATCGGTCGCCGCCCACTGCCCCGAACCCTTCGCGACGAGACCAAAATCGCCGCCCGCTACCTGTGCCACCGGCTGATAGCGCTGCGCATAGAGCGTGAAGTTGAGGAAGGACGCCGATCCATTCATCCGTGTGCGGAGCGGGTCGTTGTCTGCCGTCGCGCCCAGCCCGGAAAAACCCTTGATCGCGCCCGCACGAACGAGATTGATGCCGCCGCCCGCGTCCGCCCAGTCGAGATCGAGATCGACTGTGCCGGTGCGGATACGGTCTCGCGTGAATGCGGTGCCGAGAACCGTTGAATCGGAATCGATGACATGGCCGGCAATGGTGAGGCCGATGTTGTTCGCGCGGCTGCGGCGGATCGGCACCGCGATGCCGAGATCGACATTCAGCGTTTCGCCGCGATAGCGGATCGCTTCGAGGAGTTCGCCGATCGGGCGGCTCCACGAAAAGCTGGCGCGGCCGTCGATGCGCAGGCCGCTCTGGCCGAGCCACTTGGTCGCCTCGCCGGTGAAGGATCGGTAGCGGTCGCCGTCGGGGCTCGCCCAGCCGCGCATACGCACCTCACCGCTATCGCCGCTGAAACGCAGTCCGCCGCCCAGCATGTCGCGGCCGAGCACGCCCGACATCATGTTGGTGTAGCTGGCGTCGGCGCGCACGGCGCGGTGCGAGAGGTCGATCGTAAGCAGCGACGTCCCCGGCGTATCGGGCGATGGTGCAAGCTGCGATGTCGCGGCAAGGCCGGGCAGGTCGTTCATCAACAGCAGCGCGCGTTCCAGATCCTCCGCCTTCAGCGGGCGCGATTCCAGAATGCGCGCCGCCGTGCGCACGGCGAGCGGCTCGCCCGCCGCATCCGCTACGCTGCGGATTTCGCGCACCGTGCCGTTCCGTTTCACGCGGATCGCGGAGACGCGCCCCTCGATCACCTGGATGCGCACGGTGCCTTCCGAGAGCGCCTGCTCGGGCACCAATGCGAAGGAGAGGAGATAGCCCTGCGCCGAATAGAGTCGGGTCACGGCGTCGGCGAATTCGAAGATCGCGCTGACAGGACTCTCATCACCCGGCTTCGCTCGCCACAGGGCGCGGAGTTCGGATTCGGGAATCGCCGATGCGCCGTCGATGACGAGCGTTTGGAACGTGAAGCGTGTTTCGGCGGCGGCTTCCGGCGCGACCTGCTGCCGGAGCAGGGGCGTCGGCGCGGGTGCGGTCGCGCGCGCTTCGGGAATCGGGTCGGGCGTTTGCGACCGCGGTTCCGCCGTGCGCGGAATGTCCGCGGGAGTCACCTGCGCCTCCGCCGTGTGCGCGGCGCAGAGCAGGACGGCAAGCGCGGCGGCTGCCGGGAGTGCGTCACGCATCGGCACGCTTTCTGGTTGATCGCCGTAGGGGTGGCACCTCCGCCGTGGCGGCGGCGCGCGCGGCGTGGCGATCGAGCAGCGTTTGCCAGTTCGCCTGCGCGGCTTCGGCAAGCGCGGCGAGATCGAGCCAGCCCTTGCGGAACCAGTCTCCGAGGCAATCGTCGGGCAGCGCGCGCAGCTTCGCGCGATCGATCATCCGAAACCCGTCGACCCGGAATTGCGACTGGTCGGGAAGGCGGATATCCGCACGCCGGGTTTCGAGGAGATCGCGCTCCTGCAGAGCGTTCACGAATGCCGCTGTGCGCAGGTGATCGCGATGATAGCGCTCGCAAAAATCGAGCGCGCGCGCGGCGAGCGGAGAGGCCTTGTCGCCGTCGAACAGCCGGTCCGGCTCGTTCTCCGGCACCGTGCCGCTGCGTTCGACAAGCCGCGGCCGATCGATCGCGAGCATCAGCGCGTCGCTGCCCGGCGTGGTCACCGGCAGGAACGGATAGCGGCGCACATAGGCCGGCACATAGCTGCCGTCCGACCAGCGACCCTCGCCGTCCACGAACAGGTTGGAAAGGCCGCTGAGCCCGGTCACCGCAAGCGGCAGCATCGCCTCGGTGTCCGCGAATACGATCGGATAGCAGCGCGCGGCGAGCGCGAACTCCGATATGTTCAGCGGCACCGCGACGATGCCCGCCGCGAACTGATAACTCTCGCTCGCGAGGAGCGCAGCTTGTTTGTGGAGATCTCCCCGGAGAAGGACGGGGTCTTCGTAGAGCAACGGAGACATTTTTCACCAGCAGCATTGTTATTGTTTTGTGCGACTGCCGTTCGACTTCGCGAAAGAACGCATAAACACGGCATCCCCGGAATCGAACCGGGGATGGAACCGTTCCGGTGCTTCGGACCGTTTCCGCAACGATTGCGCGGCGATCATCCGGACAATCCGATCGATCGCTGCGGCGAATTTGCGGGGAGAAACGCCGCTGCTTCAGATGCGGTCATTGTGGATGCAAATCCGTTCGCTGCGGCGGGCGCATTGCGGCGCGCGATCCATGGACGCAGCGTGGAGGGGAAGTGGATGTAGTGGCCCTGCTGCCAATCCGCGCCGAGCGACGCGACGAGGCGGCTGTCGGCCTCCGTCTCGACGCCTTCGACGATGACCCCGGCGGCAAGCGTACCGGCAAGCCCGATCATGTGCGCAAGCGCGCTGCGGCAGCGTGCCGATTGGCCCGCGCGGTGCAGGAAGAAGGCATCGACCTTCACATAGTCGGGCGACAGGGCAAGCACGCTCCGCACGGAGCTGAAGCCCATGCCGAAATCGTCGATCGCGATCCGGCAGCCGAGTTCCCGCAGCGCGGACGTGAAGCGTGCGGCACTGGAAATGGATGCGAACGCCGCCGTCTCGGTGATCTCCACGATGAGGCGGCGCGCGGCGGCGGGGTTCGATCGCAGCCTGGCGAGCGCTTCGTCCCACCAGGAATCGAGGAGTGCGCTTGCCGCCGAAACATTGACCGCGAGCCGGACGGCGGGATCGGCCTCCAGCTCGTCGAGCACCAGCGACACCATGATCTGGTCGAACGCGCGCACGAGGCCGGTGCGTTCCAGCGCTGTGATGGCATCGCTCACGGCGGGCGTATCGTCGCCGACGAGACGCAGCAGGCATTCGTGATAGAGGATGTCGTCCTCGCCGCTCACCGCCTGCCACGCGGGAAACAGGCGCCCCTCCGCCACCGCCGTGAACACCTGCGCGGCGGTCGCCATGTCGCGGCGATAGCGCGCGGTGTCCGGGCACGCGGGCGGAGGGGCGCCGAGGGCATCGTGAAGCGCGGCAAACCCGGCGGGGCTTATGTCTGCCCCGCTCGAGAATGTCGCCGCCGACCAGGCACTGGACACGGTCAGGAAAATGGAAATGTCCAGATGCCGGATCGGCGAACGGGCAAGTACGCTACGCAACTGCTGGGTGAAGTGTTCCGGGCTGCCGGGCACCACGAGCGCCGCATCGAGCCGGCCGAGCGCGCGATCGGCGATATGCATCGTCGCGAGCCCGGCCACGGCCGCTTCAAGATGCTGTTGTGCCGCCAGTGCGGCGGCTTCGCCGTAGGCTTTCGCGATCGACCGGATATTGTCGATTCTGAGCACGATGAGGATCGGGGCGCAGTGGAATACGCTGGCCACGGAGTCGTCCGGGTGCGCGGCTTCCGCTGCGATTGTCGTGAACCTTGCCGCCATGTCCGCCATACATTCCGCCAAATTCTTTTCGCCTCGATTTGAGACGAAATAACCAAAACGGTATCAGAGGTGGCTGGACGCCCGAGTATTGGGGATGAATATTCCGTATCAGAAGAAGAAAATTCAAAAAAACAATGTAATGGTAAAGCGAAAATGTCCTGGAATATGTATAATACTAATGGAAAAAGAAAATATCTTACGGAATCTGAAACTATGGATTTTGTTAGATTTGCGAAACAAAAGAGTAAAGATGTTTATATTTTTTGTTGGTTGATGGCGGAAACGGGGTGTCGAATATCGGAAGCGTTGGCCGTTAACAGTGATAGCATAGATTTTCAGGCTGGAACGTTGATCATAAAATGCCTGAAGAAACGGGGTAAATCTATCTATCGCGAGGTTCCTCTTTCGGAAGAGTTCCTGTCATCCGTGAAAAAGTGGAACAAGGTTAAATCAAATTCGGATTCTGATCTTTGGACATGGTCACGCATGACTGCGTATCGCCGTGTTTGCGAAGTGATGGTCGAGGCGGGACTTACCGGAGACTATGCAACGCCGCGTGGACTACGCCACGGCTTCGGCGTCCGCGCCATCCAGTCGGGGGTTCCGCTCAATCTGGTGCAGCGCTGGCTCGGTCATGCCGACATGAAGACCACGGCGATCTACGCCAGCGCCTCCGGGCCGGAGGAGCGGCAGATCGCAGCGCGCATGTGGCTTGAAGGGCGAGGCGGGGCTGCGGCGATATCCGGCCGCGGACGCGCGCGGCGCGAAAATAAAATCGAGTCCGATGAAAGGCTTGAATCCGCAAATTCGGCGGAAAATGTATCAGCAGGAAAGCGTTCGGGAGGGGTTCGGGCGCGTGCCGCGGCGAGACCGCCGTGGACGCTCAGATCCGCGGCGCGTTTAATTTATTGCCATCTGTTACGATATTGGTTATTTTGTAACACGAATTTTCACTGTTTTTCATCGACTTACCTCGCGTCCCATGGGGTTTTCCGTCTCCGCTCGTTATTGTCGCGGATGGCGGTTTTGCGGCCATTCGGCCTGGTTGCGGACCCTGTGCCGTCCGACCGGAAATTGTGCAATCGTACAATTGTCGCAGATCGACTTTCCGGGCGGCGGGTCGGGTCCGAATAGGGAATTCAGCGTCTCGCATCAGGCGAACAGATGCGTCACGTCCGCATCGGGCATGACGGCATCGATAAGGAGCGTGCGGTGGCAGCACGCCGGGTCGCGCTCGAAGCAGAGCAGCGCGGTCGGCTTCTCTGCGGCAAGTTCGATCAGCTGTTCTGCCTGAACAATGGCCTCGGGTTCGCGGAGCTGGCCTTCGTAGACGGCGGCGAGCCCGGCGTGATTGCCTTTCCGCGCGGCCTCCCGGCCTGCGGGCGGCGTGCCGAGCGCTTTCAGCCCGACATAATCGATCCCGGCCTCGCGAAGACTGGCGGCGAGCACATTCTTCGAAAAGCCCGGACGGCGCGATAGCGGCACGGCGCGGACATCGGCAACCACGGAGACGCTGGCCTCGCGCAGTGTCGCGATAAAGGCCTCCTGCGTCGTTCCTTCGTAGCCGATGGTGAAGATGCGCATGGCGCTTCATAGCATTGCTTGCATTGCCCTGTGAATCCTCTCAAATTCCGGTCAATTCCGGGGAGGCTTCGCCCATATGGACGGGCTGGTTCTGTTCGCGATCGCGGCGGTCTACGTGTCCGCGCTTTTCGCGCTCGCCTACTGGGCGGAAAACCGGCGCGGCCGCTGGCTGAAGCCGCGCTATCGGATTCCGGCCTATACGCTGGCGCTCGCGGTCTATTGCACAAGCTGGACGTTCTACGGCGCGGTCGGCAGCGCGGTGGCGGACGGCTGGCTGTATCTGCCGATCTATCTGGGGCCGATCCTCGTCTATCTGTTCGGCTGGCGTTTCCTCGAACGGCTCGTGGCAACGGTGCAGCGGGAAGGCGCCACGTCCATCGCCGATTTCATCGGCTCGCGCTTCGGCAAGAGCCGTACGGTCGCGGCGCTCGTCACGCTGCTCGCACTGCTCGGCACGATCCCGTATCTCGCGCTGCAGCTTCGTTCGGTCGGCACCAGCTTCGCCGAGTTCACGGGCAGCAGCAATCCGGGCCTTGTCATGGGTCTTACGGCCGCGATGCTGGCGCTGTTCGCGATGCTGTTCGGCACGCGGCGCTACGAGGCGGCAGGGCGCAACGACGGCGTGCTCTTCGCGGTCGGCGTGGAATCGCTGGTGAAGCTCACCGCGCTCGTTGCGGCGGGCGTGTTCGCGGCCGTGATCTTCATGGGTCTTGATGCTCCGGTGCGCGAGGCGGGGATTGCAGCCCTCGGCGAGACGTTCGCGCCCGCAAGCATCGGCATCGACTTCTTCGTCATCACGCTGCTGTCGATGACAGCGATCGTCTGCCTGCCCCGCCAGTTCTACATCGGGGTGATCGAGGCCGCGTCGGTGCAGGATGTCGGCCGCTCGCGCCTGCCGTTCGTCGCCTATCTCGCCATCACGTCCCTTGTCGTCATCCCGATCGCGCTCGCCGGCACCGCGCTCGTTCCCAGGGATGCCAGCGCCGATCTGCTCGTGCTTGAAATGCCGCTCGCGGCGGGAGCGGATGCGCTCGCCATCCTCGTGTTCATCGGCGGCTTCTCGGCGGCGACGGGCATGGCGATCGTCGAATCCGTCGCGCTCTCCACGATGGTTTCGAACGATCTCATCGCGCCGCTTCTGCTGCGCAGCCCGCGCTGGGCGAACGATGCCAATCTCGGCCGCGTGATGCTCACGATCCGCCGCGATCGGGCTGATCGCGTTCGCGGCGATGGCGCAGTTCGCGCCAAGCCTCGTGCTCGCCGTCAGCCGCGCGGGGCGCGACGCGACCGCGGCGAAGGCGGGCCTTTCGACCGGCCTCCTGCTCTGGGCCTATACGCTTTTCATCCCCGCCGTCGTCGGGGTGGACGGGATCGCACCACTCGCCGGTACGCTCGCAGATCCCACGGCGCTGCTCGGCATCGATGGGCTCAGCCCTCTGGTTCACGGCACGCTTTGGAGTCTCGGGCTCAACATCGCCGTCCATGCGATCGTGGCGGCGCGGCGCATTCGCTCGGCGCGCGTGTCGTTCGATTTCGGGGATGGAGACGGTGTCGCGCGCGTTTCCGATCTGGCGGGCCTCGCCCGCCTCGTCGAGCGCTTCGTTGGCACCGAGCGTACGGCGGCTGCATTCGGTAATGCGCCGGCAGGCGTTCCGGTTGGGCGCGCGACCGCGCAGATGGCCGAACGCATGATCGCCGGCGTTGTCGGTGCGCCGTCCGCGCGCTCGCTCGTGGCGTCCGCGCTTTCGGGCGCGACGTTCACGGCGAGCGACGTCGCCTTGATGCTCGATGAGAGTGCCGGCAGCCTGCAGTTCTCGAAGGATCTGCTCGCGGCCACGCTCGAACATATCGATCCGGGCGTCAGCGTGGTCGATAGCGATCTCAATCTCGTGGCGTGGAACAGCCGCTACCTCGATCTCTTCGATTATCCGCCGGGCATGGTGCGCGTCGGCGCGCCGGTCGCCGATCTCATCCGCCACAATGCGCTGCGCGGCGAATGCGGGCCCGGCGAGGTCGACGATCACGTGCAGCGCCGCCTCGATCACATGCGGCGCGGCAGCCGCCACAGCTTCGAGCGCGTCCGGCCGGATGGGCGCGTCATCAAGACCGTCGGCGGGCCGATGCCGCGCGGCGGCTACGTGATGTGCTTCACCGATACGACTGCGGAGGCGGAGGCGCGCGCGGCGCTCGAACAGTCACGGGCCGAACTCGAAATCCGCGTCGTGCAGCGCACCGCCGAGCTTTCCGAAGCCAATGTCGCGCTCGCGCGCGCCACGCGCGAGAAAACGCGCTTCCTCGCCGCCGCCAGCCACGATCTGCTGCAACCGCTCCACGCCGCCCGCCTCTTCGCCGCCGCGCTCGACCGCGAGGTGAGCGGAAGCAGCCACGTGCTGGTGGATCGGATCGACCAGTCGATCGACGCCGCCGAGCAGCTCCTGCGCACACTGCTCGATATCTCCAAGCTGGACGCAGGCGGTTTCGAACCGACGATCACCGTCTTCCAACTGAAACCCCTGCTCCACGAGGTCGCGGCCACATTCCAGCCAATGGCCGCCGAAAAAGGACTGACGCTCCGTATCAGTGGTATCGATGCGACCCTCGAAACAGACCGCACCCTGCTCCGCTCGATCGTCCAGAACCTCCTCTCAAACGCTGTCCGCTACACAGCACGCGGCGGCATCATCGTCGGCGCGCGGCGGCGGGGCAGGCGGGTCCGCATCGATGTCGTCGATACCGGCGCCGGCATCCCCGAAGACAAGCAGGATGTGATCTTCCGCGAATTCGAACGCCTCGGCACCGGCGGCGAGGCGGGCGTCGGCCTCGGCCTCGCCATCGTCGACCGCGCGGCCCGCCGCCTCGGCGCCACCGTCGCGCTCGCATCCGTGCAAGGCAAGGGCAGCCGCTTCAGCGTGACCTTCGAGCGCGCCGAAGCGGAGCCGCCAGCGCATCACGATGGCAAGGTGGTGTCCGTAATGGAAGCAACGCCGCTGCACCTGCTCGTCGTCGATGACGATCTTGCCGTCTGCGAGGCGATGACCGTACTCGGCACCAGCCGTGGGCACCGTGTGACGACCGCGAACGATCCGGCGGCGGCGCTTGCGCAGGAAGGGCCGTTCGATGTCGCTCTGGTCGATTTCCAGCTCGGCAGCGACATCGATGGTATCGACCTGATCGGTGGGCTCAGCGCACGCCATCCCGGCCTGCGCGCTGCGCTTGTCACAGCGGACCGCAGCCCTGAAACACCGCGCCGCGCCGCCGCACTTGGTATTCCCGTACTCGCCAAACCGCTCGCCGCGACAACGCTCGATGCCTGGCTTGCAGGCGCGGCGGAGAAGCCCCGCGCCGCCTGATCAGTGCTTGATGCCGATACCCAGCGCGCGTGCCGCAAGCGCGGCCTGAGTGCGGTTGCCGACATCGAGCTTGCGCAGGATCACTGTCATGTGCGCCTTCACGGTCGCTTCGGTAATGCCGAGATCGAAGGCGATCTGTTTGTTGAGGCGTCCGTCGAGAACACCGAGGAGGACGCGGAGCTGAGTGGGCGTCAGCGCCGCGACACGCGCCGCGACATCATCGAGCTCGCCGCTGGCAGGGGTTTCGATGGTTTCCCCGGCAAGCGCGTTCGCGATGGCTCTTTCGATGGTGCCGAGGTCGCTTTCCTTGCTGACGAAACCCACGGCGCCGAAACGCCGCGCCTCCGCCGCGGCAGACGATGCCTCGGCGCTTGATACCACGAGTATGGGAACGCCTGGCCGCTCGGCGTGGAGCAGCGCGACGCCCGAATAGCCGGTTGCACCCGGCATGTTGAGATCGAGCAGGATGAGCGCGATGTCCGCGTTCGCCTCCGCTGCGCGCGAGGCGGTGTCGAGCGTTCCCGCCTCGATGATGCGGGCGTCGGGGCGAATACGAGAAGCGGCGAGCGAGAGCGCCTGTCGGAACAGCGGGTGGTCGTCCGCGATCAGGATGCTCTCGCCTGCCATGCAGTCTCAACTCTGCCGATTGCCGACGAGGTTCGCAACCACCGATGGGTCAGCGAGTGTCGATGTGTCGCCAAGGTTTGAGACATCGCCTTCGGCGATTTTGCGCAGGATGCGCCGCATGATCTTGCCCGATCGCGTCTTGGGGAGGCCAGCCGCAAACTGGATGGCGTCCGGAGTCGCGATGGGGCCGATCTCGCGGCGCACCCATTGCACGAGTTCACGGCGCAGGGCTTCGTCACCGGTCTCGTTGGCATTCAGGGTCACGTAAGCATAGATGCCTTGGCCCTTGAGATCGTGCGGCATACCGACGACGGCCGCTTCCGCGACCTTCGCGTGCGCGACGAGCGCGCTTTCGATTTCGGCGGTGCCCATGCGGTGACCTGAGACGTTGATCACGTCGTCGACGCGGCCGGTGATCCAGTAATAGCCATCCACGTCGCGACGGCAGCCATCGCCGGTGAAATACTTGCCTGTGTAGGTCGTGAAATAGGTCTGGAAGAAGCGCTCGTGATCACCCCAGATCGTGCGTGCTTGCCCCGGCCAGCTGTCGGTGATGACGAGATTGCCCTCGGCGGCACCTTCCAGTACCGCGCCCTCGGCATCCACGAGTTCGGGCTTCACGCCGAACAGCGGTTTCGTCGCGCTGCCCGGTTTCAGATCGGTCGCGCCCGGCATCGGCGAGATCATTGCACCGCCGGTTTCCGTCTGCCACCAGGTGTCGACGATCGGGCAGCGGCCCTCGCCGACGACGCGGTGATACCATTCCCACGCCTCGGGATTGATCGGCTCACCAACCGTGCCGAGCAGCCGCAGCGACTTGCGGTTGGTGCGCTCCACCCACGTATTGCCCTCGCGCATCAGAGCGCGGAGCGCGGTAGGCGCGGCGTAAAAGATTTCGACCTGATATTTGTCGATGATGCTCCAGAAGCGGCTGAAGTCCGGGTAGTTCGGAATGCCTTCGTACATCAGCGTTGTCGCGCCGTTCGCGAGCGCGCCGTAGACGACATAGGTGTGTCCCGTCACCCAGCCCACGTCCGCCGCGCACCAGAACACTTCGCCGGGGCGGTAGTCGAAAACATACTGATGCGTCATCGACGCCCAGACGAGATAGCCGCCGGTCGTGTGCAGCACGCCCTTGGGCTTTCCGGTGGAACCGGAGGTGTAGAGGATGAACAGCGGGTCTTCGGCGTTCATCGCCTCGGCGGCGCACTCCGGTGCGGCAGCAGCCACGGCATCGTGATACCAGATGTCGCGGCCGGTCTTCATGGTGACGTTGTTGCCGGTGCGACGCACCACGATTACCTTTTCAACACTCGTGCAGTGCGTCAGTGCCTCGTCGACATTGGCCTTCAGCGGCACGCGCTTGCCGCCGCGCAGACCCTCGTCGGCAGTAATGACGAGCTGGGAATCGCAGTCGGTGATGCGTCCGGCGAGGCTGTCCGGCGAGAACCCGCCGAAGACCACCGAGTGGATCGCGCCGATGCGCGCGCAGGCGAGCATCGAGGCGGCGGCTTCCGGGATCATCGGCAGGTAGATCGTCACGCGGTCACCCTTGCGGATGCCGTTCGCCTTCAGCGCATTCGCCAGCCGGCAGACCTCTTCGTGGAGGTCGCGGTAGCTGATGATGCGGCTGTCGCCGGGCTCATCACCTTCCCAGATGATCGCGATCGCGTCGGGTCGTTCGGCGACGTGGCGGTCTAGGCAATTGGAGGAGACGTTGAGCGCGCCGTCCTCGAACCACTTGATGCCGAAGTCGGCCTCGGCGAATGACGTGTTCTTCACCTTTGTGAAGGGCGTCATCCAGTCGAGCCGCTGCGCCTCGCGTTTCCAGAAGGCATCGGGGTCGCGCGCGGCCTCCGCATAGAAAGCATCATAAATATCCGGCTTGATCATGGCGCGTGCGCGCCATTCGGCGGGAACGGAATATGTTGCGGATGCGCTGGCTGTGGATACGGCGAGACTGGCCATGATGATCTCCTCCCATTCTGTTTGGGGCAGCACATAGGGCAGGGGTGCCCTGCCGCGCATCCTCGACCATGGTCGTACCCCCATTCGACCATGGTCGGGGTGTTCCCGCTGCCCGGCCAGCGCGATGCTCAGCAGCGTCGGCACTGTCCTGTCAGGGGATCGGCCGCCACTGGGAGGATCGCCATGACCACGCGTTCGCGGCCCGGCCTTTGCGCCGGCGTTGCCCTGATCGCCCTTGTCGCCGGGCCGGCAAGTGCCGCCGAAAGCCCCGATATCGAAGCGCGCAGGAGCGCGATCGAGAGCCGCATGGCGGCGCTC
>ERZ761602.6212-NODE-6212-length-13535-cov-5.836944_pt1 | contig 13535 bp, 11 predicted proteins | sample MGYA00512165_ERZ761602 | MGnify/ENA primary metagenome ERZ761602 (study PRJEB28899, sample SAMN02445085) | bioreactor sludge metagenome | biome: EBPR sludge; isolation source: Thorneside wastewater treatment plant | place: Australia: Brisbane, Thorneside...
GCTGTGTCCACTGAGTTGAAGGGTCACACCCGTCGGCAGCACCTCGACCCAATCCGGTTCGTGCCAGAGGGCCACGATCGGGCCGGTTCCGTCAAAGGAACGCAGCGGCGTGTACGGATCGGGATCCCCGGCATTGAGCGAGTCGATCCCCAGCCAGTGGACGCCCTGATGCGTCCACAGCTCGTTGCGAAGTAACCGGATGTTCAAAGCATCGCAGATGACTTCGAGGTGGTCCGCGTCGCCGGCGCCGTAGTAGTCGTGGTTGCCTGGCACCGCGACGACGTTCCCCTCCATCGCGAGCAGGGGTTCGAGCACCTCTCCGAGCATCTCGACCGAAGCCGGTTTCCAGTAGCCGACGAAGTCGCCCGCGATCACGACCATGTCCGGCGAAGCATCCAACGCTGCGGAGACCGCGCGCCGGCCGAGGGCGACGGTATGCGCATCCCGAAGATGGAAGTCGGCGAGGAGCGCGATCCGGAATCCGTCGAGGCGATCCGGCCATCCTCGAAGCCGGAGACTCCGACGGCGCACGACCAGGCGGTTGGCCTCGACCAGCGCTCCGTAGACCAGAAGGCCCGCACTCACGACGAGTCCACCGGTGAGGAAGGCACGCCAGTTCATCGAACCGGATTGTAGCGCGAGGGAAGGGTGGTGCCGCAGGCCGGACTTGAACCGGCGACCCTAGCATTTTCAGTGCTATGCTCTACCAACTGAGCTACCGCGGCATCGGATGGCGAGGATGACGGGACTTGAACCCGCGACCTCCGGCGTGACAGGCCGGCGCTCTAACCACTGAGCTACACCCCCGCAAGCGGATCACGATTATGACACGCTCCCGCGGGCTTTGCAAGCGACAGGACCATTGGATGCCAAGGCGCTACTGGGTCGCCAGCTTCGTGAAGTAGACCTTCAACACCGGGCCTTTCTCAGAGTCCCAGTCCGGGTGTTCCGGCTCCGAATGCTCCCCATCGTCGTGCTCGTCTGACTTCTTCTTCTTGGACTTCTTCTTCTCGTCCTTGTGATCGGCTTTGTCATCGCCGTGCGAGCCAGACGCGAGGACCTCGTTCAGACCGGTGGCGATCTCCTTCTTGAGCTCAGGGAGCTTGCCGGCCGTGATCTCGCTCGGCATTTTCGACATCAGGACGGTGTTGATCCGATCCTGGAGCGCGGGCATCGAGTGCTCGATCTCCTTTTTGTCGAAGCCCTCTTTCATGTGGAGAGCGATTTCGGCTTGGACGTAGCTGGAGCCGTTCTTCAAGTTCACGATGAACTCTTTTTCGATCGGCACGACTGCGCCGAGCTTGATCTCCGGCTCCTTGTCCTTGTCTCCGCCGCGCATCTTCATGCCGAAGAACCCACCGGCTCCGAGCACGAGAGCGAGAATCACGACAACCGGCAGTTTGCCTTTCTTCTTCGGAGCTTCCTTTGCTTCTTCGGACATCGATGTCTCCTCGACCCGTTCGGGCCGTTCCGTTCATTCCACATTCCCACGCAAATTTCACACCCTGACGAAAGCGCCCGTTCCACCGATGATTCTCACAGGTGCCCTCGCGTCTATTCAGCGACAAAACGGGAGAGTCTCGAGCATGAAGGTCCGAACCCGAATCTTCGCGCTGATGACGGGTGCGTCGGCCGTGTTTCTGGTCGCGGCGCTCACGATGGTGCGCGTGGAATCGGAGCGTGCCGCCGAACTGATCGCGAGCCAGAAGGAAGAAAAGGACCGTTACACGAAGCGGATCGTTCAACTCCGCGGAGAGTCGCTCGAGACGTACGCCCGTGACTACACCATCTGGGACGAGATGTGCACGGCGATCCGCACACCGGATCTGAAGTGGCTTGACGGGAACCTCACGACGTCGTTCGACACCTACGGAGCGGAAGTGGTGTGGGTCTACAACCCCGCCAGAAAAGTCGTCTATCATCACGCGCTCCACGACGCCGAAGGCGCGGCTCCGCCCCAACTCGATTGGGTCTTGAACGATCCGCCGAAGTCGAGCAAGACGTGGCACTTCTTCATTCAAACCAAGCGCGGCCCGCTGGAGATCCGGGGCTCGACAGTCCACGGCACGACCGACCTCGATCGGAAAACGGTGCCCTCCGGGTACTTCTTCGTCGGCCGGATGTGGACCCGGGGCTTTCTCAGCAAGCTTGAGGAGGTGGCCGACGCGGGGATCACGCTCTCCCCGAACGCGAACATCCCTCCCGACCAGATGGCCGAGGGCCTGTTCTTCTCCAGCTTCCCTCTGCCCGGATTCGATGGCAAACCCGTCGAGCACGCCGTGGTCGCCACGAAGCGACCGACTTGGAGCTTGCTCCACGAGTCCGCGACGCGCAGCATCATTGGGTACCTTGCCTATGCCGCCCTCCTTCTCGGGGCGCTTGCGTTCTGCCTCTATCGTTGGGTTTCGCGCCCCCTCCAATCCATCGCCACGAGCTTGGAGACGGATCAACCCCGGCCCCTCGACACCCTTACGACGCGGGACGAGTTCGGCGAGATCGCCGCCCTGATCCGCACCTTCTTCCGTCAGCGCACCGAACTCAAGGCCGAAGTCCGTTCGCGTGAAGTCGCGGAACGTGAGCTCCGCGCTGGTCTCGCCGAGGTCCTCGAGGCACGCCGCTTGGCGGTGAATCAGACTCGCCAGCTCGAAAGCCAGACGATTCAGCTCGAAGGCGCGCGCGACGCCGCCCTTGAGGCCGTGCGACAGAAGGGCGAGTTCCTCGCGTACACGAGCCACGAGATCCGCAACCCGCTGGGTGGCATCAAGGGAGTCGCCGAACTCCTGCTCGAGACCGGTCTCGATACGCGCCAGCGCGACTACGCCCGCACGATCGCCAAGTCCGCGGATTCCCTTCTCGAGATGCTCAACGGGATCCTCGACCTCTCCAAGGCCGAGAACGGGAAGATCCAACTCGAAGAGGTCGAATTCTGCCTTGAGGACGTGATCGACGACGTCGGGGACCTCATGGCCCCCCGGGCGATCGAGAAGGGTATCGACTTCGACGTGTACGTCGATCCGACCGTCCCCGCCCATCTTAAGGGCGATCCGAGTCGTGTGCGCCAAATCGTCACGAACCTACTCGGCAACGCGATCAAGTTCACCGAGCGCGGAAGCGTGGATGTCGCGGTCCGTTCCAACGGCATCGAGGACGGTTCCGCTTGCCTCGCGATCGTGGTCAGTGATACCGGCGTCGGGATCCCCGCCGATCGCCTCGACGCCGTCTTCGAGCAGTACACGCAAGCCGAAAGCTCGACCACCCGCCGGTTCGGCGGCACCGGGCTCGGGCTCTCGATCTGCAAACAGCTGGTGGAGCTGATGGGCGGGTCGATCGAGGTCGCGTCCGAAGTCGGAAAGGGCACCACGTTCACCGTCAAGCTGCGCATCCCCTCGCCCATGACCGCCGAGCCCGGCTCGGACGCTCATCTCGTCGGACGCGGATTCCGCATCCTCGTTCTCGGCCAAGATTCGCGATTCCGCGAACGGCTCGTCACCCGGCTCGAGCACTGCGGCTTCGGGGTCGTCGCAACCAGCGATGCGGCGACGATCGACGCCGGAGACCGACCCCACGCGGCGATCGTCGACGACGAACGTCTCGGACCGACCCGTGACCGAATCCTCTCCCGCCTCACCGCGAGCGGAATGCCCCACGTCAGGATTCAGTCGCCCGTCGACGGCAGCCCTGCCGATTCCGCGCTCTCGGTCGGCCTCACTCGTCCCATCCGGACCGCCGATCTCCTCGCCGCGATCGAACGCGTGCTCAAGGGGCGAACCTCCGTCGATTCCGTCGAACCTGAAGGCGATCGACCCCTCGAAGGGGTTTGCGTGCTCGTTGCCGAAGACGATCGCGTGAATCAGATGGTCACTCGGCGACTCCTCGAAGGAATGGGTTGTCAGGTCACGATCGTCCCGAACGGCCGGCTGGCGGTCGAGGCGGTTCGCGGTCGACGATGGGACATCGTTTTCATGGACTGCCACATGCCCGAGATGGGCGGCATCGAGGCCGCCTCCGAGATTCGGGCGATGGAGGGCGATCTCGGCTGGCGCGTCCCGATCGTGGCGCTCTCCGCGACGAGCACCCTCGACGAACAGGAGCAGTGCCTGGCTTGGGGAATGGACGACTGCCTCCTCAAGCCCGCAAGCGCGGCCAAGCTCCGCGAAGCGATCCTGAAGTGGGTCCCTGCCGTCCATCGAGCAGCCTGATTCGACAGGCTACAATAGCGGTTCATGCCGAACGAGATTCTGCTCTCCTCATCAGGGCATCAAAAGCTGGTCAAGGAGCTGGAAGAGCTCAAAGGGCCTGTGCGTGCGCAAATCGCCGAAGCGATCCGCGACGCCAAGTCGCATGGCGACCTCCGCGAGAACGCCGCCTACCACGAAGCCAAGCTCAACCAAACCCGATTGGAAAGCCGGATCGCCGACCTCGAAAAGGTTCTTCAGTTCGCCAAAGTCATCGAACGCCCGGACACGGGGGAGGCGATCGCCCACCTCGGCTCGAAGGTCAAGCTCTTCGACGTAGCGTGGCAGGAAGAGATGACGGTCACTCTCGTCGGCTCCTACGAAGCCGATCCCACCCAAGAGATGTTCTCGATCACGTCGCCGATGGGGTCCGCGCTCCTCGGCAAAGGAGTCGGCGATGAAGTGGAAGTCGAAGCCCCGGCCGGGAAGCAGCACTACAAGATCCTGGCCGTCGATTAGCGTTGCCGTCGCTGTTCTCAGCCTCGGCGGCTGCGCCGCCGATGGCGATCGTCCGGTCGCGTCGGCGGCCAAACCTCCGCCCTTGAAGATCGAAGTCGCCCTCCCCGAGCCTGGCGAGGCCGACCTCTACCTGGTTCGCGAAGGCGACAAACTCCGGGTCGGGGATCCCGAAAACCAGGCGTTCTCGCTCTTTCCGCGTCCCCAAGGCGCGTTCGAGTTCCATGAGCTACCCGCGGTCCTGACCGACCCGCTGAGCGCGAAGGGCTGGGAAGCCAGCCAGGAGGGATTCGGCGTCATTCTCCAAGGCGGCAAGGTCGTTTTGGCGATGCGTCGCCTCGATCGGGTCTCCAAGGACACCGTCTCGTCGACGTCGCGCGAGTATGAACTCGCATTCGGTCGGGAACCGAATTCGTCGATCGAGACCGGCTTCACCACCTACAAGTTCTGGGAGAAGGACGAAATCCGCTTCATGCTCTGTGCCACGCAGTCCGCCGAGAGCAAGCTGGTCCTCACGGTCGCGGTCGGAAACGGGAAAGTGATGGATGCCCTGCGCATGAACAAGACGTTCGCGGCGAGGGATGAGGCCACAGCTCGACAGCAATTGACGCAAACCCCGGCCGGTTCTTGAAACGAATGGAGCCCCAAAAGAGTCTATCCCGTTGAGTACGTGGCCACGAACTCAAAAATCTTCTGCAGAGGAGGTGGTGTTTCAACGATGTACCATGAACGTAAACACCAGGAGGGTCCCGGGTTTTAGCCCGTGACCGATTCGTTTCGGGAGCTCGCGATGAACTCGCATCCTCCTGGACATAAGGAAAGCCCCGACCGTCAGGTCGGGGCATTTTCATGGCTCCTGGAGCCCTAGATCGGATCGATCCGGCGCACCTCGTCGAGCTGGGCGAGCTCGATCAGCACCTTCGCATCGACGGTTCCGAACACGACCCGAAGGCCTTTGTCCGAGTCGTCGACCTTCAGACCGAGCTTCTTGAGCTTGGCCAGCAATGCGGCCGTGACGTCCTTCACCGCGAGTTGAACCTCCACTTTGCCCTTCACGCTGCGCAGCTTGGCCGCGACTTTGTTGCGGAAGTTCGCGGAGCGAACCACTTCGGGATCCGCCGCCGACTTCTTGTCCGCTTCATCGCGGCCGCCTTCCTTCAACTTCTCCTGCGGGGCTCCGCGACCCAGCGCCGGCTTTCCGGGTGCGGCACTGCTCGGGGCGAGGCCGGCCGTACCCCCGCCGAAGCCGCCACCGCCGCCACCCATGGTTCGGCCCGCGACGGGCGCCCCTGCGGCATCCTTGAACGCCGGGTCGCCGACGCCGTCGGCCCGGTCGATCGGGACCGGAACGGTCCGCTGCTTTCCGCCGACGTTGACGATCTTCTTCTCGACCGCCACGAACGAAGTGAACTGGGTCATGATCCCGTAGTTCAGGCCGATCTGGGTGATCTGGTCCGTCACCTTATTCCGATCCCGGCTTCCCTGCTCGCCGAACTGCGCCATCCAGTCGACCCGCATCAGGTCCGCAACCTTCGCTCGGGCCCACAACGTTTGGATGGCCGAACCCGAATTGCCTCGGGCCGGCAATTCGATCTCGATCTGCCGAGACCACTCCTCGCCACCGAGCTTCCCGCGAACGACGATCGACCCCTTGCCGGGTTTCGTGTATCGACCTTGGATGATCACGGGCTTCGCGCTGAACACGTCCGGAATCACGCTCGGGAGCACGTCATCGACCTGAACCCCTTGAAAATCCGCCTGGATATCGGTCAGGACCGGACTCTGGGTGCGGCGAATGAACCGCTCTGTCGCCTTATCGGCCGATTCGGCGAGCGTCACCAGCTCCGAGTCGCCGCGTCCTTCGGCGCTCATCGCGTCGATCAGGAACGTGTTGACGGCGTTGCCGATCCCGAAGGTGAACATGCGGGAGTTCGCTCGGTATTGCTGGACGGCTTTCAGGACCTCGAAATCGTTGCCCACGTAACCGTCGGTGTTGAAGAGCACGACTCGGATCCGACCGGGGTCGGCAGGATTCGAGAGAGCGGCCTTGACCGGCTCGAGCAGGTTCGTCCCTCCCCCCGCCTGGATCCCATCGACGAACCGCATCGCCTCGGCGAGGTTCGCCTCCGAAACGGGGCGCGGCTCCGGCCAAAGCGGGTTGACCTGGGTCGAGAACCCAAGCACGTTGAACGTGTCGCTCGGATTGAGTCTTCCGAGCAACTTCTTGGTCAGTTCCTTGGACTTTTCAATCGGAAATCCGCCTTGGCTTCCCGACTGGTCCATGATGAAGATCATCTCCTTTGGTGCGACCAACGCAGGTTTCTCGACGCGCGGCGGCAGCAACACGAGGGTGAACGCCCCACCCTTCTTGGGGTCGACCGTCGTGAGGAAAGCGCTCTGAACCGTATCGGCCGCCGGCGTGTAGCGCAGGATGAAGTCCTTATTCGGGATTTCGTCCTTACGCTTGAGCGTGACCCGTGCGGCCTGCTCACCCTTCCGAGCAACCGCGACCTCGTGGAGCACCGAGCGCAACCCCGTGATCGGCGCGCCGGCGTCGATCGCGACCTCGATATCGATCGTCGTCCCACTTCGCGTGCCCTTCGCCACCGTCGGCGGATCGACTTTCGAGGGGTCGGGCACCGTTGCCCCGATGTAGCGCGGTCCGACGACCATCGGGTACTTGAACTCGAATTCGCCCTCCTCGAACTTGAGGAGTTCGACGTAGCTGATCTCGACTTCGATCTTCGCGCCCGGCATCACATTCGCGACCGACTGGGTAAAGATGTTCGGCCGTTCCTGATCGAGCAGCGAGGCGACCTGGCCCTGGGCTTTGGCGGCCTCGTAGATCGCGCGCGCCTCCTCTCGTCGCTTGATCTCCCCCTCGACGATCCGCGTCCCGATCCGCATCCTCATGCGGTCGACGGCAGCCTCCGCCGGCAGAGGAAACGTGTAGATCGCCTCGATCGGCGTCTTGGACGGATTGACGAACGTCTGGACGACGACGACGCGTGCCCCGAAGCCGGTGATTTCGGCTCTCACCGACGTGTTCTTCAGCGGGCACAGAACGCCAGGAGTTCCGGCCCGATCGATGGCAGTCAACTGCCCGGGCGGGGCCATCTCCCCTTGAGATTGCAAGCAAAGCGCGGCAAGCGTGGATAGCAACATGCGCACATTCCTCCTCGTTGATACGGATGCGTGTCCAGCCTCACCGGTTTCGTTCAATCCGCCGGGAGATTTCTTGCCACACGAGCCTCCGGGAGGCTATGCTATACTTTGTGCCCACACCCGGGACCCAGACAATGAGCGTGGCAGAGCTTTATCAACGGGGATTCGAAGCCCGGTGCAACGGACAGTATGGGCTGGCACGGACGTTTTTCCAGCAGGTTCTGTCCAGCGAGCCGAATCACCCCGATACCCAGTGGCAGATGGGCCTCATCCAGGGATTTGAGGGCGACTTCGACGGATCGCTCGCGACCCTGCAGGACGTCGTGCGCAGACATCCCCAACACATCAGCGCGCGCTACGATCTCGCCATGACCTTCATGATGCTCGGGATGCAGGACGAGGCCTGCGCCGAACTTCGCGAGGTCCTCAAGCTCGACCCGACCCACGAAAACGCGCAACGTCAGCTCGCCTACTGCTGATGAGTTCCCTCGCGGAACGTCTGCGCCCCCTGCTTCCCTATCTCCTGATCGTCTTCGTCCCCCTCGTGATCCTCGCGCGACCTATCTTCGCGGGGGAGTGGATCGGCGCGGTCGACGACATCCGGACGATGGCGCCCTGGGACGCCACTCCGGGCGAACCTTGGGACGTGCTCCAGGCCGACTCGATCCTCCAGTTCCAGTCCTGGCGCGACCTGGTGTTCCGCGCCTGGTCGAACGGTGAAGCCCCGTTCTGGAACCCGTACACACTGGGGGGCACTCCACTCCTTGCGAACTCCCAGAGCGGAGCCCTCTACCCGCCGCACGCGGTCGTCGGCGTCCTCGGGATTCCGACGGCCCTCGCGATCGCACTCCTCGCTTGGCTCCATCTCGCGATCGTCGGCCTCGGAGTAGCCGCCCTCGGCCGTCGGCTCGGCGGCTCGGTGCTTGGCACGACTTTGGCCGGAATGGGCGTCGTCGGTTCCGCGTTCTTCCTTGGCTGGACCGCTCTTCCCAGCGTGCTCTCGACGTGCGCGTGGATCCCGTGGATCCTCTTCTTCATCCTCGGGACCTTTCACGAGTCAGGACCGCGAAGGGTTGTTCGCGGCATCGGAATAGCACTGTCCACGTGGCTGCTGCTCAGCGCCGGGCACCTCCAGTTCGCGGCGTACGGTCTGATGGCGGCCGGTCTCTTGCTGCTTTGGCTCGTCGGCGCACACCGGCGGATTCTGCCCGCCGTCGTGGTCGTCGCCGGGCTTGCCCTCGGCGGCCTCCTGGCGGCCCCTCAGATCCTCCCCGTCTTGGAGTACTCGAAGTTCTCCCATCGGGCGAATACACCGAGCGAGGCCGGCTATGAGGCTTACCAGGCATCCGCCCTGAAGCCGTTCCAGTATCCCGGCTTGCTCGTCCCCACGGTCTACGGCAACCCGACCGTGTCGGTCGAAGGCGCGGCCGGACCGTCCGCCTTCTGGCCCGCCTATGTCAAGCGCGGCGAGAACTTCGCGGAAAGCGCGTTCGGTCTCGGACCGCTGCTGCTCTTGCTGCTCGCCGCCGTCCCCTGGCGACGGGTCCGCTGGCGCGACGCCGGAGGGCTCGGCGCGATCGCCCTGTTTGGACTGCTTCTCGCGATCGGTTCGCCCCTCGGTAGGATCCTGTACTTCGCGTTCCCGGGCTGGTCTTCGACCGGGTCCCCGGCGCGTGCCGGTGTGCTCTTCCTGCTCGGGGCGGCCGCGCTCGCAGCGCTTGCCTTCCAAGAGTCCGAAAGGGATGAGGAGCCTTCACCCCGAGGGGTCGGACTCGCCTTCCTCGGGCTCATCGCCGTGGCCATCGTCGGCACGCGCTTGGCCGCTTCCGGGCTGCCGTCCTGGATCGAGGGACTCGATCCAGGAACTTGGGCCGTCATCCGCGATCGGGGCCTTGCGAACGGGCTCACCACGACCGTCCTGTGTGTCGCGGTCGTCACGGTCGGCTATGCCGTTCACGTCTTCCTTCGCGGCAAGCCGGCAGCTCGGTTCGCGCTTCCAGCGAGCTGCATCATCGTCGCGATCATGTTCGGGCTGACCATCCTCCGAACCGGCGCGCCCCTTGAGCGACCCACTCTTGCCGACGCGATCGGCAAGCATGAACGGGTCGGGTTCGTCAACCAGACCTGGGGCCTGCTCGATCGCGCCCGCGCCTTGATGCCGCCGAACACACCGACGCTCTTCCGCATCCACGACCTGGCCGGCTATGACTCGCTCCTCCACCGCGACACCGTCCGGTTGTTGAACGGAATCGTGGGCGGCGATCCGGCGCCACCCGCCAACGGAAACATGATGCTCCTCAAGGCCGGATTCGAGGTCGAGCCGTTGAGCGATGCCGGAGTCACCACGCTGTTTTCCCAAACGCGGATTCCTGGACTTGGGGAACCGACCCCGATTGGAAACGTGCTTCGGTACACGGTCCCCGGTCCGGGACGCGCCTCGACCCCGCAAGGCGCGGCGGCGATCGTCGAGGAGACGCTCTCCCACATCACGGTCCGCGCTAAGGGACCCGGCACCCTGACTCTTCGTGATCGCAACATGCCGGGATGGTCGGCGTCGATCGAGGGTCGGGACGTCCCGATCCGAGGCGCGACCTGGCGCGAAGTCGACCTCCCCCCGGGAGAGCATCGCGTCGTATTCCGTTATCTGCCGCCCGGTTACACGCGAGGCGTCACGCTGCACCGCGTCGCTTTGGCCATCCTCCTGCTCGCACTCGTCTTCGTTCTGGTTAAGGGACGGCCAACGCCGGTTGACAACACCCGATCCGATCCGCCACCCTCCACCTCATGAAGAAGATTTGCATGAGCTTGGCCGCGACCGCGCTCTTCGCCCTGGCCGCTCTCGCCGCTGCCCCGATCACCGTCGACGCACTCATCAAGAACGTCGACAAGCATCACGACAAGACCGTCACGGTGGTCGGACGCGTGGCCGACTACTCCGAGAAGACCTCGAAGAGAGGCAATCCGTACATCACCTTCCTCCTCCGGGGCAAGAGCGAGACCGCCAACGTCTTCCTCCAAGGCCGACTGAAGAAGTCGCTCAAGAACGGCGATCAGGTCGAAGTCACGGGTACGTTCCGCAAGGAGAAGAAGGTCGGCGAGCGGACCTTCAAGAACGAGATCGACGCCACCGCCGAGAAGAGCAAGCCGGACAACATCAAGTCCGCCAAGAAGTAGCGATGGCGTCCGACGCCCTCGATCTTGAGCGGTTTTTCGAGGCGCTTCGGGCCCCGAAGAGGGTTGATGGTGTCTGCCCGTTCTGCGGCTGGACCGAGGAGCGGTGGCGTGAAGAACAGCTCCTCGGTTGCCCGCTCTGCTACTCCGTGTTCTCCGACGTCATCGCAACGAAGCCAGAGCCTCAGCCGTCCTAGGAACGGGTCGGGGGTATCTTAGGATTGACTATGAAGCATGGATGGCTGGGTCTTGTCGTCGCGATCGGAGTCTCGCTCGCCGGGTGCGGAGGCACGAACCTCGAAGGCGACCGGTCCTTGCCCGATCCGAACGTCAAGTTCGTCAATGCTTCCCCGGACTCCAATGCCCTCGACTTCTTTCTCAATGAGGAGTTGGAGGCGGGCAACGTCGCCTACCAGCAAGCCACCGATGGCTGGTTGAAAATACCGTTCAGAAACGAGGCGGAGGGAGCTTACGACGTCCTTGCCCGACAAGCGGGTCAACCGGAGGACCTCGATCGGATCGTCAACCAGTTCAATCGGGACTCCAACACCTTGGTGGTGGTCTACGGTCTCGCGAACCCCGGCGACGACACCGACAAGATTGCACGGCTGACCCTCATCCAAGCGGACCGCGTGCCCCCGACCGGAAATAAGGCTCGCCTCATCGTGTTCCACGGCTTCAACCGCGCCCCTGGCGATTCGACGCCGCCGCTGACCTTCCAGTCCCCGGGCGAAAACCCGCTGTTTAGGCTTGCCGACATCCAGTACGGCACCTCGCAGAACCTGCTCGTCGACTCGGGAGAGCAGACGCTCGAAATGCGGCGCGCCGACGCCGACGGTGAGAACATCTACGCGTCGACGACGGTCAGCCTGGGCTCGGGCAAGATCTACCTCGTACTGTTGGTCGGGATCGAGGATTCCGGAGACAGCAGCCGCGACCCCACGATCCGCTTCATCGAGATCGAACCGAAGAACTGAACCGTATGCGCTACCGCATCGAACACACGACGCGGTACGACTACGCCGACGAAGTCTTCGTCGAACCGCAGACGATTCGGTTGTCGCCTCGCTCCGATCCCGCACAGCGCCTCGTCTCCCATGCGCTCGTCGTCGAGCCAGGTCCGGCCGGTATGAGCCGCCACCTCGACGCGGAGGGCAACTCGGTGTGCGAGATTTGGTTCTCGGGTCAAACGCGCCGCCTCGAGATCGCGTTGACGAGTGAAGTCGAGACCCTGCGCGCGAACCCGTACGACTACATTTCGCCGTTCGATCAGCCGCTCGGGCTCCCTTTCCGGTACCGGCACGAGGCTTCGGCCCTCGCGTTCTACCGGCGCGGACCGATTGCACCGCGCGTTGCGGCGTTCGCCGAGGCGATCGCGAAGAGCGCGGGCGGAACCGCGCTCGAATTCCTCACCGCCCTGAACCACCGGCTGCACGACGAATGGAAGGTCGAACCAAGATGGAGGGGACTCCCTTGGGGCGCTACCCGCACGCTCGATACGCGCCGGGGCGCCTGTCGAGACCTCTCCATGCTCTTCGTCGCGGCATCCCGCGCGCTCGGCCTTGCCGCCCGGTTCGTAAGCGGCTACCACGAAGGCGATCCCGAGCAGTCCGAAAGCCATCTCCACGCATGGGCGGAGGTTTACATCCCGGGCGGAGGCTGGCGCGGTTTCGACCCGACCGGTGGGCTCGCCGTCGCCGATCGCCACGTGGCCGTGGCGGCTGCCCGACTGCCGCGCGACGCGGCTCCCGTCTCCGGTAGTTTCCGGGGTTTCGGGCCGGTGCGGATGGTTGCCGATGTCCGAATCGACCGGCTCTGAGCTAGACTGGCACCATGCTTGCCGCTCTCAGCCTTTTGGTCGTCGCTTGGCCCGCCCACCTCACCACGACCCTCGGAGGAGTGAACGTCGAACGGACGGCCCTCGACCGGGTATGCCGCTTCGATCCGAACTCCAAGTTCTTCCTGTACGCCTCGGCCGAGTGTGACGGGGGCCACCGGAGCATCACGCTGACCCGGGACCGCCGGATGGTCGAAGCCCAAGGCTTCGATACGACCCGGTTTGGCCGGAAGCCGCAGTTCGAGGGCGCGGCCCAGATCACGAACGCAGCCTTGAAACTCCAGGCCGGGAACGGGATCGCGATCGGCATGACGAAGAGTGCGGTCCTCAAGAAGCTCGGCAAGCCCGCCCGCACCGCAGTTCGCGGAGCCAAGAAGCAGTACTGGTGCGCCCTTTACAAGAAGCTCAACGGGACTCGGGAAGACGGCGTCATTCTCCGCAATACGTATATCTTCAAGGAGGACAAGTTGATCGAAATGTCTCTTAACCTGGACTCGGTCCCAGGATGCGGAGAGGACAGCATCTCCGACCAGGGCTGGCCCTGGAGCAAGTTCTGAGGAGTCGTTAGTCTGGGACTTCACGGACCGGTCGATGGAGTCCCAGACTGGTCTTCACGCTCCCGGCCTCCTCAACCGGTTCGGGCAAGCCCTCACCGACTTCTCCTCCAGGGG
>ERZ761602.6214-NODE-6214-length-13532-cov-5.345774_pt1 | contig 13532 bp, 8 predicted proteins | sample MGYA00512165_ERZ761602 | MGnify/ENA primary metagenome ERZ761602 (study PRJEB28899, sample SAMN02445085) | bioreactor sludge metagenome | biome: EBPR sludge; isolation source: Thorneside wastewater treatment plant | place: Australia: Brisbane, Thorneside...
GAATACAGCGCTAAACAGAATCTTCAGACAGATAGAAGGCCAAACCGGCGTAAAGTTTGTCTACAGTTCTAATTCAATCAACGCGTTCAGAAGAATTGATTATTCTGCCCGAAATCAAAGAATTTCCGACTTTCTGAACGATGGTTTAAAAAGTTTTAATATTTCTTACAGGGTCATTGATGGGCAGGTTGTTTTGTATGCCGCTCAGCCTGAGAGGCTGACAGAGCAAACCAATCGGCGGGTTGAATTTCTGGCGCGTATCATTTCGGGGCGTGTCACCAACGATAAAGGTGAGGCGTTGCCAGGAGTGACGGTTTCGGAAAAAGGTACACGTAACGCAGCAGTAACTAACGAGAATGGGAACTATTCAATAACCGTTGGCGATAACGCCGTTTTGGAATTTACTTATGTTGGTTATCAGGCAAGAGAAATCCCGGTCGGATCATCATCAGTATTAAATATTGAAATGACTTATAACGTTCAGGACATGAGTGAAGTGATTGTGGTGGGTTATGGAACGCAGCGGAGAGGGTCAGTAACAGGTGCAGTAGAAGCCGTGACCAGTAAAGTCCTAGAAGGAAGACCCTCTGTGAATATGGCTACTGCCCTGCAGGGAACGGCTGCAAATTTGATCGTTCAGCAAACCAACTTTGAACCTGGTCAGGGACAGTCCATCAATATTCGTGGTGTCAGTACGCTGGGAAGCAATTCGCCCCTGATTGTGATTGATGGAATAGTGGGTGGTAATCTTAATTTATTAAACCCGAACGATATAGAAAGCGTGTCCGTGTTAAAAGATGCGGGAACTGCAGCAATCTACGGTTCCCGTTCTGCCAATGGGGTGTTACTTGTTACAACTAAAAAAGGTAGAAAAAACGAGAAGGCTACAGTAACCTATTCAGGAATGTATGGAGTTCAAATGCCGCGCATAACCTACAAGCAGGTTGATGGATGGGAAAATGCGTATTACAAAAACCTTTCCCTAATCAATTCAGACCTTGCGCCGACTTTCACTCCAGAAGATATTGCAAGGTTTAAAGAGCAAGGCAATGGCGATTGGAACGTTGAAAATATTGTTAGAAATGCTCCTCAGCAATCACACAACGTGTCTTTTCGTGGCGGTGGCGCCAATAATACTTACATGGTTTCTCTTGGCCTAATGGATCAAAGAAGCAACTGGGTAGGGCCCAATTATGGTTACACCCGTTATAACGCCCGCGTCAATCAATCAACAGAAGTGGGAAAATTCAAAGTAACCACAATTCTTGGCTATACAAAAGTTCAAAACAAAGATCATTCAGCCAGTACCGGCAGTTTAATCGTTGATGCCGGAAGGGTTCCGTTGTATTATAACTTTCAGGATAGTTTGGGCAGGTATTTGACAAACGCAGTTTCTGCAGAACTCAATCCTCTCGGAATTTTAAGAAACGGTGGATTTAGAAAGTATGACGATGATGACGTTTTTGGTAGTTTAACAGCCGAGTTTCAGGTTTACAAAGACCTAAAATTGAGAGGTATTGCGGGTGGAAATGTAGTTTCAAACAAAGCCTACGAACAAGCAAATCCCATCCGGTTTTATCCCAGTGGCGGTTCGGGGTTGGATAGCAGGATTGGCGACAGATCGTCAAAAAGTCTTTTCTCAAACCTGCAGTTGATATTGGATTACTCGAAAAAAATCAACCGAAATGAGATTAATCTTTTAGCAGGTGCCACAAACGAATCTTATCATAGTGAAGAAATGCAGGTGGCAAAAAGATATACCGACCCTGAACTTCACATTCCTGTGGATGGAACTGTGATAGACCCGGGATCAACCTATAACACAGTAAACCGCACGAGCGAATCAAGTTTGAATTCCTACATTGGCCGTGCAGCGTATAACTTCGATAATCGTTATTTTGCTGAGTTAAGCTTCAGATATGATGGCTCCTCAAAATTTCCGAAAGATAATAGATGGGGCTTCTTCCCGTCTGCATCTGCCGCATGGCGAGTATCACAGGAAGCATTTTTTGAACCAATAAAGGAGGTAGTGAATGATTTAAAACTGAGAGCTTCCTATGGTGTGTTGGGGAATCAAAACGTTGGCAATTATCAGTACCAAACTACCTATTCTTCAAGGGTAGATGCTTATGCCTTCAATAATACCACAGTTGCAGGATCAGGTTTTAGCTTTGGTAATCCAGATCTTACATGGGAGAAAGCCGCCACAACCAACCTGGGGTTAGATGTTTCGTTGTTTAGAAAATTCAGTTTGAATTTTGACTATTTCAACAAAATGACCAGTGATATTTTGATAAGAAGGGAAGACGTTCCACTGATATTTGGTGCTGCATTCCCCGATTATAATTTCGCTAAAGTTAGAAATAGGGGTTGGGAGTTAAAAGCAACTTATAATCTATCGGGTGCTGTTGTCAATCATTCGTTCTCCTTAAACTTTGCCGACAACCTTAACGAACTTGTCTCGCTCAACGCTGGTGTAAATCAATATTCACCTTACTCGAAAGAGGAGTTTAAACTATTGAGGCGCGTTGGCCAGCCAATTACCGTTTATTATGGATATAAAACTAACGGCTTTTTCCAGAATTTAGATCAAATCAGTGATGTTGACGGTTACCCGAGATTTGCAAACTCGGTTGTCGGACCGGGAGACCTCAGGTATGTTGACAGAAATGGCGACGGAGTTATTACTGAAGATGATATGTACATTCTCGGAAATCCATTTCCAAGATATACCTATGGACTTATGTACAATATGAATTGGAAAGGATTGGACGTACAACTATTTGTTCAGGGAGTTGGTAAAAGATCTCAAATGATCAGAGGCGAACAGGTGGAGCCCTTCCATTACGGATATGGTGGAACCATGTACGAACATCAAAAGGATTTCTGGACACCCACAAATCCTGATGCAAGATGGCCACGCTTGGCGGAAGCAGGATCGCCATCCAATCTGAATAATTACCGGAGAGGCTCTGACATTTATTTATTTGATGCGGCTTACGCTCGTTTAAAAAATGTCCAACTCGGCTATACTCTGCCTCATGCAATTTCAAAAAGAGCCGGAATGCAAAAAGCTCGGTTATACCTTACGGGTCAAAACCTGATCACACTTTCAAAACTTGATTTCCTGGATCCTGAAATGTCAGAATTTAATAGCAATGTTGACCCCAATGCCGCAGGTGCAAATAGTGCGCGGGCTTATTTTATGCCAATGTTCTTTGGAGTAGGTCTTGATCTCACTTTTTAAAACCTGAAAAACTTACAATATGAAAAAGAAATTTTTAATACAACCGTTTTTTGTTTTACCAGCCCTGGGCATATTGCTTTTCATGGGGTGTAAAAAACTCGACCTATCGCCACGCGACAGGTTTTCAGAACTTACCTATTGGAGTACCACCGGTAATGTTAATCTGGCGCTGAACAATGTCTATTCCTGGCTCTACCCCAGCAATTATGTATTAATGAATGATGGGCTTTCAGACAATGCTTATCGTCGCGGAGATGACGTGACTTTAATCTCCAGCGGAAACTTCACACCCGACCTCGGCCGGTTCAGAAGTGAATGGAACCGCTATTTTACGGGGATGAAAGCTGCAAATCTTTTCCTGGCAAATATTGATAAAAATCAAACGCTGGATGAACCTACCAAAGAAAGAATGAAGGCTGAAGTCAGGTTCACAAGGGCATGGTTTCATTTTCATCTCACAAAATGGTGGGGTGACGTACCTATTGTTAATAAAGAATTGAGCGTAGAAGAAGCCAAAACAATTCCCCGCTCATCGAAGGCTGACGTTGTGAAATTTATTCTCGACGAGTTAGACGGCGCAATTGCTGTTCTTCCTAAAAAAGAAAATTATGCAGCGGCGGATTTGGGAAGAATTACGAAAGGTGCGGCATTGGCTCTTAAGGCAAGGGTATTGCTTTACGAGGGAAACCGAATGCAGGAGGTTGTAACGGTGTGTGAAGAAATAATGAATAATCAGGGAGCAAACGGGGCCTATTCGCTCGAAGGTAATTACGCAAACCTTTTTAGCGATGAAGCAACCAACAAAAGAAATACAGAATCAATGTTAGCCATACAGTATGCGCCCATTAAAAGAACCTGGAGCGAATATTTCGATCTGGCGCCTATTTCAGAAGGGGCAAGAACTAATGGCCTGGCTCCATTACAGGGATTGGTGGATAGTTATATCATGTTGAACGGGAAGTCTATTCATGAAACAGGTTCCGGCTACGACGAGAATAATCCCTACGCCAACCGTGATCCCCGATTAGCCGCCACAATTGTTTTTAACGGTTACAACTGGAAAAGGCCAAATGGTTCTGAAGTTATCATCTATATAAAACCCGGTTCCACTCCAACAGGTGGCATTAGTACTAACGAGTACAAAAATGATGGGCAAGGAAGCCCTTCTGGTTATTACTGGAGAAAATACTGGGATCCCAAGTATTCTACTCCGGGGATAAGTTCGGGCTTAAATCTCCATCTGATTCGCTACGCTGATGTTTTACTGATGTATGCCGAAGCAAAAGAATCATTAGGACAATTCAATTCTGATGTTTGGGACAAAACAATCAAGCCTGTTCGGCAAAGAGCAGGATTTACTGATGCCGATGCATTGAACTACCCGGGCGCCACCAATATCCGAAACGTAATTAGAAATGAAAGACGTGCTGAATTTGCAATGGAAGGACTTCGTATAGAGGATATCAGAAGATGGAAAATAGCCGAAACCGAGATGAATAGCTGGGCACACGGCGCAAAATATGGTGATCCTACAACCGATAACGGATACATCAGAGTGCAAAGCCGAACCTTTGATGCGGCAAAACATTATCTGTGGCCAATACCCCCATCAGAAAGAGAGTTGAATCCTAATCTAACTCAAAATCCTAACTATTAAAAGACAAAAAACATGAATTGGAGCATAAAAATTTCAATCTCATTGACACGAATCGGCGATGAAGCTAAGTTTTATGGAGTGAAATTTTTATGCACAATTGGATGTAATCAATAAAAACATAAATAATAAGAACATGAAAAATTATATTTTCGGCAGTTTTATTTTGGCAATTCTAAGCCTGCTTGTTTTCAATTCTTGCAAAAAGAATGACGATCTCAATTTGAACCTCAACCCCGTATCAAATTTAACCACGCCAATTGACGGGACTTCGATTAATCTTGAAACCACTCAAACTAACGAGTTTCAATTCTCGTGGCAAACTACACAGGCCGAGGATGGAGGTTTGGTTTTATATGAAGTGCTATTTGACAAAGAAGGAGGCGATTTTTCAAAACCATTATACACTTATCTATCCGATGCTAAAGGAGTGCAAAATCGCCTCACCCTTTCTAAAGCCCAGTTAGATGCGATTGCCACATTAAACGGCGCAGTTCCATTGGGTACAACAAAACTGATCTGGACAGTTAAAGCCTCAAAGGGTTGGAATGGTTTGCTGGCAACAGAAAGTAAAACGTTGAATTTAAGCAGGATGTTGCCTTTGCCACAAGAATTGTCTATTTCAGGTTCAGGAACCGAGGCTGGCAACGATAAAATAAAAATGACCAAATTGGCAAGTGGTGTCTTTGAGGCATTTGTAAAATATAAAGCCGGGGATGTAAAATTTGTATCGAACGACGACAACGAATATTCTCTCAAACAGGAAGGTTCGGGTTTAAGCCTGGTGGGCGGTTCGTCAAGTTCAGGTTTAAGTGGCTCCACTGAGAAAGTTATGTGGGTGAAGGTTGACTTTAGTGCAAAAACCGGCCAACTGATTGAAATAAAGAATGTAGCATTATGGTATTGTAACCAGGCAACTCCAAAATTCGAATTGCTTTATGTGGGAAATGGCATTTGGAGAAAAAATGGGGTAGTTGATTTTTTAAGCGCTGCAAGTTGGAGTTCAAGGGAGGATCGTTACAAATATGTAATGATGATTAACGATGGAACGGGTGACAAGCCTTATTTCTTAAATTCATTCTCGAGTAATCCCGGAGGTCAGGATGGTGCTTATCCAAGTTCGCTGGATTACAGGGCAATTGACGTGAATAAAAACCAAAGTAGCCAGTGGGACTGGGGCTGGAAGATTGACAGAAACTACTTCACCGTGGGCGCTGTCGCTGATTTTTGGATTCAGTTGAACGCAACTGAAAGATACAATCAAAATTATAGGAAACCATAAATTTTTGACGACAAAGTGGTGACTTTTATAGTTGCCACTTTGTTTGTGCTGAATTTTTAAAGCACTTTAATAAATGTACAGATTAAATTGTTTATTAGTAATCTTTTTGCCGTTGGCTCTTTTTTCGTGTTTAAAGTCAAATGACGATGTGCCCGCCCCTGCTCCGCCAAAGCCGCCGGTGCAAACGGTTTTCGATTGGAACAAGATTGCAGACTCGGCGCAATTGTCATTGCCTTTGTTTTATAATGCAAATGGTAAGTATTATACGGCAAATAATAATTCCACAAGTTGGACGCAATATTGGCCATCGGCACATGTATTGGATGTTTTGACGGACGCATATATTAGAACCGGTTCTCCCGCTCACAAGACAAGAATGGATGATCTTTTAACCGGCATGTATTCGCAGAACGGGAACAAATGGGTTAATCACTTTTATGATGATATGGAATGGATGGGTTTGGCAAGTCTGAGAGCGTTTCAGGCAACTAATGACAATAGGTATAAAAGCGTGCTGGATGTTGTTTGGCCCGACATCAAGAATGGTCATACTGCTGATTTGGATGGAGGTGTTTGGTGGAACAAGGATCGTGGGTCAAAAAATGCCTGTTCAAACGGGCCAGCAGCAATACTTGGGGCACGGATGTATAAGCAATTTGGGAATGCCGCCGATCTTGATGCAGCAAAACAGATTTATGCGTGGGAACGCGCCAAATTGTTTAATGCGAGCAATGGGGCAGTATATGATAATGTTAGTAAAGAGGGTATTGTAGAAACACGCCCCGGCTGGATTTTTACATACAATCAGGGTACTTTTTTAGGTGCTGCTTACGAGCTTTATAAAATTACAAATGACGGTAACTATTTAAATGATGCAATTAAGGCCGCAGACTACACATTAGGAAATTTAGTAACCAACGGAATACTTAAAAGTGAAGGAGGAGGAGACGGAGGCTTATTTAAAGGAATTTTTGTTCGTTATCTCACTTTGTTAATAATTGATGGTGGTTTAACTTCCGATAAGAAAAGCTCATACGTGACATTCCTTAAAAGAAATGCAGAAACCCTATGGACTAAAGGCGCTAATAAGCAATATCCACTTTTTGATGCTTTCTGGGAAACAAAGCCTGGTTCTCAAAGCGATTTAACCACGCAGTTGAGCGGGATCATGATGCTGGAAGCTGCCGCTACGTTGAATAAAAATAACCTTTTTTAGTTTCCTATTTAAAGCTAACCATGTCCGGTCTCTGAAAAATATCCTTTATGGGGTTTTGTCACGGACTTTGCTAAGGGATCAACGATGTGCCAAATTTTAGTGCCTTAGTGAGTCCTTTAGCATTGTGTTTTGATCGGCGAATACAATCTAAAAGCACCATTTATTTTTTTATACCAAAGCAATCGGCTACCTATTGCGTGAACCTTCAGAAAATTCGAGAAAAAAATTTGTTAATTAGAGGACTTTTTACAATCTTCGCTTAAACGAATAAGCTCAAATACTTTCTGTATTATAAAAAGTGATTGCTCGGGCAACTGTCTGTTTTATAATATGGCGCTTCTGTTCTCGAATAAAATTTTAGTAATGAAACTTATAAAAAGAATCACTTTTCTGGGTTGTATGTTGATTTGTTTATTACAAGCAAGTACGTTCGCCCAAAGGGCCGTTAACACTTTGTCGGAGCTGCAACGTTTGCAAAACATTGACAAAATGCCCCAGTATCTGGAAGGAACTTTTGTAAAGCAAATCTCCTCCTATGACCGCACAGGCGGAAACGATGATGGGTTTAGTGGTAAATATTCCTTTCTTCGAAAAGACGAAAATGGCGGCCTTGTTATTTTCGAAGCAAAGGGTCAGGGTGTAATCGAGCGGATTTGGACCCCAACACCAACAGACGATTTGCTCGACTTCTATTTTGATGGCAACAGTAAACCAACTTTTTCCATCAAATTCAAAGATCTTTTTTCGGGAAATGTAACTCCTTTTTTAAAACCGATAGTTGATGCTTATATGGTGGGGGGGTATTATAGTTACGTTCCAATCCCTTATTCCAACGGATGTAAAATTGTTTTCAGGGGAGAAAAAATTATGTTTCATCAAATCCAATACCGTGAATACGACAAGCAGTATAAAGTGCAAACATTTAATCCTAAGTTTAATCAAAATGAACTTAATTTATTGAACGATCTGGTATGGTTGTGGAGCAATAACGAGCGCACTATTAATAATTTCTATAAAACATCCGGTAAAATTGCACGACAGAATGTATTAGAGCCGGGTCAGTCAAAAGTTATTGCGGATATTGAGCAAGGGGGCAGAATTTTGGGAATCGAACTGTTGCCGTCCAAAATTTTTGAAGGCGAATTCAAACAGTTAGATTTGAAGATTACGTGGGATAATGCCACCGAACCTGCCGTGTTTGTTCCTATTGCTGATTTTTTTGGGTATTCCTTCAATCAGGTTGCAATGGAGAGTCTTTTTATTGGAGCCACGGCTTCAAAAGCATATTGTTACTTGCCGATGCCTTTTGACAGAGCGGCAAAAGTGGAGATTGTATATCGCGAAAACAATCAACTAAACAATCAATATCCGGTTAACCTTCATTCGATTGTGTATTATTCCAATGAAAAAAGAATTGCGGGTAAAGAGGGTAAATTTTTTACATTTTGGAAAAATGACGCGCCCGATCCTGGAAAGCCGTATGTTTTTCTTAACGGAAAGGGCAAAGGGCATTATGTTGGAACGATTATGAATGTGCAGGCGCTGACATACACCAATTTCACAGAGTTTTTTGAGGGCGATGACTCTACTGTTATTGATGGTATCAACAATATTCACGGTACTGGCAGCGAAGATTATTTTAACGGCGGTTGGTACGCGCAACCCGGCGGCTGGACTGAAAAAGGCTGCGCACCGCTGAGTGGTTGTATCAATTACTCCATCCCATTGAGCCGAACCGGCGGGTACAGGTTTTACATTACTGACAAGTTGCCTTTTTACCAAAATATTTATCACAGTATGGAACATGGCCCGATAAATAATAATCGGCCTGTGCAAAATGTTTCGGTCGCATTGTATTATGCCGATAAGGCCGTTGAAACAAATGCTGCACCTGTAAATGGCCTCACGCAAAACCCTACGCCTTCCGAATTTACATTTTACACAAATTTTTTGAAACATCTTACGTATAATGGAGATTTCGAATTCAGGCATGGTAACGCGGTTATTAATGGCTCTGATAACACTTCACTTGTTATTAATACAAATGAATTGCCGGGCGGAACGTATAAGGTATATATGCATAAAATTAACTCGGGTACCAACAGCTTTGATTTGCGAATTTCTGATCATCGGAAAATTATGGATTGGAAAACTGTAAATTTGCAGGCAAACAGCAAAAAGGAAGATATTTATTTTGGTGAGATTGAGATTAAAAAAACTGATGTTCCACAGGTGCCTGTTAATGTTCTTTTTCGAATTAGCACTAATAAGCCTAACTTGGAGTTTGATTATATAAGATTTGTTAAGATATAGGAGAAGCATGGCGAAAAAAGTTCTGTTGAAAGATATTGCGAACGAGGTGGGTGTTTCCACCGCGCTGGTTTCCTATGTTTTAACCGGAAAAGAAAAAGAAGCAAGGGTGGGAGTAGAAATAGCTGCAAAGATCAAAAAGGTGGCAAAAAAAATGAATTATCAGCCAAACCTTATTGCGCGCAGCTTAAAGTCGGGTCGAACAAAAACACTCGGACTGATTCTGGCCGATATCTCAAATACATTCTTTTCAATGCTCGCAAGGATAATTGAGAATGAAGCAGACCTTCACGGCTATACTGTGATTATTGGTAGTAGCGATGAGAAAATTGAAAAATCCCAAAAACTTATTGATACCTTTCTCAATCGGTCGGTGGACGGGTTGATTATAGTTCCGGTGGAAGGATCGCGCAGGCAGTTTAATGTATTGAACCAGATGAACGTACCCTTTGTGCTTATTGACAGATCGTTTAGTGAAAAAGACGCCAACGTAGTTGTAATTGATAATCGAACAGCATCATTTAACGCAGTCAATCTATTAATACAAAATGGCTATAGAAGAATAGGAATGATTGCTTATGACACAGATCTCACTCACATGCAAAACAGGACGGCCGGTTACAAAGATGCGTTGGGAAAAAATGGCTTGCCACTGGACGAACAGCTTATCAGAAAAGTGACCTACCACAAACTTTCAGACGATGTTCGCGAAGCTCTGGATTATTTTTTGACTGGAAAGAAACCACTCGTTGACGCCCTTTTTTTTGCAACCAACTCAATTTCGCTTTTAGCTTTGAAATATATTAATGGAATGAATTTAAAAGTGCCTGACGATTTGGGCATTGTTTGCTTCGACGAAAGTGAAACTTATGACTTTTTTTATGCACCGGTATCTTTTGTGAAACAGGATCTACAATTGATAGGGCAGAAAGCGGTTGACAGGCTTATGAACATGATAGAAGGTAAACAAGTTCCACGCGGTCCCGAAACTGTTCCCGCTACTTTAATGATAAGGGCAAGTTCCGGGAATAAAAAAAATAGTGATTAAAGAAAATATACTATTTTTGCTTAAACGAATAAGCCGTATAATTATAAAATTGTCATTTATGAATAAAGCGTATATCCTCTTTATAGTTAGTCTTTTTTGTGTTGAATTGTTTGCGCAATCCCCCAAGTTTAATGGTCTTGATATGAATCTGGGAACGCTGTCCCGCTTGTCTGACGCAAAAACCCGGTCTATCAGCCCCGAAAATTTTACGGGCGAAAAAGGTAAGGGAGGCATGGCGGATCCCGCTGCAGATAAAGGCAAACGCAATGTTGCGAACGCAGCTCACGAAGCCAGAGATTTAGGTAAAGGCTGGAAGGTGAATCCGTTTATTATCATTAATCCTGGTGAAACTTTCACAATGGCTGAAATTGACGGCTCCGGAGCCGTGCAACATATTTGGATGACACCTACCGGCAATTACAATATGTCCATCTTTCGTGTTTACTACGATGGAGAAGCGTCTCCTTCAATCGAGAGCCCCGTAGGACCGTTTTTTGGAATTGCATGGAATGAAATGTCACCGTTGACCTCGCTGCCCATTACAGTAAACCCCGGAAGTGCCTTTAATAGCTTTTGGAAAATGCCTTTTCGAAAAAGGATAAAAATTACCATGGAGAATATAGCTGCTGAACCAATGCGTTTATACTATCAGGTAGATTATACGCTTACTGAGGTTGGGCCCGATGAGGCTTATCTTCATGCGCAATATCGCCGCAGTAACAAGCAAACTCCCGGCGCCCATACTATCGTGGACAATATTAAAGGTAAAGGCCACTACGTTGGCACTTACATGGGTGTGGGTGTTACTAACAACGGTTGGTGGGGCGAAGGCGAAATAAAATTCTTTATGGATGGTGATAAAGACTATGCAACGATCGTTGGAACGGGTACTGAAGATTATTTCTTAGGTTCTTACAATTTCGAAAACAGGCGAACAAAACAGTATCAGGAGTACTCAACACCATTTGCTGGCCTGCATCAGGTATTAAAGCCAGACGGCCTTTATGGTTCACAAATGCGGTTTGGCATGTACCGTTGGCACATTATGGATCCTATACGGTTTGATAAGGATTTAAAAGTTACCATTCAGGATCTGGGATGGCGTTCAGGAGGTCGTTATTTGGCTCAACGGTCAGATATCATCACCGTGGCGTATTGGTATCAAGTCGAGCCCCACACAAAGTTCCCGTCTTTACCTGATAGAGATTTACTGGAAGTGAATTAGGCTTATTACTCAGGTATTCGTATCGTTGCCAATGCCGGCGATTGTTTTAAAAAAGCGGCGCCAGATATTTAAAAAGTTAGTTTAAAAATTTGTTCTTAATAAAACGATTGATTTATGAAAATTGTAAGTATTCCTTTTTGCCTCGTGGCTACCTGCGTTTTGTTAGCTTCCTGTAACAACCAGTCGGGTGGTAACAACGGGCACAAAGATTCCACAAATCAAAACTCACAGGTTATGAAGGAAAGTTATGCTACGGGTACATTTGGTTACGATCTACAGTTTCTTAATACAAAGGATAGTGGCTTAATTGTGTTAAGGTCTGCCGATGGGGCATCTCAGATTATCATCTCTCCAAAATATCAGGCAAAAGTGTTTACTTCCACTGCTGATGGGTTTGAAGGGAAAAGCTTTGGATGGGTAAATTACAAAGCTTTTGACGGGCCACTTAATCCTCACATGAACGGATATGGCGGCGAAGATCGTTTATGGCTCGGCCCGGAAGGTGGTAAGTTTTCGTTGTTTTTTAAGCCCGGGTCAAAGCAGGGCTTTGAACAATGGTTTACACCTGCTGCCATTGATAGCGAGGCCTGGAATCTTATAAGCAATGACGGGAAAAAGGTTTCGATGGCAAAGGATATGAATCTTCAAAACTACGCAGGTACAACACTTCAAATGAGTGTAGGTCGAGAGGTTGAGTTGATTGACAACGCGGGCATCAATAGTTTATTGGGCATCAACATTGATGAAAAGGTAAAATCGGTTGGTTTTAAAACGATGAATAGTATTACCAATACCGGTTCTAACGAATGGAATGACCAAACGGGTGCTCCCTGCACCTGGAATCTCGATATGTTTATGCCCTCCGAAAAATGTGTGATAGTAATTCCTTACATTAGTAAAGACGGTGGTAAAGTGGCCACCACTGATTATTTTGGTGAAATTGGCAAAGACCGCATTAAAATGGAAAACGGTATTTTGTATTTTAAGGCTGACGGAAAATCGAGGGGAAAGCTGGGTGTGGTACCTCAAAAGGTTAAAAATATTGCCGGCAGTTACGATGGAATAGGAAATGTGCTTACGATTACGCTTTTTGATGTGGACAATAACGCCAGATATTTGAATCAGGAATGGCGTACCGATCGCGATCCGTATAGTGGTGATGGGATGAACGCATATAACGATGGACCGTTGGAAGATGGTAGCCAGATGGGACCTTTTTATGAAATTGAAAGTGTTTCGCCACCAGCGTTTTTAAAGCCCGGCCAAAAGATGACACACAATCATAGTGTATTTCATTTTACGGGCAACAAAGCTGCGTTAAGCGATATCGCCAAAAGAGTGTTGGGTGTGACGATTGACCAGATTGAAAAGGCTTTTTAAGAATTCAGACATCTGATATGAGCGTGAAGCATAGTTGCCTTTTTGCAGGTTTTCCGCTTTGCGGGGTTTGAGATGATGAGCATGAACCGGGACGATAAAACGAGCGTGGCAACGAAGATGCCATTTGCACCACAGCTGGTATTAAAATACCAAATTGAACACGGGAAAGT
>ERZ761602.6215-NODE-6215-length-13532-cov-3.409364_pt1 | contig 13532 bp, 12 predicted proteins | sample MGYA00512165_ERZ761602 | MGnify/ENA primary metagenome ERZ761602 (study PRJEB28899, sample SAMN02445085) | bioreactor sludge metagenome | biome: EBPR sludge; isolation source: Thorneside wastewater treatment plant | place: Australia: Brisbane, Thorneside...
CCCATGGGCACAACAGCCAACGCCAGCCGAAAGGTTCCCGCCATGACCCGCATCGTCCTCGCCCTCGCCACCCTGATGACCCTCAGCCTGAACGGCTCGCTCGCCCTGGCCTCGGTTCCGGGCTGCTCGGCCAACGTCTGCACCGTCTCGCTGGCCATGATGACCCCGCCCCCCGCCCGCCCCGCGGGCCTGCTGGAGCGTCATCTGGCCGCGCAGACCGCCATGGTGATCCCGGTCGCGGGCCGGTTCTGACGCCCGGTAGGGTGGGGTTCAACCCCACCCTCCATGTTGTCCGCCCTATGCGAGGCGGCTTTCTTCGCTCTGGCCAAGCGCTGCGGAATCGGGCGCGGGTGCCGGGGGGGACGGAGGCGTCGGAGCAGTCGGCGGTACACCGACCGGATCGGGGCCGCGCCCCTCGTCGGACACGTCACCGGCACGCGGCGGCGTCGTGCCACCTGGCGTCGGCGTGGGGTAACCATCGCTGCATTCGCCGCTTGCCAGCCGCACGCAATTGCCTTCGGCCAGAACCGGGCTCACCAGCCCGGGCCCAAACCCGAGAACGAGGGTGGCGACCAAGGCCAGCAAAGCCGGGGGGATCGATCGAACCTGCATGTGTCTCTCCTGAGTGTCGCAGCGCGCGGATTGCGCAGGATCGACCCTAGCCAGCCACACCGTCGCCGTCTGTTCCCCCGGTGACACCAGAGCCCCCCGTGGACAGCCAGCACGCTTTGGGCTATCGGGCGCCATGCTCGACAATCGCTCCGACCTGCCCGCCGAAATCGCCGCTCCTGAAATCCTCAGGCGCCGGACCTTTGCGATCATCTCGCACCCCGACGCCGGCAAGACCACGTTGACCGAAAAATTCCTGCTGTTCGGCGGCGCCATTCAGATGGCCGGCCAGGTGCGCGCCAAGGGCGAGGCCCGGCGCACCCGCTCGGACTTCATGCAGATGGAGAAGGAACGCGGGATTTCGGTTTCAGCCTCGGCGATGTCCTTCGACTTCGAGCGCTGGCGCTTCAATCTGGTCGACACGCCCGGCCACTCGGATTTCTCGGAAGACACCTATCGCACCCTGACCGCCGTCGATGCCGCGATCATGGTGATCGATGGCGCCAAGGGGGTCGAATCCCAGACACAGAAGCTGTTCGAGGTCTGCCGCCTGCGCGACCTGCCGATCCTGACCTTTTGCAACAAGATGGACCGCGAAAGCCGCGACACGTTCGAGATCATCGACGAGATCCAGGAAAACCTGGCCATCGACGTGACGCCGGCCTCCTGGCCGATTGGCATGGGGCGCGAGTTCATCGGCTGCTACGACATCCTGCACGACCGGCTGGAACTGATGGACCGCGCCGACCGCAACCGGGTGGCGGAAAGCGTGGTGATCGACGGGCTCGATGATCCCAAGCTGGCCCAGCACATCCCCGCCGACCTGCTGGCCCGGCTGCGCGAAGAGCTGGAAATGGCGCGCGAACTCCTGCCCGCCTTTGACCGCGCGGCGGTGCTGAACGGGTCGATGACGCCAATCTGGTTCGGCTCGGCAATCAACAGCTTTGGCGTGCGTGAACTGATGCGCGGCATGGCCGAATATGGCCCGCCGCCCCAGCCCCTGCCCACCGACAAGCGCCAGGTCGCCCCGGGCGAAGGGGCGGTCACCGGCTTTGTCTTCAAGGTGCAGGCCAACATGGACCCAAAGCACCGCGACCGCGTGGCCTTTGTCCGTCTGGCCTCGGGGCATTTCCTGCGCGGCATGAAGCTGACCCATGTGCGCGCCGGTAAACCCATGGCGGTGACCAACCCCGTGCTGTTCCTTGCCGCCGACCGTGAATTGACCGACGAGGCCTGGGCGGGCGACATCATCGGCATTCCCAACCACGGTCAGTTGCGCATCGGCGATACGCTGACCGAAGGCGAGGCGCTGAAATTCACCGGCATTCCCAGCTTTGCGCCCGAACTCTTGCAAACCGTGCGCGCCGGCGATCCGATGAAGGCCAAGCATCTGGAAAAGGCCCTGATGCAATTCGCCGAAGAAGGCGCGGCCAAGGTGTTCAAGCCGATGATCGGCTCGGGCTTCATCGTGGGGGTGGTCGGCGCCTTGCAGTTCGAGGTCCTCGCCTCGCGCATCGAACTGGAATACGGGCTGCCGGTGCGCTTCGAGGGGTCGCAGTTCACCTCGGCGCGCTGGCTGATCGGCGACAGGGCGGCGGTGGATGCGGTGGTCAACACCAACAAGGGCCATATCGCCACCGACCATGACGGCGATCTGGTCTATCTGACCCGGCTGAAATGGGACATCGACCGGATCGAGCGCGATCATCCCGCCGTGAAACTGGCGGCGACCAAGGACATGATGGTCTGACGCGGCCTTTGGGGGAACCCAAAGGGCGGCTGTTTCCTCTGTCCTCAATTATCCTCGGGTGGGTCCGGGAGGGTGGAAAACCCTCCCGGGCGGCTGCGGGTGGCAACCCGCCGGGCGCGAGGCCCCTCGACGGGGCCGAGCGCCCGCCCCCCCCTGCTGACCAATGGAAAACCCCGGGTGCGCCGGGCACCCGGGGTTCTCGAATTCCGCAGGGGTTCAGCGGCGCGCGGCCATGGCGGCCCAGCCGCCCGTCACCGTCAGCGCCGCGATGCCCGCCTTGACGGCATCGCCCAGGAGGAAGGGCACCATGCCCGCATTCATCGCGCCCTGCAGGCTGAGCGGGGTTGCCGCATGAAGCCAGAGCACGCCGGGGACATAAAGCAGCGCCGAGATCACCAGCGTGCCGAGGAAGGTTCCAATCAGCCCGCGCGCCAGTCCGCGCTCGACCAGCCACCCGGCCGCGAAGGCCAGCGCGACAAAGCCCCAGAGGAAGCCTGCTGTCGGACCGACGAGGAAGGCGGCGCCGCCCAGACCCCCGGCAAAGACCGGCAGGCCCATCGCGCCCTCGGCCAGATAGGCGAGCACCGCCGCCGCGCCAAGGCGCGAACCGGCCGTCAGCCCGACAAGCACCACCGCCAGCGTTTGCAGCGTCATCGGCACCGGCAGCATGGGCACGCTGACCTGCGCGCCCAGCGCAATCAGGGCCGATCCGCCCAGCACGATCAGCGCGCGCGCCAGGGTCGAGGAAGCGCCGAAGGACGCCTGGAGAAGGGTTTTCTGGGCCATGAAGGTCTCCCGGGATGTGAGGTCGCGTTGCCCGGGTTATCGGGCGCGCAAGGACGCAGGTCAAGCGCCACGACACGAGGCGGCGTGTTTTGCGCGCCCGAACTTTGCAAATCGCGGCCATGGCAAATCCCCGAACTTTGCAAGACTGCGCGCCGGGAAAGCGCAACCGCCGGGCTCTGCCTTGCATGGCTGCGTCAGGACTGGCATGAGCGCGTCATGAGCACCCCTTCTCCTGCGAGCGAATCGCCCCGCCCCGACACCGCGTCCCGGATTGCCCTGATCACCGGCGCGTCGCGCGGTCTGGGGGCGGCCCTGGCGGAAACCCTCGCCGCGCAGGGCTGGCATGTGATCGCCCTCGCACGGACCACCGGTGCGCTGGAAGAACTCGACGATCGCATCCAGGCGGCGGGTGGGCACGCCACGCTGGTGCCCGTCGACATCACCAATGACGATGCGATGCGCCAGATCTGCCTGTCGATCCATCAGCGCTGGGGCCGGGTCGACCTGTGGGCGCACACGGCGGTGCATGTGCCGCCGCTGTCGCCAGCGGGGCATGTCGCGGTCAAGGACTGGGACAAGACGCTTGCCACGACGCTGCGCGCGACCGGCACCCTGATTCCGATGATCGAGCCCCTGCTGCGCGCCAGCCCGCGCGGCACGGCGCTGTTCGTCGACGATGCAAGCTGGCACGACGGGGCCGGGGTGGCGCGGTTCTTTGGCGCCTATGCGGCGGCCAAGGCCGGACAGATCGCGCTGGCGCGGGCCTGGGCGGCCGAAAACGCCGCGCTGGGCGCGGGGCGCGCGCCTCGGGTGCTGATCGAAACGCCCGCTGCGATGCCGACCGCCACCCGGGCGAGGTTCTTCCCGGGCGAGGATCGCAGCGCCCTGACTCCCTGCAGCGTCGAAGCGCAACGGCTGGTGGCGCTTCTGGGTTGACAGGGTTGGCGGGATCTCGCGGCGCAACACACGCGCGGCAGTCGACACGGCGACCGCCCATACAGGCGACAAGGCCGGGCGCTTGCGCCCGGCCCTGACCTTGGGGATGACGCCTCAGCGTTCGGAGATATAGATCGCCGAGCCGCGCACGCGGCTGCGGTTGTAGGTGCCGACCCAGATGTCATACTGGCCCGACGCCGGGTTGTTGAAACGGATCAGCGGGTCAAGGCCGTTGTAGTCGTCGTTGCAATACCACTGGGTGTGCGGATCGTTGATCAGCAGCATCGTGTCACCCGGCGCGCTGACATAGATCGTCAACGCATAGCCCCCGGCGCGATAATAGAGGCGGAAATCGGGCGCGTTGGCAAACCAGCCGCCACCCGGGCAACCGCCGCCGCCGTTGAAACGGCTGTCGCCGCCCGCCTGGATGCCGCCACGCACATAGGGATCCGGCATGAAGCCCGCATTCAGCGTAACCGAACCGAATGACGGACGCAGATTGTAGTTCTGCGCCTCGGCCGCGCCAACGGCGAGGGTCGCTGCAACCGCAGCGAGAATGGTTGCCTTCAAAGTCTTGAACATGTGGGTCTCCATTGTGATCAAATCTGCGGTCCTCGGCCGCATGGCCGCAACTCGGGCCCGCTTACTCGCCAGAACACCCGGATGCTGCACGGCTTTTCCCCACCTGTCCAGATTCATTACATGGGTTCATCGCTTTGTGCGGCATTGAAACAATTCGCGTGATCGGTGCTCGGACAGGATTGAGCGGCGTCCACGATCGGTTAGGCTGGGCGCGAACAAGGACAGGGATCATCGCATCATGCGCGCAGCGGGTTTCGGGGTTTTCGCGGTGGTCGCCACCCTCCTGCCTGCGCTGGTGGTGCTGTGGAACCATGGCTGGGCCTCGCCCTTCTGGCTGCTGGCCGGTGACGCCTATCTCTACCTCGGGATCGGCGAGGCCTCGAGCGGCCTGACCATGAGCTTTGACGGAATGCGGCCGACGAACGGCTTTCACCCGCTCTGGCAGATCTGGGTGCGCATCGCCACGGGACTGACCTCGGGGCCCGAAGGGGCCATGGCCCTGGTCGCCTGGAGTGCGGTGGCCTGCACGCTGGGCGGCGTGCTGTTGCTGGGTCTCGCGATCCGGCGGATGACGGGGTCGTGGTTGCTTGCGATGCTCGCGGTGCCCGGGGTCTATTACCTCGCCATCGGGCAGGCGCTGCGCAACCTGCCGGTCTGGGGCTTTTTCGACGGGATGGAGGCGGGGCTGGCCTTCCTGCTGTCGGGCCTGCTGTTCTCGCTGGCGGCGCGGGGCGCGCGGCCCATCGCGCTGGGCGTGGTGATGGCCTTCCTGGTGCTGACCCGGCTGGACGAGGTGTTCGTCCCGGCCTCGGTCGCGCTGGCCGTGGCGCTGTGGCCCGGGCGGCCGGTCCGGCGGCGCATCCGGGATGCGGCGGCACTGGCCGCCCCCACCGCCGTGGCGCTGGCGCTGTTCGTGGGCTGGAGCCTGTGGTCCACCGGCCTGCCGACCCCGGTCAGCGGCGCGGCCAAGGGCGAGGGCGCGCTGGTGGCCAATGTCTGGGTCACGCTGGCCACGTTCCTTGCCCCGCTGATCGACCTGCGCAGTGCCGTGACGGCCTACGAGCCGGACCGCGCGGCGCTCCTGGGCGGGGCGTTTCGCGTGGTCGAACTGGTGGTGCCGGCGCTGTTCGCGCTGGGCTTTCTCTTCGTGCTGGTGCGCCGCCTCCACCTGCGCCCCTGGGCGCCGCTTCTGGCCGGGGTCTGTGGCGGCGTGCTGATCAAGGCGGGCTACAACGTGGTGTCGGTCAATTACTGGCATCAGGCCTCGTGGTATTTCGCGCTGGCGATGGCACTGGTCACGCTGGGCAGCGCCGTCCTGCTGCGTCCGGCCATTGCCGCGGCGCATCCGCGCGCGCTGCGCTGGGCGGCGCCGGGGCTGGCGCTGGTCACCCTTCTGCACGCCAGCCTCTGGAGCGCGCATGTGATGACCGATCCCCTGCGCCCCGAGCAGCGCGCGTTCTGGACCGCCCGCGCACAGGTCGAATCCGCCCTTCTGGCCGCTGTCCCCACGCCGAGGGTGATCGAATTCGGCGACGGGATGATCAATTTCACCTTCGATTTTCCCGTGCGCCACGGATTCGTCTTTGCCGGCGACGCGCAAAGTCTGCGCGCGCTGCGCGAGGGGCGGCTGTTGCGCGACGCCTATGACGACGGGTTCACCCTGCTGTCCTCGTACGAATACCTGCGCGTCCCCGACGGGGCCGAGGACTGGGACAGCGAGGAAATCCGCGCCTTCCTGATGGACTCCTTCCTCGATGCGCGCATCAAGGCGGAACTGGCCGATTACACCTTTGCCATGGTGCATGTGGCCCGCCCGACCGGTGTGCCCTTCATCCGCTTCGAGCCGCGCGGATGAGCGCCCCCGGTCGCAAGGTTCACTGGCTGCTAGCGGGGATTCTGGCGCTGACGCTGCTGGCGGCGGCGGGGTTCGGCGTCCGGCTGGGGCTGAGCTGGTATCACTGGTCGCAGCCCGGCTCGCACGATCAGCCGCTGCAGGGCTGGATGCCGCTGGGCTATGTCGGGCGCTCGTGGCAGGTGCCGCCCGAAGTGCTGCAGGGGATCGCGGGCGTGCAGCCCGGCGATGGCCGCCGCACGCTTCAATCCATCGCCGAGGCACGCGGCATCGCACTGGACACGCTGATCACCGAAATAGAAACCGCGATCCAGCTCTGGCGGGCGCAAGGTGACTGACTGGTTCCTCGCCCTGATCGCGGACTGGGGGGCGCTGGCGCTGGGCCTTGTCACCTTCCTGTCCTGCCTTGCCCTGCCGGTGCCCTCGTCGATGATGATGCTGGCGGCCGGGGCCTTCGTCGCCTCGGGCGACCTTGCCGCGGGATCGGTCGCGGCAGCCGCGCTGGCGGGCGCGGTGGCGGGGGATCAGGCGGGCTATGGGCTGGGGCGCTGGGGCTATGCGCGCGCCGAAACCTGGCTGCGCAAAAGCCCGCTCAGGACGGCGGTTCTGGACCGGGCGCGCGATTCGGTCCAGCGGCGCGGGGCGCTGGCGGTGTTCCTGTCGCGCTGGATGTTCAGCGCGCTCGGCCCGTATGTGAACCTGCTGGCAGGCGGCGCCGGGATGCGCTGGGCGCCTTTTACCGCGATGATCGTCGCGGGCGAGGCGGTCTGGGTCGCGCTCTATATCGGGTTGGGCTATGCCGCCGGCGGCCAGATCGAGGCGGCGGCGCAGCTTGCCGGAAACGCGGCAGGGCTCCTGGCCTCGCTCGCGGTGGCGGCTGGGCTGGCGTGGCTCTTGTGGCGGATCTGGCCGCGGGGCGGGGGCGCCTAGATGCCCCTGCCACCGGGATCAGTCCTCGGCCCGTTCGGCCAGCGCCAGCCATTCTTCTTCGGCCGCTGCCAGCGCCACCTGACGCGCGCTCAGCATCTCGCTCGCCTTGGCCGCCTTGACCGGTTCGCGCGCAAAGATCGCCGCATCCGACAGAAGCTCGGTCAGTTTGCCGATTTCGGCGCCCAGACGGTCGATCTCCGCCGGCAGCGACTCAAGACGCTTCTTCTCGGTGAAGGTCAGCCCCTTGGCGGCGGCCTTGGCGGCAGGCTTCGCGGCGGGTTTCACCCCCTCGCCGCGCGGGGCGGGCGCGGTTGCGGCAACGGAAGGCCCCTCGGCCAGGGCCTTTTGCGCCTGATAGTCGCTCCAGCCGCCGGCATAGACGGTCACCCTGCCGCGCCCCTCGAAGGCCAGCGTGGTCGTCGCCACCCGGTCGATGAAATCGCGGTCGTGACTGACCAGCAGCACCGTTCCCGGATAATCGCCCAGAATATCCTGCAACAGGTCCAGCGTTTCGACATCCAGGTCGTTCGTCGGTTCGTCCAGCACCAGCAGGTTCGATTCGCGGGCCATGATCCGCGCCAGCAACAGCCGCGCACGCTCGCCCCCCGACAGGCTGCGCACCGGGGCGCGGGCCTGACTTTCATCGAACAGGAAATCCTTCAGATACGCCACCACATGCTTCGGGTTTCCCCGAACCATGACCTGATCGGCCTGCCCGCTGACCCGCATTTCCGGATCGCCCGTCAGGTTCTCCCACAGGCTTTCATCGGGGTTCAGACGTGCGCGCGCCTGATCGAAAACCGCCAGTTCCAGATTGGTGCCCTGCCGGATGGTGCCGCTGTCGGGGGCGATTTCCCCGGTCAGCAGTTTCAGCAAGGTCGTCTTGCCCACGCCATTGGGCCCCACCAGCGCCACCCGGTCGCCGCGCAGCACCTTCAGGCTGAAGTTGGACAGGATCGGCACGCCGTTGAACGATTTCGAGACCCCCTCGGCCTCGACCACCAGCTTTCCTGACACCGGCGCGGCATCGAGCACCAGCGCCGCCGTGCCCTGCCTGCGGATCTGCGCCGCGCGTTCGGCCCGCAGGTCCTGCAAGGCGCGCACCCGGCCCATGTTGCGCTTGCGGCGCGCGGAAATCCCCTCGACCGCCCATTTCGCCTCGTGCTTGATCTTGCGATCCAGCTTGTGGCGGGCGTCGTCCTCGTCGGTCCAGACCTTGTCGCGCCATTCCTCGAACGCGGCAAAGCCCTGATCCAGACGGCGCACCTGTCCGCGATCCACCCACAGCATCGCCCGGCTGAGCGCGTTCAGAAACGCGCGGTCGTGGCTGATCAGCACGAATCCCGCCCGCGTCTCGCGCAGGCGCGCCTCCAGCCACTGGATCGCGTGGATGTCCAGATGGTTGGTCGGCTCGTCGAGCAGCATGAGCTCCGGCGCCTCGGCCAGAAGCTTGGCCAGCGCCGCCCGCCTGCGTTCCCCGCCCGAGGCGGTGGCAACCGCAACCGCCGGATCAAACCCCAGCCCCTCGGCGGCGATCTCCAGCCGATAGGCCTCGCCTTCGTCGAGGCTCTGCATCGCCCAGTCGCCCAGAGTCGCGAAACCCGCCATGTCGGGCTCCTGCTCCATATAGCCCACGGTGGTGCCGGGGGTCAGGATGCGCGCGCCACTGTCGGCCTCGGCAAGGCCGGCCATGATCTTCATCAGGGTCGATTTGCCCGAGCCGTTGCGCCCGACCAGCGCCAGCCGGTCACCTGGCTGCACGATCAGGTCGAGACTGGAAAACAGCGGGTTGCCGCCGAAGGTCAGCGAGATGCCGGAAAGCTGGAGAAGGGGTGCCTGTGCCATGCCGGGGGGCTAGCGCGGGGCCCCGGCAGGGTCAAGGGTCATGGGGTTAGGGTCATGGGTCAAATGTCAGCGCCGCGCCGCGACCGCCCGCATCGCCCCGGTCAGGTCATGCACAAGACTGCCCGCCATGGAGCGGAACGCGGCGATGCGGAAGGTATCCACAGCCTCGCGGATCAGCAGAACCGGCAGATGGCCCAGCGTGCTGCGCGCCGTTGTGCCCGCCGGAAACGCCTGCGGACGCAGGTCCAGCGGCACCAGCCGGGCGAGCACCGCCACCGCGTCCGCGCCGGACAACGTGACCCAGACCCAGCCGTCGCTTTGGTCCGTGACCGCCGCCTGCCCCTGCAGATCGGGCGCCGGGGCGCCGATCAGAAACGCCATGCCACGCCCGGCCCAGACCATGCGGCCCGCGCCTTGCGCCACCACCTGCCCCGGCGTCGGAAAACCCGGCACCGCGCGTCCGGGAAAGGGCGCGATCGAGGTCACCGGGCCGGGGTCGAACCCCACCAGCGACGCGCGCCCCAGCGTCACCGGCAGGCCGCGCGCGGCCCCGTCTGCAATCAGGTCAACCACGCATCCGCCCTCCCTCGGGGTCGAAGAACACCGGATGGCACACCTCGACCAGCACCTTGCGACCCCTCAGGCCATCGTCCAGCCGGATCACCTCGCCGTGGCGGGCGCGGCCGTTCTTCAGGAACCCCAGCCCCAACCACATGTCCAGCGTCGGCGACGGCGCGACCGAGGTCACATAGCCCTGATTGTTTTCGCGCGTCGCCGCGTCGCGCTCGTTGTAAAGATGCGCGCCCGCCGTCAGAACCTCGCCCTGATTGACCGGCATCAGCCCCACCAGTTGCTCGCGGCCTGGCTCGGTCAGGCCGGGACGCTGGCTGGCAGGCTTGCCGATGCAATCCTTGCGCGCGACCATGCCGCCCAGCCCCACGTCATCGGCCGTCACCCGCCCGTGGATTTCGGCATGGGTGATGAACCCCTTTTCCACCCGCAGCACATTCAGCGCCTCCATGCCATAGGCGCAGCCCTCATGCGCTTCGGCCAGTCGCACCAATTCGGCAAACAGCGACGCGCCGTACCGTGCGGGCACCGCGACCTCATATCCTTCCTCGCCCGAGAACGAGATGCGGAACAAACGCCCGGCGACCCCGCCGATCTGCACCGGTGCGCAGCCCATGAAGGGCAGCGCCGCCTGCACCCCCAGCCCCGCCAGCACATCGCGCGCGCGCGGCCCGGCGACGGCGAATTGCGCCCAGGTTTCGGTGACCGAGATCAGCCGCACATCCCACCCTGCGCAGAAGGCCTGATGCACGAAATCGAGATGCCGCATCACCTGCCCTGCCGCCGCGGTGGTGGTGGTGATCAGGTAATGCGTATCCCCCAGCCGCGCGCAGGTGCCGTCGTCCATGACGAACCCGTCCTCGCGCAGCATCAGCCCATAGCGCACCTTGCCGACCGGCAGCGTCGACATGGTGTTGGTATAGACGAAATCGAGGAACCGCCCCGCATCCGCCCCCTGCACGTCGATCTTGCCAAGGGTGGACACATCCGCCACGCCCACGGCCTCGCGCACCTGACGCACCTCGCGGTCGCAGGCGGGGCGCCAGTCGGTTTCGCCCGCGCGGGGGAAATAGCTGGGCCGATACCACAGCCCCGCCTCGATCATCGGGGCCCCCATCGCGCGCGTCTGCGCGTCCGAGGTCATCAGGCGGCGCGGCGCAAAGCCCTCGGCCCGGCCCCCCGCCCCCATCGCGGCAATGGAAACCGGCGTGAACGGGGGCCTGTAAGTGGTTGTTCCGGTTGCCGGAATCCCCTGTCCCGTCGCCTCGGCCAGCACAGCGAGCGCCGCGACGTTCGAGGATTTTCCCTGATCCGGCGCCATGCCTTGCGTGGTATAGCGCTTCATGTGCTCGACGCTGGAATACCCCTCCTGCGCCGCCAGCTTCACATCCTTCGTCGTCACGTCATTGGCAAAATCGAGCCACGCGCGGCCCCCGGCATCGACGGCCCAGAGGGGCACGATGGCATAGGGCGCATCCTCGGCCTGCGGCAGGGAGAGGGCGGGCGGATTGAGGCCCAGATCGCCCAGCGCCTCGGCCGCAGAGGCGGCACCATCGGCAAGGCAGGCGGCGGTTGAAAACACGCCGCGCGCCGCCCCGGCCACGCTGAGTCCCGGCACCATGCCCGCACGCGGCACAAAGGCGGCGATGCGCTCGGACCACTCGGGCCGCCCGTTCCTGTGACAGGCCAGATGCAGCGTCGGGTTCCAGCCGCCCGCCAGCGCCAGCGTGCGCGCCTCGATCAGCGAGGTGCCGCCCGCATGCGTCACCGCGACATCGCGCAACCCCAGCCGCCCGCGCGTGCCGGTAACCTGCGCCTGCGCGTAGACCGGGAAGGGTTCCGTCACCGGAATCGCGCGGGGATCGACATAGGCGGCGATGCGGATGCCCTGCGCGAAAAGGCGCCGGGTGGCGGCAAGACCGGAGTCGTTGTTCGAAAACACCACCACCGCGCCGGGGTCCACGCCCCATTTGTTGACCATCGCACTGACGCCCGAGGCCAGCATCACGCCGGGCCGGTCGTTGTCAGGGTGGGCAATCGGTCGCTCCAACGCCCCCGCGCAAAGGATCGCGCGCTTGGCGACGATGCGCCAGAAACACTCGCGCGGCAGATCGCCGGGGTCGGCGACATGCAGCCCTACCCGTTCCAGCGCGCCAAAGGTGCCGTCGTCATAGGCGCCCGTGACCGTGGTGCGGGTCATCAGCCGCACATTCGGCAGCGCGGCCAGTTCCGCCACCACGCCCGCCGCCCAATCCGGGCCTGCCTGCCCGCCGACCTCGGGCAGATCCGCCAGCAGACGCCCGCCCATCCGCCGGTCCTCGTCGGCCAGAATCACATCCGCCCCGGCCCGCGCCGCCACCAGCGCCGCCATCCACCCCGCAGGCCCGGCGCCGATCACCAAGAGGTCGCAATGCGCCCAGGCTTTCTCATACACCGCCTCGTCATGCTTGCCCGACAGCCGCCCCAGCCCGGCCGCGCGGCGGATCGCGGGCTCATAGATCTTTTCCCAGAACGCGCGCGGCCACATGAAGGTCTTGTAGTAAAACCCGGCGCTGAAGAACGGCGCCATCAGGTCATTGACCGCCAGAAGGTCAAATCCCAAAGGCCCGATCCGGTTCTGGCTGCGCGCCTCGAGCCCCTCGTAAAGCTCCTGCACCGTGGCGCGAACATTGGGGGTCTGCTGGCCGCGCTCATGGATTTCGACCAGCGCCGAGGGCTCCTCGGATCCCGCCGTCAGCACCCCGCGCGGACGGTGATACTTGAAGCTGCGGCCCATCAACCGCTGGCCATTCGCCAACAGCGCCGAGGCCAGCGTGTCGCCCTGAAACACATCGAACCGCTTGCCATCAAAGGAAAACTGCACCGGGCGGGTGCGGTCGATCATCAGGCCCTTGCCGGGAATGCGGAAACTCATGCGGCATCCCCCACCAAATCCCCCAGGGCGCGCACGGCATGAATTTCATGCGTGACGGTGTCGCGCGTCACCTCCAGCCAACTCTGGCAGGGGTCGTGATACCACAGATCGCGAGTGATCCCGGCCGGGTTGTCGCGCAGGTGCAGATAGGCGTCCCAGGCCTGAAGGCCCGCATCCGGCGCGGGCCGGTTCAGGAACTCGGCCGCGCCGTAATAGGTGAACTCGCGCCGGTCGCGCGTACCGCAGCAGGGGCAGGTCAGGCGCATTCTCTCTCCTCGGTCATTCCATCCCCCGGCATTCGTCATCGGGCAGGCGCCGCAGCCGGTGGCGTGTCTCGCCCTGCCCCGGCATCGCCATATCCATCGCCGCATCATCCAGCCCGAACAGCATGAAGCCCCCGGTCACCAGTAGCACCTCGTCCCCCTCGACGACGGTGCGAAACACCCCCTCGCCGGGCCCCGAGCGGCAGAACCCGTCGCGCGACCCGCACCAGACCGGCGCCTGCACCCGCGCGCCGCCCATCCCGGCCTCGCGCGCGCGCCCGCCGTCGGGCAGATCGACGGCGATCCAGCCCGACGACGCGGCAAAGGCAAAACCGCTGTCCGGCGCCCCCATCCGCAGGCGCAAACCCAGCAACCCCTGCCCGCGCCCCATGTCGGAATACCTGACCCCCCAGCACCCTTCGGGCGGCAAGGGATGGGTCTGCGCCAGCGCCTCGCATAGCGACGCCTCGACCGCGGCGAGCCGATAGACCGTGT
>ERZ761602.6217-NODE-6217-length-13529-cov-6.574440_pt1 | contig 13529 bp, 10 predicted proteins | sample MGYA00512165_ERZ761602 | MGnify/ENA primary metagenome ERZ761602 (study PRJEB28899, sample SAMN02445085) | bioreactor sludge metagenome | biome: EBPR sludge; isolation source: Thorneside wastewater treatment plant | place: Australia: Brisbane, Thorneside...
GCTCAATGCTGGTTACAATAAAAATTAATAAACTGGAAATTTCGGATATTGTTTCTACGTTTCAACGGTACGACTACAATGTGGTTTATTACTCGGGTGAAGAACTGTACACAAATGAGTTGAAAAGCAACTATGAAAATTTAATGAATTATCTGAACATCTAAAACTCCAATCCCTTCCCCTTTGAAGACAAAGAATGCGTAGTGCGAGAAAATATATCTGTTCATTTCAAATCGTTTTGTTGATTGTTACTTTCGGCTTAACACTTTCCACCAACGCCCAGGGCTCAATGGAACTAAATAACCCGTCCCTTCCGAATTTATCTGAGTACAATATTGACAGCTCAATGTTTAATGATTCTGTGAATCGAGTTTTTACTGTGAGAAATATTGTAATTGAAGGCAATAGAAGAACGAGAGATATTATTATTTTTCGCGAATTAACGTTCAGGGAGGGTCACTCCGTTGACATTAAAGACTTTCCAGAAAAATTTGAAGAAGCTAAGTACAGGTTGATAAATACGCGGTTGTTTCACGAGGTGGCAATAACTGTATTAAAATTTGATTTAAACTTTGTGGATATTAAAGTAGTCGTTGACGAAAGGTGGTATTTTTTAGCGTCCCCTCATCTCAAACCCGTAGACCGAAACATTAGCCAGTGGCTTTTTAAAGAAAATGCAAAACTCGATCGGGTTGATTACGGCCTAAAGATCCTTTGGGATAATATGACCGGGAATAATGATAAAATGCGCTTTTATTTTATTACCGGCTACACAAAACAATTAATGGTTTCATACCGGCGCCCATTTATTGACAAAAACATGAAATGGGGGCTCAACTTTGACATTGCGCTTGGGAAAAGCCATGAAATAAATTACAATACCATTGATAATAAACAGGCCTTTTTGGAACTGGAGAACAAAGATTTTGCTCGAAATTTTTTCAACTCCAATATTGAAGTAACCTACCGGCCAGCTTTTTATACCGTACATACATTCGGGGCAGGTTATAGCAATCTACGGGTTAATGATTCGGTTATCAAATTAAACCCAAATTATTTTCGTGTGCCCCAAAACCAAATTCGTTATCCTCAATTTTCTTACAAACTCACACACCGCAACTTTGACGATAATCCCTACCCGACCAAGGGCCATGCAGCGGAATTATCCATTCTAAAACAGGGCGTAAGCAAAGATATTAATGTTACCCAGCTAACAGCAAAAGCTATTAAATACTGGCCGATCACAGATAAAGCCTTTTACACTATCGGCGCTTCGGGCGTTATCAAAGTACCATTCGAACAGCCATATAACTCCTTGGCCTTAATAGGATACAGCGATCTTACCCTTAGAGGATACGAGTTCTATGTGATAGACGGCGTTGCAGGAGGTGGTTTAAACGCCGCACTTGTTCAACAGTTAACCAACTTTAAATTACATATTCCCGGTTTCAAATGGTTCATGCCCCGGCTTATTCCGTTAAAAATTTATGGAAAAATATTTGGTAATGTGGGTTATGCCTACCAAAAGCCACCCCTTGCCAATAGCCTGAACAATAAACTGGTATTTGGGGGCGGAGTTGGTTTTGATGTAGTTTCCATATACGACTTTAACTTAAGAATTGAATGGTCCTTTAACCAGTTAGGGCAAAACGGTTTATATTTACAAAAGAAGAGTACATTTCAATAATAATGAAAGTTGCCGTTTATAGTCGTGGAATTGAACCCGACCAGCAGGAGGATATTAAATCGTTTTTCGCCCATTTGAAAAACTATCAACTGGAATATGTCATTTTTCAGCCACTTCTTGAAGATTTGAAAAACCTGGCGGAATTGGATTCCGCCGTTCAAACGTTCACCACAACCGATGATCTCGACAAAGACGTTGAAATTATTATCGGGCTGGGGGGAGATGGCACTTTGCTCGATACTGTTACAATCATTAAGGATAAACCCATCTCAATAATAGGGATCAATTTCGGACGGCTCGGATTTTTATCAAGCATCAACAGGGATAATATGGAGTTGGCCATACGCGCGCTTGCGTACCGAACCTACGTTAGCGAAAGGCGCTCTTTGGTTCATCTTGAAGCCGATCAACCCGTTTTTGGCGACCTGCCTTTTGGCCTAAACGAGTTTTCTGTAGTGAAGCGGGATACTGCGTCTTTGCTCAAAATTCACACTTATATTAATGGCGAGTTTTTAAATACGTATTACGCCGATGGTTTAATTGTAGCCACTCCTACCGGCTCAACGGGTTATTCTTTAAGTTGCGGCGGGCCAATTGTTTTCCCCGATTCCGAAAATTTCATCATCACGCCGGTAGCTCCCCACCACCTGAATATGCGTTCGCTTGTAATAAACGATAAGAGTATTATTTCCTTCGAAATAGAAAGCCGCTCTGATGAAATAATTTGTTCACTCGATTCGCGCCGCGAAGTGGTTTCAAAAAATATATCTCTGGCGGTAAGAAAAGAAAAATTTCACGTCAACCTGTTACGGTTGAGTGAAAATAATTTTCTTCATACAATTCAAACCAAGCTAATTTGGGGTTTGGATAAAAGAAACCGATAGAAAAATTATTCACGTACAGTAATTTCAAACTCGGTCATCCAATTGGCCTTCACATTTAGCTTTCGTTCGAGTAAGGTGATTTTCTCCGGCTGACGCTTCTCCACAAAAAACTCTCCCGGATCCCATTTTCCGTTTTTGTTCCGGTCATGTAGTATTTGCATTTCATAATCTCCGGGGTTAATGAGTTGAAGTTCCAAAACATCACTTCGCAATGGGAAGGCATTTTTTTGCTCTTCTCCGTTCATAAACAGTAACACCGGGTTGATGCTCATATCCAGGTTCAGAAAAGTGAGTTTTACCTGCCCGTATTCATCTTTGGCCTTGGTGGTGAACTTGAGTGTGTCTTTTTTAAGTAGCTGCCGCCCCACGGTATCGGTGGCAAAATCCTTCTCAAGGATCAGGTTAAATTGTTTTGATTCTTCCCATTGCATGTTCATCGTAAGGATTCGCTTTGAGCTATCCAACGAAAAGCGGTGACCCGTAGCGGGCATAAAAGTTGTATCGGTTGATAATTGCATTTTGGCAGGATCAAAGTTTTTAAGCGGCGTTGCAAAAGTCATCACGAACGCCTCCAATAAGTCCTGCTTACCGGACTCCTGATTGGTTGTATATTTCAAACGCCGGCCTTCATCTTCGGTGGTTTCCTTTTCTGTTGTTGCTTCTTCTTCGGCGTAGGCGTACATTCTTACGGGTTCGTGCTGAACCCCTCCCTTTAACACAATAGAGCTGTCAGCAAATGCAAATACTTGAGTTTTCTCAAAATAAGAATACGTACCGGATTCATCTTTTAACGCATATAGCCTGTAAGTACCCGGAGCCAGGAATCGAAATAGAAATGTACCGGCACTATCGAGTTTTGCAATATACCTTGGTCGCTCTTTCACTACTGCGCTGTCATTCATATTACGATGCAACATCACCGTCAGAGTGGAATCGGGTTTATTATTACGCGCTATTTTCACATTGCCGCTTAACTGCATCGAATCAACATGATTTCCGGTGGAAAAAACATAAAGCAGGTCTTTGGCTTTGTTTCCTTCGTTTACATCTTTTATGGCGTTCTCAAAATTTAATGCATAGGTTGTGTTTTTTTCCAGCGTGTCTTTAAGTTTTATTTCTATCGTTTTAAGTTTTCGCTTCACATCAGGAAATACTTTGGGCAGTGGCGAAACAATCATATTCTCAAAATAGTTTTCCAATTCAACATACTCATCAAATTTTATGGTAATTCGATTTGAGTTAAAATTGGTAGATTGATTGGGGGGATCCACCTCAATAATTACAGGTGGCAAACTATCCCTCGGCCCGCCTAATGGCGGTACAATACTTGCACAGCCGCCAACTGAAAATATTATGGCGATTGCGACGATTACCACAAAAAATGCAGAAAGTAAGCTCTTCATTCGCATACGATTGCAAACATAAATCTTTTAACGTTATTGTTATAATTAGAACCGAAACGAGCCAAAATATTAACAAAATCCTTCCTTGTACCTGCCCCAACGTTCTCCGAAGCACATAACCCGCAACCCTTTATCTTTGCACGATGCAATTTTCCTCAGCTCTGTTGGAATCTGCCGTGAACGAATTTGCACGACTACCCGGTATCGGTAAAAAAACCGCGTTACGGCTGGTTCTACACTTACTCAAACAGAACACAAATGATGTAAGCCGGTTCAGCGAAACCATTGCGCGGATGCGCAAAGAAATAAAATTTTGTACCCGCTGCTATAATGTAGCTGATGGCGACCTGTGTGCAATTTGCTCCAGCGCGTATCGTCATCAAAAAACAATTTGTGTGGTTGAAACAATTCGCGAGGTGATCGCGATTGAAAGCACCCAACAATTTAACGGAACCTACCATGTTTTGGGAGGTGTTATTTCCCCGCTGGATGGCATTGGCCCCGATAAGCTAAATATTGAATCGCTTTTACACCGTGTAGAAAAAGAAGAAGTAGAAGAACTGATTTTTGCGCTAAACCCAACCATTCAGGGCGACACTACCATTTATTATGTTCAGAAGAAATTAAAAGGCCATCCAGTTCATATTACCACAATTGCCCGCGGCATTGCCTTTGGCGGAGAACTGGAATATGCTGACGAACTCACGCTTGGAAGGAGTTTGCAAAACCGGCAACCTGTGGAAAGGTATGTTGCGACGTAGCATCTGTAAACGATTGAACATCACGCTCGACCGATTAATTATTCCTGCTTTGTCAATTTTTCACTGTTTTCAGCAAATTGTAACTTATCAATAAACTCCTGGATGTCGCCGTTGATAAAGGCATCCAGGTTGTATGAGGTCAGGTTGATGCGATGGTCAGTAACCCGGCCCTGTGGGAAATTGTAGGTTCGGATTTTTGCACTTCTGTCACCGCTGCTTACAAGGCTTTTACGATGTCGGGCAATTTCCTCTTCCTGCTTACGAACCTGCTCTTCATAAAGTTTGGTACGCAACATCCCCATCGCTTTTTCGCGGTTGCCCAACTGAGTTCTTTCCGTTTGGCAAATTACAACCGTACCGGTTGGAATATGCGTAAGCATCACTTTCGTTTCCACTTTGTTCACGTTTTGGCCGCCCGCTCCGCCGCTTCGCGAAGTCTCCATTTTCACATCACTTTCCTTCAACTCAAAATCTACTTCTTCGGCTTCGGGCATTACGGCAACCGTTGCTGCAGAAGTATGTACACGACCCTGCGTTTCGGTATCCGGCACGCGTTGCACGCGATGCACGCCGCTTTCAAATTTTAAAGTTCCATACACATCATCTCCGGTAATTTCAAGCTGAACTTCTTTGTATCCGCCAACTGTTCCTTCGCTTTCGCTGAGTATAACTGTTTTAAAACCGTGTCGTTCGCAATATTTAATGTACATCCGCAGTAAATCGCCTGCAAAAAGACTGGCTTCATCGCCGCCAGTTCCCGCCCTAATTTCCATAATTACGTCTTTCTCGTCCTGCGGATCCTTAGGAATTAATAATTGGCGAATATGCGCCTCCAGCGTTTCTTTTCTTTCTTCTAAATCGGGGGCTTCCAGTTTCGCCATCTCGCGGAGCTCTTCATCGGAATCGCTCAGGGCCTCTTTATTAAAATCAATATCGTCCAGCAGCGTCATATAATCATTATATGCGTTCACAATTTTTTCGAGGCTGCGGTATTCCTTACTTGTAGCCGCAAACCTTTTGTTATCTCCAACAATTTCAGGATTGGTAAGTGCCACTCCCAACTGGTCATATTTTGCCTTTATCGCCTCTAATTTATCTAACATGTAAAAACTTTATTTTTGACAAGGGGGCAAAGGTAAATTAATTTGTGATGACTGAGCGCAGTAACAGCCGCTTGCAATACAAAAAACGATGTATAAAAAAATAAAAGCCCGGCAATTATTTGACGGATACCGGTTCAGAAATAATGAGGTTTTGATACTGCTTGAAGACGGAACCGTTGACGGCATAGTTTCATTAGCTGAAGCCGGCAACGATTTGCAGATGCTCGATGGTATTGTTTCTCCAGGTTTTGTAAATTGCCACTGCCATCTGGAGTTAAGCCATCTAAAAGGCGTGATTGAAGAACACAGCGGCCTTGCTCAATTTGTTCAAAAAGTTGTTCAAAAAAGAAAAGTTCCTGAAGATGAAATCTTAAATGCCATTGCAACTGCCGAAAAAGAAATGCTTGATAGCGGAATTGTTGCCGTTGGAGATATTTGTAATGGTACTCATTCCATCCCGCAAAAAGAAGAGGGGAATTTACAATACCATAATTTCATTGAGGCAATGGGCAGCGATTCGGCTGTTGCGGAAAGAAATTTTGAATTATTTGAAAAAATTTATGACAGTTTCTGCAAAAAGCTCGACAGGAAATCAGTGTCCATCACTCCTCACGCTGTCTCTTATACACATCTCCGAGCCCACGACTCACGCGCCGTACTCTGTTTCTGATGAGTTGTGGCAAAAGGTCGTTCATCATCAAAGCAGTAATATTAAAAGCATTCACAACCAGGAAACAATGGAAGAGAACGAGTGGTTTGAAAGTAAAACGGGAGGATTTGTGGAACTTTTTCAACAAATGAATATTAACTGCGAGGGCTTCGCTCCTTCGGGTAGAACCAGTTTGCAAACATTTCTGCCAAATTTTCTACCTGCTCAAAAAATACTTTTGGTTCATAATGTACATACAACTGAAGCGGATCTTGAATTTTCTAAAACAGTTGCCAACGATTTGTACTGGTGTTTCTGCCCCAATGCAAATCAATACATCACTAAATCAATGCCGGATGTACCCATGTTTATTAAAAACGGCTGCAACATTGTATTAGGCACCGATAGCCTGGCCTCAAATCATCAGTTAAGTATTTGGGAAGAGGTTAGAACGATTCAAAAACATTTTCCTGAAATTGAATTGGAGCAATTGCTTCGATGGGCAACCACCAACGGTGCAAAGGCTCTCGGCTTTGAAAACCATCTTGGTAGTTTTGAAAAAGGCAAGAGACCCGGTGTGGTTCATATTTCACCCGAAGGGAAAATTCAGCGCATCATTTAATTTGGTATAGATTTCAGGCAAAAGGGCGCTACTCTTTCCGCAACGCCCTTATGGCAAATCATAATTCAAAAACTAGAAAAGTCCCGGAGGGCCTCCACCAGGTCTTCCCATCATGCCACCGGGTGGCGGGCCATCCTCTCTGCGCCATTCGCGCCTCCTGTCATCATTACTGCCGGATGACGCAGAACGCCCCTTGCCAAAATTTTTGAGGCTGTAGGTAAACGTCAGCATAAAATACTGGCGAAGTACCAGATTTTGAGTATCTTCAAAATAGTTATCGCCTATGGCTCTTGCATAACTTTGGTTTTGATCCAAAAGATCAAATACACTGAGTTTTAACTCGCCGGCATTTCCCTTAAGGAATTTTTTACCAATTCCGGCATTCCATAACCAATAGGTTTGTGTACCGGAAAGCGTTAATCCTGTGTAGCGTTGATGGCTAACATCGTTTTGCAACACCCATCCATTTTTACTTAGAAGGTTGAGTTGCATGCCTATTGCCTGATTTACGAACCTGTTGTTACTGTTGTTGTTTACATCACTTCTCACATTATTGAAGTTTGCATTGTACGACAGGTTATAATCAATATACTCGCTAATATTGCTCGACAATCCTACCCCTCCATTATAAACAATATTCTCGGTAGTGGTATTCTTATAGTTGATCTGGCCGGGACGACGCTCATAATTCGCCCCCCCGTTTATTGTGAAATTTGACTTTATAAAACTCAAAGGAGTTGAAAATGTAAGCATTGAATTCAAACTCCTGTATCCGTTCAAATTCACAGGTTTCGATAACTGCGAGTTTCTAAGGATGGTTACACCCTGCTCAATGGTTGAATCAGCTCCGCGAACCATGAAAGTTGCGCTAGAGATATAATTATTTGTGGTTCCGGCAGAAATATTTGCAAAAAACACGTTATTGTTCGTAGTGTTAGTGTAAGTATACCGCCCCGAAGCATAGTGAGAATAGGATTGTTTTAAATTAGGATTGCCAATGCTTGGCCTTAGCATATTTGCGGTATTAGGCACATCCTGTAATTGAGTAATGCTGGGGAGGCTGGTATTGGCACGATAGAAGAGTCTGACATTACTAAACCGACTAACTTTTTTCATCCATCGTAAATTTGGCAGGAAAGTTCCAAAAGACTGGTTCACCGTTGCCGGATTAGGCAATACTCTTTCGCTTTGTAGTGTGTTATTTTGATACTCCACACCAAATGACAGTTGATTATCCCGGCTTTGACCCAAACGATAATTAATTCCGGCACTGTTTGTAAGAACCTTGTTGTCAAATTTATTGGAGAGCCGGTTAAAAGGTATTGTATAATCGGTTCCGTCGAAAAGGTTTGCCTGGTTGTCGGCGTCATTTAACTGAATTGAGGTGTTGTAGCTAAATTCGAGCATACTTTTTGTACCCAAGGGTTCGGTATACCCTATTCGCCCACTATACCGGGCGCTGTTACTGTTATTAATCGTCTTTTGGTTTTGCACCGAATCTCTGAAAACATTGTTTGGATAAAACGACCTGGTAAACTCGTCGGCAATGCTATGTCCGTCATTTTTGCTATGGCTGGTGTTGACTGAAAGAAACAGCGACCTGCCGCGTTTTGCAAAGCCGTGGCGATACATCAAAAGATTATTGATGCTGTAACCCTTCCTTAATGATTCTGAATTCCCGTTTGATGTGTTGGTGGAATCATCGGGCAAATAGCGGCCATTTGACCAATAGTCGGATGTGGAATTATTATTTTGAAAGCTAATACTTGGAATATAATAAATTGTATTGTTTGAATCAATTTTGTACTCAAACCGCATGTTTATCCTGTGATTAAAATCGTTGGAAAGTGAGCTATACCAGTTGTTCTCGTTTAAGATTGAGTCCTCGCGGTAAGTTGTGGTGCGGCTGGATAAATTCTCATTTTCGGTTCTTCGATTGTTAAAGAAATAACTTCCCGACACACTAAGTTTCTTCCCCCATTTATCTGCGTAGTTAATACCAAATGCATTAGTTCGGCTAATCCCAGGCGATTGCCCAACCATGAAGCTTCCTGCCCCGCCACCGCCGCGACCGCCACCTCTTCCTCCTCCACCGCTGCTCGTTACACCCAAAAGATCCTGACTTGCAAAATTTTGCTGGTTAACATTGTTAAAATTGCCTACTAATGATATTCTTCTGTCGCCATTGAAAAAACTAATATTTCCTCCAGCCTGGTACCTGTCATTGGTTCCATATCCTGCGTAAATGCGCCCAAACTGGCCGTTACTCACGCCGCTTTTTGTTACAATGTTTATGGCACGTTGAGAGTTCCCGTCATCAAAACCCGTAAGTTGAGCCTGCTCGCTTAAGCGGTCAAATACCTGAATTTTGTCCACCACGTCAGCCGGGAGATTTCTCATTGCCGAAGTTGCATCATCGCCAAAAAAATCTTTTCCGTCCACTGTCACTTTTCGAACCTGCTCGCCTTGCGCTGTCACATTTCCACTACGATCAACAGTTACTCCGGGCATTTTTTTTACCAGGTCTTCCACCGTTGCATCTGGATTCACTTTAAACTGCGCCGCACTATATTGTGTGGTATCGCCGCGTTGTGTTGCGGTGGCTGGTCGTGCTATAACTACCACACCCTCAAGAGTTTGAGTCTTTTTTGGCAAAAACACTTCTCCCAAATTAAGATTTGGCACCGAATCTGTAATTTCCACCGGCATTTGCAGAAATTCAAACCCTACCGAACTCGCCTGCAACACGTATTTTCCTATAGTGAGGCCGGTGAACACAAAATTTCCTCTTGGATCGGATATCGTAAACTGAGATTTCGTTGAATCTGCCGCATTTTTTATTTGAATAGTGGCTCCGCGCACTTTTGTACCCTCAATAGGGTCAACCATAACCCCTTTTACCGACTGTGCCTGACTTAAAATACTGAACACCAATAGAATAGATAGAAATCCTGCTCCTCTCATAAAATAAATTATTAAGTACTTGGACGCCCAAATAATGTTAAACTTTCGGAAAGTTCTAAAAAACAGGATGTTTGTATCTTCCACAAGCTTTTACGAAGCGGCGAGTTTACAGTCTGAATAAGAACGGTATATACCCAACCCAACGATCTGCTTCCGTCTCCGGCACATTCTTTCTTTCAAAGCTTTTACATTCATTTACAAAAAGTCTGTTATCTTAGCAGCCCTAATAAAGAGAACATATGGAGTACAACAAATTAGTAGCAGTAAGTGGCTTACCTGGTCTTTTTGAATTGATTAGCAGTAAATCGGACGGCGCTATCGTGCGTTCGCTTGATGATAAAACCACAAAATTCGCGGCTTCGCGTAAACACCAGTTTTCACATCTGGAAAGTATTGAAATTTATACAGTTGGCGATAATGTAAACCTTGCAGAGGTGTTTCAGGCGATGGATGTGGCAGGGCTTGAATTACCTGATACAAAAGATGATAAAGCCGTCAAAGCCTATTTTGTTAAAACTTATCCTGATATGGATTTTGACCGTGTGTACGCAAGCGATATGAAGAAAATGGTGAAATGGTTTGATATTATAAAGAAAAATGATATTGAAATAAAATTGACTGAAGCGGAAGAAGAACAACCTGAGGATGAAGGACAGAGCGAGAAGCCAACGACAAAAGAAGAAACAACCGCTAATGCAACACCTGAAACGAAGGGAAAAGCACCTGCTAAAAAGGCGGCGCCTAAAAAGAAGGAAAGTTAGCGGGGTGTAAATCTTTTTGTTGAGCATCTTACAATATTTTTCAAAACTCGAAATCAACATATCTTAAATTCCCCCCTCGGGGGATTTTTAAATTTGAGCCCGGTATAGGTCAAAAACTAAATCTCAAAAATGAAATCAGCTGATATAAAACCTCTTCCGCGCACTTTTTTACCCGATACATTTGTTGTAAACGATTGGGCATCTATAAAGCCATATTTTATTGAATTAAAGGATCGTGAAATTAATTCGCTTCAAAGCCTTGAGCAATGGATGAAAGACATAAGTGAACTGGAGGCGGTTTTAAGTGAAGATGCCTGTTGGCGCCAAATCCGCATGACCTGTGATACCGAAAATCCTAAACTGACAGAGGACTTCAATTTTTTTATGCTGGAGATTCAACCAAAAATTCAACCATACAGCGATCTCTTAAACCGAAAGCTGGTTGATAGCCCTTTCAGCAAAGAGTTACTGGCACCCGAATACTTTACCTACTTGCGAAACGTAAAAAAGAATATTGATCTTTTTCGTGAAGAAAACATTTCGTTGCAAAGCGCGATGGCTGTTGAAGCCCAAAACTTCGGCGTCATTTCTGGCAAAATGACTGTCACAATTCAAAGCAAAGAATACACTTTGCAGCAGGCGGCGAAATTTTTAGAAGAGCCCGACAGAAATCTACGCGAAGAAGTCTACAGAAAAATTGCCGAAAGAAGATTGGAAGATAGAGAAGCGCTTGATGATCTCTTTGATTCTTTACTGCAAAAGCGCCATCAAATTGCATTAAATGCTGGTTATGAAAATTATCGCGATTATCGTTTTATTGAACTGGGAAGATTTGACTACTCAAAGGAAAACTGTTTTCAGTTTCATGAAGCAGTAAAACAGCACGTGTTACCAGTAGTGAACGGCATCTACAAAAAGAAAAAAGAAAAACTACGGCTTGATGACCTGCGCCCCTGGGACCTGGATGCAGAGCCTGAAGGCGTAGAACCACTCAAGCCGTTTACAACAAGCGATGACCTGCTCAAAAAGACCATCAGCGCGTTCAATAATCTAAACCCGTTTTTTGCAGACTGCCTCACAAAAATGAACGAAATGGGCAGGCTTGACCTCGATAGCAGAAAAGGTAAAGCACCGGGCGGTTATAACTGCCCGCTTGCCGAAACTGGCGCCCCTTTCATTTTTATGAACGCTACCGGAACATTGAACGACGTGATTACGATGGTGCATGAGGGAGGGCACGCAGTACATTCCTTTTTAGCCCATCCATTGCCTTTGTCCGGTTTAAAAGAATACCCGATGGAGGTTGCCGAGATTGCCAGCATGAGCATGGAACTCTTCAGCATGGAAGATTGGAAAGTATTTTTTGATAGTGAAGAAGAATTGAATCGTGCTAAAGAACAACAATTAGAACGCGTGCTGACAATATTTCCCTGGATTGCCACCATTGATAAATTTCAGCATTGGATATACGAACACCCAAAACATACGCGCGAAGAAAGAATGACTAACTGGCGCAGAATTTTAGATGAATTTACGCCCGAAATCCTTGATACCAGCGGGCTTGATGTTTTTCGAAACTATGGCTGGCAAAAGCAATTGCATTTGTACGAAGTTCCGTTTTATTATATTGAATATGGCATTGCGCAACTTGGCGCCATCGGTTTGTGGAAACAGTATAAAGAAGACAAGCAAAACGCTTTAGACAACTATACATCAGCACTTAAGCTCGGAGGTACCCGTACTTTACCACAACTCTTTGAAGCCGCGGGATTAAAATTTGATTTTTCGCCGGACTATATTAAAAAACTGATGGAGTTTGTGAAGACAGAGATGGAAAAATTAAATTGATTTTGTCACAACAAACTGAACTGCCTGCAGCCTGTGGGATTTAATGATTTTTCCATAGACAGTTGCAGGCGTCCATTTGCCGGATTTTTGTATAACGCGAACCGATTCTTCCTCCATTCCGAAGCCTTGTTTGGTCATTGGTTGAATATTTGAAATCGTTCCAGCTTTATCTACCGTAAAAGAGACCAAAACAACATATTCGCCTTCCGGCGCCTTGTTTTCAAATGCAATTGTTGCGTTTAACTCCTTTGCTAAATAATCCTTCCAGGCTTCTTCGCCGCCGGGAAATGTTGCATCCTTTCTTTCCCGTGTTAGAACTTCTTCTGTTTTTGAAACGCTGCCATCAGTATTAAAATATTTCCAAATTCCCTTATTGCCTTTAAAATTTACTTCTGATATTTTCTTGCCGTTTGTGCTGTAGAATATATCATTCATGGTATTTTGAATGCTATCAGTAAAAACTTTCCGCGAAATCCGTCCAGAAAAATCATATTCAAACCTTGTTTTGTTTTGCAATTTATCGTTTGCATACAAAACTGAATCTGTTATCAAACCTGAGGAATCCCATTTTATAGTAACACCATTTCGAAAATTATTGCTGAATGTTTCCAAAATCTTTGTTTTCCCATTATCATAATAATCAATACTCTTTCCATTTAGTACAGCCAGACTGGAATCAGTATAGTCGCGAACATTAAAGACCTTTTTGGTTTGAATATTTGAAAGACTGACTTTCACTCCATTTTCAGTTCTCATACCGCGTCCAATTATTTTGGCCTTTGATTTTGGCGCAGGATTTAGTTCAGAATCAAAATAATACACAAATATTTTTGATTGAGAAAAGACA
>ERZ761602.6218-NODE-6218-length-13527-cov-32.137025_pt1 | contig 13527 bp, 15 predicted proteins | sample MGYA00512165_ERZ761602 | MGnify/ENA primary metagenome ERZ761602 (study PRJEB28899, sample SAMN02445085) | bioreactor sludge metagenome | biome: EBPR sludge; isolation source: Thorneside wastewater treatment plant | place: Australia: Brisbane, Thorneside...
GTGCCAGCGCCCGCCACTCGCCTTGCTCGAGCATGCGCGTCTTGTGATGCTCGGCAATCGCCTGTTCGCAGGACTCGCAGATGTAGGCCGCGGTCGCCGGTCGGCCCTTCTCCCAGCGCAGTTGCTCGAAGCGTAACCATTGCCGATGACCGCAGTGCGGGCACGGCAGGAAGTAACGCCGCTGGTCGCTGGCTTCGTACTCGCGTTCGATCGCGCTGGCGCCGGCGATTGTCGGCGTCGAGACGATGAAGATCTTCCGGCGCGCAAAGGTGCGGGTGCGGGCTTCGGCCAACGAGATCGCATCGCCCTCGCCGTCGACGTCGGTCGGATAGCCATCGACCTCGTCGAGAAACAGGTAGCGCACCGGCATCGAGCGCAGGCCCACCGCGCTGTTGGCGCCGGTCATCACCAGCACGCCACCGCGGAACTCCTTCGCCAGGATCGTGTTGCCGGCATCGCGGCTGCGCGCCGGCGCGATGCGTTCGGCCAGCACCGGCGATTCCTCGATCAGCGGGTCGATGCGCTGCTTCGAGTTGCGCTTCGCCATGTCCACGGTCGGCGAGACGGCCATCATCGGACCGGGCGCGTGGTGGATCACGTAGCCGATCCAGTTGTTGCCCATCTCCGTGTTATGGCTCGGGATCCCGCTGCGACCGCACAGGTACAGGTGGCTCGGGGAGTCGACCGCAATACAGCGGACCGGAACCGAATCGACCGGGCGGATGGCAGTGATCGCGCGCTTCTCGCCTTCTCCGGGGTGGCCATTTGCACCCGGCGGACGGGCGACCACCGAGAATCGCCAGACCGCATGCCCGGCCAGTCGCTCACGACCCACCATCTCGGCCGTGGTGACGGTGCGCAGTCCGAGCGCGTTCGATCCTTCCTCGAGGATCGGCCAGCGGTGGCCCGCATCACAGACGATGACCTCACCGCCTGCGAACTCGATCGCGAAGCACGCCCGGTCCAGCAGCACCGGCGAGATGCCGGTGACGCGACACGGCCGGCCGTCGTCGGCGAACACCACGTCACCGGGAACCAGGTCGGCCATCGTCGTCCACCCGGTCGGCGTCGGAATCGGCGTCGTCAGCGCGAGCGGGGCGCCCAGCTGCGCGCCCTTCATGAAGACGATCCGCTCGACCGGCGAGGTCGGCGACAGGCAGTCCATGATCGCCTTCAGATACGGCGTGCGGCTCGTCCGCCAGCGGCCCGGTTCCGCCGAGGCCTTGCTGGAGAGCATCCGGTGGCGGTCGGCCCACTCGGACACGGTGAGCAGCGGGTCGGGCATCAAGCCTTCGCGCCAGACCCGCTCGATGTCGAGGGCGCCGTCGTAGTCCCATTCAACCATCAGTCCACCCGCGGACGAAGCTCGCCCAGCTCCTGCAAGTGCTGGCGCACCGCGCCGTCGAGCGCGATGTGCAGGTCGTGGGGATCGACCCCGAGCTGCGAGGCCATCTGCGCCGAGACGCGCGCCGGCCAGTTGAGCCAGGCATCGCGCTCGGCTCGCGCCAGTTTGAAGACCTGGGCGAGGGCCTGCGCGCGGTCGATCAGGTCGCCCTTGATCTGCGCCAGCCGAACCTTGTTGGTCTGCGCCTTGACGACCTCGTTGACCGTTCGTGCCTGTAGCAGCGACGTGCCGCCCGCGGCGAACGTCGGCGTCGCTGCTTCGCTTGCGGGTTCCCGCACGGCGACCGTCTCGGCCCGTCGCGTCGTGCCCGCGCGGGGCGTCTCCGAGTTCCTCGCCCAATCCCGATCGGCGCGGTCGGGATCGATCGTGCCGTCGGCCTCCGGCGTGATCCGCCCGGCGCGGATGGCCTTGTGGACGGCTGTGTCCGAAACCCCACGGTGCCGGGCGTAGGCGCGAATCGACAGCCCCATGATCGTCCTCAAGCCGTGCCGCGGTGCTCCATCAGAAAACGCTTGGCTTCTGTTTCGAACAGCGCGTTCATACAGATGTCATCAACCACCGCCGAGGAGAACACCATGGCACACCAAATCGACTTCACCACCGGCCAGGCCGCCATCGCCTACGCCACCGGATCCGAAACCCCCTGGCATGGCCTGGGACAGACCGTCGACCCGCATGCCCCGGTCGAGGTCTGGCAGAAGGCCGCCCAGCTCGAATGGCAGGCGCTGCGCGCCGAAGTCCAGTTCGACAACAGCGTCTCCGGTGCCCGCGAGACCTACACCGACAAGCACGTGCTGTACCGCAGCGACTGCGGCGCCCCCTTGTCGGTGGTCTCGTCGGACTACCGAGTGGTCCAGCCTGCGGACATCCTCCACTTCTTCGGCGAGCTGGCGGCAGCCAGGCAGTTCAGCATCGAGACGGTCGGCGCGCTGATGGCGGGGCGGCGCATCTGGGCGCTGGGCCGCGTCGGCGACAACGCCCGCATCCTCGACGACGAGGTCGCGCCCTACCTGCTGCTCGCCACCTCCTACGACGGCACGATGGCCACCGTCGCCCGCTTCACGACGATCCGGGTGGTCTGCAACAACACGCTGCAGGCCTGCCTGCGCAACGCCTCGTCGCAGAGGCAGGTGACCATCTCGCACCAGGCGATCTTCGATCCGAAGGAAGTCCGGGCGGATCTCGGCATCGCCCTCAACGCCTGGGAGGAGTTCCAGCACAAGGCCGGGCTGATGGCCCAGCGGAAACTGAGCACCCTCGAAACCGACGCCTGGCTGCTGGACCTCTTCCAACCCTTCATGCCCTACGGCCAGACCTACTCGCCCGAGCAGGTCCGGAAGTCCAAGGGCTACCGCCGCATCCTCGACCTCTTCGCCGGCGAGATGATCGGCGGCGCCCAGGACGCCACGGACCGGACCCTTTGGGGACTGCTCAACGCCACGACCGAGTACATCGACCACGAGAAGGGCCGCATGCAGGACAACCGCCTGAACGCCGCCTGGTTTGGCCCGGGCGCCCGCTTCAAGGATCACGCCTTTGCCCTGGCCGAGAAGCTGGTGGCGTAGACGACAGCCGATGGAAGCCAAGCAGAAACCGCTTGGCTTCTCCCGCGAACAGCGTGTTCATACGCATGTCATCAACCACATCGAGGAGCCCGACATGAGCACCCTGACCCCGACCCAGATCGAAGTCCTCACCGCTGCCGCCGACCGGCCAGATGGCCGCATCGAACCCCTGCCGGCAAGGCTGCCCAGCGGCGCCCGGAAGAAGGTCCTCGCCAGTTTGCTGGGGCGTGACCTGATCTTCGAGACGCCGGTTGGCGACGAGCTCGTGCATCGCCTGACTGTCGACGGCTATGCCGCCGTGGGGCGTGAGTGCGCGCTGCCGGAGCCCATCACCCCGGACCCCGAGATCGAGGCCGCGGTGGCGGCCATCGAGGCCGAGTGGGGACCAGACCAGGCGCCGCCGGATCCGCAGCCGGACGTCGTCGAGCGCCGGCCGCGAACCCGCGAGAACAGCAAGCAAGCCGCCGTGATCGCCATGCTCCAGCGGCCCGAGGGGGCGACGGTTGCGCAAATTTGCGCATCCACCGGATGGCTGGGTCACACCGTTCGGGGTTGCCTGGCAGGCGCGCTCAAGAAAAAGCTCGGGCTGACCATCACCTCCGAGAAGGCAACTGGCCGCGATCGCGTTTATCGCATCGGAGAGGTGGCGCAATGACCCGCATGCGCTACCCGCAAGCGACGCCGACCGTGTTCTCCGGCGCGAAAGCCTTTGTCGAACAGTACGGCGTGACGGTCTGGTGCGAGCTGTGCGACACCGTGACGCCGGGCCAGTGGTTCCATGTCACGTCGACCGCCCGGCAACTCGACTGCCTCAGACGTTACCGCAAGCCGGAGCGCTACCTCCAGGCCGTGCTCAAGGCGGTCATCGCCGACTTCGAAGAACGACCCGACGCCTACGAGCGCCGCCCTCCGGTGCAGATCAAAGGACTGCGCATGACCGAGGCCAAGGTGTGAAACGCCAGGTGCCGAAGAAAGCTTGAGAATCCGCTTGGCTTCGGCACCAGACAGCGCGTTCATACGATCGTCATCAACGCCACCAGGAGCCCGACATGAACACCCTCAGCGCAGAAACCGTCCGCCGCCTGATGCGGCAAAATCGCAAGACGATTCGGGGCATCGCTCAGGAGTGGAACCTCACCATGAAGCGCGTGCGCTACGTCCGCAACCACGGGGTCACCGGCGAGCACTTCGTGCGCGACTGGCTCGACATCCTGACCGGCGAGGGTCCAGAAGATCAATCTTCTGCTTGGCTTCCGGAGTGAACAGCGCGTTCATGTGTTCGTCATCCACCACGCCATCCGGAGCAGCGCCATGACTCCGACCCAAGCCAAGAACCTCGACACCCTCGGCAACCAGCTCGCCACCGCTGCCCTGACGACCCTGATCCGGCTGTGCCCCGAGATTCGGACCGCCAGTGACGCGCAACGCGAGGCCGCCCTCGCCGCGATGCGCGCGAAGTCGGGACAGGCCATCGACGAGTTGCTCGAAGACGGCCAGGCCTGCCCCTGGATGGCCGAGACGATCTTCGCCAGCGCGGTAATGACCCTGGTCAACGCCGGCATCAAGGTGTTGCGCGGCAACTGACACGATCGACCCGGAGCCAAGCATGAGCATCAGCATCGTCATCAACGCGCAACCCGACACCTGCCTCAACTACTCGAACCGCAATGCGGCGATCGTGCTGGGTACGCTGGGCATCGACACCTCCGAGGGCTATGGCGAGATCGCCTTCGTCGATTTGCCGCGGTTGCGCCAACGGATGCTGCGGGCCCTGCATCAGGCCGGTGCATTCCGGACGGTCGCACCGACCGACGAGCGCGGCCCCACCCGCATCGTCGAGGTCGACGGCCGGCCGACCATCCAGCCGGGCGTGCGAGTCATCGATCCCGGCATCGACCAGGAAGGCGTCATCCGGCGCCTGCGAGAGGTCTTTCACCTGCTGGCCGTTGCACACGAATTGCGCTCTGGTGTCACGTGGTGCTGAATACGCGTCGCCAAGCAACGGTCGCCCGCGAGCCGAGAACGCCACACCGCGCGACGGTGCCAGCCGCAGGGCCAACCCTGACGCGGCGGCACCAAACACGCTCCGGGTGCCCGCCAAAAAGATTGACGAAACGCTTGGCTTACCGCTCGAACAGCGCGTTCATACAGTCGTCATCAACGTAGCGCCAACCAGGAGACGCCCCATGAACGACGCAGACTACATGGCCCAGCAGGCCGAGACTCAGGGCCTCGAGGCCTTAACCAACGCCCGCGCCACGATCGAGCGCGCGCTGGCCGAACTCGACCATTTCATCGCGCGCTACGAGGAAGTCGATGGCCTGAGGCGCAAGGCCGACGTGCTCAACTGGACCCTCAACCACCTGGCGACCTATGTCCCCAACAACGTGCGCCTCGACCTGATCGCCGGAGCACAAGCCGAGCTCATGCGGGCCGACGCCAAACGATGACATTCAGCGGGCAGGATGCCAAGATGGAGCTTGGCTTCCTGCTCAAAGAGCGCGTTCATACGGGTGTCGCCACCACCCACCGCAAGGAGACCACCATGACGACCCAAAGCATCCCCGCCAGCCAGAACCACACTTGGGGCTTCACCGGTACCCTCGAAGACGAGGCCGAGGCCGCCTGGCCGATCGCCATGGCCACCATCGCCGCAGCGACCGGCCAGCCGCTCGAGTCGGTCCGGGCCTTCCTCGACAGTCGCCATGGACGCCAGTTTGCCGACGACGTCCTCAACGAGCGGGCCAAGGGCAAGGACCTCGAGCAAGCGATCTACGCCGCCGCAGCGCGGTGGATGGTCTGGACCATCGGGCGCCAGACCTCCCGCGACTACGGCATCCCCTGCGGCCTGCCGTACTTGACCGGGTTCGTGATTCACTGCGAGATCGCCGAAGAACTGGCCGCCTGACCTGCTCGAACGTGCCAGGCTTCGAAGGCTATGCGCATCTTGCGCGGTCGTTCGGTGAGGGCCTGTTAAGTATCCCTGTCGGCCATGAGCGCGCGGCGGCGACGTTTCTCCAAAGCCGACGTTGACCCGGGGGCGACCAGCCGTAAGCGGCCATTCGGCTGGCGATGACAATTTTCTCGCCTGATCGACCGCTACTGCGAGAAGCGGCCAGTGGGTGTAGGATGGCGTCGTCCGCACTCGGCCAGGTGCGGCCTGTGATCAGCCCTAAACTAAAGTCGCGGGAACTTGTGCCTTTCACCTCAAAGCCGCCCAAGCTGGGATTTCGTAGTAGAGGGGTCGCGTAGAATACTTATACGACATTTCTTAGAGCCGATTTCAATGCCAGACAACCGCCCAGTAGAGGAAGCCCACCCAGAACTCATGCACTACACGAGCGCCGAAGGACTGGTAGGCATCCTGCGGTCACAGAGTCTTTGGGGAACTCACTGGCAGTATCTCAATGATGCAGGGGAATTACGGCATTTCAGTGAGAAGCTTCCCTCCTTACTGAAGCCCGGGCGCATTGCCCTCGCGGAGAAACTTGCTCGTACTAACGATAATTTCAAGGAGATGGCAGACTCGCTGGGAGGCATTGAAAAGGCCGTTGATGAGGATGTTGAATGGTTCGTAGAGGCCTTTCAGAAAAGTCTTGTGCACCCAAGGCCGGAACGGCAGATTTTCGAGTTTTACGTCACTTCGTTTTGCACCCCAGAGGGGGCCTTCGAAGAGGTTCGCATGCATGGGCTGCTTAGCATGTGGCGATACTACGGGGCCGGGGGATATGCGCTCGTGTTCGATACAGCGGAACTCGTCGATCTATTACGGGAGGAGGCAAGCGCTTCGCCTGCCAGAATTATATTTGGAGATGTGGGCTACTCGTGTGACCCACCCGATGTTCTGGACACACGCATAAACGCATTACCTGAACTCAGGAAAATACTTAGTGAGACCGCGCTGGACTCCCAAGATGATTTTGAGAAGATGCTGGAACCCCTCATGAGCTGCTTTATCTATTACAAGCATTGGGCCTTTGCCGAGGAACGCGAAGTCCGGTTGACCACCATTTTGAACGGGGAGCAGATGCGCACCATTAATGCGCGAGAGGGCACGACATGGCGTGAGCGCGAGCGCCACGATCATTGCAGAAAGCCTCGTATCCATCTTCTCGAAGACATTCGCTATCGGCTGCCAATTAAGCGCGTCATTGTCGGTCCAGGATCAACCCAGGACAAACGCAAAGGTGAGTTAAAAGCATTGCTGGAGGAATTGAATCTCGATATCCCCGTGGTGCTCTCGAATATCCCGCTTCGCTTCTCGCTCACAAATGAAGCTGATGAAGGAGCGTGACTGCACAAATGACTGCGCCGTGGCGCCAAGCCGCCAATCGAGATGCGGATAGCATCGGGCATCTTCGGGTCGTTGGGGGCCGGCTCGCACTTCCGTCTGGATGACTGCTTACTCGCCGAACGTCACGCCATCCGACTCTCGGGTGGCTTTCTTTCCGCTGTGGTCCTGCCAGCGGCGAACGATCGTGTCGACGTACTTCGGATCGAGTTCCATGAGCCGGGCCACGCGCCCCGACTTCTCGGCTGCGATCAACGTCGTGCCTGACCCGGCGAAGCAGTCGAGCACCGTGTCTCCTGGCCGACTCGAATTGCGAATTGCACGCTCCACCAGTTCGACGGGCTTCATCGTCGGATGGAGATCATTCTTGACCGGCTTCTTGATCTGCCACACGTCGCCCTGGTCACGGTCGCCACACCAGTGGCGTTTGCTGCCTTCGCGCCACCCGTAGAGCATCGGCTCGTACTGGCGCTGGTAGTCGGCGCGGCCCATCGTGAAGGTGTTCTTCGCCCAGATGATGAACGTCGACCAGTGGCCACCGGCGGCGCGGAAAGCCGACTGCAGCACGTCGAGTTCGCTGGAGGACATCGCGATGTAGACCGCCCCGTCGCAGCGGACCAGCATTGGGGTCAGGGCGGCGATCAGGAAGGGTTCGAAGGCCTTGCCGAGGTTGTCGTTGAGGATCGGACGATGGGTGCCACGCAGTTTGTCCTTGGCGCTGTTGGCGTAGTTGACCGAGTACGGCGGATCTTGAAACACCATCGACACGCGTTCGCTGCCGAGCAGCGCCACGTAGCTCGCCTCGTGCGTGGCGTCCCCGCAGAGCACGCGGTGCTTGCCGCAGATCCACACATCGCCCAACCGCGACACCGGCGTCTCGGGGACGTCGGGCACGGCGTCGTGGTCGGTGTTGCCTGCGGTGCTGGTTTCCTCACCGGCCATGATTTCCAGCAGCTCGTCGGCATCGAAGCCGGTCAGCACCAGGTCGAAGTCATTGCTCTGGAGATCCGCCAACTCGACGCGCAACATCGCGTCGTCCCAGCCGGCGTTCTCGGCAATGCGGTTGTCGGCGATCACCAAGGCGCGACGCTGGGTCGGCGTCAGATGGTCGAGCACGACCACCGGCACCACCGCCAGACCCAGCTTCTGAGCCGCTGCGAGGCGTCCATGCCCGGCGACGATCACACCATCGCTACCCGAGAGAATCGGATTGGTGAAACCAAACTCCGCGATCGACGCGGCGATCTGCGCCACCTGCTGATCGCTGTGCGTCCGGGCATTTCGCGCGTAGGGCAGCAGCTTGGTCGTCGGCCACTGCTCGATCTTGTCGGCCAGCCAGGAAACGTTCATGCCGCCTCCTGTTCGAGGGAGCGCCGCTCGGCGGCGACCTCGGCGAAGGTCTGGCCGGTCGCCAGCAAGCTCGCCTGCACACCGGGAAAGTTCTGCCGGAACCGTTCGATCGCCACATCGACGTACTCGGGCGCGATCTCGACCGCTCGGGCGATGCGGCCGGTGCGCTGCGCTGCCAGCACCGTCGTGCCCGAACCGCCGAAGGGGTCGAGGACGATCTCCCCGGGATTCGTGTAGGCCTCGATCACGAACTCCGGCAGCGCCACCGGGAACACAGCCGGGTGGTCGATGCCTTCGCCGATGGATCCGCGCTGGCGGGTGCAGGTCACGACCGAGTCCGGGATGCGGAAGTCTTGCGTCACCTTGCCGGCATGGTTCCAACCAGTGCGCTCGCCTTCCCGGGTACGAAGCCCACCGCTACTGCTGCCGTCGGCCTGCAAATGCTTGTCCTGGCCGGCGAACTTGCACGGCACCGTCTTGTTCGGCTTCCTCGCCTCGCGGTTGAAGTGGAACAGGAACTCGTGCCGCGGCGCGAGGCGACCGGCCCAATCACCGGGAACGGTCACGCCCTGATCCCACACGTACCAGCCGAAGAAGCGCCAGCCCTGGCGCGGCATCCAGGTCAGCCAGTCGTCCCAGTAGCGCACCACGCTACCCTCACGATGCACCAGGCCGAGGTTCACCAGCATCTGCGCCGCCGCGGCCATCACCGTCATCGCGACGGCGAAGACGCCCTGCATCAGCCGGTCCCAGTCGGCGATGCCGCCCGTGGTGTAGGCGCGCTGGTTGGCGTACGGCGGGCTGGTGACCAGGAGGTTCGCTCGGTCCTCGCCCATCAACGCGCCGACCACCGCAGCATCACTGGCGTCCCCGCAGATCAGACGGTGCGGTCCCAAAACCCAAACGTCGCCGGTTCGACTGACCGGGTGGACGGGCGCATCGGGAACATCGTCCGCCGCATCGGGCTCGCCTTCGGTCGGCTCCTGGCGGTCGTCGTTGGAGGGTTCCTGGTCACACAGGAGCCGCGAGATCTCCTCCTCGTCGAAACCCGTCAGCGCCAGATCGAACTCCGCGAGCTTCAGGTCCTCGAGTTCGAGCGCCAGCAGCGCCTCATCCCACTGCGCCCAGGAAGCGGATCGGTTGGCCAGCAGGCGAAAGGCCTTGATCTGCGCATCGGTCAGTTCATCGGCCAGGACGACCGGTACCGTCGTCAGCCCAAGCCGGCGCGCCGCCTTGAGTCGCAGGTGCCCATCGACCAGTTCGCCGGTGCTCCTGGCCACCACCGGAATCCGAAACCCGAACTCGGTGATCACCGAGGCCATCTGCTCCACGGCGTGGTCGTTCTGGCGGGGATTGCGGGCGTAGTCGATCAATCGCTCGATCGGCCAGTGCTGGAGCGTCAGTTCGGGTGCGGCCAAGTCTCACCTCGCCAAAAGAAAACGGCCCGGACGGATGAGGTCGCGGGCCGCGAGGGGCGCTGAAACAAAAAACCCGCCAGAGGGGCGGGGTGAACGGGATGGTGCAGACTACATGGGTGCAGGTCCCGGGTGCAACCTGCAAACCCTGCAAACCTCGTTTTGCGCTTTGACGCTAGGACTACTCTGCGCGCACGTCTCCCACATGGCATATTTTGCCGGAAGGACCCATTTAAAATCAACAAGTTACGTGCTGCAGAATTTTTCGCTACATCATATTGGCATATTCCATTTGGATGTCCAGATGCTTATGAGATCAGTACAAGAGCATAGTGCCTTCAGGAGGCAGACCCACCGGACGTCCCGTCCCAGCGAGCCTCGCCGTCCCCAAGCAAAAGCGCCTGCTGGAGAGGTCCGGCAGGCGCTTTACTTTGAAGATGCCCAAATGCTACGCCTTCGATGTTCACCGATCAAGGGGTTTCGCTGGAACCGCTCGCAAATATCCATAATGCATAGCCAGCATGCCCAGCGCCGCGACCAGAATGCCCCGCGCCTCGGGCTGCGACAGCGCTCGTCCGTTCCAGCCCTGCTGCGCCGACCACTCCTTCACGCTCTGCCCGAGGCCGGCGACGTGCCAGACCGCCGTGCCGCCCGGACTGCCGATGCCGCCGACCGCGTCGAGCGCTTCCCCGATCCGCTTGCGGGCGTAGGCGGCGCGCTCGCTGATGCCGTCAGACCACTGCCCGCCGCGAACGCGGTCGAGCGCCAGCGCCCGCGGTCCGTGCAGCTGTGCCCACACGAAGGTGGCGGCGAACTGCTGGCCGGCGTCGTGCATCGGCGGGGTGATCGTGCCGTTCCGCAGCAGGAGGCCCAGCGAATCGACGGTCCGGAAATGCGCGTTGCCCGCGTACTCGCCGGACTCCTCGCGCACCCACTCGACGGGCCGCCCGCCGGTGACGGGCATCGTGACGCCGGTCTTCAACGATGGGGGGATCCGCTTAGCGCTCATCGCGAGACCCTCCCACGGCTGCCCGCTGCCGGCGCCCGTAGAGCCGGTTGCCGATGCCTTCGAGGAGCAAGCGCTCCGAACGGTCGGTGACCGTATCGAGCGGCACGGCGAGCACGCCCTGCTTGTGCCAGGCGGCGGCGCGCATCGCCCGCAGTTCATCGGCGGTCGCGGGCGCGACCGGCAACAGCCGCGCGAGGGCACAGGTCAGCCGGCTCATCGCGCACCTCCTTTCAGCGCCCACTGCAGCAGCGCGAGGGCGTCCGCTTCGTTGTCGTCCGCAGGGTCGAATCCCTGGGCGCGCATCGCGGCGATCATTTCGTCCTTGCCGGCGTTGCCGCGGCCAGTCGCGTGCTTCTTGATCGTCCCCACCGGTACGCCGTGGTAGGGTGTGTGGTGCAGCTCGCACCACGCCGTGAGCTGCCCGAGGAAGGCGCCGTAGGTGTGTGCTGCGGCCGTGCCGCGGTGCGCGCGCACTTCCTCGAACACGACGGCGGTCAGCGGTCCGGCGCGGTCGTGCAGTTCGCCAAGCCAGCTCACGAAGCGCAGGAGTGGCATGCCACCGCCCTCGAAGCGACCGGCTTTGAAGAGCTCGGTCCCCGAGGTGATGGGTCCGCGCGGATAGGCCAATGCCCAGCCGGTGTGCTGGCCGAGATCCAGTGCGAGCATGGCACCTGGGAAGGCTCCTACGGCGACCGCAGAGGCCGCTGGGAGCGGGTTTGAATGGTGAGACATGTGCATCATCCTCCAAGAGGCGGTAGGCGGCCTGGAGGAGCGTGCACGCGACCGGGTCAGGGTCTTCGGCGCTCCCTCATGCCCGATCGGGTCGGGTACGGGTCAGAACAAAAACGGCACTACGGCAATTGCTTCAAAACGTCAATCTTTCAAGGGGAGTGCCCCTGTGAAAGAGAGAGCGATAAACACTTCAATATTTCATTCATTCAATATATATCCTGTTTTTTCTCTCTCCCGGTCTCTCTGGCGGGCAGATCCGGGTATACAGGGTATCTAGGGCTTGAAATCATGAAGTTTTGAACCTTTTTCGCGCGGCGCTCACAACTCATTGTTTTCAAGAACTTTTATCAAACAGATGGGGCGTCTGGCTCCTTGAATCATTTCAACCTCGATCATCTGCGCATCCACCAACGTCTGCAGCACGCCGTCCCGCTGGCGGGCATCCATGAACTGCGTGCGGCGCGTGAACTCACTCTTGGGCATCCCACCGGGCCCTGACTCTTGAAGTATTTGCAGCGCACGCTTGTGGTTCGACTCGATCGCGTTCTCCGAGACGCGGATCGACGCTTCACGGATCGTCTGCCGGGCGCAGTGCTGCGCGATCAGGATGCCCCACTCGGCGTCGCCGCCGGTGATCTCTGGCTCCACAGGATCACGGGACACGGCGCGGATCAGCGCGAGCTTGGAGGCGTTCTCCTCGATGCGCGCCAGGATCGACGCGAAGCCGCTGCCGTGCGCAGCGCGCAGGTCGCTCAGCAGGTCGCGGTCGAGCGCTCGGAACACGGCGCGGGCCTGCTCGTTGATAGGTACCCTTCGGGGCATTGGCGTGACCTCATCCACCCCTGCGACGTCGGCCAGATTGCCACTGAGCTGGCCACCGCCCTGGTGGATCAGCAGCAGGCGATCAATCAACTCCTGCGGCGGATCGATGCTGCCGAAGTCGTCGTTGCTTTCCGGAAAGTCCTCCTCGGTCTGCAGGATCAGAAACCGCGCCAGCGAGCCATCCGCGACGTTGGTCGCCTGCAGCGCCTGCCAGAAGTGTATCGGCGTCGTCGTGCCGTAGACGCATACGCAGGGCTGGTGGATGGCCCGACGCGAGACCTCGGCTTGACTGTGGGCATACTCGGTGCCGAAGTAGGTCGTGCCCGATGTCGTATAGAGTTCGGTCAGCAGATCCAGGATCTCGCAGAGATAGCGGGGCGAACGCTTGCGATCGACGGCGGCCGACAGGAACATGCCGAACTCGTCCAGCTGGAAGAGGATTGCCGGCTGGCGAAGGATCCCGTTCAGAAGACCCGCACCCGAGGCGATCTTGTTGCCCCCAAGATAGCGCTGCAGTCCGGCCCGACTGAAGATCTCGTTGATCACCATGCGGCTGTGGTTCTTGCCGGCGCCACTCTCGGCGATCCCAACCACATACAGATTCGATCGCGCATTGCTGGTGGTCCGGTACTTCCGCCCCATCAGCGCGCCGACCGCCGCCAGGGAGGCCCCCAGCGCGAGGACCGGCTGCGGCCGCTTGGCACTGCGCTCCATCAGGTCCATCAGGTCGGCGATCACGCCGCCGACGCGATTCCACCCCGCCGGCATCGGTGGCGCTGTCGGCGGGGTGGCCTGCGAGGCCTTGGCCGCAGCACTCCCAGTGATCGGCGCCGGAGTCTTCAGGGCCTGCAGCATCGCCTTCGCCGGATGGGCGCCGTTCGTTGCCAGCGCCCCGTTGAGTTGCAGCGATGGCGCGGGCTCCCAGCCCGCTTCCAGCG
>ERZ761602.6221-NODE-6221-length-13524-cov-5.808523_pt1 | contig 13524 bp, 11 predicted proteins | sample MGYA00512165_ERZ761602 | MGnify/ENA primary metagenome ERZ761602 (study PRJEB28899, sample SAMN02445085) | bioreactor sludge metagenome | biome: EBPR sludge; isolation source: Thorneside wastewater treatment plant | place: Australia: Brisbane, Thorneside...
GGGAGCGAGCCCGACGTCACGTGAGCGTCGCCGTCAGGCGACCGAACCAAACGAAATCGACCGTCACCAGCTCGAGCTCCAACACCGTGCTCAACATGCGGAGCAGCATGCGCCGCGCGACACGAACGCCAGGCAAACGAACGGTGACGGTGCGGCGACGTCACTCCTTGCGCACGCCCATGCCCACGTCGAACGCGCCCTGGAACAGGCTCACGTCCTCGAAGCCGAGCTCGGAGAGCCACTCCTCGTAGCGGGCCCACTCGCGCAGCCAGCTCCCGCACGAGTCCACGCCGACGAGGAAGTAGCTCCAGAAGAATTGGATCGCCGCGCGCTCGGGGTTGCGCAGCTCCTCACAGACGATCACGCGTCCACCCGGGCGCAGCGCGTCGTACGCCTTGGCGAGAAGACGGCGCGCGTCGTCGGCCGGCCAATCGTGGAGGATGCGCACGAAGCAGATCGCGTCGTAGCCCTCGGGGAGCGCGTGCGCGAAGACGTCGCCCGCGCGAAAGCCCAAACGGTCCTTCGCGGGCGAGCTCGCGAGCTTCGCGCGCGCGAGCGGCTCCAGCTCCGGCAGCTCGTAGACGTCGATGTGAAGTCGCGGATCGTGCTCGGCGAGCGCCCGCGCGAGCGTCCCATCACCACCCCCGACGTCGAGAACCCGCACGACCCCGTCGCGCTCGAGCGCGTCGAAGAGCATCGGGCCGGCGACGCGGAAGCTCTCCGCGATCGGCGCCACGCCCGCCGCCATGCTCTTGGCGAAACGCGCGACCTGCTCGGGCGTCGCGGGCGGCCACGCGAAGAGCTCGGGCGCGATGCCCTCGCCGCCGCGCACGACCTCGCCGAGTCGCCCGAACAGCGCGCGCCACGGCTGCCCGTCGCGATCGCGCTCGAGGCTGTCGGCTCCCACGGTCGCGCGCGCGGCCTCGACCAGCGGCTCCGCGCTGCGGTAGCGCGTCTCTTCGATCGGCTCGTTCGACGCGGGATCGCAGCGCTCCACGAGCACCATCGCCTCGAGCGCGTCGAGCAGCTTGTGCAGTCGACGCGGCACCATCGAGAGCTCGCGCGCGAGCACGCCGAGCGTGATCCAGTCGTGACGTTCGCGTGCCGCGTCGAGCTTCGCGAAGAGCCCCGACGCGAGCCCGACCTCGAGCACCTCCACGGCCTTCTGTCCGTGAAAGAGCAGGCTCATCAGCCCACGCGCGCCCATCGGCAGGCTCGGCGTCACGCGCACGGTCGGCCGCACCTCCTCGACGCTCGCGGGCAGCGCGCCCTTCGCCGGGAAGGCTCCTGACGCGGGCGGGTTGACGGAGTGGACCCCGTGCGGGGTCGGGCGGCGCGTGGGCTTGTCGTTCATCGTCGGATCTCGTGCAGGCTCTCGTCGAGCGCGCCGAAGAAGCGCTCGACGTCGGAGAGGTCGTTGTAGACGTGGGGCGCCACGCGCAGCGCGCGACGCGATCCCGCGGGGCGATGGCTCGTCACGATCCCGCGCGCTCGCAGCGCGTCGCAGGCCGCCGCGACCTCGGAAAACACGAGCGCTTGATGGCTCCCTCGCGCTGCACGGGGCGCGAGCAACGAGAGCCCTCGCGCCTCCGCGCCGTCCGCGATCGCGTCCGCGAGCCGGTCGAGGTGCGCGCGCACGTTCGTCATCCCAAGCGCGGCCAGTCGATCGAGCCCGAGCCGCGTGAGCATCGCGGGTAGCGGCGCCGGCGCGCCCGACGCGAAGCGCCGCGCGTTGGGCGCGAGCGCGGTCTGCCGATCGAACGTGTACGGGTCGGCGCCCGCGATCCAACCGCTCGCGACGGGGACGAGCTCGCGCGTGAGCTCGGGGCGCACGTAGATCCAGCCGAGATCCCACGCGCCGAGCAGCCATTTGTGTCCGCCGCCGAGCGCGAAGTCGACCCCGAGCGCGGCGAGGTCGACCGGGAACGCGCCCACGCTCTGGTACACGTCGAGCCCGAAGAGCGCGCCGTGTCGTGCGCACGCCTCGGCGATCGGCGCGGTGTCGAGTCGCGCGCCCGACACCGTGGCCGAGTGCGAGACGAAGACGAAGAGCGTGCGCTCGTCGATCGCGGCGGCCACGCGCTCGGCGTCGATCGTCGCGCCGTCGTCGGACGAAGGCACGATCACGAGCTCGGCGCCGCGCGAGGCGAACGCGCGGAAGATCACCTCCGCGCTCGGGAACTCGACGTCGCTCGTGATCACGCGGAAACGCTTCTCGTTCGGCGCGAGCGCGGTGACGAAGCGACCGAGCAACGACGACGCGTTCTGATCGACCCACACGCTGCCTTCGGGCACGCCGACGAAACGTGCGAGCGCATCGCAGAACCCGACGAGCTCCTCGTAGAGCACGCCGAAGGTCGCGTCCTCGAAGTACGCCATGGTGCGTGCGAAGCGCGCGTAGGTCGCCTCCGCTTCGCGTGGAGGCAGCCCGACCGAGCACGCGTTCAGGTAGACGCGCCCGCGCGCGCCCGGGAAGTCGGCGGCTGACCCCGCCGACTCCGTGGAAAAGTCGGCGGCTGACCCCGCCGACTCCGTGGAAAAGTCGGCGGCTGACCCCGCCGACTCCATGGAAAAGTCGGCGGCTGACCCCGCCGACTCCGTGAAAAAGTCGTTCGAGTCGATCACGAGATCCGTCACGTCCGTCACGCAGTCCTCGGCTTTCGATTCGAAGCGCGGCGCTCTCGGAGCCGCGGCTTCGTCGAACGCGCAGGGTACGACGCGCGCCGCGTTCGCCTCCCCACGAACGTCGAACGCGCTCGTCGCCGCTCGGAGCTCACTCCGATGGCTTGCGCGGCGCCCCCGGAGGCACACCGCCGTCGCGATCCCAGTCGCGCGTCATGCGAACCCGCACGTCCCAGAGATCGGGGAAGAGCGGCTTCTTCATCCGCACCTCGAGCGCCTTCGTCGGATACCCGTCGAGCGCCTGCACCGTGCGATCGACGCCGATCGTCCGCCGCACGAGCATGAAATGCGTCACGAGCCAGAGCTGGAAGAGCTCGTCGAGGTCCAGCAATCGCTCGCAGATCGCGAAGAGCGCCGGATCGTGGTCCTCGTCTTGGTAGACCGTCCGCAGATCCACGCCACGCCGGAGAAACGCGCGCCGCAACGCGCCCGCGAGCGCCTCCGCGACGTGGCGCAGCGCGAGGAAGCCCGGCGACTGCAGACCGCTTCCGTTTCCGAGGCTCCGACGGATCACTTGAAACGACGCGGGCGTCAGCGTCTCGAGCACGTGCATGTCGGCGATGAGCGCGCGAAAGCATCGCTCCATGCGCTCCGCCGTCGCGGTCGCGCGCTCGAACGTGTCTTCATCGAGTGCGCGCACGAGCCGAACACCTTCGTGCGCGGCGACCTTCATCCAGAGCTCCTGCGACTGGTGCGTCACCTGAAAGACGAGCTCGTCGAGGTGCACGAGCTCCTCCGGCGCCGGCTGGAGCGCGAGCAGCTCCTTCGTGCGCACGTAGATCTCGTAGTCGGTGGTGCCATCTCCGACGCGCTGCCCCTCGAGCTCCGGGTGCACGTGCGACGAGGCGAGCTTCGCCGCGAGCTCACGCCACGGCTCGGCACGCGAGTACGTGCCGGAGGATTGATCCTCCGCGCGCAGCGGGCCTTCCTCCGCCTTCGGTTCTCCTCGCTTCGGGTCCATGCAGCCTCCTTCCGGAGGGGCACTCCCTCCACGGCACACGCGCCGAAGCGCGGCGTCGGTCCACGCCCGCACCGGGCGTGGGACACGACGACGCTCAACGCGCGCAGACCTCGCGAAGCCGACGCGCGAGCGCGCTGCCGTCGACTCCCTTCTGGATGTAGTCGTCCGCGCCGAACTCGCCCGCGAGCCGGCGCAGCTTGTCGGTGTCTTCACTCGAGAACAGCACGAAGCGCGTCCCGTCCCCGTCGACCTGCTTCTTCAGGAGCTGCAGGAGGTTCGTGCCGGAGAGCGCGGGGATGTTCACGTCGAGCAAGACCACGCTCGGCCGCATCCGACGCACGAGGTTCGAGACGCCGATGGGGCTCGAGCAGATCTCGACCTCGAACCCCTCGAGCCGCAGGAAACGCCGCACCATGTCGAGCTGCTCGGTGTCGTCGTCGACCACGAGCACGCTCAATCGATCAGCCATGGCCCCTCCGCGGGATGAACTTCCGCAACGTCGCGACGAGCTCTTCGCGATCGACGGGCTTGGTGAGGTACGCGACGCAGCCTGCCTGCATCGCGCGATCGCGATCCTCTTGGCTCGCGTGCGCGGTCAGCGCGATGACGGGCACGTGGCCACAGCGCGGGTCGGCCTTGATGCGCGCGGTCGCCGCCCAGCCGTCGAGCCGCGGCAGCGAGAGGTCCATCAGCACCGCGTCCGGCACCTGCTGCGACGCGCGCTCCACGCCGACCTCGCCGTCCTCCGCTTCGAGGACCTCGAACTCCGGGTAGAGGTAGCGACGCACGAGGTCGCGGTTCTGCTCGACGTCCTCGACGTAGAGCACGCGCGGCCTCCCGGTGACGATCGCGCGCCGCTGCATCACGTGCTGCTTCGCTTGATCGATCACGCGATCGATCGCGGCGCCGCCCTTCTGGATCACCTGCGCGAAGCCCTGCTGCAGCAGCTTCTCTTCGGTAGTCGAGAGCTCCTTGGCCGTCAGCACGATGACCGGGAAGCTCATTCCTTCCTCGCGGCACCGACGGAGCACCTCGAAGCCGTCGAGCCCCGGCATCATGATGTCGAGGATCATCAGCGAGGGCGGCGAGACGCGGACGCGGAGCATCGCGTCGTTGCCGTCCTTGGCCTCCGAGGTGGAGAACCCCGCCGTGCGCAGCGATCGCACCACGAGCTCGCGCTGCTCCGGGTCGTCGTCGACCACGAGCACGTCGCGCGCGCCCGGCGCGACCGCCTTCTTCACCGCCGAGATCAGACGGTCTTGTTCGACCGGCTTGACCAAATACTCGAACGCACCGAGCGCGAAGCCACGCGCGCGCTGCTCCTCGACGGAGAGGATCACGACCGGGATCGACGCGGTGCGCGGATCGCTCTTGAGCTTCCCGAGCACCGACCAACCGCTGAGCTGCGGCAGGTGGATGTCGAGGAAGATCACCGTGGGCCGATGCTCCCGCGCGAGCGCGAGACCTTCGACTCCGTCGGACGCGACGAGCACACGGAGCCCCGCGCTCTGCAGATGCCCACCCACGAGCTGCTGCAGGAGCGGATCGTCGTCGACGAGGAGCACCGTCGCCTCCGCGAAGTCGATCGTCGGCTCCACCGGGCGCTCCGGCGCCACCGCGTCGCTCGTGCCGTCGCTCTCGAGGCAGCCACGCAGCACCACCGTGAAGCTCGTCCCGCGACCCGGGCTGCTCTTCACGTCGATGGTGCCGTCGAGGATGCGCACGAGCTCGTGCACGATCGCGAGGCCGAGCCCGGTGCCGCCGACCTTGCGGGTGCGCGAGCCGTCGACTTGCCGGAACTTCTCGAAGATGTGGGGGAGCTGATCGGACGGAATGCCGATGCCCGTGTCCTCGATGCGCAGCACGAGCGAGCTGCCCTTCGCAGACGCGTCGATCAGGATCTCCCCCATCTCCGTGAACTTCGCCGCGTTCGACAGGAGGTTCAGACAGATCTGCCGGAGCTTCAGGCCGTCCGTGAAGGCCTGCCGCGCCTCCGGAGACACCCGCGCGGTCAGCACGATGTCCTTGCTCTGCAAGAGCTCGCGCACCGTCGCCGCCGCGTCCGTGACGAGCTCGTCGACGTCGACGTTCTCCTTCACCGCCTCGACGTGACCGGCCTCGATCTTCGAGAGATCGAGGATGTCGTTGATGAGCGCGAGCAGCGTCTTGGCGTTCTTCTTCACGGTCGCGAGATCGCGGCGGCCGTGCAGCGTGAGCCGCTCGCCCTCTTCGCGCGCGAGCAGATCGCAGTAGCCGATGATGCCGTTCAGCGGCGTGCGGATCTCGTGCGAGAAGTTCGCGAGGAACTCGCTCTTGAGCCGCGCCGCCTCCTCGACCTCCGTCGCGCGCTCTTCCGCTTGTTTGCGGGCGTCCGCGAGCTGCCGCGCCAGCCGATCGAGGTCGTCGTTCTGCTGACGGATGATCTCCATGTGCAGCGCGCGCTGCTGGAAGCTCGCCACGGCGCGCCGTGCGACGCGGTTGCGCTCCGCGAGCTCCTTCTTCAGCCGCTCGTTCTCCGCGAGCAGCTCTTCGTACGAAAGCTTCTCGTCGCTCATGTCAGTCGTCCGATCCGAAGGCGAGGACGGTGAGCGTCGTGTTGATGTGGAAGCCGCTGTAGATCTCGAAGAAGCAGTTCGCGCCGATGCAGCGCGGCGCGGCGCGGAACGAATCCGAGAGCTGCGGCACGGTGTTCGAGCCCTGCGCGAGCCAGTAGCGCCCCGAGCAGTGGAACATCAGCGCGGCCTGCGGATTCTGCACCTGCTCCGGGAGCTCCTTGGCGAAGAAGTCCTTCGTCATCTGCGCCATGTCGCCGAGCTCCATGAGCTCGAGCGTGGTGTCCTCCTCGAGGACGTTCGCGCAGAGGATCGAGCCGTCCGGTAGCGGCTTCCACGGCGAGCGCATGAAGTACTCGCGGCCCACTCGAAGCGCGAGCGAGGTCTTCGCGAAGCCCTTCGGCAGGCCGAACTCCAGCTCGTCCACGCCCACGCCGAGCAGCTCGGCGTAGTAGGCCGCGGCGGGCTTCCCGTCGATCTCGAGCGCGCGCGTGCCCGTCTCGTCGTCGACCTTGGTGATCGTGATCGAGCGCCCGGTCGGGCGGTACGGATGCGCGCGCAGCGCCCCCCACGGCGCGTTGGTCTTGAAGAGCGCGACCAGCACTCCGTCGTCGAAGACCTCGCCGTCGAGGTGGAGCGTCGCGCGCTGCTTGGCGGGATCCTGCTCGGTGCTGCCCGCGCCGCCGCCGACCGTGACGAGCCCTTGGTTCTTCTCCATCACGCCGAGGAGCAGCTCCTCCTTCTTCCACTTGTAGCCGTCGTCCACGACCATCCCGACCGTCGTGCGCGTGTCGATGTCGCCACGCTTGACGCCGAGCTCCGCCGCCGCGCGATCGATCGCGTCGCCGCCCGCGCCGAGCGCGTTCATGCCGAGGTTGGTGCCCGCACCGAGACCGACCTCGAAGTCGCCCGAGAGCGCCCCGAGGATCGCGGTCCCGTGATGGATGCCTTCGCGATCGATCTCGCCACCGCTGCTCCAACCGATGAGTCGCGTGCCCGGCAGGCGCTCGCGAACCGCGCGGTTGAGCGCGCCGTGATCGACGCTCGGGTCGGCGACCAGGACCGCGAGCTTCGGCTGCGCGCCCGCGAGACCCGCGACCAGCCGGTCCGCCATCGCGACCGCGTCGCCGTTCTCCGTCCTCGCCGTCTCCAAACCTACTTTGCTCATGCTCTGCTCCACTCCTCGGTGGGACGAGCGCGCTCCAGCCGGTCCGCTCCGCTCGCGGTCCTCGTCGCCGAACGCTCGATCCCCACGCCCGTGAGATCCGAGTCGGTCCTATCAGACAACACACGTGCGGCGCGTCACCCAAATGGGTGAGACGCGCCGATTTTTCTTCTTCGAGTCACACGTGCACGAGAGTCGTGTCGGGCTCTCCATCGAGGTCCCCGTCGGCTCTCGGGCGGGAGTCCACCGACGCCCCCACCCAAGAGCCACCCACGAACCGTCGCTCAGAACCCTCGTTCAGAGCCCACTGTTCGGATGGGTCGTGTGGCAAGAGTCCGTACACTGATTGAACGACTCCTCTTCGCCACCGATGTACATGTTGTCGTCCGATCCGAAGAGCGGCTCGTGCCACGCCGGATACTCGGTGTGACAGCTCAAGCACGCCGCCTTGCTCGTGCGTTGAATCGACGCCTCGTCGAGGTGGCAGCTCGAGCACTGCGAGAGCTCCGCCCCGAAACGATCCGAGCGCGAGTGGATGAAGTGCGTGCGCACCTGGATCGGCCCCTCGAGCTCGAACGCGAGGGGCACGTGGCAGCCCGCGCACGCCGCTCGGTTGTCGTTCGCGTGCAGCACGGTCCCGAGCTCGCCGCCGCCGGAGTGACAGCTCGTGCACGGACCGGTGCCGAGCGCCGCTTCGGTACGCACGGGCGTCCCGACCTGAACCTCGATCGTGACCGAGCGCGGGATGTCCTGCCCGAGGTACACGCGGCGTCCCTTGAGCGTGACGAGGTAGGTGCCCGGGGTCGCGTCCTCCGGGATGTGGAAGGTCATCGTGTCGTCGACCGGGTCGTTCCACTGCGGGTTTCCGGGCGTGAACGCGCCTCCGAAGATGATCGGCGCGGACGGGAAGAGCTGCACCTCCGAGTAGACGCCGTCGACCGCGGGCTGACCGACGAGCTGGGTCTCGGAGAAGAGGAAGCTCTCGAGCGACGCGATGCTGAAGATCGGCTGAACGTCCTGCGCGGGCCCGATGATCTGGCCCATGAGCATCCGCTCGCGGTGCTTGCGACGGTAGTAGGTGGCCGACGCGTCGATGAACGCGAACGCACGGTAGTAGCTGATGCCGGCCGGATCGCCCGCGAGCACCTCGTTGTAGGTCGGCAACCCGCCATCGGGGTGCAGCCGGTTGCCGCTCCCGTCGCGCAGCGTGATCTGAAACGTCACGTCCGTTCCGGGCGCGTACGTTCCGTCCGGCGCAGCCGGCGTCACGGGCGTCACGTCCATCCGGAAGCCGTAGTCGTAGTCCGGCGCCGCGACCTGCTCGACCGGGATCGAGTACACGGCGGTCGGGTTCTGGTTCCACCAGAGCGCGAACGAGCGCGTCGACGACTGCATCCGGAAGGTGTTGTTCGGCCGAAGCGAGTTTCGCACCTCGACGAGCGCTTCTTCCTGGAAGTTCGTGGCCGTCGAACAATCCTCCTTCGAGGCACAGTCGTTCGTCCACTGAATGGCGCGAAGTCGGCGCACGAAGAAGTCGTCGGCGGGCGTTCGACGCTGCTCCTGACCGGCGTTCACGACGATGGGAAGACCCGACAGACGACCACGGTGATCGACCTGCCAGAGCGCGAAGACGTTCGGTCGCTCCATCCACTTCGCGCTGCGGTAGTACGCGCGTCGCGTGAACGTTCCGTCCGGATTCGGCAGCCCGATGAAGTCGAACTCTTCGAGCTCGGTGTTTCGCCAGTCCAGGTGCGCGAAATCACCGGTGTCGTCGAGGCTGTCGACGCCCTGATCGACGCTCGTCGCGTTCACCGCGCGCAGATCGATCTGATCGAGCCAGAAGCGCTGGCCCGCGCGCACACGCAGCGGCGCACCCACGCCGTTCTCGACCTCGATCGCCAGACCCACCGGAGTGTTCGGCGTGGTCGGCTGATCGGTGACGATCTCGACCGGACGCGGTCGCCACAGCGCCTGCTCGGCCGCACCGACCGCACCGCCCTCGTTCGTCTCGGCGTCCGCGCCGTCCGCGCCCGGGTCGGAGGTCGCGCATCCGATGAGCACCCCTAGGATCGCCCAACTCGTTCCCCGCCTGCTGCGTCGTGACGTCATGCGCACCTCCGAGGTCGCTCCAGAGCACCGGACGTGCCACGCGTGAGCCGCCGCACGACAGCCATCGTGGAATCCTCCGCTCTCGCGGACTTTCTCGGGGATTCGCGCGCTTTCGCGGTCGCCGCGACCCTCGCAAGTCGGTGGCACACGCCGCGTCACCCGAACGGGGGTGTCTCATTTCGGACGGTTTGCCTCACCCATTCGGGTGATTTTCGAGCTTCGCTCTTGCGGTGCGCGGCGTTTCTTGGGTAGTCGAAGGCGGGCATGGGCGCTGACGCATCCGAGACAGCGGCGCATTTCGGACACCCGAGATCGCGCGCCGCTTCGATCCCTTCCTTTCCGTCGACGAGCCGCGCGGCCAGCGCGATGCGGGGGAGCGCGAACGGGTGAGCCGCTCTTTCACGATCCTCGCGGCGGGTGTGGTGCGCTCGCAGCTCCGCGAGCTGCTCGTCGCGCGCGGCCACGAGGTCCGCTCGATCGCGCGACCTGCCGAGCTCGAGAGCGACGCCGACCTCGTGCTGCTCGGGCTACCCGACGTGCTCCCGGCTTCGGTGTGGCTCCACACCGCACGCCAAAACGTCGGGTTGCCAATCTTCGTGATCGGCACTGACGCGAGCCTGCGTGGGCCAGTCGACGCACGCGAGCTCGGCGCGACGGAGCACTTCGCCCCCGACGTGCCGGGCGAAGAGATCCTCGCCGCGATCGGCATCGCGCTCGGTGCTCGACGCCACGACGCGCATCTGCGCTACCTGCAGCAGAAGGACGAGGCGCGCGCGGCCCTCTCAGGCCTGCTCGGCGAGTCTCCCGGGATCGCGCGCGTGCGCGACTCGCTTCGTCGCCTCGCCGAGAGCGCGGGCGCGGCGCCGACCGTGCTCTTCACCGGCGAGACCGGGTCGGGCAAAGGCCTCGTCGCCAAGGCGCTGCACTACGCAGGCGCGCGCAGGCGTCACCCCTTCGTCGACGTGAACTGCGCCGCGATCCCCGCGACGCTCATCGAAGCCGAGCTCTTCGGACACGCCAAGGGCACCTTCACCGGCTCGCTCGGCGAACGCGCGGGCCTCTTCGAGACCGCCCACCGCGGCACGCTCTTCCTCGACGAGATCGGCGCGATGCCGCTCTCGCTCCAAGGCACGCTGCTCAAGGTCCTCGAAGACAAACGCGTGCGTCGGCTCGGCGAACGCGAGGGTCGCGCGATCGACGTGCAGATCTTCTCCGCGACCCACGAGGATCTCGACGCGCGCGTGCGGGAGGGGAGCTTCCGCGCGGACCTGCTGCATCGCCTCGATGTGGTGCGCATCACGCTGCCACCGCTGCGCACGCGGGGAGAAGACAAGGTGGTCCTCGCGCGCTCCTTCCTCGTCGACGCCTGCACCAGCTACGGCTTCGCACCGCGCGCGTTCACCGCGAGCGCGGAGAACGCGATCCGCGCGTACGCGTTCCCGGGCAACGTGCGCGAGCTGAAGAACGTGGTCGAGCGCGCGGTGCTGCTGCGCAGCGACGACGTGATCGACGCCGAGCACCTCGGGCTGCCGGGCGTGGAAGCTACCGTCGAGGTCGAGAGCGACGGAGAGAGCGGTGTGCGCGTGCGCCTTCCGTCGTCGTCGTTCTCGCTCGACGCGCTCGAGCGCGCGGCATTGGTCGCGGCGCTGGAGAAGCACGAAGGCAACGTCTCACGCGCCGCGCGCTACTTGCGGATCGGTCGACAGAAGCTGCTCTACCGGATGCGCAAGCACGGCATCCGCTGACCCATTCGTCGCGTCGACGCGTGTGTCGTCTTGACGGTTTGCGGGCTTGGAGCATCCTTCGCGTGGGAATTCGCACGTGGCTTTCGCCCTCGTCGTCGCGTTGTTCACGGCCCTCACGGGCGCGCCGCTCTCAGGCGCAGCGGACGCCGTAGCCGCGGAAGCAGAGGACGCCGCCGCCCCCGACGTGTCGCGGAATCACGACCGCACGACCGATCGGTGTCGCGTCGACTCGCTCGGCGTGCTGCACGAGGCCGTGGACGAACGTCTGACCTCCCCCGACCTCGCGACGCACGCCTCGATCCCTCTCCCCGAGGGCACGGAGTCCGTCGACGACTACGAGCGGCACACGCGAGCCCTCGTGCTGCTCGCGTTCGTGCGCTGCGTGCACGTCGAGGCAGAGGTCCTCGCTCCACGCGAGTCCGAGACGAGCACCCCGCGACACGTGAGCGTCGACATTCGCTCGCTGCGCGGTCCGCCGAAGGCCTGAGCTTCGACCCACGTCCGACGAAGCGCGTCGGTGGCTTGCCACCGTCGGCGGCGAGCGATCGCCGTCATCGCCCGCGGACGTGCGTGAACGTGTCGTGAAGCCCCCATCGATCGTGCGCGCTCCTGCAGCGCCGCGCGCGATCGACCGATCGCCTTCGTCGTCCCTCCCGCTCGGAGACTCCATGCCCACCAATTCTTCGCCGAAGCCCTCGCTCGGCCGCGACGTCCTCTCCGGTTTCCTCGTCTTCCTCATCGCCCTCCCCCTCTGCCTCGGCATCGCGATGGCGAGCGGCTTCCCTCCCGTCGCCGGCGTCCTCACCGCGATCGTCGGCGGCCTGCTCGGTCCCTTCCTCGGCAGCGCACGCCTCACCATCAAAGGCCCCGCCGCCGGCCTCATCGTGATCGCGCTCGGCGCCGTCACGGAGCTCGGCCAAGGCGACGCCGCGCTCGGCTATCGGCGCGCGCTCGCGGTCGGTGTGATCGCGGCCGCGATCCAGATCGTGTTCGCGCTCGCGCGCGTGGCGAAGCTCGGCCTCCTCGCCCCGCCGAGCGTGGTGCACGGCATGCTCGCCGCGATCGGCGTCATCATCTTCGCCAAACAAGCCCACGTGCTCATGGGCGTGACGCCCGAGTCCAAGACGCCGCTCGCGCTCCTCGCCGAGATCCCGTGGAGCCTCGTGCGCGACAACCCCGAGGTGCTCGCGATCGGCGCGGTCAGCCTCGCGATCCTGTTCGGCTGGCCGGCGCTCGCGCGTCGAGTTCACGTGCTCGCGAAGGTCCCTCCGCAGCTCGTGGTGCTCCTCGTCGCAGTGCCGATGGGGCTCGCGTTCCGCATGGACACCCCCCACGACTACGCGCTCTTCGGGCACGAGTACCACCTCGGTCCCGAGCTCCTGCTCACCCTCCCCGGCAACCTCCTCGACGCGATCGCGTTCCCCGACTTCTCCGTCGCGCTCTCCGCGACCTCGCTGAAGTACGTCGCGATGTTCGCGCTCGTCGGCTCGCTCGAGTCGATCCTCAGCACCCTCGCGGTCGACGCGCTCGATCCGGAGCGGCGCCCTTCGAACCTCGATCGCGACCTGCTCATGGCGGGCGTCGGCAACCTCGTCGCCTCCGCGATCGGTGGCCTCCCGATGATCTCGGAGATCGTGCGCTCGAAGGCCAACATCGACGCCGGCGCGCGCTCGCCGTGGTCGAACTTCTTCCACGGCCTCTTCTTGTTGGTCTTCGTCGCGAGCGTGCCGGGGCTGCTCCACTACATCCCGCTCGCCGCCCTCGCCGCGATGCTCGTCTACACGGGCACACGCCTTGCGTCACCGCACGAGGTGTTGCACGCGAAGCACCTCGGGCTCGACCAGCTCGCGCTCTTCCTGACGACCACGATCGTGACCCTCGCGATCGATCTGCTCGTCGGAATCGCGGTCGGCGTCGCCCTGAAGCTCGCGCTCCACGCGATGCGTGCGCGCAGCTTCACCGCGTTGTTCCGCACGCGTGTCGCAGCCGAACGCCGCGATGAAACACTCTTCGTTCAAGTCGTCGGACCCGCGACCTTCCTCGCGGTGCTCAAGCTCCGCGACGCGCTCGTCCCCGCCCAGGATCCGTTGGTGCACCGCGTCGTGCTCGACCTCGGCGAGGCCCCGCTCGTCGATCACACCTTCCTCGAACGGGCCCACGCGATGGTCGCCGAGCTCCCGAGCGCGACGCTCGAGCTCCGTGGACAAGACCACCTCGCCCCCGTCTCCGCCCACCCCCACGCGGCGCGTCGCGCCGTTCGCACCTGAGGTCGCCGTGAGCCGCTCCTCTTCGCCCGACCCACATCCACAC